>Ga0308157_10001234_pt1 | contig 56667 bp, 49 predicted proteins | sample PhyBR1_FD_201035 | JGI IMG/M metagenome (GOLD analysis project Ga0308157, IMG submission 201035) | Phyllosphere microbial communities from UC Gill Tract Community Farm, Albany, California, United States - DLSLB.R1 | ecosystem: Host-associated > Plants > Phyllosphere > Unclassified | place: USA...
TACGCACAGTCTCTGCAAGGGATTCAGAACTATGAACTGGCAAAAAAATGGATGAAAAATTTCTCCGAAAAACAAAAATCGACAGATCCAAGGGCTAAGAACTTTTCTCTTAAAAATGTCACTTTAGAAGATATTGAAAATATAAAACCTTCTTTTCTACTAGAAAATTTAGACATAAATACTGCTAATTCAGATTTTGGACCAATGTATTACAAAGGCGACTTAGTTTATTCTACTACCGCTGATTCTTCATATTTTAAAACTGAAAAATACGGTTGGAACGATCAGCCTTATCTGAATATGCAGTTAGGCAAAATAAGCGAAACACAATCGAATGTTACTTTTAAAGAGCGCTTCGGAAAAGACATTACAACCAAATATCACGAAGCCTGCATTGCCTTTTCTCCAGATGAAAAAACGATTTATTTTACCAGAAACAATTATAACGGAAAACTGAAACGTGACACCAAAGGCATTAATAATCTTAAAATCTTTTCTGCTACAGCAACAGAAAACAGCAATGGCACCGTTTCCTGGAAAGATATTAAAGAACTGCCTTTTAACAGTGATAACTATTCCGTTGGACATCCTTCAGTAAGCAAAGACGGCAAAAAGCTCTATTTCGTTTCAGATATGCCAGGAACTATTGGTTCGACAGATATTTTTGTAGTAGATATTTTAGGCAATAATCAATTCTCTGAACCTAAAAATTTAGGCGAAAAAATAAATACAACTGGCCGTGAAATGTTTCCGTATATCACCGATCAGGCTCTATATTTTTCTTCTGACGGATTTTTAGGTTTAGGAGGTTTGGATGTTTTTGAAAGCCGATTAAATGATGGCGCTTTTGACACACCAGCCAATCTCGGTGCGCCATTAAACAGCAATAGAGATGATTTTGGATATATCGTTAATGAAGCAACCAATAAAGGTTTTGTATGCTCGAATAGAAAAACTGGAAAAGGTGATGATGATATTTACTCTTTTGAAAGATCATGCAATCAAGCCATAAGCGGTTATGTTTTTGATGCCATTTCAAACAACAGAATTGCTGGAGCTATGGTAACGTTAAAAAATGCCAACGGAATTAAAGTAGCTGAAACCGTTTCTCAACTTGATGGAAAATACGATTTCAATAACAACGTAAATTGCAATACGCCTTATACTATCGAAGTCTCAAAAGAGAATTATAACAACAATACTAAAGCAATTGTAACAGCAAACAGTTCAGGAAAAACCGAAGCTCTTGTTGGTTTGGATCCTGCTTTAATCGTTCGCGAAAATGGCCTTTTAAAAATAAAAATCGGAATTATTTACTTTGATTTAGACAAATCAGATATTCGCTATGATGCTGCAATAGAACTAAATAAAGTAGTTCTCTTAATGCATCAGTATAATACTGTTGTGATCAAAATTGAGTCACATACCGATTCAAGAGCCAATGATCAGTACAATCTCGAACTGTCAGATCGAAGAGCAAAAGCTACAAGAGATTATTTAATTTCTCAAGGAGTTGCTCCCGAAAGAATAGAAAGCGCAATTGGCTACGGAGAGACACAGTTAATCAATAATTGCTCCAACGGAGTGCCGTGTACAGAAGCACAGCATCAAGTCAATCGCCGAAGCGAATTCATCATTACAAAAATGTAAAAAGAAAAGCTGTCTCAAAAGGACAGCTTTTTTGCTGGATGGAATATTTTTAAATTTTATTCTTCTGTAAAACCCCAGCGGGGTGAAATATTTATAGAATTACAATAGGACCTATTAAAAAAAGCTCCAGAGGAGCGACATATTTTTCTGTAAGTTTAAATATGTCGCTCCTCCGGAGCTTTATGTTCTAAAAGCTATTCTTTGCTATAAATATTTCGCTTCTCCGAAACTTACTAAAAGAGTTATTTTTTTAAGACTGTTCTTTTCTCCATATCTTTTTTCTTGACTCTCAAAATCCATCTTCTTGTCTCAATCAAATCTTTCGTCTTGCTTCTTGCTTCTATTATCTTGCTTCTACTATATCACTGAAGCTTCACACACATCCACTCGCCTTTCATAATAAGCCTATCTTCATCAAAAGCTTCACCCGACTGTTTTATGATTTTTTCGCTTGTGCGAATGTTTTTTACAACAAATTTAACGAGTTTATCGAACTCAACACCTCCAAAAAACTCCACCTTGTCTAAGCTAACCAAGCCAAAAACGCCATCTGCAATCCCTAAAAGTTTTATACCTGCACCGCCACACTGCGCCATTGCTTCAATCAAAATAGTTCCTGGAACAAAATTAAAATCGGGAAAACTTCCCTGAAGCCAAGCATCTTTTTCTGTAAAAGTCTTTAAACCAATGATTGTTTCTGTCGTATAAGAAATAATTTCATCCACAAAAAGGAATGGGGCACGATGCGGAATTAAATCTTCTATTTTTTTAGTCATGATCTGTAATTTTTAACAATGTACGAATCTGAACTGAAATAGACAATATTAAAATTGAATCTGTGTTAAAAACGGGTTAAAATGTTAAAAAATGGATTAACTCACTATGGACTAATCTGCGTTATCCACTCCGTTGATTACAGCATTTTTTTGTTAATGATTAGACCATTTGGCATTTTTTCCAATATCAAAACAAACTAAACACATGCGATAAAGGCGTTTTTCTTTATCCTGACCAATAAAAAAGAAAGAATCAAGCGTTATATCCAAATTAAATATTTAAGCCTTAAAATCGTTTTTAAATGGCTCAAGCAAATTATCATTGAATGTAATTCTCTTCAGCAATATAAATCATGCGAAATTTATTGTTGTATTTCAATCTGTGGCGTCCAAAAATTTTTTCCCATTAAGCGTCTTCTTTCTTCAAGGGTAAAGTGTTTTTTTTTTAAATCTGAAATCTGAAGAAGTGTATTCGAAAACCTTCTTCACTATGAAAATCTACAATTGTTGCTCTTCACAAATAATAAACTCCATTTTCAAAAAAAATGTCAGATCAGCCAACAAAATTAACTTCTCTTTTGAAGTCTATTTTTTAATGGTTTCTTTCTCTTGAAAACAACAAATAAAGACAAAAAACAAACCTAAAAGAGCAAAATACTTTTTTATTTTAATTATTAAACTTATTATTTAATTAAATCAATTTAAAAACTAAAAATCAAAAAGTTAACACCTTACTATAGAAAACCTCTATAACGGAAATCACATCAAAAAACAACGATTTTCTTGTAAAAAACAGTTTTCTGTTTCCTAAAAAAAGAGGTCGAAATTTTCTTTATTTTAATGCTTCTCGATTCTTAGTTTTCAACTCAACAACCCTTACTTTTCAACCTAAAATTTACACAAAAAAACTACATAGCACTTCTGTTCCTACTTTTAAAATTTTTTGATTGGATTTGGGCGAAAAATGCATTATCAGAAAACACTTTTTATATAAACTGAAAGCAGTTCCCAAGCTGTTACAACATCAAAAAATATTCACATTAAAAAACAAATATAAATCTAAAAATCAAACAATTAAAACAAACAATATAAAGCAAAACATTAAATATTACAGTAATAGATAAAATAGCAGTAAATTAAAAGTAAACTCTAAATAAAAAAGCGCCTCAGAAAATCCTGAGACGCTTTTTATTGAGTTAAAACCCATTACCAAACATATTTCAATATCAGTCGCGCATTAAATGGCGTTCCTGCCGTAAAATGAATTTCTTCTACAGAATCAGTTTCATTTGCTAATCTTGATTCGGTTAAGAATTGTGTTTCTTTCCATTTTGTATTGAAAATATTATCGATGTTTACACCAATCGAAACTTTCTTAATCTGATAATTCACAGAAAAATCGGTAATGCAATATCCTTTTGCCACAACCGAATTGTCTTCATTTGCTGGTCTATCTCCCAAAAAACGAGTTCTTATGCTTCCTGAGAAACCTTTTAAATCTTTTACCGAGATCCCGTTCATTAAAGTATTTTTTGGAGCCAATGGCAGATAATCATTTCCTTTAGGCTCATCTATTGCTCTTGCATGCGTATATGTGTAATCGATATTCCAGAATAACCAGTTGGTCAATTGATATCTGAAACCAAAATCAAAACCTTTTCTTTCTGTTTTTCCGCTTGGCTCAACAACTGCTTCATCTCCAACATAGACAAATTCTTGCGCCAAATACAAATACCAGATTGCCGAATTAATAATCATGCGTGGAAATGGTTTCCAGTTGATTCCTAAATCTGCACCATACGTTTCAGGAAGGATTTTCTCCCCTTTTTGGGCCACTACAACTCGAGTATCGTTGCTATGAAATCCTTTTCCTAATTTCAGGAAATAGTTTAATTTGTCATTTTGAGTATACAAAAAGTTTAGTTTCGGGCTCACAATTGCTTTTGTCTGCGTCTGATTGGCGTAAGTTGATGCCAATTGATCTTCGTAACCAAATTTGAAATAATCTAAACGTAAACCTCCATTTACTAGCCATTTTCCCGATGTAAAATCAAGACTTGAATATGTAAATAAATTGGTTTGGTTTACAGTTCCTAAACTCAAATAATCTAAAACTGTTTTTCTGTTTAGCGTATGCGATAATTCTACATCTTTATTATTATCGTTTCGAAGTCCAGCGCCCAATTTAAAACGCCATTTTTCGCTTAATTTCTGATCGTATTCAGACTGAAAACCAACAATGGTTCTATTCTCTTTCTGTTTGATTTGATCGCCGTTTACAGGATCGTTTAAGAAAAAAGTAAAATTAGAATACAGTTCAAAATCATATTTGCTTAAATAAGCACTGCTTTTGACATGTGTGTTTTCGTCAATTTTTGCATCGTATTGCAGATTGAAATTTGTTCTATCAGTATTTCCTCCTTCATTTGAATCGATTGCTCCGTAATGCGAAATTGTTCCGTCATTTACTGCGCGATCTGGAATTTGTCCACTTGCATCCCACTGGCTTTTAAAATGTGAAACCGAAATAGCCAAACGATCTCCGTTTTCCATTTTAGCATTGTACTTTCCAAACAAATTAATTCGGTTAAAGTTTTGAGGAGCATCAAAATAGCCATCAGTCATCATGTATTCTCCAGCAAAATAAGCCGATTGGTTTTCTTTATTCAATAAATTAAACATGGCAACAGTACGGAAAGTGTCAAACTGCCCTCCTTCAAAAGAAACAGAGCTGTTTTGCAAAGCATTTTTGGTATTAAAACCAACATATCCGGCTGTTGTAAAATCTCCTTTATCTGCAAAATAGGCTCCTTTATCAAAATCAATATTATCTACCGTTTCTGGAATCACAAAATGTAGATCTGAATAACCTTGCCCGTGAGCGTGAGATACCATATTTACTGGCATTCCATCAACAGTAATATTAATATCGGTTCCGTGATCGCAGTCAAAACCTCTTAAAAAGATTTGTTCTGCTTTTCCTCCACCAGCGTGCTGACCTATGAAAAGCCCTGGAACTTTTCGCAATAAATCTTGAGAATTTGAGATAGGCTGAATTTCAAAATCGATTTTAGAAATGGTATTCAGATATTTTAGATTATTACCAATCTTAACTTCTTCCAGTAAAAACGGTTTTTCTTCTAATTGAATGGAAAGAAAATCTAAAGAAGCCAATTTTACTCTTTGAGTTGAAAACCCTTTTTTGGTAATAACCAGACTATCATTTATCTGCACTCCTTCTAAGGTAAATTTTCCATTTACATCGGTATGTGCGTGTGATTTTGAATTTAGATTTCGAATTAAGACTTCTGATGATGCTTTTCCATCAGAATCATTTACAATGCCATTTAGAGATTGTGCATTAATTACAAGAGAAAAAGTAAAAAGGATAAACGAGAATAAGGACTTCATTGCTATTTTGGTAATAATTTGGGTGTTTTGGACGCAAAAATAGCATAATAAAAAGAGTATCCATAAAAAAAGCCCTAAATCAAAAATTTAGAGCTTTCTGTATAAAGTAAATCTTTTACTTATAGAAAATTAATCCCACTGATTGTTTTTGGAAACAGCATATTTACCAGCACCTGTAAAGAATAATGCAAGAGCACCAAAAAGATAAAGCATTAATAATTCTAAAGCATAACCGCCATGCTCACTAATTGAGAAAATTTCCTGACTGTGCATCGTCGCAACTGCCACCACACAAGTTATTGCCAAAAGAACTGCTGCAATTCTAGTTCTGAATCCTAATAAAATGGCAATCGGAGCTAAAACTTCGCCAATGTAAACTGCATATCCAAATGCCCCCATGTTTTCTACAAGGAACGAAATTCCGTGAATCAGTTTAGAAACACCGTGAAAAAGCATTAATCCACCAGTACTTAAACGCAAAAGCAATAATCCAAGGTCTGTGTTTTTTGAAATCATAAATAATTTTGTTTAGGTTAAAAATTTATATTCAATTGGGTTTGTAAGCCGACGAAAATACAAAATTTTCTTATTTAAAAACAATATTATTTAAAACAATTCCAAATAGTCTTTTCAACCATTACTAACTCTATTTTAAGCTTTACAGTTTAATGGCAATCTTTCCAATTGTCTTTCCTGACTCCAAAAGTTCATGTGCTTTCTTTAGGTTTTCAACTGAAAGTCCGTTTAAGGTAGTATTTAAAGTTGTTTTCAAAATACCATCATCTAACAAATCTGCCACAATATTCAAGATGTTATGCTGTTCTACCATATCTTCTGTTTGGTACATAGATCGGGTGTACATTAATTCCCAAGAAAAAGAAACACTTTTGCTTTTCAGTTTGGTTAATGCAACAAGATCGCTGCTTCCTGTAATTGAGGCAATATGACCTTGTGGTTTAATCAATTCAACCATTGTATCCCAATAAGCATTGGTGTCTACGAAATCTAAAATAAAGTCAACATACTCAAAACCAGCTTCTCGAACAGACGCAATCAAATCTTTATGATCTACTACAAAATCTGCTCCCTGCTGTTTGCACCAAGCAATTGTTTCAGAACGCGACGCTGTTGCAATAACCGTTAAACCTGCTATTTTCTTAGCAAGTTGAATAGCTATGGAACCGACTCCTCCTGCTCCGCCAATAATCAAAATCGATTTTCCTTTGTCTTTATCTGCCGTAATTCTGATTCTGTCAAATAGAATTTCCCAAGCGGTCAAAGCCGTTAACGGAATCACAGCCGCTTCTTCTACACTTAATGATTTAGGTTTTCTGCCCACAATCCTTTCGTCGATAATCTGATATTCGGCATTGCTTCCTTGTTTGGTAATATCTCCAGCATAATAAACTGGATCTCCAACTTCAAACAAAGTAACATCTTTTCCGACAGCCTGAACGATTCCGACAGCGTCCCAGCCTATAATTTTTGGAGTTTCAAGAACGGTATCTTTCGCACTATTCTGGCGAATTTTAAAATCGACTGGATTTACTGAAATCGCATCAATTTTAACTAATAGATCGTGTGGCCCTGGAATTGGTTTTACTGTTTCAAATTCGATAAAACTTTCTGGGTTTTCTATGGGTAATGATGTTTTAAATCCTATTGCTTTCATTTCTTTTTAATGTTTAAATTAAAACTATACTACAAATATAAGACGACTTGAAATCTCTTAATTGGTATATATTGAGCGTATATTTGTACATATTCGGCAGTTTGAATAAACCGCGTGAAATCATTTTAAACACATAGAAACATAGATTTTTTGAAAACCTTAAAAAGAATATAAAAAGAAACTAGTTTCTACACATAGCTCTCAAAGTCTAAAACACAAAGCTATGTGCATTCAGACAAGTGAAACGCCTTTCAGCACAAAGAAAAACTATGTTTCTATGTGTTTAAATAAAGCCTTAAATTTGCTAAAAACACTACACTATGAATATCAGAAAAGCCGAAAAATCAGACTCAAAATATATTGCTCCTATATTATTATTAGCAATGGAAGATATTATCTACAAGTTTATTGCAAAAGAAGATTACGCTTCCGCGAAAGACTTTCTGCAGTATTTCGTTGAAAGAGAAAGCAATCAGTATTCTTATCAAAACTGTTTTGTGGCTGAGGAAAACAACGAAATCATTGGCGCAGTAAATATTTACAACGGCGCAGACATTGAAGAATTACGCACTCCGATAGTCGAATATGTTCGAAAACATCATAATCCAGAATTCGACCCAGAATTGGAAACACGCGCTGGAGAGTATTACATTGACTCTTTAGGTGTGAATCCGAAACATCAGGGAAAAGGAATTGGTTCTCAATTATTGCAATTTTTGATTGATAAATACGTTCATAAAAATAAAGAGGTTTTAGGTCTGCTGGTTGAAGAGGACAATCCGAGTGCTAAAAAACTGTATTTAAAACTTGGTTTTAAAGTAGTTGGAAACAAAACTTTGGTTAAGAAGAACCTAGAACATCTTCAAATCAAAAATTAATTATAGAATGAAAAACATCACAATATTAGAAGCAGGTTTAATTTTAAGAATAGTTTTAGGAATCACAATGCTTTCGGCCGTAGCAGACCGATTTGGAGTTTGGGGCGCACCAGGATCTAACACAGTCGCCTGGGGAAATTGGGAAAACTTTGTTATCTACACACAAACCCTAAATTCTTTTGCCAACAAAGCCACAGCAGAAGTTCTTGCAGGAATTGCCACTTTCTTTGAAGTTTTACTGAGTCTTCTACTATTATTTGGTTTCAAAACCAGACTTGCCGCTTTGGGAACTACCATTTTAATGTTCTTTTTTGCTTTTGCCATGTCGGTTTCAGTTTCAGTAAAAGCACCTCTTGATTATTCTGTTTGGACAAGTGCCGCGGCAGCTTTACTATTGGCTAATATTGGAAAAACATCTTTTGCGGTTGACAATCGTATATAGTTTTTTAGGTTGCTGGTTTTTGGTTGATAGTTGATGGCGTAAAAACTTTTCACTAACAACCAAAAACTATCAATTATCAACCAAAAAAATCAATTCAAATCTTTTTTCGGAAATAAATTCGTTTCGGAAATTGATCTTGTTTACTTTCGTCCAAATCAAATTCTTCGTAATTTAATGATCGTAATATATCGATTAAAGCAATATCTACGGCAAAAGCTTTCACCCAGATTAAATCATGTTTTCGCTGATAAGCAATTTCTTCGGCACGTTTAATAAGCGCTATTAAATCTTCTTCATCAAAATAAATAATCTCACTTAGATTGATTGCTTTTGACGCTCCTAGATTTTCGTTTAATATTCGTGACGAATCCAGTTTTAAATAAGATTGAGGTGCTTCACCAAGGTATGCCATTAGAATTTCGATCGAAAAATCATTCTGAATCCGAAACAATTCTTTTTGAGAAAGATGCTGTTCTGCATATTTTTCTCCCAAATCTTTTTCCTTAAATAAATTGACATAAAACTGAACAGCTTTGTCTTCCATCCAAGAGACATTATCATTAATTATGACAACAAATTTTGCTATTTTACTCATTTCTTTTCCTTTTTAATAAAAGAGCAAAGTTGTACCGATCATAGTTCTTAAAAAAGAGCGATAAGGCTTCGAAATTGTGCAAAATGTCGGAAAGTTGATTTTAATCGTTTTATTTTTTTCGATATTCTAAAGGCGAAATTCCTTCGTAGTTTTTAAAAAATCGTCCAAAAACAGATTGATCGGAAAAATGGAGCATATCACTTATCTGATTGATTGACATATTTTTATTCTGCAATAAAACTTTGGCTTCCAAAATTACCATTTCGTTAATCCAGTCACTTGCCGTTTTACCGCTAAACTTTTTAATGACTTCAGACAAATATTTTCGACTTACATTCAGTTCATCGGCATAATGCTGAACTGATCTAAAATTCAAGAAATCTTTAAAAAGAAGTTCTTTAAATTTTTCAAATAAAGTATTCTGCACTTCTGCAGAGGCTTCTTCTTTCTGAATGGCATCGATCTCGTAAATCAAAATATACAGATAACTCCTCAAAATAGAAGCTTGATGTTTAGACTTACCTGCTGATGCTTCTTTAATCAAATTAAAAATACGTTTAAATTTATCTTCATCTGTATTTGTAAGTTGAGATAAATGACTATGATTATTTTCAAAGAAATCATATTGCGCAAGAAAAAATACATTTGCCTGATTTTCGAGAAAGAAATTCGGTTTAAAGAATATAATATCAATTAAAATTTCATCATCGCTTTTAGAAAAACTCCTAATGATAGATGGCCCCAAAGTAATAATAGCGGGAGCATCAACTACTTTCCTCTCAAGTCCGGTCTGCATAATTATGCTTCCTTTTCTTAGAAACTCAATCGCATAACTTTCTGCGCGATAAGGCTCGCTGATATAAGGATGCTCGCTTGTCTGGATATAGAAATACTCTTTCTGATCTGCATGAGAAAACAAACTCTTATGATGTGTTAAGGAATAAGTGAGGATTTTATTCTTCAAGACTGCTTTTTTAGTAATCATTATCATCTCAAATATACCTTTTTTTAGTGTTCAGTGTTCAGTTTTTTAGTGATCACTATTCAGTCGCAGTATTCAGTCGCAGTATTCAGTCGCAGTATTCAGTCTTTGCGGTAAGAAGGGTTAGCTTTGCCAAAGTTTGAAACTTTGCTAAAGCTTCTAGACTCTAAAACTAACTGAGACTAAGACTGAAAACTAAAAAACTGAACACTGAACACTAAAAAATTTTTAAGGTATATTTAAGGTCATAAAGCTGTTTCTAACAAATTTGTATTCGTAAATTAGCAATTACAAAAACATATTTTAAATGACAATACTTACCTTTACGCTTATAATGATTCTAGGAGCCTTTTTGGCTGGATTTATAGGTTCATTATCAGGCTTGGGCGGAGGAATTATCATCATTCCGCTTCTTACAATCATTCTTGGTGTCGATATTCATTATGCTATTGGAGCCGCTTTGGTCTCTGTTATCGCCACTTCTTCAGGTTCTGCCGCTGCTTATGTAAAAGAAGGAATTACCAACATGCGAATGGGAATTTTTCTCGAAATCGCCACCACTATTGGAGCGGTTTGCGGTGCATTGCTTTCTACTATTGTCCCTACTTCTTTTATAGCCGTTCTGTTCGGCTTGACACTGATTTTCTCTGCTATCAATTCACTTCGAAAAAAAGAAGAACATATTGTTTTAGAATCTAGTCCTTTGGCTAAAAAATTAAAATTAGACGGAACTTATCCTACTCACGATGGCGAAGTCGTCAAATATGGAACCAAAAACGTAATTGGCGGTTTCAGTATGATGGGAGTTGCGGGAATGATGTCGGGTCTTCTCGGAATTGGTTCTGGTGCTTTTAAAGTAATTGCAATGGACAATATTATGCGTGTTCCTTTTAAAGTTTCAACCACAACCAGTAATTTTATGATGGGCGTTACAGCAATGGCGAGTTCTGTAATTTATATTCAAAAAGGATATATTGAGCCAGGAATCTGTATGCCGGTTGTAATTGGCGTTTTGTTTGGAGCTATGGCTGGAGCCAAAATATTGGTACGAACAAATCCGAAGAAATTGAGAATATTTTTTGCCTGCTTGATTTTTGTTTTGGCAATAAACATGATTTATAACGGACTAAATGGAAAAATCTAATATGGTACAGGAAGAAAAATTTGGAGAAAAAGATTTTCAGACAATCATAGGAAACTTGCTTCGTTACGGAGTTTGGATTTCTTTATCAGTAGCTTTTATTGGGGGGATTGTTTATTTGCTTCATAACGGAAATCAGATTGAAGATTATTCTGTTTTTAAAGAAAATGACCGAAATATATTTGAAGTAATTGCGGCTGTTTACAACGGTGCAATACAAGGAAATGGTGAATCATTAATATTTACAGGAATTATTTTCCTGTTCATGACACCCGTTTTACGTGTTTTGCTTTCGTTATTTTCATTTTTATTGGAAAAAGATTACTTGTATGTTGGCATTACGTTGATTGTAATCATGATTATCATTATTAGTATTTCATTTGGTTTCTCACATTAATTGGCTGTAAGCTATAAGCTGTAGGCTGTAAACTTTGAAATGCTTAAAGCTTAAAGCTTATCGCCTAAAGCAAAAAATAAAAAATATGGAAATAGGAATAGACAGTTTTGCTTCGGCAATGTATGGCGATAACAACACTCTGAGCAGTGTTGATGCTATGGAACAGCTATTGCAAAGAATTGAATTTGCAGATCAGACTGGTCTTGATGTTTTCGGAATTGGAGAACATCATAAAAAAGAGTTTTTAGATTCTGCTACGGCTGTTATTTTGAGTGCCGCGGCGGCAAGGACAAAAAATATCCGACTGACAAGTGCCGTAACCGTTTTAAGCGCTGCAGATCCTGTAAGGGTTTATCAGAGTTTTGCAACTTTAGATTTAATTTCGAAAGGAAGAACTGAAATTGTTGTCGGAAGAGGGTCTGCCATTGAAGCTTATCCACTTTTTGGATATGATTTGAGAGATTATGATGCCCTTTTTAAAGAAAAACTAGAACTTCTTCTTCAAGTTAGAGATAATGAATTTGTTTCTTGGGAAGGAAAATTTCGTCCTGCTTTAAATAATTTACCTGTTTATCCAAGAGCTTTACAAGAAAAAATGCCAATATGGCTCGGTGTTGGAGGCACGCCAGAATCTTTTATAAGAGCAGGTTCGTTAGGACTTCCGTTAATGGTTGCTGTTATTGGCGGACAAACACATCGCTTTAAACCTTTAGTCGATTTGTATCGTGAAGCTGGAAAGGCTGCAGGTTATAAACCAAATGAATTAAAAGTAGGATTGCATTCGCCTGGATATGTTGGCTCAACAACAGAAAAAGCAATCGAAGAATACTATCCAGGTTACGCCGAATTATGGACTAAATTAGGATACGAAAGAGGCTGGCCACCTGTAACAAAAGGCAAATTTGATGGTTTAATTGATGATTTAGGTGTTTTAATTGTCGGAGGTCCGGAAAGAGCTGCAGAGAAAATTCTTCGCCATAGCGAAGCGCTTGGTGGCGTCGATCGATTTACTTTCCAAATGGATAATGCTGGATTAACGCACAAACAATTAATGAATGCGATTGAATTGATTGGAACAAAGTTGATTCCGTTGATTAAAAAAGGATAGTTTTTTGCCACAGATTGTACAGATTAAAAGGATTTTTTTCTTTTTATTCCTTATTTTATAGATTGCTATGGTTATTAAAATTTGTGCAATTTTCATGCAGATTTAAAATGATTTTGGCAGATTAAGCAAATCATTATTTGTGAAATTAAAATCTGCACAATCTGCAAAATCTGCGAGAAAAAATGATTTTACTAATAGAATTTTAAAATCTCTCAAAATAATTAAGTAGCGTCCAGCTTTAGCCGGATGAAAAATATAGCAAAAGTTAAAAGGCTTTAGCCAAACCTCAATAGTTTGGCTAAAGCCTTTTTTCTAAATCTTTATTTGTTACCTCCAGTTAAAACTGGAGGCAATTCATAAAAAATTATATTTATCAAAACTTTGTCTCTTTGTTCCTCTGAACCTTGAAACCTTAGAATCTTAGAACCTTTAAAACTTATAAGTCACACCAACTCTAAAATTTCTTGGTGCTTCAGCCTGCCAGTAATAAGCACTTAACCAGCTGTAGTACGAACCGCTATAAAGGTATCTATCTAAAATATTGAATACGTTTGCTGTAACTTTAACTTTACCAGTTTCATAAGACAATCCTCCATCTAGTTTAAAATACGTTGGAAGTCCAACAAGTCCTGGACTCCAAGTATCTGTCTGGCGTCCGTCAAGGAAAGTTCCTCCAACAGAAGCTCCAAAACCTTTTAATTTTCCATGCTGCAATGTGTAATTTAACCATGCATTTGCAGTATGTTTAGCATAACCAGGCACAACGTCTCCTACATTAATCCCATTAGCTGCAGAAACAGCTGGATCAACTTTAGTTACAGTTGACTCTGTAAACGCATAATTTGCAATAAGGTTTAGACCGTCAAAGATTTTTCCTCTAACATCAAATTCAACACCGCGAGCTCTTTTTTCACCCAAAACAATTTTATACTGTTCGTTTGGCTGATTACTAGGATCTGCTGTTAACTCATTCTTCTTTAAGATATTGTAAACAGATAAACTTGTATTCCAAGAACCGTCAAACCAATCTTTTTTAAGACCAAATTCAACATTATTCCCAGTAAGAGGTTTTACGTCACCACTTCTCACTACACCCGATTGAGGCGTAAAAGCTTGATCATATAATCCGTAAACTGCAAAATCATCAGTAATAGAATAACTTAAACCTGCGCGAGGTGTAATATGGCTATCCTCAATTGGTTCTGCCTCATAGCTGCTAGTTTGGCTAATCCAAGTATATCTTGCAGCAAGAGTCAATCTTAATCTATTTTCTAAAAACCCAAGCTCATCTTGAACATAACCCGCTGCATACTTCGAACCATAAAGTCCGCCTGCTCTTTGGCTTAGAGGTGTATCATGATCAAATTGCGGTAAACCATTTGAAGGCGTTCCGTAATTTGGATTATAAACATTAAACGGATTATCAACCGTATCTAAATCATGCGATTGTCCCCAATCTGCCATATAATCTTTACTTCCTAAATCTATTCCTCCTAATACTTTATGAGAAACATTTCCTGTATTGAATTTTCCATTTACGAAAATCTGTCCTAAATACATATTACTTTCCGCATCCCAAATTCCAACATTTCTAATAATCTCGCCAGCAGCAAGGTTTCCTTCAGGAATGCCATCAAAATTTCTATCAACTGGTCCAGGGCCAACAACGCCTGGCCAAGAACTGTATCCTTGCTGAATGTATTTAAAGTAAGTAGTTTGAGCTGTAAGTTTCCAATTTTCGTCAAACTTATGTTCGAACTGCAGATAACCACTATGATCTTGAATGTTTGTGTCTGGCAATCCTGGTTGTGTCATTGTAAAACTGCGAGGTAAAGTTGCATAACCTCCTGATTGTGGCCCAAAAACATAGTAAGAACCTACTTCAGTCATATTTGCATATTGAAAGTTATATTCTGCAGTAATTTTTGTCTTATCATCTATCTGATAAGAAATCACAGGAGCAATTACGTAACGGTCGTTATGCTCAAACGGACGGAATGAACCTTTTTTTTGTGCTGCTCCGTTAAATCTGTATAGTAATTTTCCTTTTTTATCCAATTTTCCGTCAAGATCAAGACTTACTCTATAAAAATCATAACTTCCTACTAAAGCACTAACCTCACCTTTGGTTACACCTGTTGGCTTTTTAGTCACAACATTATACAATCCGCTTGGATCACCACTTGAAAGCATGAAACCAGCAGGTCCTTTTACAAATTCGATATGATCTACAAAACTCATATCCTCTGTTAATGGTCCCCAGAAAGAAGAAACTACGTTAAATCCGTTTCTAAAAGCTTGAATTTGAGAACCTCTCATTGTAATATTCGTATACAAATCTCCCCAGTGCTCCAAACGTACAGCACCACTCACGTTACGAATTACACCATCGCTCATACTTGTAATCTGCTGATCTTTTAAAGTCTGGCTACTTACAATTTGTATATTTTGAGGAATTTCTAAAACTGGAGTCTGAAGACGTAATGACAATGAAGGCTTGTCTTGCTTGTATTTGTTCTTTTTAATTACCACTTCTTCAAGATCTTCCTGACTTTCTGAAAGAGAAAAATTCTTAGTTGTTATTTGTTTTGAATTAACTACAATTTTATCTTCAACAGACTGAATTCCAACTCCATTTAATACAATAGTATATGTCCCTGGTTTTACATTTTTAATTTCGTAATGTCCTGAAACTGTTGTAATATCTGAATATTTTGTTCCTTTTAGCGCCACAGCAATATTTTCTGCTGGTTTATTGCCACTCAAAGAAACTTTCCCGTTTACAGTTCCAAGCTGTTGAGCCATCATATTTAATGAGCTCAAAAACAGCATAAAAAGATAAACTTTGGCATTAAAAATTATTTTCATTTGGTTTTGATTTTAAATTGAGCGACAAAAGTATATGCTAATCTTAACTTTTCCAAATTATTTTAATTCATTCTAAATAAATACAACAAATTATACTAAATCAGTAAGAATACCTCTTAACACTTCCATTTTTAAGTTATTTCCTGATAATATTAATCTAGATTAAGTATCAAACCGAAATCTATTCCTATCTTTATATTCCTAAATATCAAAAAACATAAACAAATAACTTCCTGATATGAAATCAAATACAATAAGAAAAGTGGCCATTGTGGGCTATAATAGAATTCCTTTTGCGAGAGCCAATACGGCTTATTCTAATGTAGGAAACAAAGAAATGATGACCGCATCGCTTAATGGTCTTATTGACAAATACAATCTGAAAGGAAAGTTATTGGGCGAAGTTGCTGGAGGTGCTGTAATTAAACATACTTACGACAATAATTTGATTCGAGAATGTGTCATGCAAACTAGTCTAGATCCTGCAACACCGGCATGTGACTTGCAGCAAGCGTGTGATACCGGAATTGAAAGTGCTATTTATATTGCCAACAAAATTGCTCTCGGACAAATAGATTCTGGAATTGCTGGTGGCGTAGATTCGATAAGTGATATGCCAATTGCTGTTAGCGAAAAACTTCGAAAAATATTGCTTGACGCAAGAAAAGCAAAATCATTAGGCGAGAAAATTAAAACATTCCTAAAACTTCGTCCAAAAGATCTTAGTCCGTTAGTTCCTCGAAATGAGGAATCGCAAACAGGACTTTCTATGGGCGGACATACTGAAATTACTGCAAAATATTATAAGATCTCACGCGAAGAACAAGACGAATTTGCCTTAAAAAGTCACCTGAATATGGCAAAAGCATACGATGAAGGTTTTTTTGACGATATGATTACTCCTTTTAATGGTTTAGAAAAAGATAATAATCTTAGAAGAGACAGTACAATTGAAAAATTAGCCAAACTAAGCCCTGCTTTTGATAAAGTAAACGGAACTTTGACAGCAGGAAATTCAACGCCGCTAACAGACGGCGCATCATGTATTCTTTTAGCTAGTGAAGAATGGGCAAAAGAACAAGGACTTCCTATTTTAGCGTACATTACTTTCGCAGAAATTGCGGCAATTGAATATGTCAAAAATCAGCAGAATCTTCTATTAGCACCTTTATTTGCTGCTTCAAGAATGCTGGAAAAAGCAGAATTAAACTTGCAAGATTTTGATTATTACGAAATTCACGAAGCTTTTGCTGCACAAACTTTGGCCACTTTAAAAATCTGGGAAAGTCCTAAACTAAGTGCCGAAATTGGCTTAAAGAAACCATTAGGTGCAATAGATCGAAATAAACTGAATGTAAAAGGAAGTAGTTTGGCGGCCGCTCATCCTTTTGCTGCCACTGGAGGAAGAATTATTGGTGTAATGGCAAAACTGCTCAACGAAAAAGGTTCTGGAAGAGGATTGATTTCTATTTGTGCTGCTGGCGGGCAAGGAGTTACCATGATAATCGAGAAATAATTTTTCAAAAATATTTCAATTCAATTTTATAAATCTGCTGAATCTGCTAAATCTGCGGGAGTAATTTTTGCTCACAGATTTAGCAGATTCAGCAGATTTTTTTGTCTCTATCAACTAAACCCGACAGGTTTTAAAAACCTGTCGGGTTTAACTTTAACATACAGTTAATTAATATACTTAAAGTCTATTTTTATTTAAATAAATTCATACAAAAACTACTAAATATCAATATTTTATACTAAATTTAGCTTTCTATTAAAGCTTTTGTATCAATTCATTTTAAACCACTAAAAATGATGGAATCAAAAATACCCGAAGGTCCTCTTGCTGATAAATGGAGTCTTTACAAGTCTAAAGCCAAATTGGTCAATCCCGCAAATCGAAAAAAACTAAATATAATAGTAGTCGGAACGGGTTTAGCGGGTGCTTCATGTGCGGCTTCTCTAGCTGAACAAGGCTATAACATAAAATCCTTCTGCTTTCAGGATTCTCCAAGACGCGCGCATTCTGTTGCCGCTCAAGGCGGAGTAAACGCTGCCAAAAACTACAAAAATGATGGCGATAGCACTTTTAGAATGTTTTATGACACTATAAAAGGTGGCGATTTTAGATCCCGTGAAGCCAATGTTTATCGTTTAGCAGAATGTTCTGCTCATCTTATAGACCACGCGGTTGCTCAAGGTGTTCCTTTTGCGAGGGAATATGCGGGATATTTAAACAACAGATCTTTTGGAGGTGTGCAGGTTTCTCGAACTTTTTATGCTAGAGGTCAAACCGGACAGCAGCTTTTATTGGGTGCTTATCAAGCCTTAGAACGTCAGGCATCTCTAGGAAAAGTTGATTTGTATACGCGTCACGAAATGCTTGAACTCGTTGTTATTAATGGCAAAGCCAAAGGAATAATTGCAAGAAATCTCGAAACTGGAATTTTAGAACGCCACGCGGCAGATGCCGTTGTACTGGCTTCTGGCGGTTATGGGAAAGTATATTATTTGTCTACACTTGCTATGGGCTGTAACAGCTCGGCAATTTGGAGAGCACACAAAAAAGGTGCTTATATGGCAGGCGTAAGCTGGATTCAGTTTCACCCTACTTCGCTCCCACAACATGGTGAAAACCAATCAAAACTGACTTTAATGTCGGAATCACTTCGAAATGACGGAAGAATCTGGGTTCCGAAAAAAGCAGAAGATGATCGAAATGCAAACGCCATTCCCGAAGAAGAACGCGATTATTACTTGGAACGCCGATATCCATCTTTTGGAAATCTCGCACCAAGAGATATTTCGTCAAGAGCAGCAAAAGAAAGAATTGATGCTGGTCATGGCGTGGGGCCAATGAAAAATGCTATTTATCTCGATTTCTCGGATGCCATTAAAGCTCAGGGAAAAGATAAAATTGAAGCCAAATACAGCAACCTTTTTGCAATGTATGAAAAGATTACAGGCATAAATGCTTATAAAGAACCCATGCTGATTTCACCTTCAGCGCATTTTACTATGGGCGGACTTTGGGTTGATTATGAGCTTATGACGACAATTCCAGGTTTATTTGCTTTAGGTGAAGCCAATTTTGCTGATCATGGTGCTAATCGATTAGGAGCAAATTCACTTCTTCAGGCTTGTGTCGATGGTTACTTTATTGCGCCTTATACGATCCCTAATTATTTGGCAGGCGAATTAAATTTACCGAAATCTGATATTTCACATCCTGCATTTGAAGAAGCTGAGAAAACAGTGAGAAGACAACTGGATCGCTTTTTACATACGAACGGAACACTTTCTGCAGATTATTTCCATAAAAAAATCGGACGTCTTTTATATGAAAAATGCGGTCTTTCACGAAGCAGACAAAAACTAGAGGAAGCTTTAATTGAAATTCGCGAACTAAAAGCTTCATTTGAAAAAGATCTCAGAATTACGGGCGATAATACTTTAAACAGTGAACTTGAAAAAGCTGGTCGAATTGCCGATTATATCGAATTGGCTGAATTAATGTGCTATGATGCTTTACAACGCGAAGAATCCTGCGGTGCACATTTTAGGGAAGAATACCAAACCGCCGATGGAGAAGCTGTTCGCAACGACGATGAATTCTGTTATGTTTCGGCTTGGGAATGGAAAGGTTTAAATAACGAACCTGAACTTCACAAAGAACCTTTAACCTTTGAATCGGTTGAACTTGCAGTAAGAAGCTATAAATAATGGTGAATTGTTAATTGTAAATTATTAATTAACAACTCAAAACTCATAACTCATAACTCATAATTATCTATGAAACTTTATCTTAAAATATGGCGCCAGTTTAATTCTTCAACTAAAGGAGAAATGACAGATTATGAAATTGATGGAGTATCAGAACATATGTCGTTTTTGGAAATGTTGGATCTTTTGAACGAATCTCTTATTCAAAATGGAGAACGCGTAATCGAATTTGACCATGACTGTCGCGAAGGAATCTGCGGTCAATGCGGTGTTATGATAAACGGACGTGCTCACGGGCCTTTAAAAAACACTACAACCTGCCAACTCCATATGAGAAGTTTTAAGGATGGAGACACTATTTATATTGAGCCTTTTCGTGCTAAAGCTTTTCCTGTTTTACGAGATTTAAAAATTGACCGCAAAGCATTCGATTCTATTATTGCATCAGGAGGTTTTATTGGCGCGGCTACGGGTCAGGCGCCAGAAGCAAACAGTATTCCGATTTCGTATGAAACAGCAGAAGCTGCTTTTGATGCTGCTGCCTGTATTGGATGTGGAGCTTGTGTGGCTTCATGCAAAAATGCCAGCGCCGCTTTGTTTGTTGGTGCCAAAATAACGCATTTAGCGCTTTTACCGCAAGGAAAATTAGAAGCCCAAACACGTGCGGTTTCGATGGTTAAACAAATGGATGAAGAAGGCTTTGGAGCGTGCTCTGATACAAGAGCCTGCGAAATCGAATGCCCGCAGGGAATTTCGGTGCTTTCAATTGCTAAAATGAATTTAGAATATATGAAGGCTGTTTTACTGAGAAAATAATTTACAAAATAAACCAAGCTCCAGAGGAGCAAAATATTTATAGAATAACAGCAATCATGTTATATAGCTCCAGAGGAGCGACATGTAATATTTTATTCTCATTCTAATATTTCACCCCGCTGGGACTCTTATCATATAAACGAGAATTTTCTATAAATGTTTAGCTCCTCTGGAGCTAATTTTCAAAAAGACTCATGTCTTTGCGAGATTAAATATATTTTTAATACTTTGTGCTTATCCTTCGACTTCGCTCAGGAAGACAAACAGCACTAGCCATTTTTCAAAAAAAACTTTACGACTCCGCGACTTTGTGAGACTAAAAAAACTTATACAGTAAAATAAGGCGTCAGAATATCTTCAAAATTATACAATCCTTTTTCTTTCTCTTTTAGATTTTCGGCCACAAAAATAACTCCGTTTCCGAATGCCTCTCTCGAAATCGATTCATGAATTAAACGCACGGTTTGAAAAGGAAAACCAAAAATAACTTCGTGTTTTCCAACGATTCCTCCTGCCCTAACCGAATTGATATTCTCTTTATCCACATCAAGTGCTTCTGCAATTTTTACAGCTGTTCCAGATGTTCCTTGTTTGGTTTTAAAATGTTCTTCATTTACTTCAATATCAACCCACGGTGCAATTTTCTTTAAAAATTTAGCTGCAAACAACAAATAGTTTACACCCAAAGTAATATTTGGCGACCAGAATACTGTGGTCTTTTTTGCCAGTTTCTTTAAAAACTCCAGTTCTTTATCTTTATAATGCGAAATAGCAGAAATGATTTTTATATTCTTCTTTGCCGCCACTTCTCCATACGTATAAATTCCTTGATGCGACGAGAAATCGATAATTACATCAACAGGATGCTTTTCCAATAATTCTTCAATAGAAGTTTTAGAACTAGAATAGATTAAGCCGGGTTCTTTTGACTGCACTCCAAAAAATTCTGGAACCGATCTGTGTTCTAAAACCGTACTTTGACGTAAAACCCATTCTAAGCAGAATTTTTTATTTTCTAATAATATTGAAGCTACTGATTTTCCAGTTTTTCCGAATCCGATTAATCCTATTTTCATAAGCATTTAATTTTTTATGGGCGAAGATGCCCGGTTGAAAAGTATTGATATTTAAGAAGTCAATATCAATTCTAATTTTAAAGAATTCAGGCCGTTTTAGAAACCGCCTGTTCATAAAAATAGAGAATTCATAACAGAATCACCAACTAAAACTTCATTTTATAACAATAAAATCTTTTATTAGTACGATTTTATCTGTTAATATAAAATCAGCTTATCAAATTTTACATATAATCGCATTTCTAAATTATTCGATTTAAATTGTTAAAAAATGGCTCTAAAAAATGAATTGGAGGTTATACAAGTAAACATATTTTGACTAGATTTATGGCCTGATACCCCAAATAAATATCAGTAAGTAATGGCCTACAACAATAATGGACTGCTTCGTTTTTTAGATGCTCAGAATAAATTGTATTTAACAGCGCTGGACGAAATCAAGAATGGTAAAAAAGAATCTCCTTGGATGTGGTTTATATTTCCGCAGATAAAAGGAATGGGTTCTAGCGATACTTCCAAATTTTACGAAATCAAAAATGCCGATGAAGCAATTGCTTTCCTAGAACATCCAATTTTAGGAAAACATCTTGTCGAAATCACTTCTGAACTAATCAAAAAGGAAGAAAATGTTTCTGATATTTTTGAAAGCATTGATGTAGAAAATCTTCAATCTTGTATGACATTGTTTGCCAGTGTTCAAAATACCGAACCAATTTTTCAGGAAGTGCTTCACAAACATTTTGACGGTTCTTCTGATTTTCATACGCTACAATTATTGTATAGCAATCTTTGATGTTTTAACCGCAAAGGACGCAAGGTCATTTCATGTAATTTTTTAAATGCGCAAAGAACGCAAAGCTTTGTCAAGAAAACTTTACATTCTTTATGGCTTAATTAAGGGTAATAAATCTCAAAATCCTCTAAGCCCTTTTCTCCATAAAATGGGCTTTTTTTTACTTCTAAATTTCATCTTTTGAATATATTTGTGGTCAACCAAACTTAAACGCCATGCCATTATTAATTATTTCAAAAACCACAAATCATGAAAAGAAGTTTCTTCTTGCTCTTTCTCTCTGCAATTACCTCTTTAGGCATTGCTCAAAGTAAAAACTCGAATTCAAAACCCAACATCATTATCATCAATATGGATGATATGGGCTATGGCGACACAGAACCGTATGGAATGACAGGAGTCAATACTCCGCATTTTAATCAAGTTGCCGAAGAAGGAATGCGTTTAACCAACTTTAATGCTGGACAAGCCATTTGTACAGCTTCAAGAGCAGCTTTATTAACAGGCTGTTATCCTAACAGAATCGGAATGTCGGGCGTATTGCTTCCTGGAGCCAAACACGCTTTAAATCCGAATGAAGAAACTATTGCGTCACTTTTAAAGAAAAACGGATACAAAACGGCTAATTACGGAAAATGGCATTTAGGAAATCAACTTCCATATTGGCCAACTAATTATGGCTTTGATGAGTTTTTCGGAATTCCGTATTCACACGACGTATGGCCAATTGATTACGACGGTTATTCAAAAGTAACGGATGCTAAAGATATGCGCTCGAGCTTCCCTCCGCTTCCATTAATCAGCAATACAACCATTATTGATACGATTGAAAACATCAAAGATGCTTCAAAATTAACGACTCTTTTTACCGAAAAAGCAATAGGTTTTATCAAAAAAAACAAAAAAGATCCTTTCTTTCTGTATCTAACTCATCCTCTACCTCACGCTCCTTTGGCTGTTTCAGACAAATTTAAAGGCAAAAGCGATTTAGGTCTTTTTGGAGATGTGATAATGGAGCTGGATTGGTCAATTGGAGAAATCATAAAAACATTAGACACTGAAAAAATTGCCCAAAATACTGTACTAATTATAACGAGCGATAATGGTCCTTGGCTTGTTTTTGGCGACAATGCAGGTTCGTCGGGCGGTTTTAGAGAAGGGAAATCAACTACTTGGGAAGGTGGTACGAGAGTTCCGTTTTTAATACGTTGGCCAGGTAAAATAAAAAGCGGCTCTGTAAACAGTTCTCTTATGACCAATATGGATTTACTGCCTACAATTGCTTCAATAACAGGTTCTTCTTTACCCAAAAACCAAATTGATGGTTTGAATTTTCTTCCTGTTCTGACTGGAAAAACGGCTTCTGGCCCAAGAGAAGTTTTTTATTATTATTTCGGAGTTGGAAGCAACAACTTAGAAGCTATTCGATACAAACATTGGAAACTCGTTTTCCCACACAAAGGCACAACTTATAACAAAAAATTACAAGGAAAAGACGGTTATCGCGGAGAAGGCGCTTCTACAGAATTTCCGATGGCGCTTTATGATTTAGCACATGATCCGGGAGAAGTTCGTGATGTGCAGCAATTATATCCCGAAATAGTAGCCGAAATCCAGAAAATTGCCGATACTGCAAGAGAAGATCTTGGCGATGATTTGAATAACAAAGTGGGGAAAAATGTTAGAAAACCTGCTACATATTAAAAACAAAAAACAGATTATCTCAAAAGGATATCATTTTTGCTGGACAAATATTTATAAAATATATTTTATCCATAAAATCCCAGCGGGATAAAATATGTATAGAATTACAACAAGAAAAATAAAAAAAGCTCCGGAGGAGTGACATCTATTTATATTACATAAAAAAATATGTCACTCCTCCGGAGCTTTATGCTGTAAACATTTGTTTTTTGCTATAAATATTTCGCTTCTCTGAAGCTTACAAAAAAAAGAGAAGTCATTTTAAGACTGTCTGTTTTTATTTAAATCTAGAGATTACAAAATGAAAGTTTTTTCGATAATCTTACAACAATGTCAGTTTGTCTTTTTGTAACTTTAATAAAACATTTAAAAATGCAATTTAACTTCAATCAATACTTATTTACTATCCTTTCATTGACGCATAAAATAGCGCTACATCCTTGACATCAATAGCATTTTTTAAATTTGTTTATCATTCAAAAGAAGCTTTTTTCTTTTATAAAAAATTATTGTCATGAGAATAGATCAAATACAAATTAAAACAAACGATATTCAAAAAACGAAAGCTTTTTATCAGAACATTTTTGGGCTTTTCATTCTTGAAAATGACCAAAAATCGATAACGTTTCAAGCTGGAACTTCTATTTTAAAATTTGTGGAAGATAAAGAGTTTAATTCCATATATCATTTTGCTTTTAATATTCCCGAAAATCAGCTTGAAGAAGCCATTCAATGGTGTAAAAACAAAGTGGATTTAATTGTTCTAGAAGATAAAAGTGTAGTTACAAATTTTGAAAATTGGAATGCACATTCTATTTATTTCTTTGATCACAACGGAAATTTACTCGAATTCATTGCGCGACATGATCTTAATAACGAACAAATTGGCGAATTCAACTCCGCTTCTATATTAAGCATTAGCGAAATCGGAATTGTTACGGAAAGTCCATTACAATTAGGAAATCAATTAATAGAAGAACACGGACTTCATTTCTTTTCTCAAAATACCAATACCGATAAATTTGCTGCAATTGGCGATCATGATGGTTTATTGATTTTGGTGCAGCCTACTAGAAACTGGTATCCTACTCAAATTCCTTCTGAAAGTAATCCCGTGAAAATAACTTTGGAAAATAATGATAACATAATTGAATTGGATTTTTAAAACACTTTGTTTCAAATACATAAAAATATAATTTGTATTTTCATCTTCCAAAAAGCTGAAAAATGATTCTAAAATATCTGAAACAATTTGGACTTGTCTTGTTGTTATTTAGTTTTTATACTTCCAAAGGACAAAACAATCTAACATACGAAGCTTTAATTTCAGAAGCTTCGTTGTTGCATCTTCAAAAAGACTATAAAAACGCTATTCCAAAACTGGAAAAGGCATTTTCAATTGAAAAGCCCGATGCTTTAAATGCGTACAAAGCAGCTGGAATGTATTCGCTTGACGAAAATAAAACAAAAGCATTTCAGTATTTAGATTTGTCGTTGGATAGAGGTTGGACGGAAACAGACCAATTATTGATAGATCCCTACTTTGATTTTATTCGAAATAATTATCCTGAAGAATGGAAAGCCATAACACAAAAATCGCATTTGAAAGAACAAGAATATGAAAAGACATTGTTACTTCCTGAGCTTCGGAAACAAATTATTGCAATGGGAATTGAAGATCAGAAAATCAGATATTCTAAAATCCAGACTTCTGATCCTGCACAATTGAATGAATTACAGCAGAAGATTAACGAGTTAGATTTTAAAAATCTTTCGACTGCAAAAGAGATTTTGAAAAAACACGGCTGGCTCAAAATGTCTCAAATTGGTAAAGACGGTGCTCATAATTTCTGGCTGATTGTACAACACTCAGATCAAGATATTCTATTTCAAAAAACAGCTTTACATGAAATGGAAAAATTAAAAGGAACAAAAGAACTCGATATGGAAAATTATGCCTTTTTGTATGATAGAGTTCAATGTAATCTCAATTACAAGCAACTTTACGGAACGCAAGTAAATTGGACGCAAAACGGCGAAGCATCAGGTTTTAGAGGGATTTTAAAAGAAAATGAAACCGATAAAAGACGAACCGCTTTAAGAATGCTTCCTTTAAAGATTTATGCGCTGAATTATGGTTTTAACTATACTCTCCCTACCGCTTCGGACGTTGCAAAAAAGGATAAAAAAGACAAAGAAGATACTTTAAACCTTATAAGCTTGGCAAAAAAATATTGCGTGACAAAAGAATTTCAGAAAGTATACGAAAACTACAATAACGCCTCAATGATTTTAGGCGGAATGACTAGCGCTCAAAATTTTGAAGCTGCTGAACTTTTTGCAAAAATTTACAATCAGACCAATGAAGAGCAGTATCGAAGTATTGCTTTAGATTTTTTAAGTTTAAACCACCTTAGAGGTGATTTAAACTTAAAATTATTATTGTCTAATACTGCATTTCAAAAATTCTATTCCGAAAGTAGATGGAAGAATATTGTTAGTAGTTTGTAATCTGTTAAAATTTCATCCTCTGAATTCGAACAGCATTCAATATTGCCAATAACGCCACACCAACATCAGCAAAAACAGCTTCCCACATTGTGGCAAGTCCACCCGCGCCAAGAATTAGCACAAACGCTTTTACAACAAAAGCCAATGTAATATTTTGCCAAACAATCTTTTTGGTTTGTTTTCCGATATTAATTGCCATTGCAATTTTACTTGGTTTATCATCCTGAATTACAATATCAGCAGTTTCTATAGCTGCATCGCTTCCTAAACCTCCCATTGCAATTCCAACAGTACTTAAAGCAATTACAGGCGCATCATTTACACCATCGCCCACAAAGGCAATTGTTTCGTTTTTAGCTTTAATTTCGTTGACTTTATCCACTTTATCTTCTGGAAGCAAATCGCCAAAAGCTTTCGATATTCCCAATTTATCAGCTACAAACTGAACCACATTCGCTTTATCTCCGCTTAGCATGGTTAATTTTACACCTAAAGATTTTAGTTTAGAAACGGTTTCTTTGGCATCTTCCTTAATTTCATCGGCAATAGTCAAATAGCCTGCAAATTTGCCTTCATAAGCAATTGCAATTGTAGTATAAACGATTGAAGATGGATCAATATCATACGAAATCGAGTATTTGTCCAAAAGTTTAAAATTTCCAACAAATAATTCTTTTCCATTGTTTGTCGCTTTTAGTCCGTGTCCAGAAATTTCTTCGATATCTTTTAATTCAACTGAAGAATCAATTGGGCCAACATGATTATGAATAGCTGTTGCTACAGGATGTGTGCTTCTGTTTTCAAGAGCATTGACTAGTTTTAAAATTTCGTTTTTATCAAATTCGGGTTTTATAATGACTTCTTGAACTTTAAAAACACCTTCGGTCATAGTTCCCGTTTTGTCTACTACCACATTCTGGATTGTCGAAATACTGTCAAGGAAATTACTGCCTTTAAACAGGATTCCGTTTCTACTCGCAGCACCGATTCCGCCAAAATAACCTAGTGGAATACTAATAACCAAAGCACAAGGACAGGAAATCACAAGAAAAACCAGTGATCTGTAAAGCCAATCTGTAAAAACATAATTATCAACGAAAAGCATTGGGATTATACAAATTGCAATTGCGAGAAATACCACAATTGGCGTATAGATTTTAGCAAACTTTCTAATGAACAATTCCGCGGGCGCTTTTTTGGTTGTGGCGTTCTGCACCAATTCCAAAATTTTAGACAATTTACTATCGCTGTAAGCCGTTGTTACTTTTACTTCGGCGATTGTATTGCCATTTATCATTCCCGCTAAAACAGTTTCACCTTTCTTCTTGGTATCAGGTTTGCTTTCTCCTGTTAAAGCTGCTGTATTAAATGAAGCGGAATCTGATAATAACTCGCCATCTAATCCTAGTTTTTCACCTGCTTTAAGCTGAATAATAGCTCCGATCTGAACGTCTTTTGCTTTGACTTTTACTGCAACATTGTTTTCTAAAACATGAACCTCATCGGGACGTTGATCCAAAAGGCTCTTAATACTTGATTTTGCACGGTTAACTGCCATTCCCTGAAAGGTTTCTCCAATGGTGTAAAACAGCATAACAGCAACACCTTCTGGGTATTCTCCAATGGCAAAAGCTCCAATTGTGGCAATGCACATGAGGAAAAACTCAGAAAAAATGTCTCCTTTTACAATGCTTTCAAAAGCTTGTCTTATAACTGGAAATCCAACTGGGAGATAAGCAATCGTATACCACACGATTCTAACATATCCTGTAAACCAATCTTGCGGAAAATAGTTATCAAAGCCAATTCCGATAATAAGTAAAACAAAAGATATAATAGATGGCAAGAACAATTTAAACAAACTTCCTTCTGTATTGTGTTCATGATCATGACCTTCGTGATCGTGCCCATCATTCTCAGAATGCACAGGTTCATCATGAGAACAGCAGCAGGAAGGTTTGGCTTTATTTTTTACACTTTTTATTTCTTTATCTTGATGTATCATTTTTTTAGTTTCATGTTTCAGGTTTCATGTTTTTGCTGTTCTGAAACTCTGTTTAAATAATGTCCTAAATTTAAGCATTTTGTGGTAAAGTTTATTGCCACAAAGGTGCTAAGTTTTTTACTGAATGAGAATTAAACGTTCAATTTGTCATTTCGACGAAGGAGAAATCTCCACAAGTAACTCCGTACCGAAAACCTAATCTTTGTCGAGCTTCTCACGAAGATTTCTCCTTCGTCGAAATGACATAAAATGAGAAAAACTCAGCATCTCTGCACCTTAGTATCTTAGCATCTTTAAAAAAAACTAGTGCGTATGCTCTCCTCCGCCCTTCATTGCTGAAAGCAGATAAAATGCGCCTTTCGTTACAATTTTGGCCTTAGCTGGAATATCATTTACGAACTTCACTTCAGTAAAACCTAAATCGGTTGTTCCTGGCATAACTTCTATGGCTTTAAAGTGTACTTCTTTCTCGTGAGCCTCTTCCTTTTCGCCTGCTGTATGCTCGTGTTTTTCTTCTGCGTGTTCTGCTTCTTCAATAAAAACAAAGTACTTGTCTGCATTTTTGACCACTGCATCTTTTGGAAGTGCTGGAACTGTTGCATTCGTAATATTAATATTCGCTGAAACATACATTCCCGGGATTAGTCCTTTGGCATCAGCAGGATCAATTTTGGCATGAACGGCAACGGTTTTACTTTCGTTAGAAAAAGATTTATTGATTCCGAATATCTTTCCTTTTATCGATTTATTCGACTGATTGGTCAAAACAAAGTCAATTACCTGACCAATAGAAATGGAACCTAAATCTTTCTCATATACATTCAAATCCAAATGCATCTGACTGTTATCTACCACTTCAAAAAGCGAAACTCCTGTGTTGGCAAAAGCTCCTTTCGCAATATTGATCTTTCCAACAAAACCATTTATTGGCGAAACAATTGGCACAACAGATGTTGTTCCTTTTGTATTAACATGTAAAGCATCGAGTTTATTTTTTGCTGCTTGTGCACGAGCTCTTTCGGCTGCGAGTTTGGCTTTTACTTCCTGAAAAGTCTTTCTCGGATTGACATTTTCATCGCTTAATGTTTTCTGACGGTTATATTCTAACTGCAGATATTCTACATTAGCGACAGCTGACTGATAATCTTCCTGCATGCCAATAACTTCCAGATTCTGGATCGTTGCTAGAACTTTTCCTTTGTTTACATATGTTCCTTCCAAAACAAAAATATCTTTCACTGTTCCGCCAATTAAAGTTGAAACTTCCGCAGAATTTTGCGGAGGAACTGTCGTGTAGCCATTGGCCTTGATGACTTTGTTAAGGTTTCTATCTTCCACAGAACCTATTTCAATTCCGACAGTTTTGTATTGAGATTCTGTTAAAGCTACTTCTGTAGTTGATTTTTCTTCTTCCTGTGGCTCTTCTGTTTTTTTTTCGTTACAACTAATTAAGGTAACCGCAAAGAGCGCAAAGGTTCCGCAAAGCACGCTAAGTTTAATTTCCTTGCGAACTTCGCGTTTTTTCTTTGCGAACTTTGCGGTTAAATCTTCGGTCACACTTTTAAATATATTTTTCATGATTAATTGTTTTTGATGATTGGAAATTGAAGTTCGATAGCGCTTTGATTATAGCTGTGCGTCGCTTCTGCAAACTGCTTTTTAATATCGATCGCTTGATTCAAAAAGCTGATATACGACCAATAACTCATATCGCCATTGGCATAACTTTTTTGCGCAGTTTCTATAATCTGATTGGCATATTGCTGGCCTTCATTCTGGAAATAGGCTAAGTTTTTCTGCTGCTTTTCGAAGTTATTTTTCAATTCTTCTTGTTGCAGATTCAGCATCATTTTGTTTTTATCTAAAGCCAATTGTGACTGCGAAATGCTAATTTCTGCTGCTTTTGCTTTGGTTGTATTAACTCCTCCAAACAACGGAATCTGCAATCCGGCAGTAAAACCCTGAAACAGCGATTCTTTATTTATCGTCTGAGCAAAATATCCTAAACCTACTTTTGGCGCACGTAAAGCTTTAAATGTTCCTGCTTCTTTCTGATAAACCGAAATCTGCTGCTGATAAAAATCGTTCATCAAAGCTTCAGCTTTTGTGTTTTCTTGATTTTCTATAAAAGTATATTGCAAAGCCGTATTTTGATCAGGAACAATATTTTCATTTGTCTGAATAAAAAACTGCAATTGTTTCTGATAGATTGCCAGATCATACTCTAACTGCGCTTTCTGAGTTTCAATTTCCTTTACTTTCGCTTTAGCGCTAATTACTTCGATATTTCCGCTTTCTCCTGTTTTAAAACGTAATTCGGCATTCTTTAGAAATTTGGTATAAATATCATTCAATTCTGTATTGAGTTTCTGAATAGAAACACCATATAGATATTGATAATAGGCCAATGTAACTGCTTTTTCTATTTCATAAGAAGACAGGGCTTTTTGCTTTTCGGCCAATTTTGCCAATTCTTCCTGCAATTGCCTGTTGGCTTTGGTAATATTTCCTAACGGGAAAAACTGCTGTACGGAAACGTTATGATCGTAATCGGCACTATTGAACTGACCGCCCTGATATTGCACTTGTAACGGATCTGGCTGAAAAGCGGCTTTTTTAAGAACGGTTTGCTTTTCGATTTCTTTATCGGCAATTTTTAAATCGATGTTGTTTGATTTAGCTAGTTCTATTGCTTTTTCTAGACTTATAGTTTGCTGTGCAAATGTTGCTGTGCTTGCCAATAGAAATGTGCTTAACCGCAAAGTCCGCAAGGTTTTTTTCGCAAAGTTCGCAAAGGTTTTGGTTTGCATTTTATATATTGAATTTTTCATTTTTATAATTTTTGTTTCACGCAGATTTAAAAAAGATTTAAGCTGATAGACGCAGATTATTATCAATTAAAATCAAAATTAAATCTGCTTTAATCTGCTAGAATCTGCGTGAAAAATCTTTGTTACATTCAGCAGTAAATTATCTAATTATCAAATTTTCTCATTTACGAATTATCCTTGCGTTTAAATCCACGTTCCAACAATAAATACAAAATCGGTAAAACGATTAAGGTCAATAAAGTTGCTGAGATTAATCCGCCGATTACTACAGTTGCAAGAGGTTTTTGTACTTCTGCCCCACCACTTGTCGACAATGCCATTGGCAGAAATCCTAATGAAGCTACGGCTGCGGTCATTAAAACAGGACGTAAACGTGTTTTGGTTCCGATAAGGATTCTCTGAAACGGATCTGAAATACCTTCTGTTTTTAACTGGTTGAAATACGAAATCAGTACAATTCCATTTAAAACCGCTATTCCGAATAAGGCAATAAAACCAATTCCGGCAGAAATGCTAAACGGCATTCCTCTTAGCGAAAGCGCAAAAACACCTCCGATAGCCGATAACGGAATCGCACTAAAAATAAGCAAAGCCTGTTTAGCACTTTTGAAAGTGAAATATAGCAAGACCAAAATCAGCCCTAAAGCAATTGGTAAGGCTACAGAAAGTCTTTTTGAAGCTTCAATCAGATTTTCGAACTGTCCGCCATAAGTCACATAATAGCCTGAAGGAAGTTTGAAATTTTTATCCAATTTTGCCTGAATTTCTTCTACAACACTTTTAATATCTCTTCCGCGAACATTTAATCCAACGGTGATTCTTCTTTTTCCGTCTTCGCGGATGACTTGCACAGGCCCTTGTTCGTATTCAACAGAAGCCACCTGAGAAAGCGGTACTTGCTGTCCGTTTGGAAGCGGAATAAACAAATTGCTCACATCTGTAATATCGCCACGATTGTTTTCGTCCATTCTCACCACAACATCAAACCTTTTGCTTTCATCGTAAATCTTTCCTGCAACTTCACCAGCAAAAGACGAGCGGATAATCTGGTTGATATCTGAAATATTTAGCCCATAAAGAGCGATTTTATCATAATCATATTTAATGGTAATCTGCGGCAATCCTGTTACCTTATCAGCTTTTAAATCTCCGATTCCTTCAATTCCTTTTATTTTCGAAATCAATTCTGTCGCTTTGGCATCCAGAATTTCCAAATCGTCACCAAAAATTTTGATGGCAATATCAGATCGACTTCCTGTCATTAATTCGTTAAAACGCATTTGAATTGGCTGCGAAATTTCGATATTCGCTCCTGGAATAATTTCCATTTCTTCTTTCATGGCATTAGCCAGTTCTTCCCAATTATTATACTTACTTCTCCATTCTTTTTTGTCTTTTAAAACAATAATCAAATCACCGCTTTCAATCGGCATTGGATCGGTCGGAATTTCACCGCTTCCGATTTTGGTTACAATGGTTTTAATTTCAGGGAATTTTGCTTTTAGAATCTGTTCGTACTTCGTAGCCGTTTCAACCATCTGCGTAAGCGAACTTCCCGTCATAATGGTTGCATTTATTGCTAAATCTCCTTCTTCGATTGTCGGAATAAATTCACCGCCCATATTTTGGAAAACAATAAAGGCAAATGCGAATAGCCCAATCGCAACAGAAAGCACCACTTTTTTAAACTCTAAAGCTTTATTCAATAAAGGCATGTAACGGCTTTCTAGCCAAGCAATCATACGGTCACTAAAATTTTCTTTGTGTTCTGTTTTTTTAGAAAGAAACAAAGCACTCATCATCGGAATATAAGTCAACGAAAGAATAAATGCTCCAATAATGGCAAAACCAACTGTCATAGCCATTGGCTTGAACATTTTTCCTTCTGTTCCAATTAAAGCTAAAATTGGCAGATATACGATTAAGATGATAATTTCACCAAAAGCCGCACTATTTCTAATTTTTGAAGCCGAATTGTAAACCTCATCGTCCATTTCTTCCTGCGTCAATTCTTTTTTGTTTTTAAATTTCTGGAGATGATGCATTGTGGCTTCGACAATGATTACGGCACCATCGACTATAATTCCGAAATCTATGGCACCTAAACTCATTAAGTTTCCGCTTACGCCAAAGGCATTCATTAAAATAACGGCAAACAGCATCGCCAACGGAATCACAGAAGCGACAATTAACCCTGCACGAAGATTTCCTAAGAATAATATCAAGACAAAAATTACGATTAATGCTCCTTCTAATAAATTCTTTGTAATAGTTTTAATAGAATTGTCAACGAGTTTTCCTCTATCAATAAAGGCTTCTGCAACGACTCCTTCTGGAAGGCTTTTATTAATCTGAGCCATTTTTTCGTGCACACGATTAACAACTGCACTTGAGTTTTCTCCTTTTAACATCAAAACCATTCCAGAAACGATTTCTCCTTTTCCGTCTTTTGTTGATGCTCCATAACGTAGTGCAATACCTTCACGAACCTGTGCGACATTTCGAACCAAAACTGGCGAGCCGTTTCGGTTTTTTACTACTACATTTTCAAGGTCTTTTATACCTTTTGCCATTCCAACACCACGAATAAAATAGGTATACTGGTCTTTTTCAATATAAGCTCCTCCTGTATTTTGATTGTTTTTTTCTAAAGCATCAAAAATTTCAGTAATCGTTACGCCTAAACTATTGAGCATATTTGGGTTTACGGCAATTTCAAACTGTTTTAGTTTTCCTCCCCAAGAGCTTACTTCGGCAACTCCTTTAATTCCTTGCAATTGCGGAATAATAATCCAATCCTGAATTGTTCTCAGTTCAATTGCACTGTATTTGTTTTCATACCCTTTTTTGGCGTAAACATCATACTGGTAAATTTCTCCTAAACCTGTAGAAATTGGCGCTAATTCTGGAGAATCTACATAATCTGGGATATTTTCTTCTGCTTGTTTTAAGCGCTGAAAAATCTGCTCACGCGCCCAATAAATATCTACATCATCTTCGAAAACTACGGTTACAACCGATAATCCGAAACGAGAAATACTGCGAAGTTCTATCACATTTGGAACTGTTTTGACAGCTCTTTCTAAGGGATACGTAATTAGTTGTTCGATTTCCTGACTTGCCAATGTTGGTGCCGTAGTAATAATCTGAACCTGATTATTGGTTACATCTGGCAAGGCATCGAGCGGTAATTTTTTAAGCGAATAGCTTCCCCAAGCAATGAGCGTAAGGGTAAATAATAGTATAACGAATTTGTTTCGTATACTAAACTTGATAATTTTATCTAACATTTGAATATATAATGACGTGAGAAATTAGACAATTAATTGTCTGTAAATGTGTGGAAAGTCCACAACTCTCTCGCCCGTTTCCGAATTTTATCGAACAGGCACAATCATTATACTATTTGAGGGGGCTGCCAAATACTTCCGTAGAAATTGGAAATAAAAACAGAACTGTAACTTGGTAAAGCAATTGAAATTTGATTGTAAGCCTGAGCAAATTCAAAACTTACAGCAGAATGGTAACTTAAAACCTGTGCGCCACAGCAATTGCAGGCACAAAACGGAGAACATAAATCATTTGTTTTATCATGAGAATGATTGTCTTCTGAAGCAAACTGAGCCGTTTTATGCATTGCACTGTTTACTTCCATATCTGCGCATGGCATATTAGACAATGCCAGCAGGTAAATTGATAATATGACTGTTATCCATTTCACAGCTGTAAAAATACAATTATTTTTTTAATTGGTAATTGATGGCAATAATTCCTAAAAGAAAAATACTTAAAAATATCCTAAAATTATTTTTAAAGCTTTTATCATTTTCTCATTTAATTTTTGCTGGAGGTAAGAAAATTTCGTTAACTTTAACACTAATTAACACATTCTTAAGCCTTAATATTTAATTCATAACAAAACCTTTTAGCATACCAATAAAAAGATTCCCACAATAGCATTAGTACATATTTATTTTTCGCAGTTTAATTAATTAACATTAAAACACTCTAATCAATGAAATGTAACACACTAATATCAGCCTTTTTATTATTATTTAGCATGCAAATTTTTGGACAGGTTTATACCGATAAAATTGTAGGTAAAAAAAATGAAGATTTAAAAGATAGTCTTAAAGTCGAAAAATACCCGTACGCGCTACCAATATGGGGAGAAAAAGTAGCTCAAAAAGGCTATAAACTTCCTTATTCTGCAGGAGTATCTGTTAATTATTTTTGGCAGGAATCTGAAATTGTTATTAATGATTTAAATATTGGCTTTAATCATGGCCCCCAATATAACTTAGATGAAATTGTGCGATTTAATAAATCAACAGTTGAAGCTGGTGCACTTACTATTAGACCAGATGTTTGGTTACTTCCCTTTTTAAATATTTATGGAATTTTTGGAAAAGCCAAAACAGCAACTAAAATTAATGCTGGTATTTGGGTCCCGGACGCTGATAACAATTGGTCTGAAATTGCAAATTTCAGTACCAAAGCAAATTTTGACGCTACTACTTTTGGTATAGGTATGACACCAACAATTGGTATTGGCGGAGGCTGGTTTGCACTAGATATGAACATGGCTTGGACTGATATCAGTTCACTGGATAAACCTGCATTCTCTTATATTTTTGGTCCAAGATTAGGAAAAACATTTAAATTCAAAAAACCAGACACCAATATAGCGGTTTGGGTTGGAGCTTTTAGAGTTCATATTTCTGGAGATACTAATGGAGATTTGCCTTTATCTGATTTTATTGATCTAAGTAGTGCTCAAGCTAAAGTGGATAGTGGACTTCAAAAAGTATCTGAAAATCAGACAAAAGTAGATAACTGGTGGGATAGTTTGAGCCCAGCTGAACAAAAAAATCCAGTTAATATTGCCAAGCATAATACTGCTGACAGAGCTTTAGATAGAGCAGGGACATTTTTAGCAACTCTGGACGGAGCATTGAGCACAGCCTCAGATTCATCTGTTCAATATTCGCTTCAAAAAAGACCAAAAGATATGTGGAACTTCATTATTGGATCACAGTATCAATTCAGCCGACACGTTATGTTTCGCGCAGAATGCGGTTTCTTAGGAAGTCGTACTCAAGTATTAGGAAGTTTACAATACCGTTTTGGACTGTAATTATCCATTTATATGAAAAAGATTTTATTAATCGTTTTTACTTTCTTTTGTATTAATTCTGCCCAGTCTCAAGTCTTAATTTCCTTGATATTTGGAGATAAGCTCAATTCTGAGTTTTTAGAGTTTGGTCTTGAAGGTGGTGCTAATTTTTCTACCATTTCAAATATGGGATCTTCTGCCCTAAATCCAGGTTTTAATCTTGGTTTTTACTTTGATTTCAGGTCTAAAAAAAATCCAGCTTGGATGATTAATACTGGTGTAATTGTAAAATCTCCTATGGGAGCCAAAGATATTCCGGTATATTCTTTAAACGATGAAAATCTGGACAATACTTTTGCGGGCGGTCATGTAAATCGTGAAATACGTTATTTTAATGTTCCGATATTAATCAAATACCAATTCAAAAACAATATCTACCTCAAAGCTGGTCCACAATTTGGTTTGTTAGCCAAAGCATTTGATGAGTTTAAAAACGAAATCAACAATGATGACGTGGTTTACAAGAAAAATATCAGAGATCAAATTCATGTTATAGATGCTGGACTTGCTTTTGGCGCAGGTTATCATATGAATGTTGGTCATGGTTTAAATATTACCGTTCAATATTACTTGGGACTCGTTACTGTAATGAAAGGAGATGGTCCAAATAATCAATTCAACAGATCTTTGTACGTCACTGCGGGATTGCCAATTGGAAAAGGAAAAGCGGCGCAGAAAAGAGCAGAAAAAGAGGCTGAATTAAATAAAGTGGTGCTTCCAGAAGACGAGAAAAAATAGTCTTTTATAATTCAAAAATATATTTCGCTCCTATGGAGCTTTTTTACTTTATCTATAATTATTATTTGCTATAAATATTTCGTCCCTCTGGGACTATTTACTTGACAAAAGCTTCGGAGAAACTAAATATTTATAGCAATAATTTTATGAGTATCCGAAAAGCCCCAGAGGGGCAACATTTCAATCAACTTCCTATTCCCTATTTATTCCTTTTATAAACTCAAGAATCTCTTCGATATTTAGAACAAAATCTGGAACTGTGTGCAGAATTGCATTATTAGGCATGAAAGGCATATCTGCAGAAAGCGGATTCTGAACTACACTTATTCCGCCCGCTGCCTGTATTGCTCTTAATCCAGCTGTTCCATCCGAATTGGAACCCGAAAGCAATATTCCTATCAAATGTTCTCTATATATTTCCGCAGCAGACTCAAAAGAGACGTCTATACTTGGCCTACTGTAGTTTATTTTTTCTGAAGTATCTAATGAAAGCGTTTCGTTTTTCTCAAATAACAAATGATAATTGGATGGAGCAATGTAAATAAATCCCGATTGGAGTTTTACTTTATCTTCTACTTCTTTTACTTTTATTTTTGATTTTAAAGCAATTAAGTCTTCTAGAGTTTGTTCGTCTGAGTTTTTTCTATGAACAACGATGACAATGGCAAAAGAAATCGGATTCTCTACAAAAGGCAAAATCTGCAATAATGCCTGTAAACTTCCCGCCGAACCGCCAATTATAACTACTCTACAATTTGTTATTCTTTTATTTTCCTCCATATTTTCTCTTTAGCAAATTGTTTGTATTTGGTTTGAGATATAGAATATTTTATCGTTTCTTTTGTTCCGAGTGCTAAGAAGCCTAGCACAGCCAAACTGTCGTCAAATAAGTTTACGACTCTTTTCTGCAGATTATTATCAAAATAAATTAAAACATTGCGACACAATATGAGATCAAACTCATTAAATGAAGTGTCTGAAACTAAATTATGTTGCGAGAAGACCATTTTTTCAGAAAGATTCTCATTAAACTTTGCAAAGCCGTAATTGGCAATGTAATAATCTGAAAAATCCTGCTGTCCGCCAGCATCGCGATAATTATCAGCATAATCCTTTATCATTCGCAACGGAAAAATACCACTTTTGGCCGTTTCTAGTACCGAAGCGTTTATGTCTGTTGCATACAATATCGATTTGTGCAATAAACCTTCTTCTTTGAGCATAATGGCCATCGAATAGACTTCTTCTCCTGTAGAGCATCCTGCGTGCCAAATGCGGATAAAAGGTTTTGTTCCTAACAACGGAAGAACTTCTTTTCTAAGTGTAAGATAAAATGACGGATCGCGAAACATCTCGGTTACGTTAACCGTAATTTCGTCAATCATTCTTTTATAATACTCGGGGTCTGTGCGGACTTTAGACAAAAAATCATGAAAATGTTTAAATCCTTCCAGAGCAAATACCCTGCTTACTCGTCTTTTAAGTGAGGCTCTTGAATAACTTCCAAAATCAAAACCATAATATTCGTAAACATCATTTATAAGGGTTTCTAGTTCAATATCTTCAATCATAATTCACTTTAATTTCCTCCCAAAATCTGAAGTAATTTGTCAACATCTACAGGTTTTGAGATGTAAGCATCTGCTCCAGCTTGCAAACATTTTTCTTTATCTCCTGCCATTGCCTGTGCCGTTACAGCAATTATTAATGTAGATTCCTGAGACGGAATTGCTTTTATAAGCGGAATTGCGTCGTAACCATCCATTTCTGGCATCATCATATCTAGTAAAACTACATCGATAGATGCGTCTTGGCGCAATATTTTTAAAGCTTCTTCGGCACTTAGACAAGATACACAGTCATAAGATTTTGCTTTTAAGGTATTTACCATAGCAAAAATATTTCTAGAATCATCATCTACAATCAACACTCGTTTTTTTCCCATTTGCAGCATTTTAAAGATTAGATTTTATCGTACAGCCAAACTCTCAGCAACGATAACAGCTGGTCTACATCTACAGGTTTTGTAATATAATCTGAAGCTCCTGCCTTAATACATTTCTCTCTGTCGCCAGTCATTGCTTTAGCTGTTACAGCGATTACAGCTAAGTTAAGGAATTTAGGATTACTTCTTATCTTTTCGGCAGTTTCGTAGCCGTCCATATTGGGCATCATCATGTCTAGCAATACCACATCTGTATCTGGGTTTTCATCCAAAATTTTAATCGCCTCTTTTCCATCAAAAGCCGTAATGACATTCATTTTAAATGCTTCTAAAGCTTTTGATAGCGAATATATATTTCGTACATCATCATCTACGATTAGTACTTTTTTCTCAAACAAAATGTTGTTAAGCGAATTCAGTTTCTTATGACTTTCTTTTTTATTGTCTCCATTCTTTTTTTCTTCTACCAAATGAAGGAAAAGCGAAACCTCATCGAGCATTCTCTGGTAAGAATGTGCCGTTTTTACAATAATAGAATCGGCATATTTTCTAATCTTCAATTCTTCTTTTATAGACAAGCTTTTTCCTGTAAAGACAATTACTGGCAGATTTTCTAATCCTGGACTTTTCTTTACTCCATCCAGAATTTCATAAGCCTGTTTGTCTGGAATTCCCATATCTAAAATTACACAATCAATGTCTTTTTTGGTTAAAGCCGATAAACCTGCTGACACTTCGCTTTTAATTTCAGAATTGATATTATAAGTTTCTAAGAAATAAGCCAATGCTTTAGCATGTTTTGGGTTATCTTCAATAATTAAAACTTTCTGAGATTCTTTGTTTATAATGTGCTCAATACGCATAAAAACCTCTGGAATCTTGTCAAAAGCAACTGGCTTATCTAAGAAATCTACAGCTCCTTTTAGCAAACTTTCCTGTTTCAATTTATGCGAAGACATTATGTGTACTGAAATATGTTTGGTTTGGGAATGATTTTTTAATTCTTCCAAAACCTCCCAGCCGCTCTTAATTGGAAGTTCGATATCCAATAAAATTCCGATTGGTTTGTAGATTAAAGCAAAATTCAAAGCATAATCTCCTCTAACAGCAACGATACCTTTATAGCCTTTTTTCTTAGTAAAAGCCAATAATGATTTAGCAAAGCTAATGTCATCTTCTACAATCAGGATTACTTTATCGCCTTCTGTAATTGAATGCCTGTCATCTTCAATTTCTTCTGGAATAATATCGCTGATATATCTTGGTTTTTCTTCTTCATTTTCAGATTGAACTTCGATTTCTTCTGCTTCTGGAATTTTATTGATTGACACTTTATTGATTGCAAATCCCAAAACTGGCAGGCATAAAGTAAATGTACTTCCTTCGTTTACTTTACTATGCAGAATGATTTCTCCTCGCAATAACTTAGCCAATTCACGACTGATTGACAATCCTAAACCTGTTCCGCCATATTTGCGTTTGGTAGAACCGTCAGCTTGCTGGAAAGCTTCAAAAATTAAAGGCTGTTTCTCTACCGGAATCCCGATTCCAGTATCTTTTACAATAAAGCAGATTATCTTATCATCGTCTGTATCAACTTTAATTTCAAGTGAAACAGTTCCTTTTTCAGTAAATTTAATAGCATTTGAAATCAGGTTTTTTAGAATCTGCTCCAAACGCATTTTATCTGTTTTAATAACAATTGGCGCTTCTTTGGCAATAATCTCAAAATCAATTCCCTTCTCTTTTGCCACCATATAAAACAGATTATGAAGGTTGTCTGTAATTTCTTTGGTTGAAACATCCAAGAATTCCAGTTCCATTTTACCAGCTTCAATCTTAGACAGATCCAGAATTTCATCAATTAATCCTAACAAACTGTTACCCGAACTCTGAATCACTTTTGCAAATTCGATTTCTTCATTGTTCATTGTCTGATTGTTATTTTCAGACAGCAGACGGCTCAATAGCAAAATCGAGTTCAATGGCGTTCTCAATTCGTGCGACATATTTGCCAAAAACTCAGATTTGTAACGAGTTGTCAACTCCAAAGCTTCTGATTTTTTCTGGATTTCGGTATTTTTTTCTTCCAATAAAACACTTCTTTCAGACAATTCTTCATTGGTTTGTTCCAATTCTTCTTGCTGTACGCGAAGTTCTTCTTCTGAAGCCTGCAATTTTTCGGTCTGTGCCTCTAATTCTGCATTTATCGCTTCCAATTCGCTATGCTGAATCTGAAGTTCTTCTGCTTGCGATTTCGTTTCTTCCAGAAGTTCCATTACCCTTTTACGGTTTTGAGTTGCTTTTAAAGCAATTCCGATATTATTGGCTACAATATTCAAAAACTCAAGCTGCAACATCGAAAATCCGTATATGCTTGCCAGCTCTACCGCTCCCTCAATCTTGAAATCCATTAAAGGTAATGCCACGATATGAGTTGGTTTTATTTCTCCTAATGCATAATTGATCTGAATATCTTCAGGAGAAAGTGTTTTTAGCTCCAACATTTTTCCAGAAACAATAGATTGTCCAATCAACCCCTCGCCTTTCTTAATTCGTTCTCTGTTTTTACTCGGTATATAGCTGTAACCTCCCGTAACAGCCAATTCTTCTCCATCTACAACATACAAAACTCCGGCGCTGCTGTTGGTATATTGGCATAAAAATTCGATCACATCTTTAGATAATTTCTGAATTGTTTTTTCGCCAAGCATTTTATCGTTCAAAGTTGCAACACCCGACTGAAGCCATTCTTTTTGAGATAGTAATTCGAAAGAATCCTTTAATGAATCTTTCATATTATGAATTGATGTTCCTAAAGCTCCTAAGGTATCGGCTTTTCTATCATCGATCTGAACATCATAATTTCCTTTAGAAATTTGTGTGGCAATACCGCTTATTACTTTCAGCCTTTCAGCAGTTTCTTTATCTTTTTTCTCCAGCTCGCGCTGCAACAACGATCTTTCGTTATAATCTTTTAGAATTCTAATCATAAAAACGATCGAAATAAGAAAAGCAATAAAAAAGGCAATAACGATTAAAATCAAACTGTAATTTCCGTATCGTTCTGAATTTAAGTTGCGCTCATCTAAAAGTTTTTGTTCTGTATTTTCAACTTTCCTGATGATTGCTCTCATGTCATTCATCATGTTTCTGCCTTCATTCAAATCAAAAATCAGCGTTTCTTTGCTTAAACGCTTTTTTACAATCTGATTGTTTAAATATTTAAAGAAACCTGAACGTTTATCGCGTAATTCTTCCAGTAATTTTCTCTGTGCGGGATTATCAACTGTAAGCTCATCCAATTTTTCGAAATAACTGTTTGACTTGGCTTCAGCTTCATTAAATCGGTCCACAAACTGTTCGTCTCCTGTAAGCAGATAGCCTCTCATGCTTGTCTGCGCTTCTGTAATAATTGCAGAACCTTCATTTAAGTTGTAGATTACATCCTGAGTATGATTGACCCAAAAATTACTCTCTAATAAACTTTTGATGCTAATGAAAGAAGCAACAGAACTAACCGTAAGTACAAGAAGGGAAACTAGCGAACTGATTAATAAGTTTCTTTTAAAATTACCGTTCATATATTTCTAAATTATTTTTATTCATATTTTAAGGGAAGCACAATGATGAAACTTGCGCCTTCTCCAAATTTGCTTTTTGCCGTGATTAATCCATTGTGTTTTTCTATGATTTTTTTAGCAATTGCCAAACCGATTCCCGTTCCTTCGTAGGTTTGGCGGTCATTTAAGCTTTGGAAAATAATAAAAATTCGATCCAGATAAATTTCATCAAAACCAATTCCGTTGTCTTTTACTGTAATTCTGCAAAATTTTCCTTCAGGAGAAGTCGGACTATCAATTGATTTCTCTAAAATGGTTTCTGAAGTAATTTCGATTACCGGTTTTTCTTCATTTCCAGAAAATTTTAAAGCATTCCCTATCAGATTTTGAAAAACCTGTCTCATCTGACTGGGAATGCTGTCAACTGTTGGAAGTTCGTTGGTTTTTATAATTGCATTTTTACGTTCTATTAGATAATCAAAATCTCCTAGCACTTCCTGCAAAACCACATTTAAATCTGTTTTTTCAGGTTTAACCTGTGCCGAAAGCCTAGAATAAGCCAAAAGATCGGTGATCAAAGTCTGCATTCTTTCTGCCGACTTTATTGTTCGGTCAACATAATCTAGAGCCTTGTCATCTGCTTTTAAGTAAAGATCTTTTATTATTTTAATGAAAATTTGGATTTTGCGGATAGGTTCATTCAAATCGTGTGAAACAACCCAAGAAAACTGTTGCAATTCATGATTTCTAAGTTCCAGTTCTTCATTTTTCTGAACCAGTTCTTTTGTTCTTTCTGCAATTTTGATTTCCAGATTGTCCTGCGCTTCTTTTCGAATTTTGATTTCTTTAGAAAGCAGGTCTTTCATTGCTTTAAGTTCATTTTGCTGTTCGTAGATTTTAATAAAGGTTTTTACTTTTAGAATCAGTAAATCGCTATCTACGGGTTTTGTAATGTATTCAACAGCCCCAGTTTCATATCCTTTAAAGATGTATTTTTTTTCTGTATTGATAGCTGAAAGAAAAATAACTGGAATATCTTTTGTCCGTTGATTGCCTGAAAGGATTTTTACCACTTCAAAGCCATCAAGTCCCGGCATTTGAACATCCATAATAATCAGGCAGTAATCTGTTTTTAGGATTTTTTTTAAAGCTTCTTCTCCAGATTCGGCACTATCAACATCGATATTATGCAGCTCTAATGTTTTCTTTAAGGCTATAATATTTGCCCTTATATCGTCTACAATTAATACCATGCCGTGTGGGAGCTAAATCTGTTGTAAATCAAAACTCTTGAATTTAAAGTGAAATTTAAAAATTTTCTTATTTTTTTAAAGAATTGCCGAAGTAACTCTTAAAAATTATGTGGAAATTCTCAAATGTATAAAAAAATTAACGGGCAGGTTTTTTATTTAAATAGAAAATAGTTACAAAATTCCCATCTTTCGCCTTCATTTTATATCTATCGTATGATTGCTAACTTATTAGAAATTTCTTATTATTTTGGCTTTTTTGATATTCGAAGTATTTTCATACAATATCTTTCTTTTTAATTTTTTTGGGGCAAACAAAATATCTTTTAAGACAAGCAGAATTGCTGTTATCGTCTAATTTTAAATGACATTAAAAGCTTAAAAAGAGAAATCATGAAAAAGAAACAAACATTTCCCGAACAAAAGCAAAATCTTCCCGGCAATGAGCACATGATGAATCCAGAGCCTGAGATTATACGAGAAAATTATGTTGGCAGCGGTAAATTATTAGGAAAAACAGCTTTTATTACAGGCGGTGACAGCGGTATTGGCCGAAGTGTTGCGGTGCATTTTGCTAGAGAAGGCGCCAACATTGCAATTGTTTATTTGAAAGAAGATAAAGATGCGCTCGAAACAAAAGCAATGATAGAGAAAGAAGGCCAGCAATGCCTTTTGATAAGCGGTGATCTTAAAGATGAAAAGTTTTGCAAAAATGCCATTAAAAAGTGCCATACTACTTTTAAGAGCCTTAATATCATTGTAAATAATGCAGCTACTCAATTTCCGCAAAGCGAGTTAGAAAAAATAACTGCTACTCAGCTTCATAAAACCTTTGAAACCAATATTTATCCCTTCTTTTACATCACAAAAGCTGCTCTAGCTTTCTTAAAAGAGGGCGACACTATTATCAATACCACTTCTGTAACGGCTTTTCGCGGAAGCGAACACTTAGCGGATTATGCGAGTACAAAAGGCGCTATTGTAAGTTTCACGCGTTCGCTTTCGACTATGTTAGCCCAAAAGAAAATTCGTGTAAACGGCGTTGCTCCAGGGCCAATCTGGACGCCTTTGATCGTGGCCAGTTTTGATAAATTGTCTGATTTCGGAAAAGATAATCCTATGGAACGAGCCGGACAACCATCTGAAGTGGCGCCTGCGTATGTATTTCTAGCATGTGAGGACAGCAGTTATATTACTGGGCAGTTTATTCATATTAATGGCGGTGAATTGGTAGGTTAAAAAAGTTTCTAAGGTACTGAGATGCTAAGGTTCTAAGTTTTTTCTTTTTGAAATCTACTTAATGAGATAAACAACGAATACCTTAGACCCCTTAGCATCTTAGAAGCTCAGAACCTTAAAAAAATAAAAAAATGAACTTTATTGATGTAATAGGACTTTTTGCTGGGGCGTGTGTGACGATATCTACGATTCCGCAAATTCTGAAGGTTTGGAAAACCAAAAAAGTGAAGCAGATTTCGCTTAAAATGTTTGGTACGCTTACTTTCGGAATTGCGGTATGGGTAGTTTATGGCATTTTGAAAAATGATCTGCCTATTATTATCACAAACAGTATTTCATTGATTTTAAATCTTACTATGGTTTATTTTATTCTATATTTTGAAAAAGAGTAAAAAAGAAAAAAAACAGCTCGATCGAAGCTGTTTTTTTTGAAAAGTGAAGGATATAATAATGCTTACTAGCTAGCTAATTTTTGGTTGTAAGGTTCTAATTCTAAATATTTTTCTTTTAGAATTCTCGATTGTAAATTTCTTTTAAAAGATAGCACTGGCGCTACAATATGTCCAAAATTGATTTCTGAAAGTTTTTTAACTTCAGTCATCTTTTTAGCGGCAAAATTCAGAATTGGTTCAAACGGAGTTAGGTAATTGTAACTATGCTGCGCTATCTCCATCTCTAAAATTTCACGCAAAATGTTTTTCATTAGCAAATAACGAACTCTTCCCTGCTTTGGTAATGCTTTAAGTTCCTGAAACTTCTCTCCTATTTTTGGATTCTCGGCTCCGATGTATAAATAATTTCCAGATTCGTTGGTAAATCTTTTTTTAACCTCAAAAGCAAAATCAGCATTTTCTATGGCATTCAGATTTGTTGGTATTGCGATCAATGAAAACTGAATCTGTTTATGGCTTTCAAAATACAAAACGCTATTAATTGCAGATGAATTACTCATAATACCCGATTGCTGCTCTTTTAGGCCTTTAAGAGCACCATTTGCTCCAAAACGGTGCAATACGTTTCCTTTTCCACAATAAGCAAAGAAAACAGGCGCTAATGAATTAGACTCTATACTTAAATTAACATCCTGACTGAAAGTTAAATCAAAATTGAGATATGACATTTCTTTTTCAAAACGTAGTCCAGAAATGCTTCCTGTTGCCCATTTTGATTTAATTGTTAATCTATATTCGTTAGCGTTGCTCAATAAGTGCCCGCCAAAATTCTCTTTTAGATTATTAAAAACAGCATCAAAGCTTCCTGTATTTAAGTAAAGTTTTTTCATAATATAATACGGTTTGGTTATAAAGTAGCCAGTAATTATTTTACGTATAAAAACTAGCCTTGGTTTTTACTTCATTTCGATAATCCAAATTTCGTTTATATTGTAAGTCAAATCTTTATAGAATTTTGTGGAGATATTTCATAATTATTATTTTCTAAGGTTCTGAGATGCTGAGATACTAAGGTCTAAGGTTCTAAGTCTACTAGCGTAAAAAAAACTTAGCCCCTTAGTATCTTAGAACCTTAGCAACTCAAAAAAAAGCAGCTGCCTCAAATAAATTTGAAACAACTGCTCATCAGCAAAATAAAAATACCAATCTATTTTTATTTTTTTAAGTCAATTCGTTTATGTCAGCATTTTTAGAATAATTGGCTTTCGGAATATCTTTAAAAAATTCGGCTTCTTCCAAATCGGCCATTGGACCATATCCTAATAAATGTGTTCCTTTTCTTTTATCTTTTGTTTCGATAACATACAAAATCGACATATCATCAGGATCACTCATTCCTTCATATCGATGATGCGCTACAATAAATATATCTTCAGGATTATAGATTTCTTTAGTTTCTGTATCTACTAAACGATCATTTTCGAATATATAATTTGCAGTGTATCCCTCTTCTTGATACCTTTTGATATTATCGGTTTCATGTTTTGAATCTTCTCGTTTCATATCTTTTCAGTTTATCTGTTTATCAAATTTCTGCATAGAAACGAGATAAAATTAACTCAATTGATTTTAATGTTGCCTCATTCAAAAATCGGCTTTAAATGAGTAAAAACTATTCTTTTTTGGCAAATAGAGAAGAAATGGGACAACTTAACCGTGCTAAAGATTGGAGCAAAACGGCTGTTTGTTCAATAGAATTATGGATGCAGAATTTGCACACTACTTAAGCTTACAAAAAAACTGAAGCTTTCTAGCGTTTAAACACCAAACACAAAGGAAAAGATTCAGTCTTTACTATTTATATTCTAGATTTATCAGAAATTAGTATTTAAACACAAAATTAGATTGGGTTGGGATAAACTTTTCCCAATCAATCTTCATTGCATGTTCTATTGCTTTTATAATATCACTCATTAAAACAGGTTTGGTAATAAAGCAATTAGCTCCCAGTTTAAGACATTTCTCAATGTTGCCTGGTTCGCTCGAAGTGGAATAAATAACTACTGGAATATCTTTTTTATCATCAGATTTTCTAAGTTCTTCCAAAACATCAAATCCATTTTTTCCCGGCATATTTAGATCCAAGAAAATCACGGATGGAATAACAGATGAATCAGAAATGGCATTTAAAAAATTCTGACTCCCAGAATACGTTTGAAGTTTGATATTGTGGGGTATAGATTCTACGGCATCAGCAAAAATACATAAATCGTCTTCGTCGTCATCGGTATAGAATATGGTGAAATCTGTCATTGTATTTTTGGCTTAGAATTTTAATATTCCCAAATATAATGCAATTTTATGTAACAAGCAGAAAGTTAGAATCAATTTCTTACAAACTAAATTGAAATATCACAATTTATAAGTTTAATTATATAATCTGTAAAAGGCTAAAAAGCACCAACTTTACTTTTACTATTTGTTTATCAAATAATTAATATAAAAAGAACTTAAAATATAACGTTATGGGCGATCATAAAGACCTTACAGATGAATTTGCAGTAGACAAAATAAAAGATCTGGCTGCACATATTAAAACGTGTATGTTTTGTACATATAACGAATACAGAATACAATCTCGACCTATGTCTGTTCAGAAAATTGATGATTTAGGAAACCTTTGGTTTTTATCAGATAGAAACAGTGGCCAGAATGCAGAAATTACCTTAAATCCAATGGTTGAAATTTTCTTTGCAGAACCTCATGACAAATTCTTGACGCTTCATGGAACAGCGAGCATTTCATACGACAGAGAAACTATCGAAAAATTATGGGATCCTGCAATAAAAATCTGGATGCCAGGAGGCGTAGATGACCCAAATCTGAGTGTCATAAAATTTGTTCCTGAAGATGGCTATTATTGGAATAACAAAAACGGAAAAATGGTTGCCATTGCAAAAATGACAGCTGCGTTTATTACAGGAAAAACAATGGATGACGGAATTGAAGGAAGCTTAAAATTGTAGTTTTTTCTAACTGGAAAGTTTTTTAAACCACAAAGAATGCAAAGAAATTTATCTTTTGTTCTTTGTGGTTATTTTTTTGTAATAATTACGATGATAAAATTACTTCCTCTACTATCAGACGGGTTATATGACTTCAAATTAAAATCCTATTCCAAACATCTGTTAATTATAGAATTACACTTTAAAATCTTATAATATATTCTGTCAGCTTCGTGCTAGCTTTGTATATATAACTATAAAAAACAGCGATCATGAGTACTATAGATAAAAACAACGGCACGAATAAAGATTTTAGAGAACATTTCTCAGATGACCGAAATCTGGCAGAAGATCTTAAAAACGATATTAGAAAACCTGACACCGATAATCGTGAAATTGCAGAACGAGGATATACGGTAAGAAATGGTTACAATCCGAACCGACCCAATCCAGATCAGGAAGATTTTGCTGATGATGATTTGGACGATTTAAATGACGATTTTCATAAAGACAGAGATTTGGAAGATAACAACGATGATATTTATGAAGTCGAATTGGAAGATGATTTCGACGAAAATGACGAATTTGACAATCCTTCAGATTTAACCGAAGAAGAATATGATTTTAATGAAACTGAAGATGTCTTGGAAGATCTTGATGATGATGAAGATGAAGATGATGAAGACGAATACATAGAAGAAGACATCGATGAGGACGATGACACTGATTATATCGAAGATGATGTCCAGGAAGATAAAGATGATGAAAGATATCCGGAAAATGATCCTCGCCGATTCTAATATTTCTTATTCTAAAAAAAAAATAAAAAACCGTCTCGTTAAATAACGAGACGGTTTTTTCGAGTTTAAAATTTAACACTAATCTCCAATAATTTCCAATACTGGAATATCGTCCATACGCGCCAAACGCTCGATCAATCCCGATCTTGCTTCATTGAGCTCTTGTTCAGCTTTTCCTAATTCTTTGTACCATTTTTCTTTACCGACTGGCGATGACTCTATTTTTCTGATAATTTCATAAATCTCACCCTCCGCCTCCATTACTTTCAGTCTTTTATAATACGTCAGACTTTCAGTCATGTGTGCAAGCGCAATCATAGCGGTTAAAAACGGATGGTTATTGGTAACATTTACATCTTTTACTCTTCCATGCTCCAATTCTACTTTTAATGCAAAAGCAAATTCTTCCATATTAAAAGCTTCGTGTTTGCTCTTTGGATCTAGATAAGCTTTTATCGCATGCACATTGTTCATGGTCGAAAGATCTACGTCTGTATGTTTTGCATCGTTCAAATCCTTAAAAATTACATTGGCAATAGCTCTTGCTTCGGCAATTGTCGGATCGTTTTTAGGATTTTCAAAATCACGTACCGACCAGTCCCAATTTTTTGCATGAACAGGCTTTATATATTTTTCACAAAAATCTGTGACGTCATTTTTCAAACTTACCATTTCATCTTCTCTTTTAATATAAACGTCTTGATAAGCACCGCTTTTTGTTCCCATGATTTGCTTTTTTTAATGAAACCACAAACGACACATTTCAATTTTTAAATGTGTCGTTTTGATTTATCTTTTATTAATGATACTTCTTCTATACTCTTGTTGATCTTCCGCTTATTAAAGAAATAACGAAAAGAACTAAAAATATAAAGAATAAAATTTTAGCTATACTAGCAGCTCCAGCGGCAATTCCACCAAAACCAAATATTCCCGCCACTATGGCTAGAATAATAAAAGTGACTGTCCAACGTAACATAATAATAGTTTTTAGTTAATAATGATTTTGTTTGTATTTCAAACTTTTAAGCTTTTGGAGAGATGCCCTAACTCTTTTATGAACAAGGCGTTTCTAAATTGATTTCGTAATTCTGAATCAATTCTGAAAATGCTATTTCTGTTTTTGTAAAATATTTTCGGGTGCTTCGACTTTTCTTCGCCATATCAAAATATTTCTGAATCGAGCCGTCTTCATAAGTCGAAATCAAAAGCGGATGAACGTAATAATCTTTGCATACTTTTCTTGTATTTCCTAGTGCTTCGGCGGTTAAATCAAAAGCTGTTATAATGTTCTGTTTGCTTTCTCTTTCGTCATCTGTAATTCCGAGCTCCATTAAACTTTCGAAAAAAATAATCGAGGCTGCCCAGGTTCTAAAATCTTTTGCACTGAAATATTCACCTGAAATATTATGAAGATATTCATTGACCATATGGCTGTCTAGCACTTTTTTCTCGCCGTTTTTATCATAATATTTAAAAACTTCCCAACCTGGAATTTCTTCGCAACGGCTCACCAGTTTTATCAATTGCTTGTTTCGTGTCGTAATGGTATGCTGTTTTCCTTTTTTGCCAATAAATTCAAATCGAAGCGAATTCTTATTGATATTAATATGGCGTTTTCTCAGAGTCGAAAGTCCGTACGATTTATTGTCTTTGGCATATTTCTCATTTCCGATTCTAATATGCGTTTCTTCCATTAATCGAATCACCAAAGCAATTACTTTTTCTCTAGACCATTCTTTCTTTTCTAAATCAAGATCGACTTGTTTTCTAATTAATGGAAGCTTCTTACCAAACGAAGCAATTTTATAAAACTTGGTTTGATTGCGAATCAAATTCCATCTCGGATGATAGCGGTACTGTTTTCTATTTTTAAGATCGGTTCCTACTGCTTGTAAATGTCCGTTTGTTACATCTGTAATTCTAACATTTTCCCAAGCTGGCGGAAGTACTAAGCTATTAATGCGTTTAATTTCATTTTTATTTTTAAGATGTCTTCCGTTCTTTTTATAAACGAAATTCTCACCTTCTCGGCAGCGTACAATTGTCAATTGATGATCATTGATATATTCCAAATCCAGTTTTTCGATGACCAAATGTGGAGCTTTAATCAGCTGATTCATTAAGATTTCTTTTCTAGCTGCAGCATTCATGGTATTTAAAATTTTATCACATTAAAAACTTAGTTATAATTTTAATTATTTCTTAAAGACTCGATTAAACCTCTTTTGTTCATATAAGATCTTCCTTTTATGCCTACTTTCATAGCTTGTTTTAGAAGTTCTTCTTTTGTCCATTCTTCATACGGTTTTGCTTTTCCGCCTTTTTTACCAGCGTCTGGCGTGTTAGCAATACGAGCCGATTTTTCTTTGCTGTATCCTTTTTTTACCAACGCTTCATATTGCTTTTCATTTTTAATTCTTGGATCTGGCATGACTTTAAATTTTAAAAGAGTTAAATTCTAAAAATTCTTATAAGTCAAAGTTCTTTAAAAAGTAAGGCGTTTCTGTTATAGAATTTTGGTTCGAAATTTCATCATTGTAGCGTGGGAATTGTGAAAGTGGAAATGTAAAATGTTTTTTGTGTGAAAATGTGATTTGTGAAATGTTAGTGGTCAAAAAAAAATCCCAATTCCTTTTGGAATTGGGATTAGGCTAAATTCTATTATTGATTTCTTAAACTTAAAATTTCTCATAAATATAACTCATCAAAGTCCGATAATTTTTAAAATGATCTGGAGAAATTATTATACTTGTATTATCTTTAAATATCAATGTACTATAATAATATCCATTTGATATGGCTCCTGCTTTAGTTCGAAATCTAACTTTTCCTCTCTTAATATTTTTAATACTATCAAAAGCAATAAACTTTTTACGACCAGTAATAAGCATTCTTATTTCAATTCCATCATCTTTAATCGTCAATGTAAATATTTCAAACAAATCAGGAATACAATAAATAGTAAATAAAAGAACCAAACATGTAACAATCAATAATGGATTTAGATTGAAAATTATCAGTAAATTATATACAACATAAAATAATGATATTACAAAAAGAACTACACCCATTAGTATTCGTACAAATAATGCATTTCTAAACTCCGATTGAATATTCAATTTTAAAAGTAATATTTTTCTTAAAATAACAAACTTATGCTTATTTAAAATACCAAACAAAATTAAATTGCTAATAATTACATCTTAATCCTATAACAATCTCTCAAAATCCTGTAAGACATTCCTGTATCTACTCCATAATTTTACATTATAACATTTAAACTATTAAAATCATGAAAAAGTTATTATTAGCCGGAAAAGCCATTTTAGGAGCAGGACTTATCATTATATTCCTTCAATCTTGTAAAAACGAAACCAAACAGGAAGATCCAAAAGAAGTTGCAGAAGATGCAAACGAAGCAAAATTTGATTCTATTGACAGCAAAGAAGATGATTCTGAATTTTTAGTAGATCAAGCCGAAATTAATTTAGCGGAAATCGAAATTGGTAAACTGGCGCAAACAAAAAGTACAAATCCTGAAGTGAAAAAATTTGGTAAAATGCTTGTAGATGAGCACACTAAATCGGCTTCTGAAGTGAGTGCTTTAGCAAAAGCGAAAAACTTTACTCTTCCTACTTCTCTAACCGAAGAAGGACAAGAAGAATACAATAAATTAAACGAAAAATCAGGTGTTGATTTTGATAAAAAATTCGCCGATATGATGATTGATGGTCACGAAAAAGCCATTAAAAAACTAGATAAAGCCACAAAAGATGCAAGCGATCAAGAAGTGAGAACTTGGGCTTCTAACAATATTGCAGGTTTAACAGCGCATTTAGAACATGCTAAAATGCTGAAACAAAACCTAGACAAAAAGTAAAAAAAATAATTAATTATTTTTTTAGATGCAAAGGCTCAAAGTTGCAAAGGTTCAAAGGTTTCTTTTTAATAGAAAGAACCTTCATATTTTAAGTCTTTGTTTATTAAAAAAACCTCCAAGAGTTTAATTGCTTGGAGGTTTTTTCTTTTTAGATACAAAGGTTCAGAGAGGCAGAAGCACAAAGTTTTTTTCTGTGTCCCTTTGAACCTTTGTCCCTTTGCAACTTTTAACCTTATTTCCCAGCTATCTTCTGCAAATGCTCAGGATATCTTGAGCCTTCAATTGTAATTTTTGAAGCTGCTTCGTTGATTTTTTCGAGATCTTGTGCAGAAAGTTCCAAATCTACCGCTCCTAGATTTTCTTCTAAACGATGTAGTTTTGTAGTTCCAGGAATTGGTGCAATCCATTGTTTTTGGGCTAAAATCCAAGAAAGGGCAATTTGAGCATTTGTCGCTCCTTTTTCAGCAACTATTTTTGTCAATAAATCAACTAAAGCTTGATTTACTTTTCTAGCTTCTGGCGTAAAACGAGGCAGTGTATTTCTAAAATCGGTGCTGTCAAATTGTGTGTTTTCATCAATTTTAGCGGTTAAAAAACCTCTTCCTAACGGACTAAAAGGCACGAAACCAATTCCTAATTCTTCTAAAACCGGAAAAATTTCTTCTTCTGGAGTTCTCCACCACAACGAATATTCGCTTTGCAGTGCCGTAACAGGTTGAACTGCGTGCGCACGACGAATACTTTCTACTCCAGCTTCAGAGAGTCCAAAGTGTTTTACTTTTCCTTCCTGAATCAAATCTTTTATGGTTCCAGCAACATCTTCCATAGGCACATTCGGATCAACGCGATGCTGATAATACAAATCGATTACATCAGTATTTAATCTTTTTAACGAACCTTCGATGCTTTTTCTAATCCACTCCGGGCGGCTGTCTAATCCTTTTTTAGAATCGCCTTCCAAAAAACCAAATTTCGTTGCAATTACTACTTTATCGCGAAAAGGCGATAATGCCTCTCCTAATAACTCTTCGTTCAAAAATGGTCCATAACATTCAGCCGTATCAAAAAAGGTAATTCCTTTTTCATAAGCAGAACGAAGCAGACTTATCATTTCTTTTTTATCATGAGCTGGACCGTATCCAAAACTCATTCCCATGCAGCCGAGTCCCAACGCTGAGACTTCAAGGCCGCTATTTCCTAGTTTTCTTGTTTGCATTTCTTTCAAAGGTTCTAAGATGCTGAGATACTAAGGTTCTAAGTTTTCTTTACTTTGAGCTGAATCTCAACATATTGTTTTATTAATTTCTAAATTAGCCAAGATTCTAAGCACAAGGAAAAACTTAGCATCTTAGAACCTTAGCAACTTAGTATCTTATTTAAGCGATGCCATATCAATCACAAAACGGTACTTAATATCTCCTTTTAATAATCTTTCGTAAGCGTCATTTACATCATTTACACCGATTACCTCAACATCGGCAGTGATATTATGTTCTGCACAAAAATCAAGCATTTCTTGAGTTTCAGCGATTCCGCCAATTGCCGAACCAGCGAAGCTTCTTCTTCCTAAAATAAGGCTGAAAGAAGTTACAGGAAGCGGATCCATTGGTGCGCCAACTAGCGTTAAAGTTCCGTCTACTTTTAGTAAATTTAGATACGAATCGATATTGTGTTCAGCAGAAACGCAGTCCAAGATAAAATTCATGCTTTTGGCGTGTTTTGCCATTTGTTCTGGATCTGTAGATAAAATAACCTCATCTGCACCCAAACGCTTTGCATCTTCAACTTTAGATAACGAAGTCGTTAAAACTACAACATGAGCACCCATAGCTTTCGCTAATTTGATTCCCATATGTCCTAAACCACCAATCCCGACAATACCTACTTTTTGACCAGGTCCAACTTTCCAATGTTTTAACGGAGAATAAGTTGTAATTCCAGCACATAATAAAGGCGCAACAGCCGAAAGTTCTAATTTATCTGAAATGTGCAGTACAAAATCTTCATCGACTACAATACTTTGAGAATAACCTCCAAAAGTTTGTCCGCCTAAATGTTTATCAGGAGAATTGAATGTTAAGATGCTTCCTGGATCACAATATTGTTCTAATCCTTCTTTACATTGCTCACATTCTCTACAAGAATCGACCATACAGCCAACTCCCGCCAAATCTCCGACTTTGAAACCTTTTACATGATCTCCAACTTTTGTTACACGACCTACAATTTCATGTCCCGGAACAATTGGATAAATAGTACCATGCCATTCGTTTCTAGCCGAATGCAAATCTGAGTGGCAGATTCCGCAATACAAAATTTCTATTTCAACATCATGCGCCTGTACAGCTCTTCTTTTAATATCTAAAGTTTTTAATGGTGCTTCGGCAGCTTCTGTACCAAAGGCTTTAATGTTTTTTGTTTCCATAATTTTATTGTTGTTTTTAGTTTTTTTGTTTCAAGTTTCAGGTTTCAGGTTTCAGGTTTCAGACCGTTGAAAAATTGCAATAGAAGTCCAGCTGATTATATTGATTTACAAACAGTTATATAAATTTCGATTATTTTTAGCTAATCAAAAAATATAATCTGTTATAAATCAGTAAAATCTGCGTAAAAAAACTTAGTCCCGATAGCTATCGGGATAGCAACTTAGTACCTTAGAAGTTTAAAAAGAATGATATTCTTCATCGGTAACGCTATTCAGCCAAGTTCCATGACCTTTATCTACCTCAGTAAAAATGGTAATATGAGAATATTTCGTTTTTGGCGTTGCTCCATACCAGTGCTCTATTCCAGGTAAAACCGTGATTACTTTTCCTTTTTCGATAAGATTAATTTGTCCGCCTCTTTCTTGGTAATACCCAGCTCCATCGGTTACAATAATCAATTGCAAACTTGCATTAATACGCCAATTACTTCTTGCTCCAGGCTCAAAAGAAACATCTTTAATAACGGTGTTTTCTGGATGAATTTCGCTTGTCTGCTTCTTATATGACACTTCGCCTGTCATATAAGTATTTGGAATTTTACCTTCTTCGGTTACGGCAGTGAATTGTGTCGACATAATTTCGATTTTTTTAGGTTAATAATTAATTTTAAAAATTCTTATAAGCTTATTTGAATGAAATAATCAGTACATCGAATCTCTTATAGAAGGAGATTGTTGATTTTAATTAATACTTTAAAAATTTTATATTTTTTCTATTATCAAAATTTAAAACTAAATGCAAAGCGGAGCATGCTTTTGTGAAGTGTTATTTAGTCATTAAAAAAACTGATACAAAGATTCGTTGTTTATTTCTG
>Ga0308157_10001235_pt1 | contig 56607 bp, 56 predicted proteins | sample PhyBR1_FD_201035 | JGI IMG/M metagenome (GOLD analysis project Ga0308157, IMG submission 201035) | Phyllosphere microbial communities from UC Gill Tract Community Farm, Albany, California, United States - DLSLB.R1 | ecosystem: Host-associated > Plants > Phyllosphere > Unclassified | place: USA...
AGGGCCGACGCCCGAGCATGAATCAAACCGAATCCGGACGCAAGGCGAGGGGGTCGGGCGTTGGAATCCTCGCGGAACGAGGCCCGCTATTTGCCAACGGAGCGCCGCCTTGCCCTAAGGGCCCCCGGCTCCAGCCCCGCGCCTGTTTCGCGGCGCCCGACGCTCCAGTCCTAGGCGGACCTCGGTCAGGGTTCAACCACAGGGTGGTTGCCCGTCCCGCAGGGAAGTTGCGGCCTCACCGCAACTCTTCGGCGTAGAGAATCGCCGTTATCGACGTGTACGGACGGACCCAGCAGCTTGTGGAGGGAGGAATGGACGCCAACCTGAACAGCCAGACCGCATGGACGGTCACGCCCGGACTTAGCCCGCGCGAACTCGAGTGCCTCGCCTGGGTCAGCCAGGGCAAGAGCTCGACCGATATCGGCGCCATACTTGGCCTGTCCGCCCGCACGGTCGACAGCTACCTCGAGAAGGCCGCGTCCAAACTGGGCGTGCGCACCCGGATCGAGGCGGTCGCCATCGGCGTGAGGCGAGGTCTCATCGAGGTGGATTGAGAGGGGAGGGGGCGGGTCAGGAACTTCTTTGCGGAAGCCCGGGGTTTCGGTCAGGACCGCCGCCGACGCAGAACGTCCCCTGGCTCAAGGTCATGACCTGTCCCTTCCGGAACCCGCCGCCGCGACAATAGCCTGGGAGCCCTGTGAGCGGCGAGTCTGATGTCGTTCGGGCGCGGGATTCTGGCGATGTTCGTCGTTGGGTTCGGGCCGTAGCCGGGGCCGTAGTCTGTGCGCTGCTCTTCATTGGGGGGGCGACCGGACCGGAGGGGGCAGCGCGTGATAGCTCCGGAAAAGGTGTTTGAACGTTCTTCTGCGTGATTGTCGCAACGGGGATCGTCCGTAGGTTGTGCTGCCCGCCCGACATGTCTAACTTGACCGTTCAATAGACAGCAAGGTCCGCCGCCTTCCATGCCACTGAAGACTGCCTTCGCGACCTTTCGTGCTGATCATCCCCTGCGGGCGATGAAGGTTCAGCCGGCGAACGACGACCAGATGATCCAGATGATGCCACAGGATGGGCTCTTGGACATCGAGCCAGGCCCCAGCACCCTTCTGGAACCTTTCCCCGAAATGCAGTCCGAGCCGCGCTGCAATGAAAGCGCTGCCGAGGGACGGATGCTTTGGGTTGTGGGTCAGGATTCCATGCCTGTCGCGATTGAGCGCGGGCCTTGGGGGCGGACCTTGAAGTCCGGCGAGATTAAACATTCCAACCTCAGTGGCGGGCGATCGGCCCACTCTGGTGGGGAGATGTGGCGCATCAAGGATCAGGGTCTCCTGATCAACGCATCTTCCGGTCGATATGGCGCAGAATCGAACGAAGAACTCGACGGAGTAGTGGAAATCTTGAGGACAATGGGCTTTAGCGTGGCGTCGATGGGATTTGATATCGACAATCCGACTGTGCCCAACCGGCTCGCCGTCACCGATCTCGAATGGTTGGCCGCGTATGGCTGAATACGACACGCAAGAGCTCGATCGGGTTTTCGGTTCAGAGAGTTGTGGCTCCACACCCGAGAGCCGTGCCCGAACCTCAAACCGGATTTTTGTTCGTAGCCAGCATCAAGTCTCGTTTTGGAACGAGGGTTCGAAGGGCCGACGGTTCAAAGCCGGCGAGGTTCTCGATGCCTATGGCTGGGACGTGCTTAGAGAGCTCGCCGACCATTCCGCCAGCCCCGTGGTGACGGCTGGAGGTGAACCTTTACGATTTCTGACTAAGCAGCTTGAGGCCTTGGGCGTTGATCAGCGCAAGACGCTGGTGGCTGCCAAATGGCCCCAGACTAGCATCGACGCGTTTGAACGTAACCGACAGGTCCCATTTAAGGACCTCGAACGGCTTGCCCAGATGATTTCGGTCGAGCCGCACGAGCTTGGCCAGCCTGATCAAGCCGAATCCGCTCATAGTCTCGGTGTACGACTGCGTTCAATCGGCGCAACCCATGCCCGCTTTTCGAGCAAGGTAGTACTCGCGCTTGCTGAAGCTGCGTGGGTGATTCGAAAGCAGCACGAGTTGACAAGGTTGCTGAATGAGCCAGTGCGCGACCTGTGCATCACACCGGATGACGAATACGGCAGCTACCTGACGCCAGCCTGGCGCAAGGGCCAGCAACTTGCTCAAGATACGCGCGATCGTCTTGGTTTTGATGGAAATCAACGGATAGAGAGCCTCACTCAGCTTCTCGAGGACACGCTTGGCATTCCGGTCATCCATGTGGAACTGCCAGTGGATTTCGCGGGTGCGACGATTGCCAACGGCGACGTGCGTGGCATCGTGATCAATACCAACGGCAAGAACCATAACGTCTGGGTCCGCCGGATGACTATGGCGCACGAGCTTGGCCATCTCTTGTGGGACCCACCGCAACGGCTGAAGCGGCTTGTGGTCGATCGGTATTCGGAAGTCGAAGCAGATTTCGTGAAGGCCCAGGATCCAGTGGAGCAGCGGGCCAATGCCTTCGCTGTGGAATTCCTAGCGCCCCGGGCGGCCATTCGGTCCCTATATTTGGAGGCAAGCAACGCTCGTGATGGCGTGATAGCCATCATGGAGGCGTTTGATATTGGTAGAGCGGCTGCGACCTACCACATTCAAAACGAGCTGCACGGCGCCACTGTGAAGACCGGTCAGATCGAGCTCGAACCTGACGACGCCCTGATCGCGCGTGAGGAGTTGACCGTTGGTTACTTCAAACCCGACGAGGTACCCTACTCCCGGCGAGGGAAGTTTGCGCGCTTGGTCGCGAAGGCTGTTCGAGAGGGGTTGATCACGGACGACACTGCGGCAGCCTATCTGCGCTGCAGCCAAGCGCACATCGATGATGCTCTGGCGTTCATCGCTCAGGTCTAAGCCCATCACCCTGCCGACGGGTACGTTGCTAGGAGACCTGAGCTTGACCGGACAGCGCTCTGCCATGGAGCGAGTTCGCATAGCTCGAGGTGAACCTGCCCGGATAGTGTTGAAGATGTCCAACTTGGGGCGATGCCAAGCTTGGCTATGCATCGCCCCGGGGGGCGATTTTTGCGCAAGCGCCGGCAACTAGGCGCAAAAAGCCATCGTCTTTCGGGGGGCGAGCAAGGTCTACGTTCGGGCAATCGGCGTCTGCTGCCGGATCGCCCGCAAGTCTTTGGGGGGAGCCCTGGCTATCAATCGAATGAGGACGCAGTCATGATGCCTCACGCCGCCGTCCGTGCCCTGGCCGGTTCAAACGCCGAGCCCGCGTCATGATCGCCGCCGCCTGGTGGACGGGGCGGGCCGCCGAGCGTTACTGGCTTGAAGCGACCGACCGGGAAGACATCGGAGTCGATCTGCGCGCTCCGGACTCGGACGCCTCCGGGCGGGACAATTGGCGCTACACCCTGTTCCGGCAGGCCGTGCCTGGAGATGTCGTATTTCACTACGATGGACGCTCTTCAGCGATCACCGCCCGCTCGGAGGTGGCCGGCCCGCCGACCCGTCATCCCATCGTCTGGGCGGCGCGGGGGTCCTATGCCCGCACCCGGGGCGCTGAGCCGAAAATGGTCGAAGGCTATGTTGTGCCGCTCATCGACACTCGTCTGCTGCCGACGCCCGTAACCCTGGAGGCCCTCCGGGGCGCGAAGGGCGAGCTCCTCGAGATGTTGGCGGGCCTTCGAGAGACGCTCCCCAAAGGGACGCCGCTCTATTTTCCGTTCGAACTCTCCGATCGTCCCGTCCGACCGCTGCAGGGATACGCTTTCAAGCTCCCGGCTGCCTTCGTCGCCCGGTTTGGTCTCGATGCGGAGACTGGCGCGGCAGCAGACAGCCGGTTGCCTTGGACCGACGCCGACCTCTCAGAGGTGCTGGACGTCTATGACGGGCTCCTCGATCGTCAGACCTCAGGCGACCATCCCAACTATGCCGAGGTCATCCGCGACCTCGCTACGAGGCTGGGGCGAGGCCGGGGTGCCGTTGACCGACGTCTACAGACCATCACCTCAATGCGGCGGAGCCGCGGGCTCGCGACGGTGGCCCGGTTCGCCGAAGCGCAGAGCCTGACCCCCGGTATCGACGAGCGGCTGGCTCGACTGACGATACTTCGCACGCCGCACGGAGATCCCGAGGCCCTCGATCGGCTGACCGCCGAAGCCGAGTCCGCGACGTTCGGGCCTCCAGCTGCCCCTGTCCGCACTGCGCCCGTCCAGACCGCGACGGTCACGCGGTTCCTGAGGCGAGCCGACGTGCGCGGTTGGGTCCTTCGCGCGGCGGAAAGCGTATGCGAGGGATGTGGCGACCCAGCACCCTTCTTTCTCGACGACGGCCGTCCGTTCTTGGAAGTCCACCATATCAGGCCCTTGCGAGAAGGTGGGCCGGATACCGTTTGCAATGCCGCTGCCCTGTGCCCGAACTGTCATCGCCGCTTGCACTTTTCCTCCGACCGGTCGGCCTACCGCGCCGCCCTGCTGGCGGCGATCCCGCGCCTCATCGACTATCCCGTCGTCACGCTTGGCCCGGTGCCGGTCGGCTGAACTCATATGGCGCGACCGTCCCCTGCGTCAGGGGGGGGCTTCGGGTCGCCGAGGCTGCCGGGGAACGCGCTGGCACAGCCATTGGATGGTGTCGAAGTCGATCAAACCCTTTCGGTAAAGCCGGCCCCACTCCATCAGGTCGGCGATCCGTTCGGGCTGGCGCATCGGCACCTCCTCAAGCCCGGCGAGGTTCGGTGGTGTCGCCACGGTGCGCAGAAATGGCAAGTCCAGCCGAATGGGCGAGCCCGAGACCTTGAAGGCGACCCGGACCCGTTTCGTGGTCTCGGTCCGTTCGAGAACATCCTCTTCGATCCAGATGCGGGTTTCGCGGCGTAAAGGCGCGATCGCTTCCGCTGCCGCACGCAAATAGCCGGGATCCGTATTGGGCGACGCATAGACGTTTTCCGAAGCGCCCCACCAAGTCAGGGCGTTGAGTTGGGCGACGTGGGTCGGCGAGACCACGCGAACGATACGGCTGTCAGGTCGACCCAGTCGGTAAGCGTCCCTATCGTAGAACATCAGGCCATACCGCGGCGACAGAGCAAGCCACATCTGCAGGCCAGAGGCCCCTGTCCCCGTGACGGGCAGATCGCCAGACCCTTCGAAGAGCCGGTTGTGCAACGACACCGGATGATCAGAGGTCACGAACGGCGCTACCTCGGATTTGGTGTTGTCGATAAGCTTGAAGGCGAGGTCGTACACGGCGGGCGCGCCTAGCAATGCCATGGTGATGGCGTTCTGCATGGCGTTTCCGTCCGAAATCTTAACTAGATTCAGGTTGTTGAGGATCTCCTGCGGGGCTTCCTGTTGGCGAAGCAACGACTTGGTGATGGCGTCGACCTGCTTGTTCGCCAACTGCTCGGCCGCTGGCGTCCGAGCCCACTGCAACATGGCGAAGGTGATCAGGCGATAGTGGTCTTCCTGCCATCGTCGCGGTGGTCGGCCCGTCGTAAGGATGCGTCTGATCGACTTGGCGGCCGCGCCTTCGATGCTGGAGAAATGGCGTTCGGCCTCTCCATCCGCGCCGTAGAGCCACGACTTGGCGGCCTGGCTCTTGAGCTTCGCTGGCGTGATGAACCGGTCGGTTTTGAGGTTGAAGACGCCGAGCGTGCCGCCGCCCGGACCGGCGAAGTTCCGCAGGTAGAACTGCGGCACATAATGTTGGCGCTTGTTCTCCGGCATGGCCTAGCGGACCTTCAAGGAAGGGGTGTCATCGCGGCGTGACCGGCGGATCGGATCAGTGAGAAAATTGGACGTCAGGCTCGTGATGATCTCGTCGAAGGCTTCAGCGTTCGACGCGCCGATGATCGAGGAATCGAAGGCGTTGATCGGGGTGTCGCTGATCACGAACGCGTCTGCGCCCCGCATCAAGGCGTGGCGCAGCGCCAGAGGGTCGTAGCGTCGGGGGCCGTCCCGTTGGCCTTGGAGCAGCCGCCCTCTGGATAGCGGCATGACCACGTCCTGCTGCTCGGCGGACTTGACCCAGGCCAGACCGCGAAAGCTTGAGCTGTCCCGTGAGGCGAGGACAACAGTGTCAGGCAGGGGAAGGTCGTCGTAGTCGACGACCGACCAGGTCAGTCCATCCAGCCTCCGCATCGACGCCGTTGAGACGACGTCCTCGCTGAGCGCATCGGTGTGCGCCTCTTTGGCGAGCGCTCGGTGCTCGCGAAGAAGGAACTCAGTCTCGCGCCAAGTTTCCTCCATCATGCCGCTGGCGAAGCGCATTGGGTCGCGTCGGACTTCAGCGAACAGAATCTTGCGGACCTGGCGGGGTCTCGCGGTACCGAAGGTCTTCGTCCAGCGCGGGTCGGCTCGCATGATTTCGAGGAAGCTCTCGAACCGTTCTCCCGGCTTGTCGCGGTCCGCGCCGACGTAGGCGAGCATCACGGCAGGTGTGGTCATCCAGGCCTTTAACCGCTGGGTGGTAAGCATAGCTTCGCTGACGAGGTCCCGTGTCGCTTCGGTTCGGAACGCCAGATGCGCGACGACCTCCCTAGCGACGTCATCATCGGCGACCGTCCCCTCAGGAGACGCTCTGAGCATCCTCAGATGCTCGGCCAGCCGACTTTCATAGGCCGTGATCCGATCGTCGAGTGTTTCGGGCGCCCCTTCCGTCCGGAGTGCCGAATAGAAGAACCGAGACGCGGCCACATCCTGGACATTGGCCTCGAACACTCCGCGTTTACGATGATGAACCCAGAGGCGGTGGCCTTTCCGCGTCTCTGTCGCGAAGCCGCGAAGGAGCGACTGGGGAATGAAGTGTTGTTTCTTGCCTGACATCGCTCGCGCCCCGGGACCGGCCCCTATTGTGTCGACGGGCGATTCTCGAATTCGGAAATGATCCTACGCGTCGAGAGGGAAGTCGACGGATCGCTCGCTCCGCAAGACGTGGTGACCCGATTTTCAATCTAGATTGATAGCCTTCGGTTGTGAGGTAGTGTCACGGTGCAGCTTCAAGAGACCGCTTATGACTCTCCCGATGACCTACTCGCGCCGGAAACGCCAGGCAAACCCGTCTGCATCCGATGTTTACGTTTACGACAAGTTCCCAGCCAGATTGCGGAATCAAATCAACCAAATCTTGGTCGATGCCATCGGCGAATGGAGTGAAAATACCTACTCGGAACAGCCTCAGAATGGCATCTGGGCTTTTGTAGTCAAACAGATGCGGAGAGAGTTAGGAACAGACTGCCTAAACTTCGGATTTAACGACCACGATTCACCACAGGATGAACTTTTTGACTGGATGCGTGGCGCTGATGATGTCGACGATTACATCGATGCGCTAGAATATTTGATGCGCGGCATAGATCGAGTGGTTCGAGATAATGCATACAAATTCAGTCACGTCGTGGTCCAGACCCCTGACAGCGCCATCGCCGAAATCAATGCAAGGATTCTTGAGGCTGGCTACGGATATCAGTGGACCAATAATGAGATCGTTCAGGTGAATTCGCTGCTCTTGCACAAAGAGGCGGTTATCCCAGCGATTCGTCTTACGAGTGACCCCGATTTTGCAACGGCCAATGCCGAGTATTTGAAAGCTCATGAAGCCTTCCGTCACGCTGACTATGAAACCTGCCTGACCGAGTGTGCCAAAGCGTTCGAGAGCGTGCTGAAAATCATCGGGTCCGCTCGGGGTTGGGCCATCAACGAAAACGATCCTGCCGCAAAACTGATTGAGGCAGCGGTGAAGGCTGGCTTCCTCACGTCTTATGTCTCTGCAGGATTCACCAGCTTACGTTCGATGCTGGAGAGCGGTGTCGCGCCCGTCCGCAATAAGGCTGCGGCTCATGGCGCGGGAACAGCGAAGCGGGTCGTTCCAAAAGAGTTGGCCTCGTTCCAGCTTCACCAGACTGCATCTGTCATCGTATTTCTGATTGAGAGCCACCGGGCGCAACCCTGAATGACGCGTTTTGGCACCCCGCCAATGACAGCTTATGGCCCCTTGAAGTCCTTTCTGCTGAATAGTGTCGTCAGTTCTTCCGGTATTCGCTTGAGCATTTAGGGGCTGAGTCTACCCAATCGTTTCTCCGACAGTTGCCTGCAAGGTTATGTTTTCAATGAATATTTTATACGAAATTTGAATCCTGTATCCGTTTCTGTAAAGTGCTGAGGGGGGCGGGCTAGGGGGCTTCAACCACAGCTTTTGACTCTCAGTTCACGTTGGGAAGGTCGCCGGTTGGGGAGGGCCGTGCGGCGGCACCACCCGAAAGTTCGTATCTGATTCAAGGCGGGCTTTTCGACCGACCGCTGCAGGCGGTGCACTAGAGTGTACATGCGGAGAACTGCACCTATTCTGCAGTCTACATCAGGCATATCCAGACCAACCCCCGCTCCCTGGCGCGTGGGGGACGGATGAACAAGGCAGGGGCGTCTACGTGGACCACCGCGAATTTCATGGCGACGAGGTGTTCGAGACGGAAGCGGCCGGCGCAAAGGCGGGCCTCAACCCGATGTTCGGAGGGTGGAGCCAGCGGTTCGATTTCGCGCCCGTCCCTCACCGCGGAACTGGAGGCCCTGTCCGCCAAGCATTCAAGGAGACCATCCGGGCAGAGCTGACCAACAAGTTCGTCTTCTGGGGCGAGGTGCAGGTCGTGATCATCCTCTACCTCGATGTGCAGACCGTCCTGGAGACGTCCGAGACCGCCGACGTCGACAACTACGCCAAGGCCATCCTCGACGCCCTAAAGGGCCCCGAGGGCATCATCATTGACGACACTCAGGTTCAGGCGCTGACGATCTCATGGATCGACTCTCACAAGACCTATTTCGAGGTCGAGGTGCGCGGCTCGGTCGACGATTTCTTCACCAAGCCGCTGCGCTTTTTCGAGATGCCGGACGGCCTCTTCTACCCCCAGCCCACCCATGCATGGGATCCGGTGGGACCCAAGCCCTACACGGATTTCGATCACTTCGCCGGGCTGATGATCACGGAGATGATGGCCGGCAGCAAAAGGCACATCCGTCATGTCCTTCGCCAAGCCGGACAGACGCGCCTGGAGGCCTCCCGCAACAGCACCTACTTCGAGACCCAGCTACGGGGTTTTCACCGAAGCCGCCTCGCCGACACCGGCTACGAACTGGTCGCCATCGCCGACTGGCGCGCGCGCCGAACCGCCTGGGCCGATCAGGATCAAGAGAAGTCGAAGTTGCTGGCCGAGTTGGCCGAGGGCCATCGCGCATCCATGAACAACTTGGCTGCGGCCCTCGCCGCCGTGGATAAGGCCAGCCGCAAGCCGTCAGACCGCAAGGGCGGCTAGTAGTCACCCCTTTCGTAGCCCACCTCGTTCCAGTAGGCGCGCTCGCGGCGAGCGCGCATCTCGTCAAGCGTCACCTCGATCGGTGAAAAGTCGATCCCGTACATCGGCATCTGCCAGCCGTGCCGAATGATCCCAGCATGATCTGCCGTCAGGCGCTCCTGGGTCAGCCCCGCCGCGTCACAGGCAAGTGCGGTCGACCAGCACAGCGCCTCGGCGTCGCTCCGGGAAACGCCAGTCTCGAAATAAACGCCTTTCCAGATGTCCGAGAGGATTTTCACGCCATCCGGCGTGAAGAACCCGAGCGCATCCATGGCGTCGACCAACCGCCAAGCATGGGGCTCGAACCAACCGAACATCCGGGTCGAGCCAAGCGGCGCCGACCATTCCGGGTCGGCGTCCTCGTTGCCCATGACGTCGGCGTAGAGTGCGCCCTCACGTTGGTAGAGAGCGCTGTTGGGCATGATGTATTCGCTCATGCCGCCTTCGAGGTAGTGCGTCGGCCGCTCGTTATCGACGTACTCCTGCAACTGGTCGAACGATATCGGCTTCCATGACTGCGCGTCGGCGTAGATGATCCGCGCGAGGTGGCTATAGAACCATCTCATCATGGTCCCGGTTAGGGCCGCCGAGCGCTTGGGCGGGCACCGGACAAGGTCGACCAGGATCAGGATCTTGGCGCATTCCTCGGCGGCGTGTCCCTCAAGGATGCTTCGTTCGCGCGGGAACGCCTCCAAAGCGCGTGACGCGGCCATCAGCGACTTTGCGCTCTCGAAAATGATCGGCAGACCTTCGGCGATGAACGCCAGCCTGGCCGCGCCCATCATGTTGGCGATCTGGGCCGCCTGCTTGAAGCCGATCTGTTTGACACTGGTGGTGGTCGGCATCGGTCTACCTCCACCGGCTGCCCGGACCGCGTTCCGACGGGATCGCCCGTTGGATAGCGGCGACCACGCTGCGCCCTTCGGACAGCGTGGCCTCGATCATCGCCTGAAGATGGTCGGTTGTCGCATCGTGAGACCCAATATAGCCCGACCGCACTAGTTCAACAAAGCTCTCGCTCCGCAGGTAGTGTCCCGCCAATTCCGAATAGGCGATCCGCAGCCCATCACGTGGCCCGGTGAGCGCCCCCGCGTCGCCCAGTCGCTGGAGGTGGCCGAGGCTCAACATGATGCCGGTTCCGTTAGTCGAGCCCGTGCGCTTCACAAGCTTGAAGTAGAATGGGCTGGCGTTCATCCGGTAGGAGCCTCCAACCGCGCCCGCCCGGCTGTCGAACGCCTCCATCCGGGCGAGTTCTTTCTTGAACTGCTCGTTGATCGGAACGGCCCACTCCTGCTCATCGGTGACCGTGCTCGTCCCAAAGAACCCGTTGTCGATCTGTCGACGGGCTCGGAGCTGAGGTTCCAGCATCTTATACTGGACCATCACGAGCGAGCGCCGCCTCTGGTTCAGGTAGATGAGGTCCACGCCGAACACCCGCTCTAGATCCTCGCGGTTGGCGGTGAATACCTCCAACTCATCCCGACCCTCACGAAACAGGGCGCGCCCGGTCACGTCGCTGTCGGCCAGAGTCCAGCCGGGAATCCACCGGGCGTCGTGTTCTATCACCAGGTTTTCCTGGGCTCTGACGCCTTCCAGGGCGGTGGAGCCCGCCCCTAATTCCAAATCCTCGGCCGCCGCCGCCGGCGCGCCGAATGCGCGCAACGCCAAGGCCAGGGCGTCGTATTGGAGCGCCAGTGCGTTGCGGAAAACCTTCGGGCGACTGACGATCGCCGTCAGGCGGCGCAAGATGTCGTAGTTGCCGGGGAAGCTCGCGATCCGATCGAAGAGCCACGCGCCGAACTTAGGCGTGAGGACTTCGAGTTCCACGGCTGAGTTCGCCAGGCCCGCAGCCGCAGCGCGGAACCGCGCCGGGACCTCCGGCCCTACCAGCTCCGCCAAACTGGCCGGCTCAAGGCTGGTGATGTGGTCGAAGGCCAGACGCGACTGGCGTGTGGCGACCTTCTGGATCGAACTGATCCACCCGAGCTTTAGCTGCGGCGCGCGCCTTCGCTCGTCCTCAAAGAAATAGCGGTCGCGATCCAGGATGCCGCCGGGCAAGACGATCAGGACAGGCGTGCGGCTCGTCGCCTGCCGGGCGACCTCATACGGCACGACGATCGTAAATCGCACGCCGCCGCCGCGCGAAGCCTCGAAGTCGTACCAGTCGTCGGCTCCGATCCTCAGGACGGAAAGGCTGCGCTTCTTGAGGTTGGAAAGATCCAGATCAGGCATGTTTACCACCAAGCTTGTAGCTTAGGCGCTGTAACAGAATTCTGCGCGAGCATTTAGGGTCTGGGGGCTCTGCATTCGTCTCTCCACCCGTCGCCTGTAAGGCGATGTTTCCAGTGGAGTTTTTGTGCGCAGTTCAAAGCTTGTAGTTTCCCCTGCAAGTTGCGAGGTGGATCTGGCCCGGGAGCAATTTCAATTGCAGCTTCTGACGCTCAGTTGGCCGCGCCGACTAGGCTCCACAGAACGACAGATCAAGCTCGCCAACGGAGAGGCGTCCCGCATGATGTCTGGAAGACATCTTGGGTGACAGTCGCCGAAGGCTAGGTTGGCTCTTTCTCAACGAAGGAGCCGTGCCATGTTGCACACTCAGATTTCCAGCGACCTCGTCACCGCCTCTATTCTCGCCAGCCCGGATGACCTCGGTGGTATTGAGCAGGGCCAGGGCGTCGTCGTTCTTCCGGTCGAGCAGATCGATGACCCAGGGTGACTGTTCGGAACCTGACCGGCGTCCGGCGGCCTCGATCACGGTCCTGTAGCGTTCGTCCGATTTGACGCTGAGCCGCTGCGGCGTCGCGGTCAATGCGATAGCCCGACAGGAAGATGGCTCTTGTCGTGAAGGCCCACTCGCTCCACCAGAGTCTGTCCAGCAGCGTTCATGCCTATGACCTCGACTTCAGCCCCCTGCTTCCGATAACGGAAAACGATCTTGTCGACGGCGGCGACGCCTGTCAGGTCCCACAGGTGGGCGTCGGTCATATCGATCTCCACGCGCCTGGGCCTGCCGTGGTGCTCGAAGGCTGCGGCGAAGACATCGGCCGAAGCGAAAAACAACTGCCCAGACACGCGGTAGCGCAGCACGCCGTCTTCCGGCGTTTCGATCTCTTCGACGACCACGGTCTTACCGACCTTGCGCATGAAGAAGACGGCCGAGAGGATCACGCCCAAGACGACGCCCTTGGACAGATCGTGGGTGGCTACGACGGTCGCCGTCGTCGCGATCATGACGATGGACGACTGGAACGGCGTTGACCGCAGCTTCAGGACTGAGCCCCAATCGAAGGTTCCGATGGACACCATGATCATCACCGCCACCAGAGCCGCCATGGGTATCCGCGCCACCCAATCCTGAAGCACCAGGATCAGGAACAAGAGGAAGAGGCCAGCCCATAGCGTGGACAGGCGGCCTCGCGCGCCGGAGGTCACATTGATGATCGACTGGCCGATCATGGCGCAGCCCGCCATGCCGCCGAACAGGGGTGACAGGATGTTGGCGATGCCCTGACCGCGGGTCTCGCGGTCCTTGTCAGAAGGCGTGTCGGTCAGATCGTCGATCAGGTTCGCCGTGAGCAGGCTTTCCAGCAGGCCGACGAAGGCCAATGTGGCCGAGACCGGCGCGATGATGATGAGAGTCTCCCAGGTCAGCGGGACGGCCGGCAGATGGAAGATCGGCAGGGATGAAGGCATCTGCCCCATGTCGCCGACCGTGCGGACATCCAGACCGGTCATCATCACGAAGCCGCTGATCAGGACGATGGCGACCAGGGGCGAAGGCACGGCCTTGGTCAGGCGAGGGAAGCCGTAGATGATGGCCAGGGCAGCGCCGACCAGAGCGAAGGTCTGCCAGTTGGCGCCGATCAGTTCCGGCATCTGAGCCAGGAAGATCAGGATGGCCAGAGAGTTGACGAAGCCGGTCATGACGCTGCGGCTGACGAAGCGGATGTAGCGGCCCAGTTTCAGTAGGCCGGTGATGATCTGAAAGACGCCGCACAGGATCGATGCGGCGAACAGGTATTCCAGGCCATGATCACGGACGAGCGTAACCATGAGCAGGGCCATGGCGCCGGTCGCGGCCGAGATCATGGCGGGTCGCCCACCGACGAAAGCGATGGTCACGGCGATGACGAAGCTGGCGTAAAGGCCCACGGCGGGATCGACGCCGGCGATGATGGAGAAGGCGATGGCCTCCGGGATCAGGGCCAGGGCCACGACGGTGCCCGCCAGCAAATCGCGGCGAGGGTTGGCGAGCCATTGCTGGCGCGCGGAAGCAATAATGGACATTCAGGATTTCATTTGGACGAGCCGCATGCGGCGGCTCAGTTTCCCGACGGATCGGCGGACGGGATAGCCACCCGGCAGCCCAGGGGCGCCGAGTCCAAGGTGAACGATGGCATGCATGCCGCTACGGGGCTCTGAATGCAAGGTCCGTCTTGTTCACTGTGCAGGGGGTTGGGACACATCGACGAGGGTTCGGCGAACTGTTTCAAGGGTGGCGACGGGCGCGGGCTGGACTCAGATCAATGCGAAGGCGACCCCGCTTGCGGCGGTCAGGGCGACGACAATCCATGGTGGGCACTTCCACACCGTCAGCAGGACGAAGCCCGTCAACGCCACGAAGAAGTCGATCGGACTCAGGATCGCGCCGGTTCCTACTGGGGTATAGAGGGCGAAAGCGAGAATGCCGACGACCGCCGCGTTCGCACCGCGCATCGCCGCCTGGGCCGTCGGTCGGGCGCGCAGCAGGCTCCAGAACGGCAGCACGCCTGTCACCAGCAGCAATCCCGGCGCGAAGATCGCCACTAGACAAAGGGCGGCCCCAGCGAGTCCATTCGGAGAAGGCTCCATCACGGCGCCCAGATAGGCGGCGAAGGTGAACAGCGGCCCCGGGACAGCTTGGGCCGCGCCATAGCCCGCAAGAAAGCCATTGGAATCGATCCAGCCGGGCTGCACTACGCCTTCTTCGAGGAGGGGCAGAACGACGTGACCGCCTCCGAAAACGAAGGCGCCGGTTCGATAGAAGACGTCCAGCAAGGCGACGCCGTGGAGCCCTGTCGCCATGGAGGCGAGCGGCAAGCCCGCCAGAAGCAGTAGGAATAGGGCCAGAGCCCCTGCGCCGGCCCGCCGTGAAATCGGAAAGCTTGAAGTCGACGCTGATGTGGTGTTCGTCGTGCGGCAGAGGCGCAGCCCCGCCAGACCGCCGATGACGATAGCGACGATCTGGCCTGTCGCTCCGCCGAGCAACATCAGGATTACAACAGCGGCTAGGCCGATGACTGCTCTTTGCCAATCAGGGGTCAGGGTGCGGGCCATCCCCCAGACCGCCTGAGCAACCACAGCCACGGCCACCAGTTTCAGTCCATGAAGCAGGCCCATTCCAACTGGCCCGTGGAGCGAGGCTGCGCCCATGGCGAACAAGACCAGAAGCGCGGCGGACGGCAGCGTGAAGGCGCACCATGCCGCAGCGCCGCCCAATGGGCCGGCGCGCCACAAGCCCATGGCGTAGCCCACTTGGCTGGAGGCCGGCCCTGGGAGGAATTGGCACATGGCGACCAGGTCGGCGTATCCCGCTTCATCGATCCAACGGCGTCGCGAGACCAACTCGTCCCGGAAATAGCCGAGGTGCGCGACGGGGCCGCCGAACGATGTGAGGCCGAGCTTGAGGAAGACCGCGAAGACCTCTGCCGGGGAGCCGGCCAGGGGCGCGCTCGGGCGCCTGCGGGCTGCGTTGAATTCGCCCCTGATTTCACTGGCCATTCTCTAACAATCCAGTCCGACGCCTAGGCCGACCGGATCGCGATCGCGGACAGGTCGTTGGGCATCGATCGGCACGCCTGACGCCTTCCGCTCCGAGTAGCGATCCACCAACTGGCCGGCATGGGCTCCGGTCAGGACGGTGAAGCGCACCAGTTCCTCCATCACGTCGACGATGCGGTCGTAGTAGCTGGACGGCTTCATGCGGCCGTCGTCGTCGAATTCCATGAAGGCCTTGGCGACGCTGGACTGGTTGGGGATGGTGATCATCCGCATCCAGCGGCCGAGCAGGCGCAGGGTGTTCACTGCGTTGAAACTCTGCGAGCCGCCGGAGACCTGCATGACCGCCAGGGTGCGGCCCTGGGTCGGGCGCATGCCGCCCATGCTGAGCGGCAGGTGATCGATCTGAAGCTTCATGATCCCGGAAATCTGGCCGTGGCGTTCCGGGCTGCTCCAGACCATGCCTTCTGACCACAGGGCGTGCTCGCGCAGTTCGTGAACGGCGGGGTGGTCGTCGTAGTCGACCTGATCGGTCAGCGGCAGGTCAGACGGATCGAAGATGCGCGTCTCGCAGCCCATGAAGCGCAGAAGGCGGGCGGCCTCCTCGACAGCCAGGCGGGAAAAGGACCGATCCCGCAGCGAGCCGTAGAGCAGCAGGATGCGCGGCGGATGGTCGTTCGGACCGAGACCCAGCGCGGGGCGGCTGGACAGATAGGCCGGGTCGAGCGCGGGCAGGCGGTCGGGATCGGGCAGGTCGCGAAGGCGGGTCATTGGATACGCAGATCCTTGAACATGAAGGCCGCCGAGGCGGGGCACAGGCGGCTGAACTGCCGGGAGGCGGCTATGGCGGGCGGCGCGGCTGACCGAAGGGCGACCGAATAGCCGCGCCGCTGGAAGAAGGCGGCGGCCGAGGTCGTGAGCAGATAGAGGCCGGCAGCCCCTTGATGGGCGGCTTCAGTTTCGAGCCTGGACAGGATCGTCCCGCCGTGACCGCCGCCACGACGTCCGTCAGGCACGACCATGGAGCGGACCAGGGCGTCGGGTCCGACCTGCTCCAGCCCGCCGTAGCCGACCAGTCCCTCGCCATTCTCAAAGCGGAAGAAGCGCCTGCCAGGTTCGTGGAGGTCATCCGTCGGCAATCCGGCAGCCTCCAGTGCGGCGATCAGATCGTCGGTGGGCTCAGTTAACTCCACAGCGTTGAAGGCCATCAGCAGGCGTCCTTCTTCGGGGCGGTGTCGGGGAAGTAGCGACGGCCCAGCCAGAGGGCGACCGACACCAGCAGGATCAGCACCGGCACCTCTACCAACGGGCCGATAACCGCCGCGAAGGCGACCGGCGAGGCCAGCCCGAAGGCCGCGATGGCGACGGCGATCGCCAGTTCGAAATTGTTGGAGGCGGCGGTGAAGGCCAGGGCCGTGGTGCGCGGATAGTCCGCCTCGATCAGCCGCCCCGTCAGGAAGCTGACCACGAACATGACGAAGAAGTAGATCGTCAGCGGAATGGCGATGCGCAGGGCGTCCAGCGGCAGGGCGACCACCTCGCCGCCCTTGAGGCTGAACATGGCGACGACGGTGAACAGCAGGGCGATCAGGGTGACCGGCGCGATGCGCGGCAGGAAGCGCGTCTCGTACCAATCGTTCCCCTTTCTCGCGACCAGCGCCCGCCGGGTCAGGAAGCCGCCGAGGAAGGGCAGTCCCAGATAGATCAGGACGGCGCCGGCGATGGTCCAGACGCTGACGTCCACCACGCTGCTCTCCCGCCCGAACAGGGGCGGCAGGACGGTCAGGAACAGCCAGGCGTAGAGGCTGAAGAAAGCGATCTGGAAGAGCGAGTTGAAGGCGACCAGGCCCGCCACATACTGATTGTCGCCGCGCGCCAATTGGTTCCAGACCAGCACCATGGCGATGCAGCGGGCCAGTCCGATCAGGATGACGCCGGTCATGTATTCCGGCTGGTCGTGCAGGAAGATCACCGCCAGCGCGAACATCAGCACCGGCCCCAGCACCCAGTTCTGGAACAGGGACAGCAGCAGCACGCGCTTGTCGGCGAAGACGCGCGGCAGTTCCTCGTACTTCACCCGCGCCAGCGGCGGATACATCATCAGGATCAGGCCGATGGCGATGGGGATGTTGGTCGTCCCGACCGACAGGCCGTCGATCCAGGCGGGCAGCCCTGGCACGACCGAGCCCAACAGCACGCCCAGCACCATGGCCGCGAGAATCCACAATGTCAGCCAGCGATCTAGGAAGGACAGGCGGCGCTTTGGTTGTTCAGTCATCACGGCATTGACCATCAGCGGAGCCTCCGGCCCTCGGCGTCGATGACGACTTCGCCGTCTTCCTTGGTGAAGGGCTTGAGCCCGTCAGGTGGCAGGAGGTCCAACACCGCCTCGGACGGCCGGCACAGCTTCACACCCAGCGGCGAGACGACGATTGGACGGTTCAGCAGGATCGGGTGCGCCTCGATGGCGTCCAGAAGCTGGTCGTCCGTCAGCGCGGGATCGCCGAGGCCCAGTTCAGTGAAGGGCGTGCCCTTCTCGCGCAGCACGCTGCGCAGTGGAACGCCCATGCGCTTGACCAGGCCCTGGATCATGGCGCGCCTGGGCGGCGTCTTCAGGTACTCGATGACGTGGGGCTCGATCCCGACGTGACGGACCAAGGCCAGGGCGTTACGCGACGTCCCGCAGGCGGGGTTGTGATAGATGACGACGTCCATGAGGTCCTCAGGCGCGGCAGGGCGCGAGTTCGGCCAGCAGCGGCTCGCACAACTCGGCGCGGCCCTGGCAGCAGTCCTTCAGCAGGAACACGATCAGCGCCTGAAGGCGGCTCAGATCGGCGCGGTAGATGATCGAGCGGCTGCGACGCTCCGAACTGATCAGGCCGGCGCGGGACAGAACCCCAAGGTGCGCCGACATGGTGTTGGCGGGCACTGCCAGGGCGTCCGCGATCTCTCCGGCGGGCAGGCCAGCGGGTTCATGCCGGACCAGGAGGCGAAAGGTCTCCAGCCGCGTGGGCTGGGCCAGGGCGGCGAGGGCGAGAATGGCGGTTTCTGATTCCATAATTCCAAAATGATGGAATTAATGGCGCTGTCAATCAAGCCGGGAGCGCTATGCGAGGCGTGAATGTCCGCTCACGGTCGAGAAGCCAGTGACCGCTCCTGGTGCAGAGCGGAAGGCGGCCGCCTTCGGGGGGCAAAAAATAGCCCGGTCATGTCACATCCGGCCTCCTCATCTCGTCTTCGCTGCGAAGGTCGACGGGAGGCTTCGATGGCGAAGCCCGGCGCGGCCCGGGAGACGGACATGAAAATCGTTGTAATCGGCGGGACCGGTCTGATTGGGTCAAAGGTCGTGTCGGGCTTGAAGGCGCTTGGGCACGAGGCGATCGCAGCCTCGCCCAATACCGGCGTCAACACCATCACGGGTGAAGGCTTGGCCGAGGTCTTGGCGGGAGCGGGCGCCGTTATCGACGTCGCCAACTCCCCCTCCTTTGAAGCCGATGCTGCGTTGGACTTCTTCCGCACCTCGGGCGCCAATCTTCTTGCGGCCGAACAGGCGGCGGGCGTCGCGCATCACGTCGCTCTGTCGGTCATCGGCACGGACCGGCTGCAATCCAGCGGATATTTCCGAGCGAAGCTGGCCCAGGAGGAACTGATCAAGGCCTCGTCGGTCCCCTGGACGATCCTCCGCTCGACGCAGTTCTTCCCCTTCGTGGCGGGCATTATCCAATCCGGCAGCGTCGGCGACGAGATCCATCTATCGTCGGCGCTCGTCCAGCCGGTCGCGGCGGAAGATGTCGTCGACGCCCTGATCGAACTGGTCCTCGCCGCGCCGCTGAACGACACCGTTGAAATCGCGGGTCCCGAGGCGATCCGCATGGACGCCTTCGCCCAGCACTACCTCTCGGCTCAGGAGGATCGCCGCAAGATCGTGGCCGAGCCGGGCGGCCTGTACTTCGGCTCCCCGATTGATGACCGGTCCCTGACGCCGGGACCGGGGGCGCGCCTGGGCGCGACGACGCTCAGCGACTGGCTACGCAGCGCCATCACCGCCGACTGACCCGCCAGCATCAGGATCACGACCATGAAACTCTATTACAGCCCGCTGGCGTGCAGTCTCGCGGACCACATCGCCCTGCGCGAAGCAGGCTTCACCTTCGACCTCGAGCGGGTCGATCTGAGAAGCCATCGCACCGAAACCGGCCGCGATTTCCACGAGGTGAGCGCCAAGGGCTATGTCCCGGTCCTGGTGCTGGCCGATGGCGAGATCATCACTGAGAATGTCGCGGTCCTGGACTGGATCGCGACGGCCGCGCCCTTGCTGTCCATCGGCGGACCTCTGGGGCGGACGAGGGTGCTGGAGGCGCTGACCTACATCACCACCGAGATCCACCGGGCGTTCAAGCCGATGTGGCACGGCGGCTCGGCCGAGGAGAAGACCAGAGCCGGGGCGACGGTCACGGCCCTCTTCACTCCGCTCGGTCAGACGATGCGTGGGGCCTATCTGTTCGGAGACGAACCAGGCGTCGCGGACTTCTATCTGTTCGTGATGCTGCTTTGGGCTGAACGGTTTGGCGTTGCAGCGCCGGCATCGCTTGAGGCGATGCGCGATCAGATGCGCGCGCGACCCGCGGTCCGCGCCGCCATGGTGAATGAAGGCCTCCTACCCGCGGAACAGCCGGCCTGATGACCTTGTCAGATCTCTCGACCGACGCCTTCGAACGGCACCGTCCGCGCCTGCTGCGGCTGGCCTATCGGATGTTGGCGTCGACGGCGGAGGCGGAGGACATCGTGCAGGAAGCCTGGCTGCGTTGGCGACGGGTCGATCCCTCGGCCATCGCGCAGCCCGGCGCCTTCCTGGCGCGGACGGTGACCCGACTTTGCCTGGATACATTGAAATCGGCGCGGGCGCGGCGGGAGGCCTATGTCGGCAACTGGCTGCCCGAGCCGATCTTCGAACCGGAAGAGGCGGCGCCGACGCTGGACGATCTGACTTCGTCGCTGATGTTGGCGCTGGAACGGCTGTCCCCGCTCGAGCGGGCCGCCTTCCTCCTGCACGACGTTTTCGGCACGCCACTGGCCGAGGTCGCGCGGACGCTGGATCGTGACGCTGCAGCGGTCCGGCAACTGGCAGCCCGGGCGCGCAAGCATGTCCGGGAGGCCCGGCCGCGTTTCCCGGTCAGCCGCGAGGAGGGCGATCGCATCGCCCGCGCCTTCTATGTTGCGTCGAACCAGGGCGATCTCGAGGGCCTGCGCGCCCTGCTGGCCGACGCTGTGGTCCTCAGGGCGGATGGCGGCGGCAAGGCCCACGCCTGGCTCCGGCCCATCATCGGCTTCGAACGTGTGACGCGCCTGTTCGCCGCGCTTCGCCACAAGCTCACCCGGGTACCGCCGGTGCTGGTCGATTGGGTCTGGATCGACGGCCTGCCGGGTTATGTCAGCTACGAACGTGACGGCACCCTGCAGACCACGGCTCTGGAGATCGAGGACGGTCGGATCGTGTCGATCTTCACTACCCGCAACCCCGATAAGCTGGCGCAGGCAGAGCGGATCGCGAAAGGCAGCGGGGCAATCCATTGAGGGGCACCCCCGCAGCGGGGAGGCGGCGCGCGGAGCCACCCGCCCCCTCCCGCAAGGTCGCATTGTGGATCAGTGGCCAATGTCCTTTGTTGGCGCATCTGCGACATCGCCGCATGGCGAAGCCTGTCTCTTCTGAGACGGTCCGTTTGCCAGATATACCCAAGAGACGGCCGTGCGGATGGGCGAGATTCAGGACTGATGAATTCCTCAGATCCCACAGCCCATCAGTGGGGCAAAGGGACCTGAGCAGTCCTCCGCTGGCTGGATAGAGCGCAGCGGTGTCGGCTCGCCTGGACTAGTGGACCACGGCCTGGCCTTGGTCCGATTGCGTCCGGAGCGTGCGGGCGCAGGCCAGGGCAAATACGATCAGCACGACGTAGCCGACCAGAGGAACGAAGAAGGCCGGGGTAACCGCGCCCGTCGCATCAGCGATCGCCCCGGCGATCGGGGGCAGAATAGCCCCGCCGATGATGCCGAAGACGAGCAGTCCCGATGTGGCCGAAGCCGAGGCGCTGGATCGCTCCAGAGTCAGACTGAAGATGGTCGGGAACATGATGGAGTTGAAGAAGCCGATGGCCAGCGCCGCGTAGGCGGCCGTGACGCCGTCTGTCTGGGTCACCAGCAGGGCGAGCGCTGCAGCGATCATGGTGCAGGCGGACAGCAGATAGCCGGCGGGGACACGCGTAAGAAGCGCGCTGCCGACGAAGCGACCGATCATGGCGGCGCCCCAGTAATACCAGCCCACCATGTGACCTGCTTCGTGCGGAGCCAGACCCAGGCCCTCTGCAGAACTGATGAAGGGGATCAACAGGGCGCCGATCGTTACCTCGGCCCCGACATAGAAGAAGATGGCGGCGGCCCCGAAGACGGCCCATCCGGAACGGAAGGCTGCCAGCGGGGACACGACGCCCTCGCTAGGCCGGTCGGCGACTGAGGCTTCGATCCGTTTTCGGGCCGTCCAGATGAAGACGGCGACCAAGGCGAAGAAGGCGCCGACGGCTAGGAAGGCGAAGTCGATCGAACGCAGGGATTCGCCGCGTGTGGCGGGTGAGATGACGGCGTCGGCGGCGAAGACGCCGCCGGTCAGCAGGATGGTCGAGCCGATCACCGGACCGAGGGTGGCGCCCAGCGAGTTGAAGGCTTGGGAGAAGGTCAGTCTCAGGTGGGCTGTCCGGGGCTCGCCCAGAGACGCCGACAGCGGATTGGCCGCGACCTGTAGCAGGGTCACGCCGCTGGCGATGACGAACAGGGACAGGAGCACAAGGGCGTAGACATCGACGATCGTCGCCACCGGAACAAGGACGCAGCCCAGCACCATGGCGGCAAGGGCCGAGATGATGGCGCGGCTATAGCCCAGTTTGGACAGGACCCAGCCAGCAGGAATGGAGGCGACGCCGTAAGCGATGAACCAGGCCGAGGCCGTCAGCATGGCCTCGGCCGTGCTCAGGTCGAACACGCGTTTCACCGCCTGGATCAGGGGGTCGATGAGCGCCGTGACGAAGCCCCAGGCGAAAAAGAGGCTGGTGACATAGGCGAAGGCCAGGCCGGCGGGCTGGCGTCGAACGGGCTGGATAGTCATCCGGGCGGGTTCCTTCAGATTGGGGGGCGCGAAGCCTAGAGGCAGTCCGCGTTGAACCGCTCTTCGCCGGCCCAGGTGCAGGCGCCGTCGATGCAGTCGATCAGGTTGTGGGAGAAGCCGTTGGTGGAGTGGTCGAAAACCTGGAACCACCCGCCGTCGTCCCAGACCGCCGTGGGCATGCCCATGTCCGTAGCGTGGGCCTGGTTGAACCGGCTGTAGAAGAGGCGGACGTTGTTGCAGTTCATGGTCGGCAGCCGGCTGTGCCAGCCGACGCCCCATTCGCCGATGTAGACCGGCATGCCGGCGCCGGTCGTCGAGGCCCAGCGCGCCATGATCTCCATGGGCCCGCGGATGTCGGCGTCGGTCCAGGCGTCGGCGTAGTCGCCCTGGTTGTCGCCCGCGAAGGCCCAGGGATTATAGTGGTGAAAGGTCGCCATCAGATAAGGATCGCCGCCATCGCCGACCTCGGAGAGGTTGGGCCAGGTCCGGGCCATTTCCTCTGCGCCGAACCACTGGTTGCCGCCGATGATGATGATCCGTTCGGCGTCCCGGGCCCTGATCCTGTCGTAGGCTCGCCCGATCATGCGACGCAGCACGGCCGGCGACATGGGGTCATGATTGGCCAGGTGGGGTTCGTTCAGGATTTCGAAGATCAGGCGGTGATCGCGGTCGCCGAACCGGTCGCTGATGTCCGTCCACAACTGTTCCAGGACATCGCCGCGGCCGTCTTCCTTCAGACGCTTCTCATGGTGGGCGTTGAGGACCACGTAGAGGCCCGGCTTGGACAGGGCGTAGTCGATGACCGCCGTCAGGGCCGCAAGGCGAGGGGAGGCGAGGTTGATGCGCCCCGTGTCGGGGTCCGCGAGGGTCGTTCCGCCGACATCCTCGGTCCAGGTGACGGGTATCCGCAGGTTGCGAAACCCGCGCGCATAATAGGCGTCGATCTTGGGACGCGCCGCCTCCAGCGTGGGAGGATGCTGGGTGTTGTCGAACATCTGGCCAAGGTTGAACCCCTTGCCCATATGCGCGGCGGCCTCGCGCGCGGTCGGCGCCGGCAGGCTCTTGGCAGTAGAAGGGGCGGTGATTATCGCCGCGGCTGAACAGCCGGGTGCTGTGGCCAGCACGGCGGCGCCGAGCATGGCGGCGCGAGCCCATTTTTTGCTCATCGAATGACCCTCCCCACGTCGTTGTAGAGTCATGATTTTAAAATTGACAGCGCTGTCGTGCGTTTTCTATCGCGCCATTCGGACGCCCGTCACGGCAAGCCCGCCCAGCAGGGCGACGCCAGCGGAGGCGATCATCAGCATCGGCCAGTCGGACCGGTCCGGACCAAGGGCGGCGATGGCCAGCACGGGCGCCAGAATCGCGGGGAGGGTATTGGTGAGGTTCATCACGCCGAGATCGCGGGCGGTGTGGCGCCGTGAAGGAAGGATCTGGGCGACCAGGGCGGTGTCCACGGTGGTGTAGAGCCCGAAGCCGAGGCCGTAGAAGACATAGCCGAGCAGGGGGCCTGGCCATCGGGGATAGAAGGCGAAGATCAGAAGCCCCCCGGCGAGAAGGGCGGCCGCCAGCAGGATGAAGGGCTTTCGGCGGCCGAAGCGGTCCGAGATCAACCCTCCGGCGAAGCCCGCCGCCAGGGTCAGGAGCGTCGAGAAGGCGATCAGCCGGGCAAGACCGCTCTCCACGGTCGATCCGGGGAACTGTTCTGCATATCGCGCATGATCGGCGAGGTAGAAGAGCATGTAGGCGCTGACCACGCTCGCCGAGATCTGGAAGCAGAACCGGGACGCCCAGACGAAACCGAAGTCGAAGTTCCGGCCCGTCCCCTGGGGAGAGGCGAGCGCGACGGCCTTTTTGCGCAGACGGGCCGGCGGCACCTCTTTCCAGACGAGCAGGAGTGGAAGAATGCAGACGGCCACCAGCAGTCCCAGGACGATGAGGCGTGTTGGAATATCGGACAGCAACGGGGCGGCGATCAGAATGCCGCTTGCGGCGCCCATGGGGGCGGCGATGCCGATGAAGGCCGCCACCTGGCCCTTCTGCTTGTGGGGCACCAGGTCGGCGAAAATAGCGTGCAGCGGCGCGAACAGAAGATTGAAGGCGAACTGGAAGGCCATGACGCCCGCCAGCAGGCCGCTCGGCGTCGAAGCTCTGGCGATCAGACCGTAGGCGATGAGGACGCCGATGAGTCCGCACAGAATCCATGGGCGGCGTCGCCCGAAGCGGGCTCGGGTGCGGTCGCTCGCCCAGCCGGCGGCGAGGTTGGTGAGGCTGGCGGTCACCGCCCCCCAGAGCGACACGAGGCTGAGAAGGCCGATCTTGTCAGCGGGGGCCAGGGCCTCGGCCTGCATGGGCGTCAGCAGGCTGAGAAGGGGGACGAAAGCAATGAAGGCCCCCACATAGGCCAGGGTCAGAACGGCGATGAAACGGGGGGCGACCCGCGCGGCGGGGGCGGGCTCGACGTCGTCAACAAGCTGCATGACGCGGAACTGTGACGATTGTCGTGGGCCTTCGCGAGCGAAATCTTGCGGGTCCATCGGCAATCGCGGCATAGGACAGGTTCGAAGCGGCGACGGGTTGCGGTCGTCAGCAGGGGCGCTGACCAGAATGGCTGCGACAATTTATGATGTGGCCGCCCTTGCCGGCGTTTCCATCAAATCGGTCTCGCGCGTGCTCAACCGCGAGCCCAACGTCAGCGCCGCCCTTCAGGCCAAGGTTCAGGCCGCCGTCGTCAGCCTGGACTATCAGCCGAACCTGTCGGCGCGATCGCTCGCCGGCGCCTCCTCCTATCTGATCGCGGCCTTCGTTGACGCCGACCTGACGCTCGAACACTGGCGCAGCGGACGCGGCAACGACTACCTCAGCCGGCTCCAGTTCGGCGCTCTCGAGGAGTGCCGCAAGGCCGGTTATCACCTGCTCGTCGAACTGGTGGACTATGGCGCTCCCAGCCTTGAGGCGCGGCTCGTGGCCCTGTTGCGGTCGCTGCGGCCCGACGGCGTATTGCTGACGCCGCCGAACGCCGATGATCCGACCGTCCTCGATGTTCTGGAGCGCACGGGTACGCCTTTCGTCCGGCTGGGCGCAGACCGCGATCTCGGCCGGGGCATGCGGGTCTTCATGGATGATCGTCAGGCCGCGGCGGACATGACCGCCCATCTGATCGGCCTGGGGCATCGCAGGATCGGCTTCGTCTCGGGGCCGGACGCCTATCCGGCCAGTCGGGCGCGACGCGAGGGATATGATCAGGCGCTTCAGGCCCATGGCCTGGTCGCCGAGCCGGACCTTGTGGTCGAAGGCGATTTCACCTTCGCGTCCGGCCGCAGGGCAGGAGAGGCGCTTTTAACGACCGACCCGCGGCCCAGCGCCATCTTCGCCAGCAACGACGACATGGCGCTTGGGGTTCTCAACGCTGCGGCCGCGCTCGGCGTGTCCGCACCGGGCGGCGTATCGGTCTGCGGATTCGACGACACGCCCAGCGCCATGTTCAGCACGCCCCCCCTGACGACCATCCGCCAACCCGTCGCGGAGATGGCGGCGGCGGCCACGCGGATGCTGCTGGAGGCGGCTCGAGATCCGGACCGGACCGTCGAAAAAATCGACTACACCATCGTGGAACGTGCCTCGACCCAGCCGCCTGGCTGATTTCGTCCGATCATTGACAGCGCTGTCAAACGCGGTCAGGTTCAGCGTGGGAAACGGGCGCATCGTCGGATGCGTCGTCACGCTGGAGCTCTGAAGAACAGGGCCCACGGGGAGGGAAGACCATGATCTGCTTCAGACAATCGCTTCTACTCGGCTGCGCCACACTGGCGATCGCCGCCGGTTCAGGACAGGCGCAGGCCCAGAGTCAGGACCAAACTGGACAGCCGACCGCCACGCCGCAGGACGAAACCACCGACATCGGCGACGTGGTGGTTACGGCCGAGCGGCGCGAACAGTCCCTGCAGAACTACGCCGGGGTGGCCCAGGCGATTTCCGGCAAGGACCTGCGGGCCGTGGGCATCGACCAGATCGAGGATCTGCAGTCGGCGGTGCCGGGCCTGTCTATCTCCAACCAGGAAGGCAACGTCCAGATCTACATCCGGGGCGTGGGCACCGCGAACAACACCGAGTTGGGCGACCCCTCGGCTGCGACCCACTTGAACGGCGTCTATCTGCCCCGGCCGCGTGGTCTCGGCGGTATGTTCTTCGATATCGCGCGCGTTGAAATCGCCAAGGGGCCGCAGGGCACCCTGCGCGGACGCAACGCCGTCGCCGGCACCCTGAACATCATCCCCAACATGGCCCGCCTGGGTGAGCGCCTGGGCTATGCGCAGGCCGAAGTGGGCACGCTGGACACGACGGGCTATGAGGCGGCCGTCAACCTGCCGATCGGGGACGTCCAGGCGGTTCGCCTGGCGGTCTACGGTGTGGATCGCGGCACGGCCTACAAGAATGTCGGCGACGACAAGACGCTGGATCCGACGGGTATCCAGGAGCTCTTCTCGGCCCGCGCCTCCTACCTCTATCAGCCCAATGACCGGTTCAAGCTGAGCCTGATGGGCGACTACGAGTCCGAACGCGGCACGGGCTACCCCGCCACCAATATCCGCAACGGCCTGGTCAACGGCGGCAAGCCGGACGATCTGGAACTGCGAGATGTCCTGTTCCGTGGCCCTCAGGGTTTGGTCGAGAACGACAACTGGGGTCTGGCGCTGAACGCTTCATATGATTTCGGCGGCGCGGTGCTGGAATACTCCGCCAGCCGTCGCAGCGTCGACTACTATCAGGTCAACGCCGCCAACGAAGGTGTCGTGCGCCCGGGCTACGGCGCGGCCAATGTCGACTATGACAACTTCGGAACCCAGTACTGGCTGACGCTGTCGAAGTCCGACATTCACGAACTGCGGCTGACCTCGTCGCCGGATGCCAGGACCATCTGGTCGACCGGCCTGTTCTATTTCAAGGAAGAGCAGCAGGTCGGCTTCCTGTCCGTCGTGGACAAGGGGCAGTTCTACTCCGGCACCGAGTTCACCTTCCCGGACGTGCAGTCGGATTCCTTCGCCGCCTATTTCGACATGACCTATCCGGTTTCGGACCAGTTCCGGATCAAGGGTGGCTTCCGCTACACTGAGGAAAACAAGTCGAGAAACGGCGTCGGCGGCAACTGGTCGCTCGGTCTCGGGTCCCTCGACTACAACTGCTGCTTCACCACCCGCATCGGCACGGAGGGCTTCCGGCCGATCTTCACCGGACGTGACAGCTATGTTGCGCCGACGCCTGGCAACAAGCAGGAAGCCGCCCAGTACTTCCTCGGGGCGTTCACGCCCGGCGCGCGCGACACCTTCCTGGAGCAGATCGCCGGCGTCGCCGACGGCTCTCGTCCCAACGGGACCTGTGTCAACCGCCCGGACACCCAGCCAGGTTACGGCGGCCAAGTCTGCCCGGCAAATGGTCAGCACAGCTTCTTCGAAATCTCGGCGCCGGGCGCCCAGATCGGCTCGTATGAAGACTCCTTCAGCGATTACCGCGTCGGCTTCGAGTACGACCTGACGGACACGAGTCTCTTCTACGGGGCGATTTCCACGGGTCACAAGTCGGGCGGGTTCAACGACACCATCACGGTCAACGGCGTGTCCACGGCGCCGACCTTTGCGCCGGAAGCCGTGACCCTGTTTGAACTGGGCACGAAGAATACCTTCCGCCCGGCCAGCGGCCGTATCGATGTGAACGCCAACGTCTTCTACTATGACTACGCGGATCAGGTCTTCCAGACCCTCGTGTCGCTCGGCACCGGACCGGGCGGCGCCAGCGCCGGCTTCTCGCAACAGAACGTCAACGTCGCCCAGTCCACCATCAAGGGCTTCGAGTTGGAGACCCGGTTCGATCTGCCGTTCCGCTCGCGTCTGGATATCATCACCGCCTACATCGACGCCAAGGCGGACAGTGGCGCACTGACGGACACGCGCGGCACCGACTACGGTGATGGAACGCCTAACTTCAATATCGACATCGCCAAGAACGATCTTCCCAACGTCTCGAAGGTCAACATCAACGCCCACCTGCAGAAGACGGCGGACCTGTTCGGCGGCCGCGCAGACTTCCACCTGCTGGCCAACTACCGTTCGTCCTACTACCTGAACATCTACAATGAGGCGCCGGTCATCCAGTTCACCGCCCGGCCTGGCGATGCCGCCGGTCAAGCCGCCTATGACGCCTTCAAGGCTTCCATGGCGGGCACGACTGTCAATCCGCACGCGCCGCTGACCAGTCCCTTCCTGCGCAGCACCAGCGCGCGGGACGGTGGTTTCTGGGCGCGCCAGGAAGGCTATGTGACCGTCAACCTGGGCGCCGGCTGGGAGCCTGAAAGCGGGCGCTATCGCATCGAGGCCTATGTGAACAATGTCTTCGACAAGACGGTCGTTGAGAAGCAACTGGTGTCTGACGAAGTGGTCAACGTCCTCTTCCTGAACCAGCCGCGTACGGCAGGCCTTCGCTTGCGCGCCAACTTCTAGTCTCCTGCAACTGGGGCGGTGCTGATCAACCGGTCGGCGCCGCCCGTTCTTTATTCAGTACGAGGTCCCGCATGTCAGCGTCCCGTCGACCGCTCGTGTCCGCCATCGCCCTTGCGGCTGTTCTCGCTGGCTGCGCCTCCGCTTCGCCTTCCATGGCTGAAACCGTCGCGAGCGCCCAGGCCGATCCCGCCGTCTGGCCCAGGGCCGCCAGCCCCCGTGCGCTGACCGATGCCCGCACCGAGGCCATGATCGACGGCCTGTTGGCCCGCATGACGCTGGAGGAGAAGGTCGGTCAGATCGTCCAGGCCGATATTGCCTCCATCACGCCGGATGATCTGGCGCGTTTCCCGATCGGCTCCATCCTCGCAGGCGGCAATTCCTCGCCCGAAGGCAATGAGCGGGCGCCGCTGGAGGACTGGGTGGCGTTGTCGCGCGCCTTCAGGGCGGCCGCCGCCGCGCGCCCCGGCGCAGCCGTCCCTCTGATGTTCGGCATCGACGCCGTCCACGGGCACAATAACATCGTGGGGGCGACGCTCTTTCCTCACAACATCGGCCTGGGCGCCGCGCGCGACCCGGACCTGATCCGGCGCATCGGCGAGGCTACGGCCCAGGAAGTCGCCGCTTCCGGCGCCGACTGGACCTTCGGTCCGACGCTGGCGGTCCCGCGCAACGATCGCTGGGGTCGGACTTATGAAGGCTATAGCGAGCATCCTGAGGTCGGCGCGGCCTACGCCGGGCCGATGACCCTGGGCCTCCAGGGCGAACTGGTCGATGGACGTCCATTGGCGGCCGACCGGATCGCGGGCTCGGCCAAGCATTTCGTCGCAGATGGAGGCACCAAGGACGGCGTCGACCAAGGCGATGCGGTGATTTCCGAAGCCGAACTGATCGCTATCCATGCCCAGGGATATGTGCCGGCGATCGATACGGGCGTGCTGACGGTCATGGCCTCCTTCTCCAGTTGGAACGGTGAGAAGATCACCGGAAACCACTCGCTTCTGACCGATGTCTTGAAGGGTCGAATGGGTTTCGAGGGCTTCGTGGTCGGGGACTGGAACGCCCATGGTCAGGTTGAGGGCTGCAGCAACGAGAGCTGTCCCCAGGCCATCAACGCCGGTCTCGACATGTTCATGGCGCCCGACAGCTGGCGCGGCCTCTACATCAATACCCTGGCTCAGGCCCGTGCTGGCGAGATTCCGGCCGCGCGTCTGGACGACGCTGTTCGCCGCATCCTTCGGGTGAAGGCCAAGCTGGGTGTCTTTGACCGCGATCGTTCGCTCGAAGGTCGGGCCGATATCCTCGGCTCGCCCAAGCACCGCGCCTTGGCCCGTGAAGCGGTGCAAAAATCCCTGGTGCTGTTGAAGAACGACGGCGTGCTGCCGATCCGTGCGGGCGCTCGCGTCCTCGTCGCGGGGACCGCCGCCGATTCCATTGGTCAGGCCTCGGGCGGCTGGACCGTGACCTGGCAGGGCACGGACACCACCAACGCCGACTTCCCCGGCGGAACGTCGATCTGGGCCGGTCTGCGCGAAGCGGTGACCGAAGCGGGCGGCGTCGCCGAACTGAGCGAAGACGGCGACTACGTGCAAAAGCCTGATGTCGCCGTCGTAGTCTTCGGTGAAACGCCCTACGCCGAGTTTCAGGGCGACATCGAGACGCTGGACTTCGGTCCAGAGGAGCCGCTTGCATTGTTGCGCCGCCTTCAGGCTGCCGGGATCCCCACCGTCTCTGTCTTCCTCAGCGGCCGCCCGCTCTGGGTCAATCCTGAGATCAACGCCTCGGACGCTTTCGTCGCGGCCTGGCTTCCAGGCACAGAAGGCGGCGGAGTCGCCGACGTGCTGGTCGCGAGCTCGGGTGAGCGCAAGCCCGTCGATTTCACCGGCCGGTTGTCCTTCTCTTGGCCGCGCTCGTCTGATCAGGACGTCCTCAACATTGGCGATCAGGACTACGCGCCTCAGTTCGCCTACGGCTATGGGCTGAGCTATGCGCAGCCCGCCGCTGTGCAACTGCTGTCGGAAGACGGCGCAGGGACCGTGACGCGAAGCAATCTCGACCGATATTTCCGCGACGGACGCGTTCAGTCGCCCTGGTCGCTTCTGCTCCGCGACAGCGGCGGCGATGCGCGGGTGGGACAGGCGCTGTCGTCGGCCAGTCCGAGAGGGAACCTCTCGGTCCGCTCGACAGACGGAGCAGCCCAGGAAAGCGCCATGGCGCTTTCCTTCTCGGGAGAGGCGGAGGCCGTCATCTTCGGACCAGCCGTGGACCTGTCTCGCCAGCGTAACGGCGACATGGTGCTTACAGCCGGGGTCAGGCTCGAAAGCCGGGTCGCTGGACCTGTTGAGCTGGGCTTCGGCAAGGATCAGATCGATATCGCGCCGCTGCTGCGTGATGCCAAGATCGGCGAGTGGCGGACGATTAAGATCAGGCTGGCCTGTTTTGGCGCTGAGGCGGCAAGTCTGACGGCGGTGGAGACCCCCTTTGTCCTCGGCTCAAAGACCCCGCTCCGTATCTCCCTGGCGGACATCGGTCTCGTTCCCCACGACGCCGAGGCGATCTGTCCCTCGAGCTGAGAAAAGAACTCGCTAAAGCGGTGAAGCCATGCGCCGGGACAAGCCCCTTTGGGGCGGACCTAATCGATAGGGCCCAGGTGAGATTAGGGTGTTGCAATGTATGGACCGGAAGCTGGCCTCGAGGGCTGACGGCATCTTCTGCTGGCGGCGCCGGGGCCTGTCGAACGACAACGACTGAAGAGGGGGCTTTGCGCCGCCGGCTACAGGGTGACTGAAGTGGCAAGCCCCTGTCACTGCGAGCGGCTCGCCCGCACTTTCAGTTTCGACGCCGTCGTCCTGAGCGCTGGCCTTGCAGGCTTTCATTCAGGCAGTTCTGCCTGGTTCGAGCCTTCGCAGACCGTCTTGGTAGAAGCGCCCGAAGCTGGGGGCTCGCTTGGTGAACGGCAGCATCGACACCAGCGCCTGATCGATCGCGTCGCGCGGGTGTTGCGTGGTCATCCTTTAGAGGGCGCAAGCATGCCGCGGATTGTCATGAGGTCGGCGTCTTATGATCTGATGGAAAGCCATCTCGTCATCGACGGAAGCCGTCGTCCGCTGAGTCCCGTGCAGACCTTCACGCTGCGGCGACTGGCCCTTGCGGGCGGGCGTGTCGTGCCGCGCCACAGGCTCAGGCCCAACCTGTATGTCGGACGAGGTGTCGATGTGACCATCGCCAGGCTGCGACGGCTGGTCGAAGCGGACACGCGGCAACCCCGATACATCCACTCGTTACATGGATGCGGCTATCGACTGGCCTCGGATCTTCGCCTTCCAGGCCGGGGCTAGGTCTGCCGAAATTTACGTTGTGACCTTGCCGCCAAGCCGAGATGCAGGCTTTCTTCGCGGTCATTTAATGTCACCTTCTTGGAGGCGCATTCATGTCTGGTTCTGGCGCATTGCCGCCCCTCATCTGGGCGGCTGCAGCCGTGCTGCTGCGAGCCTGAATGCCCAGCTTTGGCGCATCTAGACCGAAGTCTGATCGAAAGATTGTGCGGAGGCGAGGAGTATAGCTTCGCCTCCGCATGCCGAGTTCTAGTTGCCCGGTTGGGGCGTGGTGGTCGTGACGACGGGGGGGCTGCTGGCCGGCGGCGGCGTCGCGACGGACTGGCGCTCGACCACTACGGGCTCGGAGGCGCGCGCTTCAGCCACACGGGCTTCAGCCTGGGCGCGGATGGCTTCAGCGCGAGCCGTAGCGCTTTGAGCCTGTGCGATGGCCACGCTGTCACGGGTGCTGCTGATCTGGTTCTGAACCAGGGCGGCGTCGGCCGTCTGCCGCGCAGTGTCGGCGGCTGCTTCGGCCTGGGCCACCCGGAGGTCTGCGTCAGACGGTCCCTCGGCTGGACGTGTCAGGATATAGATGAGGCCGAAAACCACTGCGGCCAGGAGAATGCCGACCACCCACCAAAGGGCTGTGTTGCGTTCACGCTCGACGATGATCGTCTCGGGCGCGCGGCGGATCGTGCTTCCGATGGGTGTCACGTTCGGGTCGTCGCGCTTGAAGTCGTCCATGGCTCTTCCTCCTCGTTGCTGGGCTCAAATGGCGCGACGTGAGCTATGGTTCCGCTTGTCGTTGCGAAGACCGCATGATCGGCGCCTGTGTCGAGAGAAGCTCCCGCTTGAGACTTGCGGCTGATGATTGGTCGGTAGGAGAAACAGCCGAAAGGGCTGATTGACAGTTTTTAAAGTCCAGTTCCGGTCTTTGGCGCCTGCCATTGAGGCGTCGTCTCGGTGGGAAATCGCCAGTAGCTTGGTCAGTGGCCCGGCGGCGGCAGTCGCTCAGCTGTCAGTGGTCCAGCGCGCCCCGTTCAAGCAAACCCTTGACAACCTTGTCCTCAAGTGAGGCGGCGACTTCTCGCGCAAAGGCGCGCTGGGCCTGATCAACATCAAAGATCACTCGCTCGGACGTGGTCCGGATACTGGTCAGTCGGTAGAAGGTTTCATCTTTCTGACGCGCAGATAGACGCTTGATACGCTCCAGCTTCACGCCCGCATGGGCTCGAACCAGCTTCTTCATGAGGACCTCCTGTCTTGGGATTCAGGCCGAGGCTACGGCTTTGGTTCCCGGTCGAAGATTCATGGCAAGGTTGCCGCCTCGGCATCAGTCGCGTCGGAGAGCTCGTGGCGGCTGGTAACGCTCGCCGTCGAAGGGAAGGAGGATGGTTCGCGGCGGTTCCGCTCGATCCGTAGAGTGACATTCCCCGCCCTTGTCCGGTTTGGAGGCGGTTCTCGTCTGTCGTTCCAGCACCGATATGTCCTGGCCGTGCTGGCCCGGTCTCATGCGCAGGATTCGCTCGGTCGCGACGGTTTCGCCGGCGCAGGACAAATCCCATGTTCCTACGCTGCGGAAGACCACCAGATTATCGAGAACGCGTGACAAGGCGCCCGCCCGGACTTCGAGCAGGGACAGGGTCGTCTCCAGAAAGGGATTGGGTCGCGAGCTTCCCATCCATTCACGCTTCACGCCGAATGCTAGCCGATCGGGCCCCAGGATGTAGGGGGCCGTGTCGAACGAGATGCCTGACAGCCGAATGGCGTCGTCGTTCATGGCGTGAGGCAGGCGAATTCGATGGCGCGGCGACCCGGTGGCCTCATCGACGACGAGCACGTCCAGATCTCCCGAAGTCCCGTCCGATCTGACCTGAGCGATCAGCGGAACCGCGACCAGCAAGAGTCCCGGTCGACCTCGCCAGCGCCGACAGACGATGGCGTGAGGATTGATTGACGAGTCGGAAGGAAGAGTGATCGTGCGATCGCCCGCCCGGAGGAAGCCTTCGCCCTGCGCGATGGCGCCGGGGTAGGCCAGACGCACGATCATCTCTACGTCTCCGCACTCCCGGTCCTGGGCTCTGGCCAGGCTCGACGTGAGCAGCGCCAGCAACAGGACCAGCACGCCTCCACTCCATCGCCCCGTCATCTGGCTCTCCTCGCGCATGCTGCATCTGTCTGGACGTCATCATGCAGATGTTCGCAGAATCCGACACTCCGAGATGAGCCGCACCCGGTTAGATCCGGATCGGTGGTGTGCCGGGCTCGCAGCCAGGGCCAGACTGATCGCAAGATAGGCGGGATCCTGTAGCATCAGGCGGATAATGTAAGCTGAGCAACCGGGGCAATTTAGGGAGCAAAGCTCGTTCCACCCCTAGAGACCTGATCTGCAGAGCCCCGCCCAGCGGGCGGGGCTCTGCAGATCAGGAAGGGCGTTCTTGCCCGAGGCCGCGCTGGTTTTCCTGGGGATCGCCCTGGGGCGACTCAGAAGGCTCGACTGAGGTGCGTCCGCCGTCGTCATTGTCGAACGTGCGGTCTTCGCCCTCGGCCATGGACGTTTCGCGGCGAGCCTGTTTTTGCAGACTGTCCTTGTCCTGCGGATCATCGTTTGGACCGGGAAGATTGTCCTGCGCGCCGGACTTGGGTCGGGTATCGGTCATAACGGCGCTCCTTCAGCTTCCAGCGCCGAAACCGCCGGACCCGCCCGCGCCGGCGGCGCCTTCGCCGCCCGAAGCGGGAGCGGGATCATCCTTGCCAGGCTGCCGCTGGGCCTGATCGCGGAGATGCTCGCGCTGCTGAGGATTTTCGTCGGGCTGGGGCGCGTTGGTTTCAGGGTCCTGTTCTCGGTCCGGGTTTGGTTGAACGTCGGTCATGTCTTTTTCTCCCTTCGGGTTGCAGGAAGGGAAGCAGCCATGGAAACGGGTGTTCCGAAGGTGGCGGTACACGAAAAGTTGGAAGAAGGTCGGGAACCTCGGCAGGCGGACACGAGGCCGGGCCTGGACAGGAAAAAGGCCCCGGCGACGACCGGGGCCTCTTCGGCGACGTGCCTGAAGCAGCGCGTCAGATCCGCGGACCGCGTCCGCGCATGCCTCCGACGACTAGCGAGACTACGAACAGGATGACGGCGATGATGGCGATGAATTTCGCGATCTCGAACGACATGCCCGAGATGCCGCCGAAGCCGAGCACGGCGGCGACTAGGGCGACGATGAAGAAGATGATGGCCCAACGAAGCATGGAACTGTCCCTCTGAATATTGTTGACGGAGGTGAAATCTCGATGCCCCCCTGCCGATTATTCGACTTCCGACCAACGCCCCGTGGACTCGACCGTTCCGCCCTTGGCGAACGGCGTCGACGGTTCCAAAATTCCGTGCAGGACGTCCCATGCAGCCGGCCAGGCTCAAGGAGCCGACCCGCCGCCCTCGCCGCCTTGAGCGGTGAGGGCGGCGGGCCGGCCGTGAGGAGAGCTTCCCGCCGTGTCGGCGCAACCGCGAGCATGAGCGTCGTCGGGCGCCCGCCGCTGCGAAGGCGGGAATAACTCCTCTTAGGCGGGCTCCCGAAGCGCGTTTGGCCAGGCTGAGCCGTCTAGCGCGTGAGCCCGTCCGCGCGGTGCGCCAGGCGGCGCTGAAGTCTCCCATGTGTTGTCTTGTCGGCAGCCCGGGTGGTGTATTTTCGAAGGCGCCGGTTAGGGTGTCCGCCCTTCATAATCGTCTCCTATCCTTTGATGGATGGAGCGGCTCGAATGGGAATGTGCCAGGGTTCGGAGTATTCGGCCCATGTAGACGCATGGGTGGTGCGGAGAATCCAGCCCGCAGCAATGGAGGCGACGCCGGAGCCGGTTGATCGTCGTGCGGCTGTCTATCTCAGGGTTTCGACAGGGCGACAGTCCGCTTCGCTGGCGTTGCAGCGAAGGGAGCTCGAACGCTATGCCGCGAGCCAGAGCTTTGACATCGTTGCGGTTTACGAAGATGTCGGAAAAAGCGGCGTTACGTTGGAAAGGAGGTCAGGCTTGAGCCGGCTTCTCTTCGACGTGGTCAGGGGAAATGCGAACTTCGCCCGTGTCCTGGTTCTCGATATCAGCCGGTGGGGACGATTTCAGGACCCCGACGAGGCAGCACACTATGAATTCGTCTGTCGAAATCACGGCGTCTCGGTAACCTACTGCCGTGATATGGTGTCAGTCGGCCCTCCGGGACAACTCGCCAAGCAGGTCAAGCGTGTGATGGCGGCAGACTATATCCGCCAGATTTCGGACAGGACGCGTAGAGGAAAGCGCCGGGCTGCAGAGGCGGGCCGCGCTCCGGGCGCCTGGCCGCGCTATCTGGTGGACCGTCAGATCATTGAAGCTGACGGAGCGCCCGGACCTGTTCTGAGGTGCGGAGATTTTCGCTCTCATCCGCTGCAAGCCTTGCGCCTTGTTCCTGCGACCGGGGAGCGGCCTCTGGTTGTAGGGCGCATTTTCCGCATGTTTGTCGAAGGCGGCCGGTCGATGGCGGATATCGCAGCGACCTTGTCGGATGAGGGGATGTTCTGGACGGATGGGTCGCACTGGACGCGCCGACGGATCGCCAGGATTCTTCGCGACCCCTTATCGAAAGGACTGCAACATTATGGCCGCTCGCGAACCGTACTCGGCGTTCGCGGCCTTGAGATGGACAAGGGCCGCTGGGGAGAGGTCCAGATCTTCGAAGGCATAGTGTCAGACGAGATCTTCGAGGCGGCTCAGGCGCGGTTTCGAGCTCTCGACGGTAAGTATGCTTATACCAATGAGGAACTGATCTCAGGGCTCAGGGCGCTGCTTGACAAGGAGGGGAGGCTGTCTGCCGCCTTGATTGATGCCTGTCCGGAAATCCCCGGCGCGAGATTTTACATATCGCGATTTGGCACCCTTGCGGAGGCCGGTCGGTTGGCGGGGTATGTGCGGCCGCGCGTCTCACGAGGCGCGGGACCGGATGGGAAACCGCTATCTCGGACGGCCGTCCTGCAAGGGCTGCGTCTGCTGCATGGAGATAAGGGAAGGGTGAGCGTTGCGCTGATACAGGCGGATCGTCGCCTTCCATCAATTGGCCTGATCCGAAAGGCGTTCGGCACGATTACGGCCGCCTATCTTGCGGCGGGTGTATGATGGAGGAAGAACCGCCCTTCGAAACAGTTGATCTTCCGGCCAAGCTGAGACGCCATTTCGGGCGAGACGCTGACGGAGCCGTCGTTCTGTCTCCGGACCATTCACATGTTGGGCGAGGAACGGCTCACGCAGCCCAGTACCTGCGCATGTCCACAGACCACCAGCGCTACTCCCTGGAGAATCAGCGCGCCTATATCGCGCGCTTCGCGGAGAGCCGCGGGATCGAGATTGTCCGCACCTATGAGGACGCCGGAAAAAGCGGAGTGACCGTCGACAGGCGGTCGGGTCTTCAGCGGCTTCTCTCGGACGTTCTTTCCGGGGAGGCCCCATACACGACCATCCTCGTTTTCGACGTCAGCCGCTGGGGCCGGTTTCAGGATGCCGATGAGGCGGCTCACTATGAATACCTCTGTCGAGAGGCGGGACTTTCCGTAGTTTATTGCGCCGAACTTTTCAGTGACGACACCTTCGGCTCCGTCTTCAAGCAGCTCAAAAGGGTGATGGCTGGAGAGTACAGCCGGGACCTGTCCGTGAAGGTGCGCGCCGGACGCTGGGCGAAGGCGGCCCGTGGGCGCGCGCCAGGAGGCAGCGTCGTGTACGGTTTTCGGCGGCAGATCGTGAACGCGGACGGAAGCTCGGGCCCGATCCTTCCGGACGGACAGCGGAAATCGCGGCTCGATCAAGAAGTCCGTTACGTCTGGGGGCCTCCTCAAGAGCGTGCAGTCATACAGCGGATTTTCGAGCTTTTCGTGCATGAGGCTCGCAGTCAGTCGGGTATCGCGAGGTATCTTACACATCAGGGGGTGCTGTGGCGTGACGGAACGCCCTGGAACGGCGATCGTGTACAGAAAATGCTCAAGAGAGAACTTGTCGTCGGCTTTCAGGCCTATGGGAAGTCCAAGGTCGAGCTCGGGAAGCGAACCATCTATGTTGATCGGTCGCAATGGACCTACGTCCGGGTCCTGGATCCCATTGTCGACATTGACACCTTCGTCGCGGCGCAAGAGCGGATGGGCGCTCTGAAACGAGGTCGAGGCAAGACGGAGGAAGAGATGGTGCGCGAACTTTATGGACTTCTAGCGCGCCGTCGGCCGACACTTGAGGCGATAGCCCAGGCTGAGAACATGGCCTCGCCTACGATGTATCGCAGTCACTTTGGCTCTATAAGAGCTGCATATGAGCGCGTCGGTTATCAATATTCGGGCTTTCGTCGTGGTTTGAACCCGAACGGCACGCCGCTTGATCGGGAGCAGACAATCGAGGCATTGCGGGCTCTCCACAAACAGCACGGGCGCATCTCTCTTAAGTTGATCAAGGCGACGCCTGGGATGCCCGGAGATAGCCGGATAAGGGCGCTGTTCGGGTCCATTGCCAAGGCCTATGAGGCTGCGGGTCTCCCCGTGGGCCCCCGCGTGGGGCGACCTCGGCCCACTGACTGAGAGTTGAGGGACGTCTACCCAAAAGATAAGGCTCGTTGAATGATAGGGGCTTCCGGGCGACGCCTCGCCACGCCTGGTGTGTCCTCCCGACGCGAGCCCGTAGGCGTCGGGCGAGCTTTGCCTTACACACAAGTCGCGGCGGCGACCGACCTCGCCCCGTAGACGGTCCGACGCGTCTCTCGCCGAGTGGGTCGGACCGTCGCCTTCAGGAAGGTCCGATCTGGAGCGCCTATCGATGGTTCGGGCTCTCAAGATTGAAACAGAATGGTCGCCCCGCAGGCATGGCAGAGGCAGCTTTGAGGTCTATCGCGGCAAGCGCGGCGCGCCCGCCGATTGCAACCCTCCGCTTCCGAGGGCGCCATCTCCAGCTTCTTCATGGCCTGGATCTTAAGACAGCGGCTGGGTGGATAGCCTGATCGCCGGATGAAAATTGGACGATTGAGGTCAGGATCGTCGTCCAGCAATGGGTGAAGCCGAGCCTCTAATGAAAGCCCGACGCGCACCCCGAGAGGGGCAACGCCGGGCTTTCGCTGTTTTCTGACGTCGTGTGCTGCGCCGGGTGGCCGTTATCCAAGACCTTGAAGGTAGGCTTGGATGTTCTCGAGCGCCGCAACGTCCGCCCCGTCGCCGCGGCCGCCCAACTCGACGTTGGGAATGATGACCCCCAGCATGCTGACGATTTCGGCGATAGACTGAGGAGTATGGCCGAGGATCAGGCGTTCGAGCGTTTCAAGGACGTCATGGTCGCCCTCGGTGTCGGTGCTTGTACGGTAAGCTTCAACTGTCTCGTGGAACGCAACCACCATCGCCAAACCCCATAGAGGGCGGGCGCTGACCGCCAATCGGCCAGCTGGCCGTCCATGTCGGTCCCGCCTCAATCGGCCGGATCGAACGTTGTAATGCTCGGTGTGGTTGTGATTCTGGTCAAGAGTGCACGTTCGCAGACGTCTTGCGGCAAAGGGGCGGTGGCCTGGGCGGTCTGGTCGATGGCCTCGATCCGAAAGAGGAGCTCGCTCCAGGCCAGGGTCAGCTTCTCTACGACCTCGATCGACGGGGCGTCGAAATCAACTTTGGCGAAGGCGTCGGTCATCCAGGTCAGGATCTGGCGAGCAAGGCCCGCGCGCAGGCGGACGACCGCCATATTGTCAGTCATGGAAGCCCCCGCTTGCCAGGCCGCGACTACGAGAGGTTGCGGCCATGGCACCCCTTCTAACGAGGGTGGTGCGGCGCTGTCCAGTCGAACAGGGTTCGCCGTTAACTGTCTTGTAGACGACCGCACAAGTCTGGATTAGCTCGGATGGCCTAGGGGAGTTTACAAAGATGCCGGATCGTCTGAGTGCGAGGCAGCGAGAGTGTCTGCTGCTCACCCGGCACCACGGCACCAAGGCGATCGCCCATATGATGGGGATCTCGGAGTCCACCGCTAAGAAGCATATTCATGAGGCCTGTCAGAGGCTTGGCGTTAACAATCGCAAAGCCGCCCTGGCGATCGTGGAACGAAACGTACCAGGGGGTACGACGCACCCCATGGCAGGGGAGGCGGTCGCAAGCTCAGATGAACCCGTCAACAAGGAGACGGGGCATGGCGAGCCGGACGGGCGAACCGCCGCAGTGGAACTGGGCGCAACTGGAGACGGCCCTGGAGTTCATGGGCACGGACAGAAGCGATCCTCTGCATCAGTATCTGCTCGACGGCTTGAAGGAACCAGAAGCGACGGCGTCTCCGGAAGCCTTCCTGAGGGAACTGCTTTCAGTAGCGGTGCTTCTGGCGGCGCGCGGGCAGGATATCGCCCGCCGCCAGCCAATCCACTGGTCCGACTTGCCCTCGTCATCGTGTTGATCGCGGTGAGCGCGCTGCTCTTCAGCGCGGTCGCCGGCATCGTGATAGGTGATCAGGCCCGCATTCAGGCGGCTGATCGCTCCCGCTAATCCCTCCTCGATCATCGAGGACTATTCCCCCGCACGCGGGGAGGAGCGCTGAGCTATGAGCAAAGATGCCTTCGGAGTGGAACTGGCCCGTCAGCTTTATGCGGCTGAGCGCGCCCTCGATATGGCCATCGCTGAGGCCAATGACCTGGCGTCCATGATGACGCGCGGGCGTATCCGCCATCGGATTTCGGCCATGGTAGGCCAGTCGGCGCTGGAAGACGTGGGCGCCCTGGTCGCCGGTCTGACGAGCACGCGCAACAGGATTGTCAGCGCCCACGGCGCCCTTAAACGCGATGCCGACGAAATGGGTATCGGTTGGCACGCGGCGGGTCCGGAGCGTAAGCCTGACGAGGACGGACCTGTCATCAAGACGGGAAGGCTGCAGGTGGTGGCCTGACGGGGAAGCGGTTGGGGACGAAATGTTCTATCTGGCGTGGGCGGTATGCCTGGGACTGACGGCCCTGTGTTGGCGTCTCGGGGGCGAGCCGGAACGGCGGGCGGCGGGCTTGCTGCTCGTCGCCTACGCCCTGTCCGTCGTCCTTGAGAACGTTCGCATCGACGGCCTCAAGGTCGCGGTCGTGGCAGTGGACGTCTTGCTGGCCATTGGACTGGTCTGGTTGGCGCTGATCTACAGGCGCTGGTGGCTGCTGGTGGCGGCGGCCAACGCCATCCTCGTGGTGATCGCCCACGCCACCGTCTTCATGGATCCGAGCATCCATCAGCGCGCCTATATCGCTTATCGGATGCTGCCGGGGCTGGCGATTCCGCTGGCGGCCGGCTTCGGGGCCTGGGAGAGGTGGCTCGCAGGCGAGCCAGTGAACGCCGGTTGGTTGCGGATGCGGCCCGCCTAGCCTAGCGTCCCCACGAATTGGCGAGAGGGCCCTGGTTTGAAGCGATCGACGACCGAGTTCGACAAGGACCTGGGCGGCCGCGTGCGTGCGGTGCGCGTGGCGATGAAGATGACCCAGTCGCAACTAGGCCAGGCGGTCGGTTTGACGTTTCAGCAGATCCAGAAGTACGAACAGGGGAGCAATCGCATCTCCGCCAGCATGCTGCTCCAGCTCAGTCAGGCGATGAAGGCCGATTTCAGCGCTCTGGTCGCGCCGGACGGCGGCAGACCTGCGGAGACGATCCGGTCGCACCAGGAAGAGCAACTCCTGTCGGACTTTACGAGGCTGGATGCCGGCCGCCGGCGGCTGGTGCTGGATCTCGCGAGGACCCTGGGCGAGTCCTGAAAACTTGCCGCTGTTCGTCATGGCCCGTCCCGGTTCGTCCTAGCGGGCTTTCTAGCTCAGTTGCGCCGACGCGTATCGTCACATAGCGTCACTCGCTGGGCGGATGGGGCTTGAAGCGATCAATGATCGAGTTCGACAAGAATCTTGGCGCTGCGGTACGCAGTGCTCGCAAGGCCAGGGGGGTGAAGCAACCGGACCTGGCAAGCGCGGTTGGACTGAAGCATCAGCAGATTCAGAAGTACGAGCAGGGCGTCAATCGCATCTCGGCCGGCATGTTGCTGCAGCTGGGGCGGGCGTTGAGCGTCGATTTCAGCCCTCTGGTAGCGCCGGAGGGAGGCGATCCCGTCGCGGCGGTCCTGTCGCAGGATGAACTGAGGGTGCTCGCTGACTTCAATCAGTTGGGCGCCAAGCGCCGCAGCGTGGTTCTAGATCTGTTGAAGACCCTGGTCGAGGTCGAGAAGGGCGGAGTTGAAACCCTGACCTAAACGACGGCCTCGGATCTGGGGAGCGCCTGCCATGCTACACGACCGCATCATCATCGGCGCCAAAGACGACTTGCCTCGTTCAAGCAACAGGGTTTGTCGATTGGCTGACATCACTCAGGGGGGGCTGACGTGTCGATTTGCATCGTGTCGCACCAGACCATCAGTCGCATTGTCGGCTTTGCCGCAGGCCAGGCTGATCTCATGCCGGTAGGCTGGTCATCCAGCGACCTCTACCTGAGGCTCAGGGAAATCAATGAGCGGACGTTCCTGGCCTGCTACCCACAGGCGGTGCTCGAGGCCGGTTCCTGCGAGCCGGATATCCCAGGGGACGCCGCTGACTTCACCAAGCTGGTCCGGGCGCTTGGCGAGTACGAATACAATTCCGACTTATCGGGGGAGCGTCAGTTGGCGGCGCTGCTGGCCTCGCTCATGTCGCGGGACGACGGCTAGCGCTCGCCATTCCTTGCGTGGCCCAGGCCCGGACTAGCGGGCCTGGATGTCGTCGATCATGGCGAGCATCTCCTCCAGTTTACTCCGTGCCGCCGATAGCTTCCGCGCCGCGACGAGGTCCTGGCGATCCGCCAGGCGGAGGACGGTCTCCAGCACCTCATCCGATAGTCGCATCAGGATCACCAGGTTCTCGCCGCTGGGAGCGTTCTTGGCCTCGAACCAGTTCCGGACCGCACGTTCATTGGCCCGCGTAAGGCGGACCACGTTCTTCACTGCGCCCGGGGCGCCCCCGAACTCCCGGCGCAGGGCGTCGGCGATGGCCTCGGCGAAGCTCGGCTCGGCCTCCAGGAGGGCCAGCCGAAGAATACTTCTTCCGGAATCCGACCGAAGTTTTCGGTCCTTCTGCGTAGGCGACATACAGCGCTCCTCCCCCGTAGTTGTGGCGATGTCGCCGCTAGATGGGAGTGAGACGTTTGGAGGGAGAAGAACCCCTAATGAGCCATTGGAGAACGGCGCAGGGCCCGACCCCGGCGCCGCAGGCGCCTGTGCGCGCGGCGCAGTACGTCCGCATGTCGACCGAGCATCAGAAGTACTCCACCGAGAACCAGGCGGACATCATCGCGGCCTACGCCGCAGGCCGTGGCTTCGAGATCGTCGAGACCTACGCCGACCAGGGCAAGAGCGGCCTGAAGATCGAAGGCAGGGACGCGCTCAAGCGGTTGCTGGCCGATGTCCAGGCCGGGCGGGCCGACTTCAAGGCCATCCTCGTCTACGACGTCAGTCGATGGGGGCGGTTCCAGGACGCCGATGAAAGCGCCTACTACGAGTACCTGTGCCGCGAGGCGGGCATCACGGTCCATTACTGCGCCGAACAGTTCGAGAATGACGGCAGCCTGACCGCGACCATCATCAAGGGCATGAAGAGGGCGATGGCGGGGGAGTACAGCCGGGAGCTGTCGGCCAAGGTCTTCACCGGCCAGTGCCGCCTCATCAACCTGGGCTACCGGCAGGGCGGCCCGGCCGGCTTTGGCCTGCGCCGGCAACTGGTCGACGAGCAGCGCCGTCCGAAGGGGCTGCTGGCGCGCGGCGAGCACAAGAGCCTGCAGACCGATCGGGTGGTGCTGACGGCGGGGCCGCAGGCGGAGATCGACCTGGTCCAGCGCATCTACCGGATGTTCGTGCTCCAGCGCCGATCCGAGCGGGAGATCGCTGTCCTCCTGAACGCCGAGGGCAGCAGGACGGACCTCGACCGGCCGTGGACGCGGGGGACGGTCCACCAGGTCCTGACCAACGAGAAGTACATCGGCAACAACATCTACAACCGGGTCTCCTTCAAGTTGAAGAAGCTCAGGGTCGTGAATGCGCCGGAGGCCTGGATTCGGGCGGAGGGCGCCTTCGACGGCATCGTCGATCCCGAATTCTTCGCGGCGGCGCAGCGGATCGTTGCTGACAGGACGCGCCGGTTCTCGGACGAGGAGATGCTCGAGCGGTTGACGGACCTCCTTGGCCGCAAGGGGTGTCTGTCCGGCCTGTTGATCGACGAGGTCGAGGACATGCCGTCCAGTTCGACCTACAGGCAGCGCTTCGGTACCCTCCTGCGGGCCTACCACCTAGTGGGGTACTCCCCGGGTCGCGATTATCGCTTCCTGGAGACCAATCGCGTCCTTCGCGCCCTCCACCCGGAGGTGGTCGCCAGGACCGTCGCCGAGGTCGAGCGACTGGGCGGCGCCATCCGCATCGATCCCGTGACGGACCTGCTCACCGTCAACGAGGAATTCACCGTCTCGGTCACGGTCATTCGCTGTTCGCGCACCTCCTCAGGTTCCCTGAGGTGGAAGGTGCGGCTGGATTCCAGCCTGCGGCCTGACATCACCATCGCCGTGCGCATGGACGAGGCCAATGAGGCTGTCCGGGACTACTATCTCCTGCCGTGGCTGGACATCGGTCCGAGGGGCAAGGTCCGCATGGAGGCGGCGAATGGCGTCTTCCTCGACGCCTTCCGCTTCGACGACCTCGAGCCATTCTTTGAGCTCACCCAGCGCGCGTCGATACGGGTAGCGGCATGACGGACGCCATCCACGACGTCCGCGACATCCCCGTGGCGGCCGTCACGGTGCTGAACCCGCGGTCCCGCAACAAACGCGTCTTCCAGGAGCTGGTGACCAGTATCGCCAACCTCGGCCTCAAGCGGCCGATCACGGTCAGCGCGCGCAAGGACGGAGGCTATGACCTGATCTGCGGCCAAGGCCGGCTGGAGGCCTTCATCGCCCTCGGCCAGGCCGAGATCCCCGCGCTGGTCACCGAGGCCTCCGAGGAGGACTGCTTCGTCATGAGCCTGGTCGAGAACCTGGCGCGCCGGCAACACCGCCCGCTTGAACTGGTCAGGGAGATCGGGGCGCTCAAGGATCGTGGCTACTCCACCCAGGAGATCGCGACGAAGACGGACTTCAGCCCCGAGTACATCTGGGCGATCTGCTTCCTGCTGGACAATGGCGAGGAGAGGTTGATCGCCGCCGTCGAGCGCGGGGTCATCCCGCACACGGTGGCGATGGAGATCGCCAAGGCCGGCGAACGTGACGTGCAGGAGGCACTGGCGGAAGCCTACGAGCGCAAGGCGCTTCCGGGGAACCAGGTCATCGCGATCCGGCGGATCATCGAGCAACGCAAGACGAGCGGGAAGGCGGGCCGATCTGGCGCGCGCGAAGTGGGCGCGCCCCGGACCAGGGTGACCGCGGACGTCCTCGTGCGGGCCTATCGCAAGGAGACGGACCGGCAGAAACTGCTGGTGAAGAAGGCGGCGCTGACCCAGAGCCGGCTGGTCTTCGTGGTCAACGCCTTGCGCCGTCTCCTCGACGACGACCATTTCGTCACCCTGCTGCGGGCCGAGGCGATGCACACCTTGCCTCGCCCGTTGGCCGAGCGCCTCGGGGCCTCTGGGCGCTGACATGACCGAAGCCGTGAAAGCCGCCTTCGAGGCGCGGCTCGTGACCCTGTCGCTCGACGACATCCTGCCCCTCCGGAAGCTCGCCGACCAGGTCGTTCGTTCGGTCAAGTACCGGAGGATCGCGCGATCGGTCGCCGAGGTCGGCGTCATCGAGCCGCTCGTCGTGGCCCGGCCCAGGGGCCCCGGAGCATGGATGTTACTGGACGGCCATGTCCGGCTGGCCATCCTCAAGGAGCTTGGCGTCAAGGAGGCGCGCTGCCTGGTGGCTGCCGACGACGAAGCCTTCACCTACAACAGGCGGGTCAACCGGCTGGCGACGATCCAGGAGCACTACATGATCGTGCGGGCGCTTGAGCGCGGCGTGCCAGAGGAGAAGCTGGCCCGGGCGCTCGACGTCGATGTCAAGGCGATCCAGCGACGCCGCAGCCTGCTCGACGGGGTGGCCCCTGAGGTCGTGGACCTACTGAAGACCCGCAACGTCAATCCAGTCACCTTCGACGTACTGCGCAAGATGCGGCCGATGCGCCAGGTCGAGGCTGCGGAACTGATGCTGTCAGCCAATAATTTCACGTCGGCCTACGCCAAGGCTCTCCTGGCTGCGACCAGGCAGGGCGACCTCCTGCGCCAGGACAAGCCGAAGCGCATCGGCGGCATGACGCCGGAACAGATGGCGCGGATGGAGCGGGAGATGGCTTCGCTCACCAGTGACTTCCGGGCGATCGAGGCGTCCTACGGGGACGACGTGCTCCACCTGGTGGTTGCGAGCGGCTACCTGAACCGCCTGTTGTCCAACCCGGCGATCGAGCGACACCTGACGAACCGCCATCCAGAACTGGTGGACGAATTCCGGGCCATCATCGCTGCCTCCTCGCTCGATGAGGCTGCCGGGGGCGAGCCTCCGCCGGAAGGTTCGACTGACTGGGAAGCGCAGTGAATCCGCCGGTAAGTCGCTGACGGAGGAAAGCGTACGGATAGATCGGGCGACCTGGACGAGGGTCATGAACCTGGGACGCGTGGAGCCGTGTCCCCGGCGAAGCCCTGCCAGCCTCGGTAGGGGCCCCGTCCTCCGCGTCCGAGACGGTCCTTCCTTGCCTGCTCAGGCGATGATCGCACTCATCAACCATTGCTTGAATGCTGCAGCATCCGCCGCCGTCCCGAACGAGTAGTTGTCGCCATTGGCGAAGAACCAGCCTTCGCTGGGCCGTTTCTCCAGCCAGGCCAGGATCCGGGTTCGCACTTCCGGTCCGCGATCCGGCATGCTCATGGTGACGGTCTTGCCTTTGGCCCTGGCGTGTTCGATCGGCGTCAGTCGTTTCATCCGGGCGGATAGAAGGTGGTTCGCTCGCCCTGTCGATGCGCGCTGATCGGTTCTCAACAGAAGCGAACAGTCTGGGGACTAGATGACCTTGAGGTCCAGTTCGGCTTGCAGCGAGCCGCCGAAGCTGGATCGCCACCCTGCGGCGTGCTCGTCGACACGCAATTGTTGCTGGGTCGCCAAGGAAGTGTTCTTTGAAGTAATGTGTCGTATGGTGTTCTGAGATAAATGATGAGTCTTGCCGATATCGTTGGCACATTGGAATGTGCTGTTGTCAATATGTACCGAAAGATGCCTGCATCACGCGTTTTTTACATTAGCTAAATTCGTCTTTGTTTTCAGAATATTTAAATTTAGTCGGTCTCTTGATCGGTTTTGGCGGCCAAGAATGAAAAAAATTATGTAAAAACAGAACTTTAAATCGATTTGTGTAATCGAGTGGGAATAAGGGGCCGTCTGGGCGCGGCTTGTCCGCGCCTTCCATTCTCGTGAAATGAATATTGTTTGTCCCCGGAGAAGCGGTCGCTGAACTGATGCGTCAGCTTCACTGTGGATTTGCGTAGGCGTCGCGGGTCCGACACTGACGCCCACTACGCCACCCCCCATAGCTTCAAGGGGGATGTGATGACGAAATCCGTGGTGAACAAGGCTGGCCTGTTGGCGGGCGCGGCGGTGCTGAGCCTGATGGCGGGCGGCGCGGCCCAGGCGCAGAGCGCGGCCCAGGACCACGTCTCGACGGTGGACGACATCATCGTCACCGCCCAACTTCGTGCGCAGGACCCCATCGAGGTGCCCTTCGCCCTGACGGCCTATAGCGGTCAGTTCCTCGAGAACCTGGGCGTTCAGGAGTTCGAACAGCTGTCGGCCTTCGTGCCGGGCTTCCTGGTGCAAAACCAGTCGCCGAACAATCCGGGCTTTGTCATGCGCGGCATCACCTCGGACTCGGGCGCGGCCACGGCCGAGCCGCGCGTTTCCGTGTTTCAGGACGGGGTGTCGATCTCCAAGTCGCGCGGCTCCTATGTCGAACTGTTCGATCTGGAGCGGGTCGAGATCGCCAAGGGGCCGCAGTCGACCCTCTATGGTCGCGGCGCCCTGATCGGGGCGGTCAATCTGGTGCAGAACCGCGCTCGTCCGGGCCAGTTCGACGCCGAGATGCGGGCCGAGGTCGGCGACTATGGCTATCGCGCGGTCGAGGGCTTCGTGAACGCCCCGGTGGGTGATGATCTGGCCCTGCGTCTGGCCACGCGCATGAAGACGCGCGACGGCTCGGTCGAGAACCTGCTGGGCGGCGAGGACTACAATGGCATCGAGACCAAGGCCTTCCGCCTGTCTGGCGCCTGGACGCCCAGCGACACCCTGCGCGCCGACCTGATCGCCAACTATCAAACTGATGACGCCACCGGCACCTCGTTCAAGTCCATCGCCTATGATCCGGCTGACCCGACCACGGGTGCGGTTCTGGGCGGGCGGGCGCCGTGGGAAGGCGCAGCCCTGACGCCGGGCGCCGCCTTCGACGGGGGCAAGAGCCTGGGTCTGGACCGCAAGGTCTGGGGCGTGACGGGGCTGGTGAAGTGGACTCTGACACCGTCGCTGTCGCTGAACTCGACCACGGCCTATCGCCAGTTCGACTCCTACGAGACCTTCGACGCCGACGGTCTGTCGCTGCCGTTGCTGACGGCGGCGGAAGAAGCCTATGGCGAGCAGTGGAGCCAGGAGTTCCGCCTGAACTGGGACAATGGCGGGCGCCTGTCCGGCTTCGCCGGGGCCGGCTGGTTCCGCGAGGAGGGCTACCAGCGCACCCCGACCCAGTTCGACGAGCGCATCGCCCTGGCCCAGTTGGCCGGGCTGCTGGACGGCTCGCCCACGGTGGTCGGCCACAACACCTTGCCGATCTCGGCCTATCCGATGGTGGCGACGCAGTTCCTGCAAGCTACATTGACGCCGCTGGGGGCAGGGGCCCTGGCCGCGCCGATCGCGGGCAACCTGAAGTCGGCGCACATCGAGATACCGATCAACAGCGCCGAACTGACCTCCTACGACCTGTTCGCCGACCTGACCTTCAAGGCCACCGACCGCCTCGAGTTCGCGGGCGGGGTTCGCTACACCCGCGACGACAAGACCACCGGCTACGCCAGTTCGGTCGCCAACGGCCGTTCCATCGCCGGCGGGCTTCTGGCCGTGCTGCAAGGCGCCGTGCCGCCGGCACAGGTTCCAGCTCTGCTGGGCGGTCTGGCTAATCCCAACGCCGTCAACCTGCCGGCGACGGTCCTGCCGCTGTTCGGCCTGACGGCGCAGCCGACCGCCAACAACGGCGACTTCGTCTATGGCGACCATGAGGACGACGGCTTCACCTGGCGCCTGACCGCCCGCTATGCCCTGTCGGACGAGGCCAGCCTCTACGCCAACTATGCGCGGGGTCGCCGCCCCGAGGTGCTGAGCGTCAGCGGCCCGTCCGCTCCGCTGGGCGCGCCGGCCTTCAACGTCATCGAGGCCGAGACGGTCGACAGCTTCGAGGTCGGGGCCAAGGCGGCGCTGATGGACGGTCGCCTGCGTCTGGACGGTGCGGTCTTCCACTACGCCTACGAGAACTTCCAAACCACGGTTCAGGAAGGCACCCGCTTCATCACCACCAATGCGGGCGAGGCCAGCGCCTATGGCTTCGAGGGGCAGGTCTTCTGGGCCGCCGCCGACAACTTCGATCTGTTCGGCACCTACGGCTACAACCACTCGCGCTTTGAGGCGGGGCTGTATGACGGCAACCGTTTCCGCCTGTCGCCCGACAACATGGCTTCGATCGGCGCCATTTGGCGCCTGCCGGTCGCAGGCGGCACGGTCGAGGTGCAGCCGACCTATACCTGGCAGTCCAAGGTCTTCTTCGACGACAACAACGACATTCCGGCCCTGCAGACCCAGAACTTCGTCGCCGACCTGACCCAGGACGAATACCAGGACGCCTATGGCCTGCTGAACCTGCGGGTTCGCTACGCCCCGGCCTCGGGGAACTGGGGCGTCGAGGCCTTCGGCGAGAACCTTCTGGACGAAGAATACATCAAGGACGCCGGCAATACGGGCGACGCGCTCGGCTTGCCGACCTTCATCGCCGGACGCCCCGCCAGCTATGGCGTGGCCTTTACCGTTCGCTACTGAGGGTCGGGCGCATGACGATGAACCGTCGCGGCCTGCTGGGCCTGTTCGGGGCCGGGGCGGCTGTCAGCGCGGCGCCGGCGATGGCGGAGGCGGCCTCGGTCGCCTTCCTCCACGGCGTCGCTTCGGGCGATCCGGGCACGGACCGGGCGATCCTTTGGACGCGCGTCACGGCTGGGGAGGGGTTCAGCGGCCCGGTTTCCGTGGCGTGGCGCGTTCTGGAAGGCGAGGGCGACCAAGTCGTCGCTTCGGGCCGTTTCGAGACGGGGCCGGAGCGCGACTATACGGTCAAGATCGACGCGGCGGGCCTGCGTCCCGGTCGCGACTACCGCTACGACTTCGCCGTGGGCGAGACTCGCTCTCCGATGGGCCGCACCCGCACCCTGGCGGCCGAGGGCGTGACGCCGGTCAATCTGGCGGTGGTCTCGTGCCAGCTCTATCCGGGCGGCCTGTTCAACGCCTATGAGGCCATCGCCGCCCTGTCGTCGCTGGACGCCGTGGTTCACCTGGGCGACTACATCTACGAATACGGGGCCGAGGCCGACGCCTACGGCATGGTCACTGGCGCCGCGTTGAACCGTCTGCCCGAGCCGCGTCATGAGATCGTGACCCTGGCCGACTATCGGACGCGTCACGCCCAGTACAAGACCGACGCCGACCTGCAGGCGGCCCACGCGCGCGCGCCCTTCATCTGCGTCTGGGACGACCATGAGACCGCCAACGACGCCTGGCTGCACGGCGCCGAAAACCACCAGCCCGAAACCGAAGGCGACTTTGCCGTGCGCAAGGCGGCGGCGCTGAAGGCCTATTATGAGTGGATGCCGATCCGCGAGGCGGCGCCCGGCGCGCTGAAGGAGGCCATCCACCGCAGCTTCCACTTCGGCGACCTGGCCAGCCTGATGATGGTCGAGACGCGGCTGACGGGACGCACCGAGCCGCTGGACTACAGCAAGGATCTGACCGCCAAGGACGGCCCGGACGGCGAGCCGGTGCTGGATCTCGACGCCTTCCGCGCCAAGCTGAACGATCCGTCGCGCGATCTGATGGGGCCGGAACAGCGCGCCTGGCTGATGCGTGAACTGTCGGCGTCCAAGGCGGCGGGCCGTCCGTGGCAGGTGCTGGGCAATCAGGTCGTAACCGCGCGCGTGGCCGGTCCCGACGTGTCGCGGACCATGACGCCTGAACAGATCGAGGGCCTGATGGCCCAGGTGCCCGAGGCCTTCCGCGAACAGTTCGAGCAGGCCCTCTTCCTGTTCAAGATGGGGCTGCCGTTCAACCTCGACGCCTGGGACGGCTATCCGGCGGGGCGCGAGCGGCTCTATGCCGCCTTCGCTGAGGCCGGAGTCCAGCCCATTGTCCTGGCAGGCGACAGTCATGCCTTCTGGGTCAACGAGCTGAAGGACGCCGCCGGCGTCCGTCGCGCCCTCGAATTCGGAACCAGCGCCGTCTCCAGCCCCTCGATCGGCGACGCTATCGGCGGCTTCCCTCTGGGCGAGGCCCTGATGCGGGCCAATGACGAGGTCGTCTTCTGCGACCAATCGGCCAAGGGTTTCATTCTCCTCGCCCTGACTGCCGACAAGGCCGAGGCGACCTTGATGCAAATTTCCACCATCTTCGCAAAACCCTTTGAAATTAAACGACTGAAGCGTTTTGCTGTGGAGATCGACGGCGGGCTGATCGAAGTTGCGGAGGCCGAGAAGGCATAGACGGCGGCAGGGGCGCTTCCCTTGCCATGATCGGAAGGCTGTGCTGATCCCGCGCTAACGGCGGCGAAGGGGACGGGACATAGATGTCGAAAGGCCTGAAGCGTCGGCTGGCGATCCTTGCCGTCATGGCTGCTCTGGCGATCGCCGGCGTGGCGCAGGCGCGACCGCAGGAGGCGCGGCGATTTGAACTTCAGGCCCAGCCGTTGGACCAGGCGCTGGCGGCCTTCTCGGTCTCGACCGGCTTGCAGATGCTCTACGACAGTTCGCTGGCGGCGGGACGGCGGTCGTCGCCGGTGTCGGGGGCGATGCAGCCGAGGGAGGCTTTGGCCCTGATGCTGGCGGGCACCGGCCTGACGGCGCGGTTCACCGCGGGCGGAGCCGTGGTCATCTACGCCGGATCGACCTCAGCGGTGACGCTGAATCCGATCACCGCGACCGCGGCGCCGGTCATCGGCCGGTTGGGCGCGAACGCCGAGGCGCGGGCCTATGCCGAGGCAGTGCAGCGGCAGACGGTCGAGGCCCTGCGTCAGGACGCCGTGCTGTCGGGCGGCGACTATGCCCTTAGTGTGCGTCTGTGGGTGGCCGAGGACGGGGCGGCGCGTCGGATCGAGATTTTGAACGGCTCGGGCGAGGGCGCGCGCGACGCCGGCTTCCTGGCTCTGGCTTCAAGCCTGCGGTTTCCGGTTCCGCCGCCGGACCTGCCGCAGCCGATGCGGATCGAGTTTCGCGTCCGTCAGCGTCACTGACATACCAGCGTCACCGTTCTGTCGCTGGTGACGGTTTAGGGAGGCGGGGTTCCAGCGGCTCTGACGGCTCGGCTCCCATCCATGACGCGAAACTGGCTTCTTGGCGCGATGACGTCGGCGGCCCTGCATGGCGGGGCGGCGGCTGTCCTGCTGGCGTCGTCGGCGATCCCGCAGGGCGTCACGGCGCCGGAGGCCCAGCCGCACGCGGTCAACATCGAGCTGATCGACACCGCTCGCCGAGAGGCCGGCGACAGCGACCGCACAGAAGTGTCCTCAAACGCGGCCGAGACCGCCAGCCCGACCGCTGAAGCGCCGACCTCACCCCTGACCGGAGAGGCCAAGGCGGCGCCGGCCCAGAAGGCGAGCGGCGGTGCGGCGGCCATGCCGGCGGCGGCGCCTGACCCCGGCGCGGTGTCGGACTATTACCGGCGCGTCGAAAGTCATCTGGCGCGGTTTCACGCCTATCCGGCGTCCTTGGCCGGCCCGCGCCCGACCGGGGTGGTGCGCGTCGGCCTGATCGTCCAGCGTGACGGTCGGGTGATGGACGCCTGGATCGAGACCAGCTCGGGGGTCGTGCCTCTGGATGAGGCGGCCTTGCAGACCTTGCGGCGCGCCGAGCCTCTGCCGGGCCTGCCCGCGACCCTGCCGGGCGCGATCGATCTGATCGTGCCGCTGCGCTACGCCGCCTCGACCAGGGGCGGCGGCGTGCGGGTCGGCGAATGAGAGCGTGGTCGTGGTGACGGAAGCCGCCGCCCGTCTGCGCGGGCATCTGGTCGAGAAGTACGAGACCCTGCTGAGCGGCCTCAGCGCGCGGCTGGGCTCGCGCGAGATGGCGCGCGACGCGCTGCAGGACGCCTATGTGAAGCTGTCGAGCAACGGGCCGCAGGACGAGGTGCGGCATCCGACGGCCTATCTGTTCCGCATGGCGCTGAACATCGCCGCCAATGCGCGGCGCCGCGACCGGCGGCTGCTGGGCTTTGACGAGGTCTCGGCCCTGCTGGACGTGCCGGACGAGAGCCCGGACCCGGCGACGGTGGCTGAGGCGCGCTCGGACCTGGCCACGGTCAAGGCGGCGATGGCGCGGATGCCGGCGCGGCGTCTGGCCATCTGCACCGCCGCCTGGCTGGACGGGTTGTCGACAGCCGAGATCGCCGAGCAGAACGGCGTGGCCCAGCGGACGGTGCAGCACGAACTGAAACTGGCGACCGAGGCCTTGCAGAAGAATTTGGCTCAACCCAAGGTCATATCCTTGCGCCGTTCCGACGGTGGCGTGTCATGAATTACAGGGGCGCCTCAGAGGCCGGACATGAGCGGCGAGATCAGGACGTGAGCGACGCGGTCGTCGAACAGGCCCAGGCCTGGGTGCGTCGCCTGATGTCAGGCGAGGCGACGCAGGACGACGCCCTGGATCTGGCGGTCTGGCGCCAGGCGGATGCGCGTCATGAGCGGGCCTTCGTTCAGGCGGCGCGTCTGCACAAGGCGGCGCGACAAGCGGCGTCCGACCTGCGCGACGAGCAGGCGACCCGGCCAACGACGGCCCGGCGCGGTCTGAGCCGTCGCATGGTGGTGGGCGGGGCCATCGCCGCCTCGGCCGCCGGGGTGGCCATCATCGCGGAACGGTCGGGGACAACGCGTTTTGCGCCACCGCCCGCTGACTTCACCACGGAAAAGGGCGAGACGCGGCGCGTCGAACTGGCGCCGGGCGTCTCGGTCGAGCTGAACACCCTGACGCGGATCGCCCTGCGACCGGCGGCGGGCGAGGGCGCCTTTGAACTGCTGACGGGGGAGGCGGTCGTGACCATCGACCGCCCAGACGCCCCCCTGTCGATCTTCGCCCAGGACGGCGAGACCACGGCGTCGCAGGCGCGACTGGCGCTGCGCTGTCTGGAGGGCGAGGTGCGAGTGTCCTGTCTGGAAGGCGCGGCGCATGTGCGCTCGGCGGGGCAGGCGGCGGCGCTGCCGGCGCAACACAGCGTCACCTATGACCAGAAGCAGATGCAGGCCCCCACGGCCATCGACCCGGAGGCCGAGGCGGCCTGGCGGCGCGGCCTGCTGGTCTTCCGGGATCAGCGCCTGGGCGACGTGATCGAGGAGATCAATCGCTATCGCACGGGCCGCATCGTCATCGCCGATCCACGCCTGAGAAACCGCCGCGTCAACGGCGCCTTCCACACCGATCGTATTGATCAGGTCATTGATCAGATGCGGCTGGCCTATGGGGTTCGAGCCACGCGCCTGCCTGGCGATGTTGTCCTCGTGGCCTGACGAAATCGAACATAAGCGACTGAGAAACGTCGCGAAATCTTCACGCTAAATCTTTGCGCCTGTGTCGGGCGCACGTGTCTCTCCCCTGACGACCAAGTGCGGGGCGTCGGTCGCCTCAGCGGCCGTCGCGTCACGGGGGATTGATGCTGGATTACAAGAGACATTGCGCGCTGAGAGGCGCGGCGAGCGCCTTGGCGCTGGCCGCTGTTCTGGCTGTTCACGCCGCGCCCGCGAGGGCGCAGGACGACGCCAGCTTCGAGGTTCGCGCCTTTCAGGTGAAGGGCAATACGGTCCTGCCGCCCGAGGCGGTGGAACGGGCGGTCTATCCCTTCATGGGGCCGGGCCGGACCTCGGACGACGTGGAGGCGGCGCGCGCCGCCTTGCAGGCTGTCTATGAGGCGCGCGGCTTCGTCGCCGTGTCCGTCTTCATTCCCGAGCAGTCGGTCGAAGGCGGCGTCCTGATGTTGGAGGTGGCCGAGCAGCCGATCGGCCAGGTGTTGGTCGAGGGCGCGAGGAGGCCCGACGCCGTGCGCGCTCAGGCCCCGTCGCTGACGCCCGGCCAGACGCCGAACCTGCCGGACTTCCAGCGCGACGTGGTGGCGCTGAACCAGAACCCGTCGCGACGCGTGACGCCTGAACTGCGCGCAGGCGTGGCGCCCGGCACGCTGGATGTGGTGCTGGCGGTCGAGGAAAGCTCGCCCTGGCACGGCTCGCTGGAGCTGAACAACTATTCCAGCGCCGCGACGACCCAACTGCGGACGGCGGCGACCCTGCGTCACGACAACATGTGGGGGCGCGGCGACAGCCTCAGCCTGTCGGCCCAGACGGCGCCCGAGCGGACCACGGACGGCACGGTCTATTCCGGCAACTATCTGATGCGCCTGGGCGTCGGCACGCAGCTGCTGGCCTATGCTGTCCATTCCGACAGCGACATCGCCGTGGTCGGCGGCACCAATGTCATCGGCAAGGGCGATCTGGCGGGCCTGCGTCTGATCCGGGCCCTGGGCGGCGGCGACGGCTTCTATCATTCGCTGACGCTCGGCTTCGACTGGAAGAGCTTCAAGGAAGACGTGATCCTGGGCTCGGACCGGGCCGCAGCGCCGATCGAGTATTTCCCGCTGATGGCCTCGTGGCGCGGTGACTGGAGCGGCGAGACGCAGCGCAGCGACCTGACCTTCAGCGGCGTCCTGGGCGTGCGCGGTCTGGGCGACGACAAGTGGGCCTTTGACGCCAAGCGCTACAACGCCCGCCCCAGCTTCTTCACGGTCAAGGTCGACGCCTCGCATACCGAAGAACTGGTCCACGACCTGCAGTTGATGGCCAAGCTGTCGGCTCAATGGACCGATCGCCCGCTGATCTCCAACGAGCAGTTCGGCATCGGCGGCTCGAACACGGTCCGCGCCTATCGCGAGAGCGAGGCCATGGGCGACTACGGCCTGGCCACGCAACTGGAGCTGCGTTCGCCGCCGCTGCTGGCCGACTGGCCGGGCGTGGACGAACTGCGCCTCTACGGCTTCTGGGACGCCGGCGTCGTCGGCATCCACGACCCGCTGCCGGGTCAGAAGGGCGAGACCCTTCTGATGAGCGCCGGCGTCGGCGGGCGGCTGCGCCTCTTCCAATACCTCAACGGGGCCGTCGATGTCGGCACGCCCCTGATCACCATGCCGGGCCGCGATGCGGGCCTGGTTTCCGTTCGCTTCCGCATCTGGGGGGAATTCTGATGGCTTTGACGATGACCAAGAAGGGGCTGCTCGGCGGCCTCGCCGCCGC
>Ga0308157_10001236_pt1 | contig 56587 bp, 53 predicted proteins | sample PhyBR1_FD_201035 | JGI IMG/M metagenome (GOLD analysis project Ga0308157, IMG submission 201035) | Phyllosphere microbial communities from UC Gill Tract Community Farm, Albany, California, United States - DLSLB.R1 | ecosystem: Host-associated > Plants > Phyllosphere > Unclassified | place: USA...
GAGACGGCCCTCGCGCAGATCGATCGTCAGTTCGGCAAGGGCTCAGTCATGCGCCTGGGGAGCGAGGAGCGCGCCCCTGTCGAAGTCATCCCTACGGGTTCCATCGCGCTGGATGTCGCGCTGGGCATCGGTGGGCTTCCGCGTGGTCGCGTCGTGGAGATCTACGGACCAGAGTCGTCGGGTAAGACGACCCTGACTCTTCACGCGATCGCCAATGCGCAGGCAGCAGGCGGTATCGCAGCCTTCATCGATGCCGAGCACGCCCTCGACCCCGAGTACGCGAAGAAGCTCGGCGTCGACATCGACTCGCTCCTCGTCTCGCAGCCCGATACGGGTGAGCAGGCGCTCGAGATCGCCGACATGTTGATTCGCTCGGGCGCGATCGACGTCGTCGTGATCGACTCCGTCGCCGCGCTCGTGCCGCGCGTCGAGATCGAAGGCGAAATGGGCGACTCGCACGTCGGCCTGCAGGCTCGCCTCATGTCGCAGGCGATGCGCAAGATCACGGGTGGCCTCAGCCAGACGAAGACCACCGCGATCTTCATCAACCAGCTCCGTGAGAAGGTCGGCGTGTTCTTCGGGTCGCCCGAGACCACAGCGGGTGGAAAGGCGCTGAAGTTCTATGCCTCAGTGCGCCTTGACATCCGGCGTATCGAGACGATGAAAGACGGCGGTGACGCGGTCGGCAACCGCACCCGCGTCAAGGTCGTCAAGAACAAGATGGCACCGCCGTTCAAGCAGGCTGAGTTCGACATCCTCTACGGCACGGGCATCTCGCGCGAGGGCTCGTTGATCGACTTCGGCGTCGAGCACAACATCGTGAAGAAGTCGGGCTCCTGGTACACCTACGATGGCGATCAGCTCGGTCAGGGCAAGGAGAACGCCCGCCGGTTCCTCAAGGAGCACACCGACGTGGCCCTCGAGATCGAGAACAAGATCAAGGTCAAGCTCGGCCTGCTCGACGACCCGAACGCCGTGGTCGATGACGCCGAGGCGCCGGTCGAAGATCTTGCGGCCCGCCGCACGGCATAACGGCATCATGAGTGATGACGCGCGCGGGGGCGAGGAGAAGCTCGCCCCCGTTGTGCCGCTGTTCGGCCGTACGGCACCCGATCCGCGCGAGCCGACGGCTGACGACGCCGATGCGCAGGAGCAGTGGCACAAGACATGGCGCACCGACTCGACGCGCGCGAGCCGCGAGGCTGCGCCCGTATCGGTCGCGGCCTCGCCGGGCGCGGCGTCCCTGGCCGACGAGCAAGCCGACGACAGCGACAGCGACGCATCCGCAGTTGCGCGCCAGGCCGAGTCGCGGCTGACACGAGCACTCGCCGCGCGCGGGCTCTCTGAGCGCGAAGCGCGCGACCGCCTGCGACGCGACGGCGTGGAGTCGAACGACGTGGAGGAGATCATCGCGCGGCTCACCGCTGTGGGGGCGCTTGACGACGGTGTGCTCGCCGAGCAGATCGTGTACCAATCGGTCACCCGCAAGAATCAGGGCAGACGCGCGGTCGCACAGAGTCTCTCGAAGCGGGGCATCCCCCGCGATGAGATCGACATCGCTCTCGAGTCGCTGCCCGACGACGATTATGAACGAGCCCTGGAGTTCGCTCAGGGCAAGGCGCCGAGTCTTGCGCGGCTCGACCGCGATACCGCTTTGCGGCGGCTCGTCGGTCAGCTCTCGCGGCGGGGATACGGCGGTTCGCTCGCGATGAGCGTGGCGAAACAGGCGCTCGATGGCTCGGGTCCCGCCGGCGGCTCACGCGTGCGTTTCCGCTGAGGGGTGATCTTCCGCCCTCGGCGGGGGTCTTCACACGCGCAACCATGCCTGATTACGTAGAATCAATGGTGCTATGACCATGCCATCTTCAGCCCCGACGCTCATCGCGCCCTCCGCCGCAGCCCTCAACGATGACGGTCGCGCCCGTACCTACGAAGTGCGCACGTTCGGGTGCCAGATGAACGTGCACGATTCCGAACGCATGTCGGGCTCGCTCGAGAGCGCCGGATACCTCCCGGTCGGCGATGGGCAAGAAGCCGACGTCGTGATCATCAACACGTGCGCCGTGCGAGAGAACGCGGCCGGCAAGCTCTACGGAACGCTCGGCTACCTGAAGTCGGTGAAAGATCAACATCCGGGCATGCAGATCGCCGTGGGCGGTTGCCTCGCGCAGATGGATCAAGACGTCGTGACGCAGAAGGCGCCGTGGGTCGACGTCGTCTTCGGCACGCATAACATGGGTGCGCTTCCGCAGCTGCTCGAGCGCTCGCGTCACAACGACGAGGCCCAGCTCGAGATCCTCGAGTCTCTCGAGGTGTTTCCGTCGACGCTCCCGACCAAGCGCGACTCGCACTATTCGGGGTGGGTGTCGATCTCGGTCGGCTGCAACAACACCTGCACGTTCTGCATCGTGCCGAGTCTGCGCGGCAAGGAGAAGGACCGACGGCCGGGCGACATTCTCGAAGAGATCAAGCTGCTGACGGACGACGGTGCGATCGAGGTCACGCTGCTCGGCCAGAACGTCAACAGCTACGGAGTCGAGTTCGGCGACCGTCAGGCCTTCAGCAAGCTGTTGCGGGCGTGCGGAGACATCGAAGGCCTCGAGCGCGTGCGCTTCACGAGTCCGCATCCCGCCGCGTTCACCGACGACGTCATCGATGCGATGGCCGAGACCCCGAACGTCATGCCGCAGCTGCACATGCCGCTGCAGTCGGGCAGCGACAAGGTGCTGAAGGACATGCGACGGTCCTACCGTTCGAAGAAGTTCCTCGGCATCCTCGACAGGGTGCGCGAGAAGATGCCGAACGCCGCGATCACGACCGACATCATCGTCGGCTTCCCGGGCGAGTCCGACGAAGACTTCGAAGACACGCTGCGAGTCGTCGAGGCTGCGCGCTTCGCCAGCGCGTTCACGTTCCAGTACTCGATCCGCGAGGGCACGCCGGCCGCGACGATGCCGAACCAGGTGCCGAAGCACGTTGTGACCGAGCGCTACGACCGTCTGATGGAGCTCCAGCGCCGCATCACGCTCGAGGAGAATGAGAAGCAGCTGGGTCGTGAGGTCGAAGTTCTGGTCTCGACCGGCGAGGGTAAGAAAGACGCGGCAACGCATCGCCTCACCGGGCGCGCTGAAGACAACCGGCTGGTGCACTTCGAGGTACCGGAGGGATCCGAGGTCCCGCGTCCGGGCGACGTCGTCACGGTCGAGATCACCCACGCGGCGCCGTCGCACCTGCTCGCCGACAGCACGAACGGCGAACCGCTCAGAGTGCGGCGAACGCGCGCGGGCGACGCGCACGATCGCAGCCTCGCCGCGAGCTGCGCCGTTCCTGCGGCCGGCGGTTCGGCCGATGGCAAGGTCGGGCTCGGCCTGCCGTCGCTGCGCGTCGGGCTGTGACGATGTCTGACGGCCCCCGGCTCTGGGCGGTCGTCGGGGCGACGGGCACCGGCAAGAGCGACCTTTCGCTCGACCTCGCCGAGCAGCTCGCCTCTCGCGGCGAGCCGGCAGACGTCGTCAACGCGGATGCGATGCAGCTCTACCGCGGCATGGACATCGGCACAGCGAAGCTCTCTGTCGAGGAACGCCGGGGCGTGCCGCACCACATGTTCGATGTGCTCGCGGTCACGGAAGACGCCGCGGTCGCGTGGTACCAGCTGCAAGCGCGCGCCGTCGTCGACGACCTCCTTGCCCGCGGACGCCACGCGATCCTCGTCGGCGGATCCGGGCTGTACGTCTCGAGCGTCGTCTACGATTTCCGGTTTCCGCCGCGCGACGCCGTGCTGCGGGCCGAACTCGAGGCCCGCCTTGCCGGCGAGGGGGCAGGCGTGCTGTACGACGAGCTGCGCGCCGCAGACCCGGCGACGGCAGAGCGGGTGGATCCGCGCAACGGCCGACGTGTCGTTCGCGCGCTCGAAGTGATCCGGCTCGGCAACGAGGGTCACGGAGCGGTGTTGCCCGACGAACCGAAGCTCTGGCGCGAAACGAGCATCGTCGGACTCGCCATGGAGCGACCAATGCTGGTCGAGCGCCTCGACCGTCGCGTTGAGCGCATGTGGGAAGCGGGGATCCTCGCCGAGACCGAGGCTCTGCGCGCCGAGGGCATCGAACAGGGCAAGACGGCGAGCCGAGCGATCGGTTACGCGCAGGCCCTCGCGCAGCTCGCCGGCGATAAGACCGAGGCCGAGGCGATCGCCGAGACACAGGCTCTCACGAGGCGGTACGCGCGCCGTCAGGTGAGCTGGTTCCGCCGGTACGCGCGCGTCCGTTGGCTCGATGCCGAGACGGCGCACGCCAGCGACATCACCGGCTGACGCGGCCCGGCTTCACCCCTGCGTCGGCAGGAACGGATCCACGAGCGTGGGGGCCGCCAGCGGATGCCGGCGCACCTCGGACGCGCGCGGCCCGGCGCCCGAAACATCGGGAATGCGGATCCCGAGTGCGTGCGCGGGTGATTCCTGCGCGACGCGAAAGCGGCCGGTGAGCATAGGATCCGCCGTCACGGAGTGCCGATCGTGCCCGAGCGCGGCCCACTCCTCATCGAGGGCCTCGGTGATCTCGAAGCCGACCGTTCCGTCGTCACGCACGGGACGTTCGGCGTTCGCCGCGCGCAACGCCCCGGGTACGGGAGAGGCGTCCCAGAACAGGTTCAGGTCGCTGTCGACCCCGAACCCGCGCACGTCGCGCGGACCGGGAGCCCCGACGAACGCGGGCGTGCCGGATCCCACCACGATGTTGCGGAGGAACGTGAACGAGGTGTGCTTTTCCGGACGGGTGATCGACACCTGGCCGCAGCGGCCATAGGCCCACAGGTTGTCGCGAACGATCACCTCGCGGCCGTAGTGCTGGTGGTAGCACTGACTCGACGTGTCGTGCACGACGTTGCCCTCGATGACGACGTGACTCGATCCCTCGTCGAGGTAGATGCCCCAACCGCCGTAGTTCTGACACTCGATGTCGTGGATGTGATTTCCGCTCACGACCGTGCCGGGCGCGATGCCGAGCAGGTACACGCCGCCCATGTCGTTGAGCCGGCCCTGCCCGAGGTCGTGGATGTGATTTCCGATGATCTGATTGCCCTCGGACGGGCTGGTGAGGTAGTCCCACATCCATCCGACGGAGACGCCCGAGTACGGAAAGTGTCGGATCTCGTTGTGGGCGATCACGTTGTGGGATCCGTGCTGGAACAGCACTGCGACCGCGCCCCGATACACCTGTCCGCCTCGCTCGGCCGTGCAGTCCGAGACTTCGTTGGCGCGGTTGAAGGCGGGGGAGCGCGCATCGATATCGCCGCCGGACCGCACGGCGCCCGCTCCGAGGTCGCGAAAGGTTGTGCCCGAGACAAGATTGCCCCGCGACCCCTGTCCGAGAGAGAGGCCGTACCCGCCGACGCGTTCGACGGATCCGCCGATAACCGCGCATGCGCGCGCGAATTCGAACCGCAGCGCCGCCGGAACCGAGCTCGCGGCCTGTACGTCTGCGGCGTAGCGGCCGTCGACCGGCAGCTGCGGATCCTCGCGTACACCGAACGGAACCGTGGCGGCAGGCACCTCCGAGAAGTCGGCTTCAGCGAAGCGGATGTGTTCGAAGCGCACCTCGCGCACGGGTGCGGTGCGGGATCCTGCGAGCGTTGCGAACGCGTCGGTGACGGGGAAACGCACATCGAGGGCGTGCGGGTCATCGACGGCGAGCAGGATGTGCGGGCCCTCGAGCCCCGAGATTTCGCCGGTCGCGTCGAGGTACCACTCGCCCGGCACCTCGCCGAGCGACTCGGCGACGTTGTCAAGGTAATAGCGTGCGAAGCGCACGGCGGCGTCGTCGCGCAGCGCGAAGATGCTGGTGAGGTCGCTCGTGATTGTGCGCGCTTCGCGGTCGATGCGGGCGATCGGCATGCGTTCTTCGACCCAATAGTGCGGCACGACGACCTCGATGCTCGTCGGTTCCGCCAACGGGGGGATGTCGCCGTCGGCGTACCGGAACGTCGAAGCTCCGTCGAAGAGGGTGCCGACGAAGCTGCCTGCCGGATCGAGCCCCTTCTGCTCCTCGACGCGCAGGAACTCGGACCGGGGGAATCGCGGGCGCGGTGCGGCAGTGCCGTCGACGTACAGCCGTCGGCCGGTCGCGCGCGGCGCCGGCGCCGCCCACACCTGCCGACCGTTCACGGTCACGGGCTGCCAATCGGTGATCGGTACGGATCCGCGCAGCAGCGGCGGATCCTGCTGATCGGCGGCAACGATTGACGTGAACGAGTCCTCCGGTCCGAACGACACAGGCTGGGGGTGGGCGTATTCGCCGCCCGCCATCCAGATGACGGCGCGCTGCCCGTCCTCGCGCCGCTTCCTGACGAGCGCGAGCCCGTGCGCCAGGTCGTTCGCGGGGTAGCCGTGCGATCCGTCGGCGAAGGGCGACCCGTCGGGTGCGACGTAGACCTCGATGCGGTCGGTGCTCATCGGTTCAACCCTTCGTTGCACCGGCGGTTACCCCGGCGGTGATCTGGCGTTGGAACACAAGATAGATGACGATGATCGGCAGCACCGCGAGCATGACACCGGCGATGTAGGTCGGCACGTTGTCCGGATACTGCCCGCGCAATGTGCTGACGCCCACCATGACGGTGCGCTTCTCCGGCGACTGCATGAGCAGCAGGGCGATCAGGATGTCGTTCCAGATGAACAGCGCGTTCAGGATGCCCATCGAGATGAGGGCGGGTTTGCCGGTCGGCACCATGATGCGCCACCACACACCGAAGAGCCCGTTGCCGTCCACACGCGCGGCCTCGGTCATCTCCCGAGGAATGCCGGCGTAGTACGAGGTCATGAAGTACACGGTGAACGGCAGATACTGGGCGACGTACGCGATGATCAGGCCGGGGAACGTGTCGATCAGCCCGAGGTCGCTCATAACCTTGACCGTCGGCACCATGATCACCTGGAAGGGGATCATCATCATCGCGAGGATAATGAGGAACGCGACCTTGCTGCCGCGGAACGACAGATGGCTCAGCGCGTACCCGCACATCGACGCGAGGAGCAGGATCAGCGCGACCGAGATCACCGTCACGGTGATCGTGTTGAGGAAGTACCGCCCCATGTCGGCGTTGACCCACGCGTCCGCGTAGTTCTGCAGGTTGATCGTCTGCGTGGCGCCGAGCCGGTCGAGCACGTAGTCCTTGCGCGTCTTCAGCGACACGTTCAGCCCGAACAGGATCGGATAGATCGTCGCGATGGCGAGAAGCATCATCGGCACGGCGATAGCCCAGCGGGCGGCGCGTTCGCAGCGCATCATGCCTCCTTCGTAGCGCGACGGAGCACGCGGATCTGGATGAGGCCGATGATGAGCACGATCGCGAGGAGGAACACGGAAGCCGCCGATGCGAGCGCGGGGCGCGATTCTCCGTTGAGCTTCCAGATCAGGAACTCCGGCAGATAGCTCGCGGCCCCCGGGCCGCCGGCGGTCATGGTGTACAGCAGAGCGAAGAGCCCGGTGAGCATGCCGATCGTGGTCGTGACGAAGACGAACTGGATCGTCTGACTGAGACTGGGGACGATGACGTGCACGATCTGCTGCCAGAGGTTTGCGCCGTCGATCTTGGCGGCGTCGAGCAGCTGCGCGTCGAGTGTCGCGAAGCCCGCGAGGAAAATGGTGAAGGCCATGCCGAACGTCGCCCAGATATGCACGACCAGCACGGTCGGCAGCGCCGTCTCCGGCAGACCGAGCCAGTCGACCGACGGGATATTGATGGTACTCAGGGCGCCGTTCAGCGGCCCGTTTGCGGCGAGAATGATGTTGAAGATCGCGCCGATGATGATCGGCGAGAGCACGACCGGCAGGAAGTACACGCTGCGATAGAAGCGGTGACCGGGCACCTTGAGGTAGATGAACGTCGCGAGGATGCCGGCGAAGAAGACCTGGATCGGCACGAACAGCAGCACGACGACCACGTTGCGTGCAGACGCCTGGAACCGCTCGTCCTGCAACAGGTAGGCGTAGTTGTCGAGCCCGATGAACTGGCCGTTCAGCTCGCCGTCGCCGGTGAACGAGAAGTTGATGCCGAGCACGAGCGGGTAGAGGCGGAACACCGCGAGGATCGCGATGACCGGCAGGACCATCAGGTACGGCGTGAGACGTTCGAACGTCCAGGGGCGCCGGCGGCCGGCGGGGCGAGGAGAACGCGCGTCCCCATCGCCTCGCCGGCCGGTCACCAGCGTTCTGGTCGCCGTGGCGAGGTTGGACAAGGCGGATCAGCCTTCGGCCGCGGCGAGCTTCGCTGCCGCTTCGTCGACCGTCACGTCGCCGTTCAGCAGCTGCTGACCGAGACGGTGCAGCAGGTCGAGCGCTTCGGCGCTGAGCGCGGTATGCAGGAGCGGTTTGCTGCCCGGCAGCTCAGCGACGATCTCGTTCGCCGAGGCGATGTCGGTATCGAGCTCGATCGTCGTGTCGGACGTGATCTGCCCGCCCGCAAGCGAGTACGCGGCGAGCGCATCGTGGTCGACGCTCGCACGGATCCAGTCGACACCGAGGTCCTTCTTGTCCTCATTCAGGATGCCGTATCCGATGCCGCCCTCGGCGGGAAGAGCAATCGAGGTTCCGTCGTTGGCGGTCACCGGCATCATGAATCCGAGATCGTCGCCGAGGAACTCGTCGAACTGCTTCCAATGCGCCGTGCCGCTCATGAGCGCGACGACCATGGCCGAATCGCCGGCAGAGAAGATGTCGAACGAATCGTTGAACATCGCCGTCGAGTTCGCGCCGTCGTTGTACCAGCCGTCGGCCGAGCTGTCGGCCCACATCTGCAGGATCTGCGTCGCATGATCGCTCGTCCAGTCGCGTTCGCCGTCGATCCAGGCGTCGTACTCTTCGGGCGTGAAGACGCCGGATCCGAAGCCCGACAGGAAGAACTCGATGCCGAGGCCTTCTTTATTGCCGAGGGCGAAGCACGACGCATCGGTGTTCGCGAGGATCTGTTCGCAGGCAGCGCTGAGTTCGTCCCAGGTGGCCGGGGGAGCGGCGGGATCGAGACCGGCGGATTCGAACAGCGCCTTGTTGAAGTAGATAGGGAAGCCCTGCAGGAAGGTGGGCGCCGAATACGTCTCGCCGTCTTTCTCGAAGGCCGGCCAGCCCGCGAGCTGGTCCTGGAGGTCGGCGAGCTCCTCGGTGACGGGGACCAGTGAGTCGGCGCGGCTCTTCAGCTGCGTTCCGCCGTTGTACAGAGCGAGGTCAGGACCCGTTCCCGCCTCGACCGCGCTGCCGAGCAGCGTGTAGTACTGATCGAACGGCTGGTTGACGATCTCGACCTCGACGTCGGGGTGCTCTTCCGCGAAGGCGGCGGTCACGTCCTCGGTGTAGGCCGCGGCGGCCTCGTCCGCATCGCCCCAGTTCCAGATCGTGAGCGTCTCGCCGCCGGATGAGTCGTTCGCGGAGTCGGATTCGGGAGCCGGCGCCGCTCCACCGCACGCCGTGAGGGCGACGAGGGAAATGCCGGCGACGGCCGTCGTCATGATTGTGCGCTTCATTGCGGTCCTCTCAGGGGATGATTCGCTGCATGCGGGGAGGGGAGTGCCCGCGCGAATGTCCCTGAAATGTACTACGTCTGATGAAGCCCGTCAATAAACATCACATGAATGATGTTCAGGTGTTATTCGGGTCGCGTCTGCGCTCCCACGAACCGACGATGTGGTCGCGCATGGCGGAGCGCGCTGTGTCGGGCTCTCCGGCCGCGATCGCCGCGGTGATGCGCTCATGTTCGCCGAGCGTCAGTTCGAACGAGTGCGCAGGATCGTGCCCCGTGAAGCGATCGCTGCCGATCGCGTGCGCGACGAGCACACGAGCGATGTTCTCCGCCAGCGCGTTGCCCGACATCGCCATCACCGTGTGGTGGAAGCGCACGTCGGCCTCGCGGAACGCCGTCGAATCCGCGATGCTCTCGGTCATCGCTGCGAGCGCCTCGCGCAGCGCCCTGAGGCCGTCGTCGTCGCGCGACCGCGATGCGGCCGAAGCCATCTCAGCCTCGAGGGCTGCACGCGTGGCGCTCAGATCATCGAGCACCTTGAGCGTCTCGTCGTTCTGCACGAGTGCCTCGATCACGAGCGGATCGAGCATGTTCCAGCTCGTGCGCGGGTTCACGCTCGTGCCGCGCCCCTGGGCGACCGTGACCATGCCCTTCTCCTGCAGACGCTTCATAGATTCGCGCACGACCGTGCGGCTTACTCCGAACTGGTCGCTGAGCACGGCCTCGGTCGGCATGGGGGTCTCCGGCGGATAATCGCCCACCACGATCGACTCGACGATCTCGCGGAGCACCGTGAGTCCGATCCTCTCGATGGGTGCGCGCGTACGCGGTGTGCGGGGAGGCAGGGGCGTGCTCATAATTCACACTCTATTTCGTTGATCGGGCGATCGACGGTGATCAGCCCTTCACGGCTCCGGTTGCGAGGCCGCTCATGATGAATCGCTGCATTACGACGAAGATAACGAGAATCGGTGTGATCGCGAGGAGCAACGTCGGGAATACGACCTCATAGTTCGTCGAGTACGACGACACCGCGGCATAGACACCCGTTGTGATCGTCTTGTGCTGAGAGCCGGGCCCGAGGATCAGCTGCGGACTCACGAAGTCGTTCCACGCGCTCAGCGCGTTCAGTACGAACGCCGTCGCGACGATCGGCTTCATGAGCGGAAACACGATCGTCCAGATCACGCGCAGCCTGCTCGCTCCGTCGATCATCGCCGCCTCATCGAGCGTGCGCGGGAGCATGCGGATGTAACCGCTGAAGATGAACAGAGTGAAGGGGATCATCGTCGCCGACATGAAGAACACCAGGCCCGGAATGGTGCCCATCAGCCCTACGGCCTTCAGCACGAAGATCGTCGGAACGAGGATGATCTGCGCGGGGATGAACATCCCCGCGACGAAGAACATCAGCACGATGCCGAAGACGATGCCGGGTGTGCGGGCGATCACGTACGCGGCGGGGACCGACACGGCGATCGAGACGAGGTTGCACGCGAGGACCAGCAGCAGCGTGAACAGGTAGCTGTCGACCACCGGGAACTGGGTGCTGTTCCACGCGGCCTCGAGGAACTCGGTCGTGGCTGTCGAGGGATCCAATGTCAGCGGCGACAGCAGGATCTCCTGCTGCGGCTTGAACGCGTTGATCACCAGAATGTACAGCGGTACGAGCATCGCGATCGCGAGAACCGAGAGCACCGCGACGCGGATGGCGTTCGAGGTTCGACGGGTCTTGTTCATGAGAGTGCCTCCGCTCCGGCGTCTGCGCGGCGCCGCATGGCCATGATCGAGAAAGACAGCACGGCCGCGATGACGATCAGCAGCACGGCCTGCGCGCAGGCCAGGCCGACGCGGTTGTTGGCGAACGAGACGGCGAGGATCTCGTAGGCCCACGTCTGAGTGGCATCACCCGGGCCGCCGTTCGTGAGGCCGAGCACGACGTCGTAGGCCTTGAGCAGCGAGAGCAGAGACGTGACGAGCGCGATCGTGAACGTCGGCGCGAGCGCCGGCCACGTGACATGGCGGAAGACCTGCGTGCGGTTCGCTCCGTCGATGCGAGCGGCCTCCTGAAGCTCGGCCGAGACCGTCTGCAGGCCGGCGATGTAGAGAATGAGCTGCACGCCGAACTGGGCCCAGATGATGACGCCGACGAGGGTCCAGAGCGCCACCGTCGGGTTCGACAGGAAAGGGACGGTCGATCCCACGGAGGCATTCAGCAATCCGTTGATCGCGCCCTGCGGACCGAGGAGGGCCTGCCAGAGGAACCCGACGATCAAGGCTGACAGCACATGGGGGTAGAACATGACGACGCGGCCGAACGTGTTGAATCGCGTCTTCTTCTGCAGGAGCAGGGCGAGGCCGAGGGCGAGTGCGTTGACGATGAGCGATCCGACGATCGCGATCACTGCCGTCACGAGAAGTGAGGAGTGCATCTCGCCAGCCGGATCGGAGAAGATCCGAGTGTAGTTGTCGAGCCCGACCCACTCCGGCGACTGCGAGGGGATGCCGTTGTATCTCGTGAACGAGTAGTACACCGCGTAGCCGACGGGAATCACCATCAGCCCGACGTAGATGATCAGTGCGGGGAGCGTCAGAGCTCCGTTCAGCAGCTGTCCGCCGACGCGGCGCCAGCGGGCAGGGCGCCGCTCCCGAGCGCGCACCGGAGGGACCGCGCGCGTCGCGCCGCGCGCGCTGTCGACTGCCGTCATCACTCCGTCTTCTCGGCCTCGTACCAGGACGAGAGGTTCGCGGCGATGTCATCGGCCGATTCGCCGAGCCAGAGCTGCTGGACGAGCTCGGTGAACTTCGCGTTGAAGCCCGCGACGGGAAGCGCGAGGTCGCCCACGGTCTGGTTGCCGGGCACGACGAGTTCGGGGGCGTTATCCATGAGCTCTTGCACGAGCGCCGAGTACTCGTTCGTCGACGTGTCGAGCCCCGTGCGGCTGAAGTCGTCCATCTTCGCCTGCTCGAGGATCGCATCCTCATCGCTGACGAGGTACTCGACGAGAGCCGCAGCCGAGGGGGCGTTATCGGTACCGTTCCAGATCATGTACGGCGAGGCGAGCGTCGCACCCATGGGGCCCGGGTAGGCCTCCGCATCCTCAACGGGCGGCGAGAATGCACCAACCTCGAACTCGGGCGGCGAGCTCGCGAGCGTCGTGGCGAACCACGACCCCATTGGATAGATGCCGACCTCGCCGTCGATGAATTTCGCCTCCTGCGTTCCCGAGTCGGTGGCGATGTCATCGGGCACGGTGTAGCCGGCATCGATCCAGGACGAGATGTGCTCGAACAGAGGCAGGAACTGCTCGCCGAGGTCACTGGATCCCGCCGCGACCTCCGCCTGCCAGCCCGGGGTGGTGACGTTCTGCTGAGGATGCCAGACCTGCTGAGCCTGCACGCCCGTGGCCCAGTCGCTCGCGAAGCCGATCGGCGTTTCGACGCCGGCATCGTCGAGGGCTGAGAGTGCCGCGTCGAACTCATCCCAGGTCTTCGGGGTCTCGTCGATACCCGCCTCGGCGAACAGATCCTTGTTGTAATACAGCACCGACTGCGCCTGGGTGCCGACGCCGACGACATTGATCTTTCCGTCGGTCGAGTAGGTGTCGACCATCGGGGTCTCCTGCGCCCATTCGAACTCGGTCAGGTCAAGCACCTCGGGTGCGGTGTCGCCGGTCGGGAAGATCGATTGGATCACATCTGGTGCGGTTCCTGCGGCGAGAAGCGCCGGGAACGACTCTGCAACGGACTGACCGGTCGGGCCCTCGATGACCACGTCGACACCGGTCTCCTCCTCGAAGGGAGCAACGAGCTCGTCCCACTTCTCCTGCGTGAGGTTGTCGGTGATGTTGACGAGCATGCGGATCTGGCCGCCGACCTCTCCGTCCGTGCTCGGCTGCTCCTGCGTTTCCGAGCCGCCGCCGCAAGCGGTCAGTACGAGGACAGTGGTGGCTGTGAGTGCGACCCACCCGTATCGGCGGTGCGTATGCGATGACATCTTCGTCTCCTTGGTGCTGTCGCGGAACGGGTGATGTTCCGTTTAGGATGGGAATCATCATACATGTGATCACCTGATCTGAAAAGGCGCGAGAAGATGAGGGCCACGGCGCGAGAGGAGCGCATCATTCGATATCAGGCGGTATTCGCGATGTCCCCCGAGAACCTCGTGGGGCGGATATTCCCTCCGCACGTCATGAGGGAGATCGAGGCGCTCGTCGACGTCGATGCCTCGCACGTGGTGACTGATCTCGGGCCGGCGGCGCGTGCCGCGCTGCGCGAGGCGGACCTCGTGATCGCGGGCTGGGGGGCGCCTCTCATCGGCATCGATGATGCGCCGAACCTCAAGGGCGTCGTCTACGCGGGCGGAGTCGCCGCTACGTGCCTTCGCGAGACGGACGAGTGGGCGGCTCGCGGCGTGAGGGCCACGAACGCGCGTGCGGCGAACGCGATCCCGGTGGCGGAGTATGCGCTGGCGATGATTCTGCTCGCGGGCAAGGATGCGTTCGGCGCCGCGGAGCGCTTTCGGCGCGAACGGGTCTCGCCTGGTCGCGAGAATGACGCCGCCGGAGTGGGAAACCTCGGTCGCACCGTCGGGCTCGTCGGACTATCGCATGTTGCGCGCGCTCTGATCGCGCTGCTTCGAGCGTTCCGATTCGACATCGTCGTTTACAGTCCAGAGCTCACCGACGGTCTCGCGCACGAGCTCGGCATTCGGCGCGCCGATCTCGCGGAGGTGTTCGCCGTGAGCGACGTCGTCTCGCTGCATCAGCCCTTGATCGATGCGACCCGCGGTCAGATCGATCGCGAGCTTCTCGCGTTGATGCGTGACGGCGCCACCCTCATAAACACTGCGCGGGGCGGCGTGGTCGACGGTGCGGCGCTCCGCGCGGAGCTCGCGAGCGGACGGATCCGCGCGGTGCTCGACGTCACCGATCCCGAACCGCTCGGAGCCGACGACCCGTTATGGGAGATGCCCAACGTCGTGCTGACCCCGCATATCGCCGGGTCCATGGGCTCCGAGCTGCACCGCATCGGCGAAGCGTGCCTCGACGAGGTGCGCCGTTTCGCGGCCGGTGAACCGTTCGCACACGAAGAAGACCTCGCACCGAGGACGATCTTGAGAGAGGAACGACTATGACCGTTCGACAGGAGACGCCGGACGTCGCGGCATTGGCACGGTGGATGCGCGGGTGGATCGGTGCGGAAGGTCAGATCCGCGGTTTCCACAATCACAGCGTATGGGGCACGAACCCCTACACGTTCCAGGACTTCACGAGCGGCCATCAGGCTTTCTCGGCACCCGCCACAGCAGCGTTCGCCGAGGCCATCGAGAAGTCGCCCGACGATCGAGCGATCGAGCTGTGGCGTCGCATGATGCTCTTCCAGGCCCGCACAGTGCAGCCTGACGGTCAGTTCGAGCACATCGGATTCCAAGTCGGAGAGGCGGCGACGTCGGGCCTCATCCATAACATGGTCGGGAACATCGGTCTCCTCGAGGGTCTGCGCACATCGGGACAGCACCTTGTGGCTCATGAGCGATCGGAGGTGCTCGCCGCCGTGCGCGCGAACCTCGACGCGTGCCGCGTGTACGGCGGCGGACGTCCGACGCCCGAGGGTACCTGCAATCAGGAGTACGCGCGCGTGTGGGCGAAGCTGCGCTACACCGAACTGTCCGACGACCAGAGCTTCGACGGCGAGATCGAGCGTGATCTCGAGGACCTGATCCGTCTGTGCTCCGTGAGAGGCGTGCCTGACGACGACAGCGTCGGCACGTACCGCGTGGGCGCCGATCGCGCCACGGGCGGGATCCTCGAGCCCGCCGAGTACTACGGCCTCATGATCGTGCCGCTCATGATCGCAGCGCGACGGTACGGGCGCCGGGACTTTGCGGACGAGGCGCTTGCGATGTGCCGCCACATTGTGCGATCCGCCTGGCGCGACGACCGCGGCCATACGCGGTACCACCGCTATTGGTATGTCGCGGGCGACGCGAGCCACCTCTCGACGACGCCGATGCTCATCGCAGGAATGGGCCTGACGCTGCGAGGCATCGATGAGGTGCTCGTCGACATCGACGACGCGGAGCTTCGCGAGTTCCGCGCCGACGTCATGCACACCTACGCGGGTTACCAGACGAGCGGCGGGTTCTTCGCCTCGGCGACCGGCTGGCACAACGAAGCCGACGTCGCGCCGAGCACGGCGTGGCATGCGCACGACCTGATGGCGCTCGTGCACGGCACGACGCTGCCGGATGATTTCTGGGACCGTGTGTTCTCGAACACCGGGCGGCGCAGCGTGCTGCTCTCGGATCGCGCGTACTGGGTGGAAGACGCGGAGCGCTGGGCGATCCTCAGTCCCTGGACGGCGGGTGATCTCAGCATCTACGGACGCAAGGATCTCGACACATTCGGGCGCGAGTACTTCGCGTGGACCGACAAGGATCCGCTGCCGGAGGAACTGAGGTTCCGCGATGTCCCCGTGTTCTTCGCGGCCGACGACGGACTCTTCCTCATCGGTCCCGACCAGGATCTCGACGTCGACGTGCTCGGGCCGCTCCCATACCGCGGGCTGATCGAATCGCCATAGCGTTCTGCCGAGAAAACGGTGAAGGGGTGGGGCTGCACGCAGCCCCACCCCTTCACCGTCAGGCGCTACGCGCGTCGGGTGCGTATCCGTGACCAGACGACGAGCCCGAGCGCGATCATCGCTGCGGCGGCCAGCGCGATCCCCGTCGTGATCTGACCGCCGGTCGGCGACAGCGCGCCGGGCTCCTCAGTCGGCGCGGGTGCGGTGGTCGGCGTTTCGGAAGGGTCCTGTGCGGGTCCGGCGGCGGGTGCCTCGGACGGTGCGGCCGTCGGCTCCTCGCTGGGTGCGGCCGTCGGCTCCTCGCTCGGCTCCGGAGTCGGCGTCGCTGTCGGTGTGGGTTCCGGTACCTCCTCGCCGGACAACAGTGCGTTCCAGGTACGCACCCAGTCGGCTCCGAACGCATCGGCCACCATCCCCGTGTCGGAGAACTGCAGCGTCGACATATCGAGTCCTGCCTCTTCGACGGACGACGGCTTCACCACGTTGGTGCCGACGAGGTCGGACCACGTCGAGGTCGTGTATTCGGCATCGGGCTCGGTGAAGTGGGCCGTGCTCGGGCTGTAGTCGCCGCCGCCGATGACGACGGAGTGGTCGATCTCGATGCGTGACGGAACGTAGAGCGAATCGGGGTTCTCCCAGACATCGGCCCGACTGCAGCCGTTCGTCGCGTCGACCGCGTAGTGTTCGTCGGTGCACGCTTCGCCTGTCGCAGCGTCACGCGGGATGTACCAGCTCTCGATCTCGGGGTAGAGCACGGGTTGCCCATCCGAGTACGTCGACTCACCGCTCGTGTAATGATCCCGCCACGTCTCGACGATCTCGGGCGTGCTCGAATACTTCTCGCCCTCGCGCACATCCAGGAAGGTGTTGTAGCGGCTCTGCACGACCCACGCGTTCGAGACGGGGAGCCCGGGTTCGCCGTCGAGGGCGTACTGGCGGTCGTGCCCGGTCTGACCGACATTGATGTAGACATTGTCGTTGGCGGTGTTGCTGTGGCCGGACTGGAAGTAGACACCCGAATGGGAGTCCTTGACGACGTTGTGGTGGAACCGCATGCCCGAGGCCCCGTCGTCCATGTAGAACGCGTCGTTCTCTCCGCCGATGCCGTCGAAGAGGTTGTACGCGACCTCGTTGCCGAGGTACGTGTAGTCGCGTCCCGTGTAGATGACTCCCTGATCGCCGGCGTTGAGCACGAGGTCCTGGAAGTGGTTGCGCATGATGCGCATGTCATTGCCCATGATCTGCACCGCCATGTGCGGCGCATCGTGCACGTAGTTGTTCTCGAACACGTTGCCGACGCCGTACATGTAGCCTGCCGGGGTATATGTCGCGAGGCGCGAGAAGCGCGCGATCTCGTTGCCGCGCGCGATGTTACCGCCTGGTTCGAGCGTTTCGCGGTCGCCGCCGGCGAGCAGAACACCGCCGCCGCCCAGATCGTGCAGGTAGGAGTTCTGCACGATGTTGTTCGTGCCGCCGCGTACCCCTTCGTAGTCCGGCATCGCCGTGATCGACTCGGTCGTCTCGCCGACCCGGATCGCGTCCATGCTGACATTCGAGATCTCGACGCCGTCGATCAGCGTGTCGTGCGAGTCGAGCAGCTGCACGCCCGACGTGAGCGAGTCGGTCATCGTTATGTCGCTGATCGTCACGCCCGTCGTGTTCTCGAGACGGAAGAAGTTGTCACCGAACGTCGACAGTGAGATGTCGTGCCCCTCGATCGTGCCGTCCTCTGGCAGCAGATAGAGCATGTCGTTGCCGTTGTAGCGGTCGATGTAGTACTCGCCCGGAGCATCGAGCTCAGACAGGATGTTCATCGCCTTGACCTTGGTCCACTCGTCCTGGGGGATGTACATCGACGGGTACTTCGTGAACAGAGAGGTGTCGCTCCACGACAGGATCCTCACCATGTCGTTGGCGTAGTTGTTGCCGAAGTAGCCCGACAGCCAGCCCTCCGTCTCGTACATCGTGTTGTCGATGTCCTCGATCCACTCCGGATCCGCCTGCACGGGGACGTCCGCATACTCGTCGAAGCCGCGCGTGCCCCAGTCGTGCACGGTCGGCGTCGCCTCGGGTGCCCACGTTTCATAGCGCCGATCGTCAGCGAGGCGACCGCCGGCGGTGAAGATGGACGGCGTCATCTTCTGCATCTCCGCGAGGCTCCACGTATCGGGCGACTCGCGCGTCTGCTTCTTGTCCTCGAACTGGGCGCGCGGCGTGGTTCCACTCGTCTGCCAATCGTCCTGCAGACCGAACCGTTCGTCGAGATCGACTTGGATCAGGTCGTTCTGCGTCTCGGCGCCCCACTTCTCGCCGGTGCCCCACAGGTGGCACTCGGTCTCGATCGTCTCGCACGCGTCCGAGTTCGGGAACTGGGCGATCGTCTGGAGCCCGCCGTCGACCGACAACTCGGGGGTGAAGGGCTGCTGCACCCAGTTGAACCCGTTCTTGTACAGTGTTCCCGGCTGTACATCGGCCGCGCCGAGGTCGAATACCCACACGTCGTCGCGCACCTCGTCGCGCACGCGCGTCTGCGACGAGAACTGCGCGGTCTGCAACTGCTCGTCGCCGAGGTCGGCGAGGCGGCTCCAGCCGTCGACCGGAAGGTCGTGTGCGCCGGTGATCGTGACATTCTCGTTTTCGTACGCGCTGTACGAGGTCCACGAATTCTCGTCACCCGACAGCACGATCGCGTCATTGAGCGTGTACTGGCCGCCGCGGATGATGACACTGCCACGACTGTCGGCCGCAGTCCTGCCGGCGAGGGCATCACGCGCCGCGCCGATCGTCGCGAACGGCTCGTCGATCGTGCCGGGGCCGTTATCGCTGCCATCGGTCGCCACGTAGACCGTCAGTTCGTCTGGTCGGTCTGCCGCGATCGCCGAGGGCATGCCCAGCGCGGCCAGGGGCGCGGTCACCCCGAGGGCGACGAGCACCGCCATGCCTCGGGAACGGTATCGAGTCGTCATCTTTGAACTCACTCCAGTCTCATAGCGTCGCTGCCATATACGTTCATTACACATCGTACGTATTACAACGTAGCGACATTGGAAGGCGATCGCGACCGATTCATCCGCGCACATGGCGAAGTCAATACATATGATGTATGTTGTTTAAATTATCGATCTCAGATTCGAGGACGCAATGAAGATCACCGGCTATCGCACGCTGCACACGGTGCACGACTGGGGTCGGCCCGTCGGCGATGTCAACGGCGTCATCGCGAGCGGCATCACCGAGGTGCCGCTCGTCATCCTCGAGACCGACGAAGGCGTCGACGGCATCGGCATGGGATCGCACGCTGACCTCGACCGGTTGTTCCCGGCGCTCGAGGGCAAGGACCCGCGGGCCGTCGCCACGCTGTACGACGCCATGGTTGACCGCGTGTTCAAGACGTCGCACAACGGTGCGACGTTCGGCGGCATCGGCGCCTTCGACAGCGCGCTGTGGGATCTCAAGGCAAAGCTCGCGGGCGAACCGCTCTGGCGCCTGCTGGGCGGCGGCGATCGGTTCGTCACCGGCTACGCATCACCGCTCGACGCGGGGATTCCCGATGATGACCTCGCCGACCTTTACTCGGGGTTCGCCGCGCGCGGGTTCATGGCCGCGAAGCTGAAGGGCGGCCGCGAAGCCGCGCGCGACCTGGTGCGGTTCGACATCGTGCGCGGTGTGCTCGGCGCGGACGACCCCGCATTGATGCTCGACGCCAACGAATCGTGGAATCTCAAGCAGGCCGTGCGCTACATGGCCTCGATTGAGGACGAGATCGATCTCACTTGGATCGAGGAGCCGCTCCGTCGTTGGGATGCCGCGGGGCATGCGCGCCTCAGCACGGCTATTCGTGCGGCCGTCGCGACGGGGGAGAATCTCACGGGTCTCGAGCAGTACCGCCCGATCCTCGATGCCGGCGGCGCCGACATCGTGCAAGCGGGCGCTGTCTGGGGGATCACGAACCTGCAGCGTGTCGCGTTCGCGGCTCACGCGCGAGATCTTCCCATCAGTCCTGTCGGCCTGACGGCGAACTACGCGACTGCCGCGGTGGCGGCGGCGATTCCGAACCACCTGACCGCGGAGGTGCAGGATCTCGGCACGCCCGTGGGTATCGACATCGACCAGGAGATCGCCGACGGCGGGATCGTGCTCGGCGACAGGCCCGGCGCCGGAATCGAGGTCGACGAGGCCGCGATTCGGGAGTTCCGAGCGAGCGAGAGCTGGCAGGTGCCGAGCGGTCCGCACGTGCGCTCGCCGCGGGCGGGCCTGCGCCTCGCCGAACGGGCTCTGTGATCCGGCGTCCGCGAGCGGGCGCCCTACACTGAGGAAACCGGAGAGCGAGGGATGAGGGATGACCGCGAATCGAGTTCCGAGCCGCCGCTCGACCCACAGCGTCACGCTCGCGGAGGTCGCGGCGCACGCGGGAGTGTCGGCGCAGACGGTGTCGCGCGCGATTCGCCAGCCCGGTCTCGTGTCGGAAGCGACCGTCGAGCGGGTGCTGACCTCGATCAGCGCTACCGGCTACGTGCCGAATCTCGCAGCGAGCCACCTCGCCTCGAATCGCAGCAACGCCATCGCCGTGCTGATCCCGACCGTGTCGGCATCGGTCTTCGCCGACATGGTGCAGGGGCTCGATCAGGCGGTCTCGGGTCGCGGATATCACCTGCTGATCGGCACGACGGGGTATCGCCTCGATCGCGAGGAAGAGGTGCTGCGCGCGTTCCTCGGGCGGCGTCCCGATGGGATCGTGCTGGCCGGCACGGTGCATACGGACGGGGCGCGCGAGCTGCTCGCCGCTGCGCGCATACCGGTCATCGAGACGTGGGAGCTCGCGCGGAATCCCGTCGACTCGGTCGTCGGCTTCTCGAACCACGACGCGATGAGCGCGCTCATGGATCACGTCTGCGGCCTCGGCTATCGCCGTCCAGTGCTCGCGGGGCAGTTCCCTGCCGGAGACGTGCGCGCGCTGCGGCGCCGCGCGGCGTTCGAAGAGGGCATGGCGAGGCTGTTGCCCGACGCGTCGCCGCGGGTGTTCGAATCGGCGGGCGAGAGCTCGTCGCTCGCAATCGGTGCGGATCTCTTCGAACGCGCGCGTCGCGAAGCGCCGGATGCGGATCTGGTGATGTTCACCAGCGATGCGTTCGCAGCGGGGGCGATCCTCGCTGCGAACAGACAGGGGATCCGCGTGCCGCACGAGCTGGGGATCACAGGTTTCGGCGGGTACGAACTCGGCCTGCACGTGAGTCCGCAGCTCACGACCGTGTCGGTCCCGAGCGCCGCGATCGGCGAGCGCGCCGGTCACGCGCTGCTCGACCGCATCGGCGCGAACGATCGCATGGGCGAGTCTGTGACGATCGACGTCGGGTACACGCTCGTGCCCGGCGAGAGCGTCGCACACCGACGGACCTGAGGAGCGTTGACACCTTGCGAACACGTTGGTACGTTGGCTGATGTTAGCGCTAGCAGTAACGCTCACATCCCGCGTCGGACGTTGGCCGACGCGCGCTTCGAGGAGGAAGCCCGAATGAGTTCACCAGACCGCTTCGGCCTGATGCCGGACGCACCCATCCGCGCGTCGACCCACTCGATCGGCGCGATCGGCGCAGGCGCCATCATGGCCGATCAGCACCTCGCCGCGTACGCCCACGCGGGATTCCCGGTACTGGCGATCGCCTCACGCACGCTGTCGCACGCGGCAGATGTCGCCGCGCGGCACGGCATCGAGACCGTGCATGAGACGCCCACTGCACTGATCGCGGACGAGCGCATCGAGATCCTCGACATCGCCTTTCCACCCGACCAGCAGCCCGCGCTGATCCGCGCGGCGCTCTCCGCACCGCACATCCGGGCGATCCTCGCGCAGAAGCCCCTCGCGCTCACGCTCGACGAGGCGATCGCCCTGCGCGACGAGGCCGCCGCCGCCGGCAAGATCCTGTCGGTCAATCAGAACATGCGCTACGACCAGTCGATTCGCTCGCTCAAACAGCTGCTCGACCGCGGCGCGCTGGGCACCCCGGTCTTCGCCGCGATTGACATGCACGCAGTGCCGCACTGGCAGGGCTTCCTCGAAGGCTACGACCGTCTCACGATCGCGAACATGGGGGTGCATCATCTCGACGCGCTGCGCTACCTGTTCGGCGACCCCGAGGAGATCACAACGGCCGCGCGCACCGACCCGCGCACGGAGTTCGCGCACACCGATGGGATCGCCGCATCCGTCCTCCGGTTCCCGAACGGGGTGCTCGCGACCACGCGAGAAGACGTGTGGGGCGGGCCCCGGCAGGAGGGGTACGACGACGACTTCTTCATCTCGTGGCGCGTGGAGGGCACGGGCGGCGTCGCGAAGGGCACGATCGGGTGGCCGAACGGTGCACCGTCGACGATCGCGTTCAACTCGGTATCGGAGACCGACGGAGAGTGGGTGAGCCCGACATGGCAGACGCACTGGTTCCCCCACGCATTCGCCGGTGTCATGGAGCAGGTGCAGTTCGCCGTCGAGACCGGCGAGCCGCCGGCGCTGACGGTCGCTGACAACGTCAGGACGATGGCGACGGTCGAAGCCAGCTATCGCTCGCTCGCCGAACGGCGCACCGTGCGCCTCGACGAGTTCTCGCTGTAACAACCACACGCAGGAATACGCAAAGGAGCAGTTCCATGATCCAGGTAGGCATCTTCTCCGCTTACTTCCCGTACGACCTCGAGACGACGGCATCGAAGATCCGCGCGCTCGGGTTCAACACCGTGCAGCTCGATCTGCACTTCAAAGACATCGACCTCTCGGACGGCCAGCTGACGGCAGAGAAGGGCAAGCTCGTGCGCGATACGTTCCGCGATCACGACCTGCCGATCAGCGGCATCAGCGCGTACACGAACATGATCCACCCGGATCCTGACGTGCGGCGCGCGAACGTCGAACGCGTCAAGGAGATCCTGCGCCACGCGCGAGAGTTCGGTTCGCCGTACGTGATCAGCGAGACGGGCACCATGAACCCCGACAGCGAGTGGGACTCGCACCCCGATAACCGCTCGGAGCGCTCGTACGATCTCGCCCGCGAGACCCTCGCGGACTTCGCGCAGACCGCGTGGGATCACGGGGCGACGTTCCTCATGGAGACGTACGTCAACAACGTCATCGGATCCGTGCGTGAGGCCGCGCGTGCATTCCACGACGTGAATCACCCGGGGCTCGAGCTGCTGATGGACCCGACGAACTTCTTCGACGCCGACAATATCGACGATCAGAAGGGCACCCTCGATGAGGTCTTCGACGTGCTCGGCGACCGCGTGCGCGTCGCCCATGCGAAGGACGTCAAGCGTGCAGGCGATGACAAACAGGAGAAGCATGCGGACATCGGTGACGACGACGCGCTCGCGTCGCACACGTTCCGCGGTGTCGGCGAGATCGAGCTGCCCGCCGCGGGCCTCGGTGACATGGACTATGACCACTACGTCAAGCGCCTCTCGGAGCGTTCGCCGAACGTGCCGCTCATCATCGAGCACCTCGACGAGTCCGACGTGCCGCGCGCGAAGGCGTTTATCGACGAGGTCCTGAAGCGCCAGGGCGTATGACACCCGCGTCGGGGTCGCACGAAGCGGCCCCGGCGCAGCACCGGAGAGGAACATTATGGAGATCAGGCCGGGCCTGCACCGCATCAAGGCACCGATCGGCGTGCGCTTCATCGCGATGCACCTGTTCATCGGGCCGAACGGCGCGCTGCTGTTCGACACGGGCGTCGACGGATCGGTCGAGGAAACGCTGCTGCCGTACCTCGCCGAGCAGGGCATCGACCCCGGATCGATCCGGTGGGTCGTGAGTTCGCACTGCGACTTCGACCACACGGGCGGCAACGCCGCACTCAAGACTGCGGCTCCCGACGCCGAGTTCCTCGCAGGCGCCGCCGATCAGCTCATGACCGAGAACCTCGAGGTGCTGATCGCGGGCCGGTACGGCGAGTTCGCTCGTGCTGACGGCTTCGACGATCCGCCCGAGACGACGGCAGAGATCCGTGCATCGACCCGCCTCGTCGGCGTCGACCGCGTGCTCACGGGCGGCGAGACCTTCGACCTGGGCGCGGGCCGCCTCATCGAGGTGCTCGCCGCACCCGGTCATTCGCCCGGGCACCTCGCGCTGTGGGATGCGACGAACCGAACGCTCGCGATCTCCGACGCAGTACTCGGCGAGACCGTGCCGACCGCGGCCGGCGACCCGGCTTTCCCGCCGACGTACCGCGACACGATCGCATACGTCGACACGATCGATCGTCTGCGCGCATTCGATGCGTCGCTGCTGCTGACAGCGCACTATCCGGTCTACGAGGGCGACGACGTGACCGGATTCCTCGATAAATCCACGGCTTATACCGACCGGATCGACCGCGCGATCGAGCGGCACCTCACGGCCGAGATGACGTCGCTCGAGCTGATCCGCGTTGCGGCCTCCGACCTCGGGCCGTGGCCGGAGGCCGCGGCCGAGTATCTGATCTTTCCGATGACCGGAAACCTCGAGCGCCTCGCGAAGGCGGGCCGCATCGCCGAGGGCGTCCGAGACGGCATCCGCACGTGGAAGTGGGCCTCATGATCGAGAACAGGGTGCGCCTCGGCGCCATCGGTGCGGGATGGTGGGCGACCAGCAACCACTTTCCGCTGATGAAGGACCACCCCGACGTCGACCTGGTCGGTGTCTGCGGCATCAGCGACGACCTCGAGAAGATCCGCGAGAAGTTCGGATTCGACTTCGCCACGGAAGACGCAGACGAGCTTCTCGACGCCGACATCGACGCCGTCATCATCGCGACCCCGCACGACCTGCATCACGACCTCGCGTCGCGCGCGCTCGAGCGCGGCCTGCACGTACTGTGCGAGAAGCCGATGACGCTGAACGCCCGCGACGCGTGGGATCTCGCGCGACGAGCTGAAGAGGCCGGCACGGTGTTCCTCGTACCCTACGGATGGAACTACAAGCCCTTCACGATCGAGGCCAAGCGCATCCTCGACTCCGGTGCGATCGGCGAGATCCAATTCGTCTCGTGCAACATGGCCTCGCCGACGCGCGGTCTGTTCGGAAGCGACCCGAGCTACATGCTGGAGCTCTGGAACTCCGAGACCGCGCCGAACCCGACCACGTGGTCGAGCCCGGAGCACGGGGGCGGCTACGCGCATGGTCAGGTGACGCACTCGTCGGCGCTGCTGTTCTGGCTCACCGGGCTGCGCGCGTCTTCGGTCGCCGGCCGCGTGTCGACAGCCGGTGCGCCGGTCGATCTGTTCGATGCCGGCGTCGTGCACTTCGAGGGGGGTGCCCTCGGATCCGTCTCCGGCGCGGCGACCCTCGCAGACGGCGCCCGCTATCAGATCGACATCCGCCTCTTCGGAACCGAAGGCACGCTCATGATCGACGTCGAGAGGGAGCGCGTGAGTCTCCACCGGTACGACGGCACGCGCGAGGAGATCGAGATCCCGCCGGGCGAGGGCGACTACGAATGCCTCGTTCCGCCCGTGAGGTTCATCGACCTCATCACGGGGCGCGCCACCGACAACAACTCCGACGTCACGGTCGCGGCGCGCTCCGTGGAAATGATCGATGCGCTGCTCCGCTCGTCCGCGGCCGGCGGCGCAGAAACATCCGTCTGACAGAAAAGGCACGTAAACATGACTGATTCCCGCACACGCGGCGTCCTCGAGGGCTATCGCGTCGTCGACTGCTCGATCGCCATGGCCGGGCCGTTCGCCGCGCAGCGGCTCGGCGACCTCGGCGCAGACGTCGTGAAGGTCGAGCCCACAGCGGGAGAGTGGCAGCGGTTCGCAGCCGCAGGAGGCGCCAAGGGCAACGAGATCAACGTGTCGTTCCTCGCGCTCAACCGCAACAAGCGATCCCTCGCCGTCGACCTCAAGAGCGAAGACGGTAAGAACATCGTGCGCGAGCTCATCGCCGGCGCCGACGTATTCCTGCAGAACTATCGCCCCGGCGTCGCCGCACGCCTCGGCCTCGATTACGAGACCCTGCGGCAGATCAACCCGTCGCTCGTGTATGTGTCGATCTCGGGCTACGGCGAAGACGGCCCGTACCGTGACCGCCCCGGTCAGGACATGCTGCTGCAGGCGATGACGGGATCCATGCTCTCGGGCGGTCGCGACGGCGAGCCGCCGCGCGCCGCAGGGCTCTTCCTGGCCGACGCGGTCACTGCCTCGACAGCGTTCGAGGGCGTGCTCGCCGCGCTGCTGCACCGCGAGCGCACGGGCGAAGGACAGCTCGTGACGGTCAACATGCTCGACGCGCTCACGACCCTGCAGATGCAGGAGCTGAGCGTCTACACGGTCGGCGGCGTGCCGCAGAAACGCGGATCCGAGCCGAACGCGCACGTCTACATCCGCGCGCCCTACGGCGTCTTCGCGACGAGCGACGGATTCCTTGCGCTCGCCTTCGCCGACCTCGAGACGCTCGGCCGCGTCTTCGACGAACCCGAGCTTCTCGGCCTCGACCCCGAGGTGCACGGCTGGACGCATCGCGACGAGCTGTTCGCGCTGGTGTCGACTCATCTCGCCACCGCCACCACACAGCACTGGCTCGACACGCTGCTGCCCGAGGGCGTGTGGGTCGGCCCTGTGTACGGCTATGACGAGCTCGTGGACGATCCGCAGATCGCTCACAACGGCACCTTCGTCGAGTACGATCACCCGACGGAGGGGCGGGTGAAGACGCCCGGGTTCCCGTATCGCTTCGACAGGACGCCCGCGCGCATCGACCGGGGCGCCCCGCTCGTCGGGCAGCACACGAGTGAGATCCTCGCCGAGCTCGGCGTGGACCAGGATCGCGTGCAGTCGCTCCTCGCATCCGGCGCGGTTGCCGAGACGCGCACATGACCGACTTCGTCGGTCTCACGTGGGATCACCCGCGGGGCCGCGTCGCGCTGGAGGCCGCCTCGGGCGACATCGGCGCGGGAGACACGATCCGCTGGGAGGCGCAGCCGCTCGAGGGGTTCGAATCGGCTCCGATCGACGAGCTCGCCGCCCGCTATGACCTGATCGTGCTCGACCACCCGCACATGGGCGATGCGATCTCGTCGTCGAGCATCCACCCTCTCGATGGGCTCTTCTCGGCGGAACAGGTCGGGTCGTGGAGCGCAGGTGCGGTGGGGCCGTCGCTCGCGTCGTACACCGTCGACGGGCGCCTCTGGGCGCTTCCGCTGGACGCGGCGACGCAGGTGTCCGCACGCCGCGTCGAGGCGCTGCCGCATGCCCCGACCGCGTGGCCGGAGCTCGTCGAGGCGTCGGAGCAGCACGCGGTTGCGCTGAGCCTCGCCGGTCCGCACGCGTTCCTCACGCTGTGCTCGATCGCCGTCTCCCTGGGCGACGACCCCGGATCCGGCGACCGATGCTTCGCCCGCGGCACCGCGCTCGCCGCGCTTGAGACCATGACGGAGGTCGCCTCGCGCGCGCCTGTCGGATCGGCCGCGCTCAACCCGATCGGCCTACTCGACCGCATGCGCGACCTGCGCGATATCGATCTCATCCCGCTCGTGTACGGGTACGTGAACTACAGCTCCGATGAGATCCGCTTCGGGGCCCCGCCCGGCGACGCGCGAATCGGATCCACGATCGGCGGAACGGGCATCGCTCTGTCGCGGCGCGCAGACCCGAGCCCCGCGCTCCTTGCACACCTCGGGTGGCTGATGAGCGACGAGGCGCAGGTCGGGTTCATTCCGCGGCATCAGGGCCAGCCCGCGCTGCGATCGGCCTGGGGTGCACCAGAAGTCGACGCCGACGCGCACGGCTTCTACTCGGCCACGCTCGCGACCATCGAACAGGCCTGGGTGCGTCCCCGATTTCCCGGCTACATCCCGTTCCAGTCCGCGGCCTCGGCGCTCGTGCGCGTCGCTGTGGGCGGGGAACTCACCGCCTCCCGCGCACTCGATGAGATCGACAGCGCATTCGCCACCGCCCTGAAGGAGCACTCATGACCAGCGATCTCGTACTCGTCGAGCGGTCCGGTGCGGTCGCCACCGTGCGGCTGAACCGTCCCGAGAAGCTCAACGCCGTCACACAGCAGATGAGCGACGAGCTCGTGCGCATCGTGCACGATCTGAATGAGGCCCCCGAGGTCCGGGCGGTCGTCTACACGGGCACCGGCCGCGCGTTCAGCGCCGGCAGCGACATCTCGACACTCGACCAGTACCCGACGCCCTGGAGCTTCCGCAACCGGCGAGACTACTGCGACGCGCTGCGCGAGCTGCGCAAACCCGTCGTGGCGGCCGTGAACGGGTTCGCGTTCGGCGGCGGCCTGGAGGCCTCGCTCACCTGCGACATCCGCGTCGCGGCGGACACCGCGACCTTCGCGGCGCCCGAGATCAAGCTGGGCTGGGTCGGCGGCGGCGGCATGTCCGCGCTGCTGGCGAACTCGATCGGGGCGTCGAACGCGGCCCTGATGCTGATGACGGGAGACCCGATCGATGCCGAGCGGGCGCTGGCGTGGGGCCTCGTCAGCGAGGTCGTGCCGGCCGATGAGGTCGTCGGTCGCGCCCAGCTCATCGCCGAGGCGATCGCGCAGCGACCCCCGGTCGCGGCCGAGTCCGCGAAGGCGAACCTCCGCGCGGCGTGGAACCTGCCGCAGGATCAGGCGATCGCGTACGAGCGCGAGATGCAGTCGATCGCCTTCGCGACCGACGACGCGGCGGAGGGCCGCGCCGCGTTCGCCGAGAAGCGCGACGGCGTCTTCCTCGGCCACTGACTGTGAACAACGACGACACGAAGGAACATCTATGACGACCTGGATCCCCGACGCCGCCAGTGTGCTGCCCGTCGACGCCGATCGCGCACTGCTGGTGGGCCGCGCTCAGACGCCCGATGGCCCGAGCATTGTCGCGCTGCGCGGGAGCGACCTCGTCGACGTATCCCGGACTTTTCCGACGATGCGCGCCCTCGCCGAGCGTGCGGACCCCGCGTCCGCTGTGCGAACGGCCGAGGGCGCTGTCATCGGATCCTTCGCCGACGTCTGGGCGAACACGGATCCCGATGCGCGCGTCGCCTCTCGCCCGTACCTGCTCTCGCCGATCGACCTGCAGGTCGTGAAGGCGTCGGGCGTGACGTTCCCGGTCTCGATGTTGGAGCGCATGATCGAGGAGCGGGCGCGCGGCGAGGCGGCATCGGCCGATGGGATCCGCGAGAGCGTGCTCGGCGCGATCGGCGGGGATCTCGCCGATCTCGTACCCGGATCCCCGGAGGCGATGCGCCTCAAGGAGGTATTGATCGAGCAGGGCATGTGGAGCCAATACCTCGAGGTCGGCATCGGCCCCGACGCCGAGATCTTCTCGAAGGCGCCGGTGCTCGCGAGCGTCGGGGCGGGCGTCGACGTCGGCGTGCTCGCCGAGTCGGAGTGGAACAACCCCGAGCCGGAGGTGGTGATCGTCGTCGCCAGTGACGGCCGCATCGTCGGGGCGACGCTCGGCAACGATGTCAACCTGCGCGATATCGAGGGGCGCAGCGCGCTGCTGCTCGGTCGTGCGAAGGACAACAACGCCTCGGCATCGATCGGCCCGCTGATCCGATTGTTCGACGACGGCTTCTCGCTCGACGACGTGCGCCGCGAGACGGTGTCGCTGTCGGTCGCGGGCGATGACGGCTTCCGCATGGCGGCCGAATCGCACATGCAGCAGATCAGCCGCGACCCGGCCGATCTCGCCGCGCAGGCGTCGGGGACGCACCACCAGTATCCCGACGGCTTCGTGCTCTATCTCGGCACCATGTTCGCTCCGACCGACGACCGCGGCGAGGCGGGCCGCGGGTTCACCCACCACGTGGGCGACGTCGTGACGATCGCCTCGCCGAGGCTCGGTTCGCTCGTGAACCGCGTGCAGCACGCGGAATCCCTCGCCCCGTGGACCTTCGGCATCGCCGATCTCATGACGAACCTCGCACGCCGCGGGCTCCTCACGTGAGTCAGCGGCCGACGAGGCCCGCCTCGTAGGCGAGGATCACGAGCTGCACGCGATCGCGCGCATCGAGCTTCTGCAGCAGGCGCGAGATGTGGGTTTTCACCGTCGAGATCGACAGGAAGAAGTGCGCGGCGAGCTCGTCGTTCGTCATGCCCTCGCCGATCGCGATGAGGATCTCGCGCTCGCGCGGCGTGAGCACCTCGAGTCTCGTCTCGTCTGCCGGGGCGGGCGCCTCGACGAACTGTTCGATCATGCGGGCCGTCACGCGCGGTGCGAGCGCGGCATCGCCGGAATGCACCGCACGGATCGCGCCGAGCAGCTCCGGCGGACGCGCGTCCTTCAGGAGGAATCCGCTGGCGCCCGCGCGCAGCGCCGAGAACGCATACTCGTCGAGGTCGAAGGTCGTGAGCACGAGGATCCGCGGCGCATCGGCGCGCGCCGCGATCTGCTCGGTCGCGGCGATGCCGTCGAGCCCGGGCATCCGCACGTCCATGAGGATCACATCGATGCCGCCGGCCGCCGCGAGCCCGACGGCTTCGCGCCCGTCGGACGCCTCGGCCACGACCTCGATGTCGGGCTGAGCGTCGAGCATCATGCGCAGCCCCATGCGCACGAGCTCCTGGTCGTCGACGATCGCGACGCGGATGTCGGTCATGATTCTCCTGGGAGGTCGAGGACGGCTCTGACGCGCCAGCGTCCGTCAGGACGCGGGCCCGCTTCGAGACTTCCGCCGGTGAGCGCCGCGCGTTCGCGCATGCCTACGAGCCCGCGCCCCGAACCATCGGACGGGGCGGGATCGTGCGTGGTCTCGTTGTCGATCGTTAGGGTGACGACGCCATCGGCGTTGCGGCTGACGACATCGACGCGGCGCGTGCCGGGCGCGTGCCGGAGCACGTTGGTGAGCGACTCCTGCACGATGCGGTAGGCGGCGAGCGAGACGCCGCCGGGCGGTATCGCATCGCCCTCGCCGCGCCAGGTGACCGGCATGCCGGCGTCGCGGAACTGCGCGATCAGCGATCCGATGCCGTCGGCGCCCGGCTGCGGTGCGAGCTCCGCGACGGATCCGGGCGTCCGCAGCACCCCGAGCAGGCGCCGCATCTCTGCGAGCGATTCGCGCCCGGTCTCGGCGACGCGGCGCATGGCGTCCGGCGCCAGGTCGGATCCCGTCTCCGCCTGCGCCGCCGCGCCCTCCGAGAGCGTGATCATCACGGTGAGGCTGTGGGACACGATGTCGTGCATCTCGCGCGCGATGCGGGTGCGCTCTTCGCCGACCGCCAGCCGCGCGCGCTGGTCGCGCTCTCGCGCGAGATCCTCCGCACGGGCGATGAGCGCGCGCTCGTACCGTCGGCGCCCGCCGACCCACAGACCGATGAGCGTCGGCACGAGCATGACGAAGGACGATTGCACTAGATAGCCGAGCAGCTGCAGCCATCCGGTGGCCGTGAGTACCGAGTCGCTCGTCACGAGAGCGACACGGCCCTCGATGATGAAAGTTCCGAACCAGAGCACGGCCGCGATGGCGAAGCCGACCCACGCCCGTCGTGCAGAGCGGAACACAGCGATCGAGTACAGCGCGACCCACGTGGAGATCATTCCGAGTCCCATGCCGTTCGCGGGGAGGTACGCGATCAGACCGGCGGCGACGAGAAGCAGGAAGGGGAGGCGTCGTCGGAACAGCGTTCCGACGAATAGCGCGGCGGATCCGGCGCCGACGACGATCGCGCCCGACGCGTCTCCCGTGACGAGCAGAACGGGCGACAGCAGTGCGGGAATACCCGCCGTGAACACCGCGACGAGCGTGTCCACTGCGCGCGGGTGGCGGTCGATCCACCGCCGGAACAGGCCGGGCGGGCGCGGCAGCTCGAGCGCCGCCGCGCCCGGCGCGGCGGCGTCGTGAGTGCTCATCGCCAACGAATCTACGCGTCGCGGCGGTTCATTACCGCTGCACCGCCGAAGAACGCGACAGCGCCCCACGCGATCGTCAGCACGAGGTCCAGGACCAGTTCGCCCGTGATGGCGGTGTGGGCGACGGCGAGGTTCTGGCCCGTCGTGCCGAGCAGCACGTCCGAGACTGCGGGGCCCCACGACCACGGCAGTGTCGCGAGGATCATCGGCAGGATGAAGACGAAGACCAGCGCCGACGTGACGGCCCAGGTCTCCGAGCGCAGCATCGCCGCCACGCCGAGCGTGAACACGGCGGTCGCGGCCGCGAAGATCCCGACGCCCACCATCGGCAGGATCGCGCCGAACACGACGTCGTCGACGCCGGTGGGAAGGCCGAATGCGCCGCCCACGATCCATGCCGCGGCGAAAGCGAGAGCGAAGGCGACCAGCGTCGCGGCGAACGTGGCGGTCGCCACGACGAGCGCCTTCGCGGAGATCACGCCGAAGCGCTTCGGCGCAGCGCTGAGCACCGTGCGGAGGGAGCCCGTCGTGTGCTCCTTCGCGAACGCCGCCGACCCGATCACGACGGCCATCGCGATCGCGAAGAAGAAGCCGTTCATGGAGATCTCGCCTACGCTCGGCAGCCACTCGAGCATGGTCGGGTCCTGGCCGGAATCCGAGTACTGCGCGCCGTAGACGGCGGCGAACGCGCCGGCGGGAAGGATCACGAGGACGGTGCCGATGATCCAGGAGATGAGGTTGCCGCGCAGGCTCGAGAGCGCGATCCACTCGGCTCTCACGAGCGAGCCGAAAGTGACGCGGCTCGTCGCCTGCCGCGGGGCGGGAGCGGCGGAAGGTGCGGTTGTGGTTGCAGTAGTCATGGTCGATGTCCTCACAGTGAGCTGGTGGATCAGGCGGCGACAGCCGCGGCGTCGCTGCGGTACTCGGTCGCGTCGTCGGTGAGTGCGAGGTAGGCATCCTCGAGCGAGGCCGCTACGGGCGTCAGCTCGTGCAGCTCGAGCCCCTCGAGAGCGGCGGCGCGCGCGACGAGGTGGGCCGGGAGTCCGGTGACTTCGAGCGCGTCGGATCCGGTCTGCGTGATCGCCACGCCGTCGGCGGCGAGCACGGATCCGAGCACGGTGGCGTCGGACACCCGAACCCGCGTGGTCGGGTTCTGGGCGCCGCGGAGGAAGTCGCTGAGGGGAGCATCCGCAAGCACGCGACCCTTGCCGAGCACGATGATGTGGTCTGCGGTCTGCGCCATCTCGCTCATCAGATGCGAGGAGATGAACACGGTGCGGCCCTCGGCGGCCCGCGCCTTCGCGAAGCCGCGCACCCAGTGCACGCCCTCGGGGTCGAGGCCGTTGACGGGCTCGTCGAAGATGAGCACCTGAGGGTCGCCGAGCATCGTCGCGGCGATGCCGAGGCGCTGGTGCATGCCCAGCGAGAATCCGCCGATGCGGCGGCTCGCGACACCGGAGATGCCCGTGAGGTCCATGACGTCGTCGACGCGGCGGGCGCCGATGCCGTTGGTCGCCGCCAGCATGCGCAGGTGATCGACCGCGCGACGGCCGGGGTGAGCAGCTTTCGCATCGAGCAGGGCGCCCGCCTGGCTCATGGGGTCGTGGTGCTCGGCGAACGGCCGCCCGTTGACGGTCGCGGAACCCGCGGTCGGGCGGTCGAGCCCCATGATCATGCGCATCGTCGTCGACTTGCCCGCACCGTTCGGGCCGAGGAAGCCGGTCACCTGACCGGGCTTGGCGACGAACGACACGCTGTCGACCGCGACGTGCGATCCGAAGCGCTTGGTGAGGTTCTCTGTGGTGATCATGTTTCTATCCTTCGGCGTCGGCGACCTCTCCGCATCGGAGGCGAGGCGGATCCTTTCGCCTGCGGCGTCGTACCAGGGGATGACGCTCTCGTAGACTCGATTCATGCCCGAGATCCCCTTCACAAAAGGCCATGGCACCGGCAACGACTTCGTGATCGTGCCCGATCCCGATGGCGAGCTCGAATTGTCTGCCGCACAGGTCGCCGCGCTGTGCGACCGGCACTTCGGCATCGGTGCCGACGGGCTCCTGCGCGTCGTGCGGTCGGCAGCGGGCGGTTTCGATACCGACGCCGAGTGGTTCATGGACTACCGCAACGCCGACGGATCGATCGCCGAGATGTGCGGCAACGGGGTGCGGGTGTTCGCGCGGTACCTCGCCGACACGGGGCTCGCCTCACTCGACGCGCCGCTCGCGATCGGCACGCGCGCGGGTACGAAGATCGTCACGCGCAGCGACGACGGATTCCGGGTCGACCTCGGCGGCTGGCGCACAGACGACGCCGACCCGCTCGTGCGTGCGCGCGGCCTCGATGTCGCTCGCCCCGGTATGAACGTCGACCTCGGCAACCCGCACATCGTCGTCGCGCTCGCGAGCGACGCCGAGCTCGACGGCCTCGACCTCTCGGTGATCCCCCGCATCGACCCGGTTCCCGCGCACGGCGCGAACGTCGAGTTCGTGGTGCCCGACGATCCGCTGGTCTCGGACGGCGTGGGGCGCATTCGCATGCGGGTGTTCGAGCGCGGGGTGGGGGAGACGCTCTCCTGCGGAACCGGCACCGTCGCCGCCGCGCTCGCGGTGCGCAGCTGGGCGGGCGGCGCGCCGAACGCCTGGCGCGTCGAGGTCGCCGGCGGTGTGCTCGGCGTGACCATGTTCGAGGCCGATGGCGAGCACGTGGCGCTCTCAGGCCCGGCGACGCTGGTCTACTCGGGAACGGTGACGCTGGCGTAGACGACTCTCGTTTCGCCGTTCGTCGGGATTCTCCGACGCCTCACGCGCCGAGAGCGGCGCGCGCGTGCGCGACGACCGACTGACGGATCGCGTTCAGCGCCGCCGAGTCGATGCTCCACTGCTGCCAGTACAGCGGTTCGGCGAGGTCGGGGCCGCCGATGCGTGTGAGCGTGCCGAGATCGAGAGAGGGCTGGGCCTGGGCAGGCGGTAGCATGCCCCATCCCATGCTGAGACGCACGGCCGCGGCGTAGTCCTCCGACGCCGGCACATAGTGACGCGGCGGCGCCTCGGGATCGACCCCGAGCGCACGCAGCCAGTCGGACTGCACGTCGTCGGAGCGATCGAACTCGATCGTCGGGGCGACCGCGAGAGCATCAGGGGCGGTGCCGTGCGGAAACCACCGCGCGACGAACGCGGGCGTCGCGACGGCGACGTACTCGGTGGATCCGAGGCTCGTGACGGTGCAGCCCGCGATCGGTCGCCGCTGCGAGGTGATGGCCGCGAGAGCGGATCCGGTCTCGAGCAGCTTCGCCGTGCGGTCCTCGTCCTCGCGGACCAGTTCGAACGTGACGTCGTGGGCGTCGGTCACGGCGGCGAGGGCCGGGAGCAGCCAGGTCGCGAGCGAGTCGGCGTTGACAGCGATCGGCACATGCATGCGCTCTTGCCGATCGAGCCCGAGCGATACGGATGCCTCGTGCCCGATCGCCGCGTACTGCCGGGCCAGGCGCACGATGGTCGCGCCGTCGTCGGTCGCGCGGATCGGACGCGAGCGGATGATCAGCACGCGTCCGAGCTGCGACTCGAGGGTGCGCAGGCGCTGGCTCACGGCCGAGGGCGAGATCCGCAGGTTCCTCGCCGCCTGTTCGAACGAACCCTCGTCGACGATCGCCGCTACCGTCTCGGCCAGCTCGGGCGAAATCCACATAAGCGCTGCTTCACCGACTTTCGTTCGTCCTCATCTGCTTTTGATTCTCGCACGGGCACGAACACGATGGGGGCGTGCTCATCGCTTTCCTCGCCGGTCTAGGACTGTGCCTGTCGATCATCGCGGCACCCGGCGCTCAGAACGTGTTCCTGCTGCGCGAGGGGATCCGCCATGCCGGCTCAGGCCGCCGTCACGCGATCGCGCTCGCCGCCGTGTGCCTCGCGAGCGACGTGGTGCTGATCTCGGTCGGCGTCGGCGGGTTCGGCGTGGTCGTCGAGCAGGTGCCGTGGCTGTTCGACGCCGCACGATGGGCGGGCGTGGTGTTCCTCGGCGGCTATGGGCTGCTCGCCGCCCTCCGCGCGTACCGCGGAGGTGCGACGATCGACGCCGCATCCCCGTCACCGGAAGAGCCCCCGATCTTCGCTTCGGGCGCGACGGCTGGAGGGACGAGCACGGCGACGATCACGACCGCGCCCGAGCGGATTCGCACCCGCGCGGCGACCCTGCCCGCGATCCTCACCTGCCTCGCGATCACGTGGCTGAACCCGCACACCTATCTCGACACCGTGATGCTGCTCGGCTCCATCTCGACGACCTACGGAGATGCCCGGTGGTTCTTCGCCGTCGGCGCGATCGCGGGAAGCGCGATCTGGTTCGCGCTGCTCACTTTCGCGGCGAGGTTCGCGGCCCGCTGGCTGCGCTCATCGCGCTCCTGGCGCATGCTCGACATCGGTGTTGCCGTGATGATGCTCGGCCTCGCGACCGCGCTCGCCGTAGCCTGACGGCCGGCAGGGGTCACTGCGTCGCGATGGGACCCGTCGACGCGCTGCGGTGGCGCACCTTCAGCACGCGGAACCCCTTGGCCATGGCGTGGCGGTGCACGGCGAAGTCCTCGGGCAGCGTCTGATCCATCCAGCGGTGCAGCGAGTCGCTGCCGAGGTTCTTCTGCACCACGAGGAATGCGTCGCTTCCGATGTCGAGACGGGGCAGCCAGGTCTCGAGCAGGTCGTGAAGCGCGGGTTTGCCGATGCGGATCGGCGGATTCGAGCGGATCGTGCGGAACCGCACGTCGGGCGGGATCTGCTCGGCCGTTACGGCTCGGATGTTGTCGAGCCCGAGCGACGCGGCGGTTCGACGCACGAGGTCGAGCGCGCGCTCGTTGACGTCGAGCGCCCAGATGCGCGCGTGCGGCGACTGCAGGGCGAGGGAGAGGGAGATCGCACCCCAGCCGCAGCCGATGTCGAGGAAATCGCCGCCCGGGGGAGCCTCAGGAGAGTTCGCGAGAAGAACCTCGGTGCCCTTGTCGAGCCGATCGGGACTGAACACGCCGCTCGCCGTCGTGGCGGTGATCTCACGTCCAGCGAGCGTCACACGGACAGAGCGGAGTTCTTCCGGGCTCGAGGGCTGCGCACTGAAATAGTGATCCCCCATGAACATCGACATTACCGGAGGCCCGAGGGGCGTGAGAAGCGGATAAAATCGAAGACAGTCACCACGAAAGGCATCACTTGGCCGAAACCACAGGCACCGACGACGTCGTCGACCGCATCCTCGCTCGCGACGAGTCGCGCAGCACGTCCCGTATTTTCGGCGCCGCACAGGCGCTGCAGCCCGAGGGCGCGTCAGACCACGCCGGCGACGGCGACCAGTGGGATCTCGAAGACCGCCACGCGCTTCGTCGCGTTTCCGGCCTGTCGACCGAGCTCGAAGACGTCAGCGAGGTCGAGTACCGCCAGGTGCGCATGGAGAACGTCGTGCTCGTCGGCGTCTACCCGTCCGGCTCGCAGGCCGATGCCGAGAACTCGCTCCAGGAGCTCGCCGCGCTCGCCGAGACGGCGGGATCCGTGGTGCTCGACGGCGTGCTGCAGCGGCGTCCGCACCCCGACGCCGCGACGTACGTCGGCCGAGGCAAGGCAGAGGAGCTGCGCGACCTCGTGACCTCGGTCGGTGCCGACACGGTCATCGCCGACGCCGAGCTCGCGCCCAGCCAGCGGCGTGCGCTCGAAGACGTGATCAAGGTCAAGGTCATCGACCGCACCGCAGTGATCCTCGATATCTTCGCGCAGCACGCCAAGACGCGCGAGGGCAAGGCGCAGGTCGAGCTCGCGCAGCTCGAGTACCTGCTCCCGCGCCTGCGAGGCTGGGGCGAGTCGATGAGTCGCCAGGCCGGAGGCCAGGTGGGCGCAGCCGGCGCCGGCATGGGCTCCCGCGGCCCCGGTGAGACGAAGATCGAGCTGGATCGCCGCCGCATCCGCACGCGCATGGCGATCCTGCGCAAGCAGATCCGCGGGTTCGAACCGGCCCGTGAGGCGAAGCGCGCCGAGCGCGGGCGCCATGCGATCCCCTCGGTCGCGATCGCGGGCTATACGAACGCAGGCAAGTCGAGCCTGCTCAACCGCCTCACACAGGCGGGCGTGCTGGTCGAGAACGCCCTGTTCGCCACCCTCGACGCGACCGTGCGCCGCACGGAGACGGCCGACGGACGCGTGTTCACACTCGCCGACACCGTCGGCTTCGTGCGCAACCTGCCGCACCAGCTCGTGGAGGCATTCCGCTCGACGCTCGAAGAGGTAGCCCAAGCCGATGTCATCGTGCACGTGGTCGACGGCAGCCATCCCGATCCCGCGGGACAGCTGCAGACCGTGCGCGACGTGCTCGGCGAGGTCGGCGCGCGCGATCTGCCCGAGATCGTCGTGTTCAACAAGATGGATCTCGTGGGAGAGTCCGAGCGGCTCGTGCTCGCGGGACTCGCGCGCGACGCGGTGTTCGTCTCGTCCCGCACGGGCGAGGGGATCGACGAGCTGCGACGCGTCGTGGAAGAAGCCCTCCCGGTGCCCGCGGTCGAGATCCGTGCACTTGTGCCGTACGACCGCGGCGACCTCCTCTCACAGATCCATGAGACCGGACAGTTCCTCTCACAGACACACGAGGAGACGGGTACGCTGATCCACGCCCGGGTCGCGCCTCGCCTCGCGGCCGACCTCGGTCCGTTTCTCGCTGCCTAGGAAAGCTCGACGGGTTCGACGCCCGGGGTGTCGAACCCGAGCACCTGCCCGAGGAAGGCGAGCTCGTTCGAGAAGCACGCGATGATCGTCTCGGAGCGGCGGAAGCCGTGGCTCTCGCCCTCGAACGTGAGGTATGCATGCGGCACGGCGTTCGCCGCGAGCGCGTCGCGCAGGGCCTCTGACTGCGACGGCGGCACCACGGGATCCTCGGTGCCCTGCAGGATGAGCAGAGGCGTACGGAGCTTCTCGGGATGGGTGAGCGGCGACCGTTCGATGTAGTCGGCCTCCGCTTCGGGCATCGGCCCGACCAGGCCGTCGAGGTACCGCGCCTCGAAGTCGTGCGTTTCGGCGAGCAGCATGCGCAGGTCGGCGACGCCGTAGCGGCTGATGCCCGCCGCGAACACATCGGTGTCGGCGAGCGCGCACAGCACGGTCCAGCCGCCGGCGGAACCGCCCTTGATCGCGAGCCGCTCGGGGTCGGCGAGGCCCTTCGCGACGAGGCCCTGCGCGGCGGCGACGACGTCCTGCACGTCGACGAGGCCCCAAGCGCCGCTCAGTCGCTCGCGGTAGGCGCGGCCGTACCCGGAGGATCCGCCGTAGTTGACGTCGAGCACACCGATGCCGCGGCTCGTGAAGAACGATGAGGCCTGCGACAGGTCGCCCGTGACGTGACCTGTCGGGCCGCCGTGCACGAGCACCAGCACGGGCGGCAGCTCGTCTTCGAGGCCCGCGAGACTCCCGTTCGTCGGCGCGTAGTAGAAGGCGTGCACGGGCCCGAGCGGGCCAGGAAAGGTCATGGGCTCCGCCACGGCGTGCACGCCGGACGTCAGATCGATCTCGCCGCCGCGCAGCGGGCGGAGCGAGCGTGCCGACACGTCGAGCTCCCACAGCCCGCCCGGCACCTCCGCGCCTGCGCCCGTGAGAAGGGCGCGCCTGCCGCGCACCGCCTGTATGTGGACATCCCCCGTGAGAGGAGTCTCCAGTTCGGCGACGCTGCCCGAGACAGGGTCGATGAGTACGAGCCTCGAGCGGCCCTCGGTGACCACGGCGATGACGTTGCCGTCGTCGAGCGAGCCGTACCAGCGTGCTCCGAGGCTCCAGAGCGGCCCGCCGGTATCACCGTCGACGGAATAGATCGGCTCGGGCGCGGCGTGCGCGAGACCGTCATCGAAGCGCACGCGGAACAGGTTCCAGCGCTGCGTCCACGTGCGGTCGGCGCGCGCCGCCGTGGTGGGCGGATCCTGTGAGAACAGCAGCTCGTCCTCGCCCGTCCACTCGGGTTGCAGCGCCGATACGTTCTCGCCGTGACTGGCGCCGCGACCTCCCGCGAGACGCGTCCACTCGGTCACGCGTCCGTTCTCGAGCGCGCCGACGCGCAGCTCTGCGGCGTCCCATGGCATGTCGGGATGGTCCCAGGCGATCCATGCGATCCGGCCGTCGCGCGGGGCCGGGTACGCGAGGAAATCGGAGCCGGACACGACCGACACCACCGCGTTCGGATCGCTTTCGCCCGATCCGTCGAGCGGGATCCGGACGATCTCGCGCTCCGGGGTCTCGCGCGGGGACCCGTGCGTCTCGCGCACCGCCCAGAGCGAACCGTCGGCCCATACCAGGTCTCCGTGCGCGTACCGGGCGTCGGCGGGAGTCAGAGGCGACGGATCCGACGCGTGGTCCGCGACGTACACGCGCTGATCCGACTGCTCGACGAAGGCGAATCTCTCGCCGTCGAGCAGCGTCCACGCACCGCCGCCGTACTCGTGCACGCGCGAGCGCGCGCTCCACGGCGCTCGGAGCACGGGATCCGATCCCGCGGCGCGGAGGATCGCGGTGCGACCGTTCTCCGAGGGCACCGATTCGGCCCACCACACGTCGTCCCCGACGTAGCGTGCCCGGTCGAGCCGCAGCGAGCCCGCGGGCATGTCCTCGGGACGGATGGACGACGGCCAGGAGCCGAAGGCGCGACGGTCATTGGTACCCATATGCCCACGCTAGCCGCACCCAATCGGTCGTGCGACGTGACCGGCGCGTCGGTCAGACGGCGCGCATCACCGCGACGACTCGGCCGAGCACGACGGCCTCGTCGCCGAGGATCGGCTCGAAAGCCGTGTTGCGGGGGAGCAGCCACACGTGGCCGTCGCGTTTGCGGAAGGTCTTGACGGTGGCCTCTCCATCGAGCATCGCAGCGACGATCTCACCGTTCTCCGCCGTGTTCTGCGTGCGCACGACGACCCAGTCGCCGTCGCAGATCGCGGCGTCGATCATCGAGTCGCCCGAGACCTTGAGCATGAACAGTTCGCCGTTTCCGACCAGCTGGCGGGGGAGCGGGAAGATCTCTTCGACATGCTGCTGCGCCGTGATCGGCGCGCCGGCCGCGATGCGGCCGACGAGGGGAACCATCGCGGCATCGCCCACTGACGGGGCCGAGTCCGCCGGGTTCTCCGTCGACGTGCCGGGCAGGTCGACGAGCACCTCCATGGCGCGCGTCTTGCCGGGGTCGCGGCGCAGGTAGCCGCTGAGTTCGAGCTGGCCGAGCTGATGGGTGACGCTCGAGAGCGACTTGAGGCCGACGGCGTCGCCGATCTCGCGCATGCTCGGCGGGTACCCGTTGACCTGGATCGAATGCTGGATGACCTCGAGGATCGCGAGCTGCTTCTCGCTCAGATTCTTGCGGCGGCGCCCCTTCGGGCGGGTCTGCGGTGTGATGTCGGCACTCATCCGCTCGCTCCTCTTCGAATGTCAGTGGTTCCTGCTGAGGTGGGACCCATCGAGAGGAACGCTACCGGAGACGGGGCGATCTTCGGGAGATTTGTTCGAGTGTGTCGCTGATGTCGGCGGCAGATCTTCGAATTTGACCTTGACAAATTCGAACATTCGAAGATAGATTCGGAACATCACTACGAGAGAAGGGCATCTGATGAGCACGGTCACCCTTACGGCACCCGCAACGCACATCGCGCATTCCCGCACCCGCTTGCGCCTGACGGCTCGCGGTCGTCGGGTTCTTGCCGCCCTCGCGGCGCTCCCCGTCGTCGGGGCAGTCGCCGTCGCGACGTTCGCGGGCGGCGCGGCGCTCGGCTCGAACGACACCGGCGCGGCCGCCGGCACTTTCCGATCCGTCACGGTGATGCCGGGAGATTCTCTCTGGGGCATTGCCGAGCGGGTCGCGCCAGATGCTGATCCGCGTGAGGTCGTCAACGAGATCATTTCGCTCAACGTGCTGCCGAACGCCGCGGTTGACGCTGGCGAGCGCATCGCGATCCCGACCGAGTACACGAGCGGCAGCTGATTCTCGCGGGGCTCTAGAATCGAGGGTGTGACGGTGACACTCGAAGATCTGCCCCTCAGAGATGACCTGCGCGGTCGCAAGCCCTACGGTGCTCCTCAGGAGCCCCTTGCCGTGGCGTTGAACGTCAACGAGAACACGCATCCGGTGCCCGGCGATGTCGCTGACGACATCGCGGAGTCCGTTGCCAAGTCGATCTCCGGGCTGAATCGCTATCCCGATCGCGAGTTCGTCGAGCTGCGCGAGGCATTCGCCGACTACCTCGGCCACGGCATCGCGCCCGAGCAGGTGTGGGCGGCGAACGGCTCGAATGAGGTGCTGCAGCACATCCTGCAGGCCTTCGCGGGCCCCGGTCGCACGGCGATGGGGTTCTCGCCGACGTACTCGATGTATCCGCTCCTCGTTCGCGGCGTCGGATCCGAGTGGATCGAAGGCGCGCGCGGTCCGCGCTTCGAGATCGCTGCGACAGACGCCGCTCGGCAGGTGCGCGAGGCCGACCCCGACGTCGTCTTCCTCTGCACTCCCAACAATCCGACGGGCACGCCGCTCTCGCTCGACGTGGTCGAGGCGGTCTATGAGGCCAGTCGCGGCATCGTGATCGTCGACGAAGCATATTTCGAGTTCTCGGCCGACGACGGGTCGTCGGCACTGACCCTGCTCTCCGGCCGCGAGCGCCTGGTCGTCTCACGCACCATGAGCAAGGCATTCGCGTTCGCCGGCGCGCGCGTCGGCTACCTCGCAGCAGATCCCGCGCTGATCGACGCGCTGCGCCTGGTGCGCCTCCCGTACCACTTGAGCGCGATCACGCAGGCGGCTGCGACTGCGGCGCTTCGGCACAGCGAAGAGATGCTGCGCACCGTCGACGAGATCATCGTGCAGCGCGACCGCATCTCGGCCACTCTTGAGGCGCTCGGATACGACCCCTATCCCTCGGGCAGCAACTTCGTTCTGTTCGGCGGCGTCGACGACCCGCGCGAGACCTGGCGGCGCTTGTACGAGCGCGGTGTGCTCGTGCGCGACGTCGGAATCCCGGGGCACCTGCGCGTCTCGGCCGGCACCGAAGATGAGACGAGCGCCTTCCTCGACGCGCTCGCGAGCATTCGCGACGAATAGGATCGAGCCATGAGTAGCGCCCGCACCGCGTCCCGCACCCGCGCCACGAGCGAGTCGTCGATCGAGCTCGAGATCGACCTCGACGGCACCGGCTCGAGCAGCATCGACACCTCGGTGCCGTTCTTCGACCACATGCTTACGGCGTTCGCGAAGCACTCGCTGACCGACCTGCGCGTGAAGTCGACGGGAGACACCCACATCGACGTGCACCACACGGTCGAAGACACGGCGATCGTTCTCGGGCAGGCCATCCGCGAGGCGCTCGGCGACAAGACGGGCATCTCGAGGTACGGCGATGCCCTCGTGCCGCTCGACGAGGCGCTCGCGCAGGCCGTCGTCGACATCTCGGGCCGGCCGTACCTGGTGCACACCGGCGAGCCTGCAGGCTTCGAGATGCACCTCATCGGCGGGCACTTCACCGGGTCGATGGTGCGCCACGCATTCGAGGCGATCACGTTCCACGCGGGCCTCACGGTGCACGTCAACGTGCTCGGCGGGCGCGACCCGCACCACATCGCCGAGGCCGAGTTCAAGGCGTTCGCGCGGGCGTTCCGGCAGGCGAAGTCGCTCGACCCGTTGGTCATCGGCGTGCCCTCGACCAAGGGCGCACTCTGATGGCATCCGAGCGGCCGCTGGTCGCTGTGCTCGACTACGGTTCGGGCAACGTGCACTCGGCTGTCAAGGCCCTCGAGAGGGCGGGCGCCGACGTGCGCCTGACCCGCGACCGTGCCCTCATCGCTGAGGCCGATGGCCTGCTCGTGCCCGGCGTCGGCGCGTTCAGCGCCGTGATGCACCAGCTCGAGGCGATCCGCGGAGGCGAGTTGATCGAACGTCGCCTCGCGGGCGGGCGCCCGGTGATGGGCATCTGCGTGGGCATGCAGGTGATGTTCGAGCGCGGCATCGAGCGCGGAGCCGACACCGATGGCCTCGGCGAGTGGCCGGGCGTCGTTCGGAGGCTCGACGCGCCGGTCGTGCCCCACATGGGATGGAGCACTCTCGACGTCGGGCAAGGAAGCAGGCTCTTCGCGGGCCTCGAGACGGAACGGTTCTACTTCGTGCACTCCTACGCCGCGCAGGAGTGGACCCTCGACGTGATGCCGCCGTTCCCCGTCCCGTCGGTCACCTGGGCGACCCACGGCACGCCCTTCATCGCTGCGGTCGAGAACGGCCCGCTCACGGCCACGCAGTTCCACCCCGAGAAGTCGGGCGAGGCCGGCATCGGCGTGCTGCGCAACTGGCTGCGAACCCTTTCGGAATGACCGAGTTGGGCGGAACGCGCCCAGACGGCTAGCGTGGTCGGTTGTGAGGTGTGCGGGAGGTGCCCGCAGCCGATTTGGAGACATGAACGACTTCGCTTCGACCCCCAAACTGACCCTGCTTCCCGCCGTCGACGTGGCCGATGGCCAGGCCGTGCGCCTGACGCAGGGAGAGGCCGGCTCTGAGACGAGCTACGGCGACCCGATCGAGGCCGCCGAGCAGTGGCGCGACCAGGGCGGTGAGTGGCTGCATCTCGTCGACCTCGACGCGGCGTTCGGCCGCGGCAACAACACCGCGATCCTGCGCAAGGTCGTCAAGCACATGAAGGGCGTGAGCGTCGAGATCTCGGGAGGCATCCGCGACGACGCCTCGCTCGAGGCTGCCCTCGCCTCGGGCGCCGAGCGCGTCAACCTCGGCACTGCGGCCCTCGAGAACCCCGACTGGACGGCCTCCGTCATCGCCCGCTACGGCGAGGCGATCGCGGTCGGCCTCGACGTGCGGGGCACGACCCTCGCCGCACGCGGCTGGACGAAGGAGGGCGGCGACCTCTGGGAGGTGCTCGAGCGCCTGGAGGAAGCGGGCTGCGCCCGCTACGTCGTCACCGACGTGACGAAAGACGGCACGCTCAAGGGGCCGAACATCGAGCTGCTGCGCCAGATGACGGAGCACACCGACCGCCCCGTGGTCGCATCCGGCGGCATCGCGAGCCTCGACGACATCGCGGCTCTGCGCGAGCTCGTGCCGCACGGCGTCGAGGGCGCCATCGTCGGCAAGGCGCTCTACGCGGGTGCGTTCACGCTCGCCGAGGCGCTGGATGTCGCCGCACAGTGATCCCGCGGGCGAGGAGGGCGCGCCAGCGCGCCTTCCCGCCCACCTCGCCGGCAATACCGCCGACTCGGCGGGACAGTCGTGGGAGGGGCGCGCCTTCCAGCAGAACCCGGCAGCAGGCGACGACGGATCCGCGGATCCCGCGTTGCTCGCGGCGCTCTCCGGCTTCCGCGACGGCCGGGCTCGACACGAGGACGTCGTCGACGCGCTCCGGCGCGCACGCGTGCTCGTGCCGCTCGTCGCGGAGAAGGGCGACGAGGGTGTCGGTCCGACGGGGCTGACGGTCGACAAGACGCAGGAGCTGTCGATCGTCACGGTCGCAGCACCGGACGGCCGCAAAGTGCTTCCGGCGTTCACGAGCGTCGACACGATGCGCGCGTGGAACCCGCTTGCGCGCCCGATCCCGGTCGCGGGAACCCGTGCGGCACTCGCCGCCGCCGGTGAAGACACCGATCTCATCGTGTTGGACCCGACGAGCCCCGGCGAGTTCGTCGTGCGGCGCCCGGCGATCTGGGCGATTGCTCAGGAGCAGCCGTGGACCCCGTCATGGCTCAGCACCGAGGTGGCCGACGCATTCCATGCGTCGATCGGATCAGAGCTGGCGGTGCACGACATCGCCATCGGCCCGGGCGATCCGGACGCGCGCCTGCGCGGCCCCGAACTCACGGTCGCGCTGACGCTCATGGCCGGCCTCGACCGCGCCGAACTCGACACGATCCTCGGCCGGCTCGCGAAGAGGTGGGCGGCCGACGACCGCATCGCGGTGCTCGTCGACTCGATGCAGGTGCGCATCACGTCGTGATGCCGCCCGCTACGGTCAGTTGACCGGTCCGGTGAACTTCTCGCCGGGGCCCTGTCCGATCGCATCGGGGATGGGGGAGATCTCGCGGAAGCGCAGCTGCAGCGAGCGGAGCCCATCGCGGATGGGCCGCGCGTGCATGTCGCTGATCTCCGGAGCCGCAGCGGTCACAAGACCCGCGAGCGCATTGATGAGCTTGCGCGCTTCGTCGAGGTCGGTCCAGTCGTCGGCCTGACCCTCTTCGCCGAGGCCGAGCTTGACCGCGGCTGCGCTCATGAGGTGAACGCAGCTCGAGGCGATGACCTCGACGGCGCCGACATCAGCGATGTCGCGAGCCGCCTCGGTTGCGGCCGCGGCCTGTGCGCTCTCCTCCCACTTCGCCATGCGTTCGGTGTCGAAGGAGAAGGCGTGATCGCCGGAGGTGGTGCTCATGAATGTCTTTCTGTTAGACTGCTTCGGGCTCCGGAAGTGATTCCGGACGAAAGAGGATCTTCATCCCACCCGCGCTTGCCGTTCAAGGCTACCGGGTCACGTAACACTCCGCTCGCCGAACGGCGGGTCGGGACGAGCGGAACGCTCGTTCATCGGGTGGTGTGCGCGCGAACCTGCGTCTCGCACGGGTGGATGGTGATGATTTCTCCCGCCCGTGGCGCGATCTTCGCGCGGCGGTGGCTCACCGACTATCGCACCATTAGGAGTACCGCATCAGCGATCCCCGTATCAACGAGCGCATTCGCGTGCCCGAAGTCCGACTCATCGGCCCGGGCGGCGAACAGATCGGCGTCGTCCGCAGTGAGGTGGCGCTTCGTCTCGCACAGGAAGCAGATCTCGACCTCGTCGAGGTTGCTCCTGACTCGCGTCCCCCCGTAGCCAAGATCATGGACTACGGAAAGTTCAAGTACGAGGCCGCTCAGAAGGCTAAGGAAGCACGTCGCAACCAGGCCAACACGGTGCTCAAGGAAGTTCGCTTCCGGTTGAAGATCGATCAGCATGACTACGACACGAAGCGCAAGCGCGCGGAGGGCTTCCTCCAGGCGGGCGACAAGGTCAAGGCCATGATCCTGTTCCGCGGTCGCGAGCAGCAGCGTCCCGAGATGGGCGTGCGCCTGCTGATGAAGTTCGCCGAGGAAGTCGCCGAGCTCGGCACTGTCGAGTCGCGTCCGAAGATCGACGGCCGAAACATGGTCATGATCATCGCGCCGGTGAAGAACAAGTCCGAGGCGAAGGCCGAGCAGAACGCAAAGCGTGCCGTCAACAAGCAGGCCGCGCGCGAAGCGAAGCACACGCCGAAGAACTCCGAAAGCGCGTAGTCACCTCCATAAGTCTTCCCGCCGTGAGGCGGGTCGCCCACACGTCGCCCCTCTGCGGGGCGCACACGTCAAGGAAAGAAAATGCCGAAGCAGAAGACCCACTCGGGCGCCAAGAAGCGCTTCAAGATCACCGGCAGCGGCAAGCTCAAGAAGCAGCAGGCGGGAATGCGCCACAACCTTGAGCACAAGTCGAGCCGCCGGACTCGTCGTCTGAACCAGGACCAGGTTGTGTCCGGCAACGACGTGAAGGCCATCAAGAAGCTCCTCGGCCGCTGAGCCGCTCGAATCTCGTAACGCGTTAAGGAATATAAGTCATGGCAAGAGTAAAGCGCGCAGTCAACGCGCATAAGAAGCGTCGCGTCATCCTCGAGCGTGCCTCGGGTTACCGTGGTCAGCGTTCGCGTCTGTACCGCAAGGCGAAGGAGCAGGTCACCCACTCGCTCGTCTACGCGTACCGCGACCGCCGCAAGCGCAAGGGCGACTTCCGTCGTCTGTGGATCCAGCGCATCAACGCCGGTGCGCGCGCGAACGGCCTCACGTACAACCGCTTCATCCAGGGCCTGAACCTGGCCGGCGTCGAGGTCGATCGCCGCATGCTGTCCGAGCTGGCGACGAACGAGCCCGCCACGTTCGCGAAGCTGGTCGAGGTCGCGAAGGGCGCGCTGCCCTCCGACGTCAACGCGCCGAAGGCCGCGTAAGCGACTTCTGCTTGTGCGAAGGGGCGTCCCGAAAGGGGCGCCCCTTCGTCCTGCGGGCGGCCGGGTCAGCCCTACCGGGGAATCGCGGGGTCGCCACGTTGCGCGCAGCACGCTTCTCGCGATGAACTGGTGTCATGCCCGTTCCTCTGCCGCCGCGAACAGGCGGCCGGCTGTCCGTCTCCGTCGTGATCCCCGCGCACAACGAGTCCCGCATCATCGCCCGCTGTCTGCGGGCCGTGCTGAAGCAGACGGATCCGGTCGACGAGATCATCGTCGTCGACAACGGCAGCGACGATGCCACCGCGCAGATCGCGCGCGGATTCGCGGGCGTACGCGTGATCCACGAGCCGCGCGTCGGCGTGACGTATGCCCGCACGACGGGCTTCGACGCCGCGGGCTCTGACGTGATCGCGCGGATCGACGCGGACTCGCTCGTGCGGCGCGACTGGGCCGCGTGCATGCGGCGGGCGTTCGAGGGAAGCGACGTCGACGCCGTCGGCGGCGGCGCGGGCATCGCCGAGCTCTCGCCCGGCGAATGGTGCTGGTTCGGCTGGTGGTACCGGGGCTTCCGGAGCTGGCACCAGCGCAGCATCGGGGTGCGCCCCATGCTGTACGGCTTCAATTCGGCGATGCGGCGCACAGCGTGGCATGACGCGCGTCACCTCGTCGCGGAGGGCGACGCGACGGTCAGCGACGACGTCGACGTGACGATCGCGCTGCTGCGCACGGGGCATCGGTTGAGGTTCGATCCGCGAATCGGCGTGCGCGCCCGACTCTTCCGCTCGATCGATCGCGAGAAGCTCGAGCGGTACTACCGCACCGATGGGATCACGCTCGCGCGCCACGAGTTCGGCCGCCGAAGCCGGTGGGCCGAGGAGCGCCCCCGCATCGGGTCGCTCGGGTGACGGCGGCAGGGGCCCGGCGGAGGGGCCCGTCGTTCCGCACATGGGTGAGTCTGATCACCGGGCTGCTCGTCGCCGTCATCATCTGGCAGGCGTGGCCGAGCGTCCTCGACGCGTGGCACAGCCTGCATCAGGTGAACCTCTTCGTGTTCGCGCTGCTCGTGCCGATCCAGCTGGCGAGCTTCGCGGCAACCGGCGAGGTGCTGTTCTCGTTCCTGCGGGCACGCGGTGAGCTGCGCGGCATGCACCCACTGTCGGCCATGCGCATGTCGCTGGAGTTCAACTTCGCGAATCACATGCTCCCGTCCGGGGGCGCAGCAGGAATCGCATACACCTCGTGGAAGCTCACCACGCTCCGCGTGCCCGCGAGTCGGGCGACGCTCGCACAGTTCGCGAAGTTCGCCGTCACGTTCGTCTCCTTCAGCATCATGCTCGCGGCTGCGGGCACGTGGCTGATCCTCTCGGGCGAGGGGCGGCCGAGTGTGCTCTGGGCCGCCGCCGGCATCGGCGTGCTCGCGGTCGGAGGCACAGTGCTGGGCGTGTGGGCCCTTCGCCGTCGGCGCATGCTGCACCGTATCGCGGGCGTCGTCGTGCGCGCGGCGCGCTGGGTGCTGGAGGTTCTGCGGATCCGCCGGCACATCGACCCCGTGCCGCTCGTGCGCTTCGTCGACGGACTGCACGTCGAGGTGCGCGGTGTGCTCGCGAGCCCGCGCACGCTCGTCGTACCGTTCTGCTGGTCGTTCCTCGTCAATGCGCTCGATGCGAGTCTGTTCTGGGTCGCCCTCGGCGCCTTCGGCGTGTTCCCCGATCCGGCGCTCGTGTTCGTCGCGTACGGCGTCGCCACGGTCGCCAGCATGGTCATCGTCACGCCGAACGGCGTCGGGGCGTACGAGGTCGTGATGGTCGGCATATTCGTCGCCGGCGGCCTCGACCCATCGATCACGATCGCGGCGATCGTTCTCGCGCGTGCCGTGCTGCTGCTCGGCACGATCGTCTTCGGCTGGGGCTTCTATCAGCACAGCGTCGCCACCGCGCACGCGCCGCGGATCAGCGCGCGTGCGCGGGCGCATCGGCAGGCGCCACCCCGGTAGCCTGGAACCATGCTTGAGAACCCCCGCGCCGCGCGCGTCCGCACCATCCGCAAGCTCTCCCAGCGAGGTGAGCGCCGAGAGACCGGGCGCTTCCTCCTCGAGGGTCCGCAGGCGGTGCGAGAGGCTCTCACATATCGCCCCGACCTGGTAGAGCAGCTCTTCGTCACGCCGACGGCTCTCGAGAGGCACGGAGACATTCGCACGCTGATCGACGATGCGCAGGGGGAGAACCCTGATCTCGAGTGGGAGTACGCCGACGAGGCCGTCATCGATTCGATGAGCGACACGGTCACGCCTCAGGGTTTCGTGGCCGTCGCGCGTCAGAACCCGACCGCACTGAAAGACATCTTCGCGGCCGAGCCGAAGCTCATCGTGATCTGCGAGGAGGTCCGCGATCCCGGCAACCTCGGCACGATCGTCCGCGCGGCGGATGCCGCCGGGGCCGACGCCCTTGTTCTCACGGGGCGCACGGTCGACCCGTTCAACCCGAAGGTCGTGCGCTCGACGACCGGGTCGCTGTTCCATGTGCCGTTCGCGGTCGAGGCCGACCTCGCCGATGTCACCGGCCGCGCGCGTGGCGCGGGCCTTCAGGTGCTCGCGGCCGATGTCAAGGGCGACGACCTGCTGGGCGTGCGCAGCGAGGGCGCGCTCGAGAATCCGACGGCGTGGGTGTTCGGCAACGAGGCGCGGGGCCTGACCGACGATGCCCTTGCGCTCTGCGACCGCGCGCTGCGCCTGCCGATCTACGGGGCCGCCGAGTCGCTCAACCTCGCGACCGCGGCCAGCGTGTGCCTCTACGAGACGGCCTTCGCTCAACGCTCGATGTAAGCGTTATGTAACGGCTGCGATTCGTCGGCGCGCGCTATGGCGGCGCCGGCGTCTGTGTGGATAAGCTGACCGGCATGGCAGAGCCTCTTGTAGTGATCGACCACGTGCAGAAGCACTATGGTGACTTTCACGCACTGAAAGACATCAATCTGACAGTCGCCCGCGGTGAGGTCGTGGTGGTGATCGGTCCGTCGGGGTCTGGGAAGTCCACCCTGTGCCGCACGATCAACCGGCTCGAGACGATCACGAGCGGCACGATCGAGATCGACGGCAAAGAGCTTCCGAAGGAAGGCCGTGAGCTTGCGACGCTGCGCGCCGAGGTCGGCATGGTGTTCCAATCGTTCAACCTGTTCAGCCACCTGACGATCCTCGAGAACGTCACGCTCGGCCCGATCAAGGTCTTGAAGCGCAGCAAGGCCGACGCCGAGAAGGAAGCGCGACAGCTGCTCGACCGGGTCGGCATCGGCCATCAGGCCGACAAGCTGCCGGCCCAGCTCTCGGGCGGCCAGCAGCAGCGCGTCGCGATCGCCAGATCGCTCGCGATGCACCCCAAGGTCATGCTCTTCGACGAGCCCACCTCGGCGCTCGACCCCGAGATGATCAACGAGGTGCTCGACGTGATGGTCGATCTCGCCAAGGAGGGCATGACGATGGTCGTCGTGACCCACGAGATGGGCTTCGCGCGCAAGGCCGCCGACCGCGTCGTCTTCATGGCCGACGGCGAGATCGTCGAAGAGGCGGAGCCCGAGACGTTCTTCACGAACCCACAGTCGAACCGAGCCAAAGACTTCCTCTCGAAGCTTCTCACCAAGTAGGTCCCCATGGCGCGCGCTTACAGCAGAGGGCGCGTCTCGAATCCAGCAGGAGGAAAACATGCGTAAGTTCCGTAACTTCGCGGTCGCAGGGCTCGCAGCCGGCGCGCTCTTCGCCTTGACGGCGTGCAACAGCGGATCCCCGTCCGACCCCGCGGGCGGCGGCGACGCTCCCGAGCAGGAGGTCGCAGAGGACGTGGCGCTCGAGGGCAGCGACACCTACGACCGCATGGTCGAGAACGGCGGCCCGACGATCGGTGTCAAGGAGGACCAGCCGGGTCTCGGCTACCTCGACGTCACAACCGGCGAGCGTAGCGGCTTCGACATCGAGATCGCTCGATGGATCGCCGCGTCGCTCGGCTTCGAGGAGGGCGACATCACGTACGAGCCGATCGCCTCCGCGAACCGCGAGCAGGCGCTCGTCAACGGCGACATCGACTACTACGTCGGCACCTACTCGATCACCGATCAGCGCAAGGAGCAGATCGACTTCGCCGGCCCGTACTTCGAGACCGGCCAGGGCTTCCTCGTCTCGGCCGACAGCGAGATGACCGAGGTCACCGACGTCTCCGACTTCAACGGCATGAAGGTCTGCTCTGCGACCGGCTCGACGCCGATCCAGAACATCAAGGAGAACTTCCCCGAGATCGACACGAGCGAGTACGACATCTACTCGCAGTGCGTCGAAGACGTGCTGAGCGGAAAGGTCGACGCGGTCACGACCGACGCGGCGATCCTCATCGGCTACGCGGCCCAGGATCCGGACAACCTCAAGGTTCTCGACGGCCTGTTCACCGAGGAGCGCTACGGTGTCGGCATCCCGAAGGGCGACACCGCCCTTCAGGAGCACATCAACACGATGCTCACCGACGGCGGCGACAAGTGGCAGGAGATCTTCGACGCGACGCTCGGACAGTCGGGCATCGAGATCGAACAGCCCGAGGTCGACCCGGCCGGTTGATGACTCGCGGTGAGGGGCGCGTGGACGTCATCTTCGAGAACCTCGACCTGTGGCGACAGGGCATCGGCTTCACGCTGCTCGTGTTCTTCTTCGGCGGCCTGATCGCCCTCGTACTCGGCACCATCGTGGGCGCGATGCGCGTCTCGCCGGTGCCGATCGCGCGCGCGGTCGGCACGCTGTACGTGAACCTGATCCGCAATACGCCCCTGACGCTCGTCTTCTTCTTCTTCGTATTCGGGTACAGCGCACTTGCGCTTCCGAACCTGTCGAACACCGTGCTCGGCATCATGGCGATCGGCGTGTACACCGCCACATACGTGGCCGAGACGCTGCGCGCCGGCATCAACACCGTTCCGGTCGGCCAGGCCGAGGCGGCGCGCGCTATCGGCCTGCCGTTCGGGCAGGTCATGTCGCTCGTCGTACTGCCGCAGGCCTTCCGTTCCGTCGTGCCGCCGCTCATGAGCGTCATCATCGCGCTGCTGAAGAACACGACCGTCGCGGCGGGCTTCGGCATCGCGGTGTTCCCGCTGCTGCAGTCGACGATCTCCAACTCTCACACGCGGCCGGGTACGCCGATGGAGGTGCTGCTCTGGGTGGCGGCGATCTTCGTGGCGCTCGTCATGCTGCTGACCTGGCTGCAACGAACGCTCGAGAACCGATGGAGGATCGCGCGATGACTTCCGTGCTCTACGACGTGCCGGGGCCGCGCGCCCGGCGGCGCAACGGCATCCTCGCAGTCGTGACGACCGTAATCGTCGTGGCCATCGTCGCGTTCGTGCTCTGGCGCTTCGCGCTCAGCGGCCAGTTCGAAGCGTCGAAATGGAACGTATTCACCTACACCACGGTGTGGGTGCAGATCGGCACCATGCTGCTCAACACGCTCAAGGCGTTCGCCGCCGCGGCCGTGCTGAGCCTGGCGCTCGGGTTCGTCCTCGCGATCGGTCGGCTGTCCGAGCACAAGTGGGTGCGCGTACCCGTCGCCGTCGTCACCGAAGCGTTCCGCGCGATCCCCGTGCTCGTGCTCATGATGATCCTGTACTACGGGCTCCCGACGCTCGGCGTCAAGATGGAGCCGTACTGGGCGGTCGTGCTCGCGCTCATGATCTACAACGGGGCGGTTCTCGCCGAGGCGCTGCGCGCCGGCGTCGAGTCCCTGCCGCGGGGGCAGAAGGAGGCCGGCTACGCGATCGGTCTCCGCAAGAGCGGGGTCATGATGCTGATCCTGCTGCCGCAGGCCATCCGCGCCATGCTGCCCGTCATCATCGCGCAGCTGGTCGTGACGATGAAGGACACCGCGCTGGGATTCATCATCACCTACCACGAGCTGCTCTACTACGCGAAGCTGCTCAGCACCCAGCCGGGCCGTCCGATCCTCCAGGCGGCGCTGATCATCGGCGGCATCTACATCGTCATGTGCCTGCTGCTGTCCTGGTTCGCGAACTGGCTGGAGAAGCGCACGCACCGCTCGCCGAAGAACCCGTACGTCGCGCCGCACGACCCGGCCGCGGACGACGATGCCACGATGACCTCGGTTCTTGCGACTCAGGATCTCGGTCAGGTCGGCAAGCAGTAGTCCGGTGCCGAGGCGGGGCGGGTGTGTTCGATGCATCCGCCCCGCTTCCGTCATACTGGAGGTATGCGCCTCAATCCGCGTTCGTCGACGTCCTTCCGCACACGGATCCTCGTCGGGGTCGCCGCCATCGCACTGCTGGCGACCACGTTCGTTCCGCAGGGCGCCGTTGCCGAGACCGAGGCGATGCCGCTGTCGGCCGAGATCACCGACATCCCGACCCCCGACCAGGGAGACTACGAAGGGTCCACGGGTGAGGACGAGGCGAACCCCGGCGCCTATGCCGAAACGCAGGACGGACTGTTGCAGAGCGACACGCTGAAGGGCTTCGACCCCGGCAACCTGATCAGCGACTCGAAGATGTACACGTCCGGAACGATGTCGGTCGCGCAGATCCAGCGCTTCCTGAACGGCAAGGTGGCATCGTGCCGGTCCGGGTACACCTGCCTGAAGGACTTCACGCAGACGACCTCGACGAAGGCGCCGAACTCATACTGCTCCGGCACCTACCGCGGCGCGTCCCGTGAGTCCGCCGCCGCGATCATCTCCAAGGCGTCGAAGGCGTGCGGCGTCAGCGAGAAGGTGCTGCTCGTGATCCTGCAGAAGGAGCAGGGTCTCGTCACGCATGTCTGGCCGAGCGATTGGCGCTACCGCATCGCGATGGGCTACGGATGCCCCGACGGCGCGGCCTGCGACGCGCAGTACTTCGGCTTCCAGAACCAGGTGTACATGGCGGCGAAGCAGCTGAAGCGATACACGCTCGACGACTACTTCAGCTGGTACCCCGTCGGCCGCACCTCACAGGTGCGCTGGCACCCGAACGCCGCGTGTGGATCCGGCCCCGTGACCATCCGCAACAACGCGACCGCGGCGCTGTACTACTACACGCCGTATCAGCCGAACCGCGCCGCACTGGCCGCGGGCTACGCGGCCGCGAACGATGCGTGCGCGTCCTACGGCAACCGCAACTTCGTGAACTACTACACCGACTGGTTCGGCGGTTCGGGCGGCGGGTCGACCGGCGGCAGCAAGCCGACGCCGGTCGCGGTGCACCGATTCTGGTCGTCGACGTTCGACAACGCGCACTTCTACACCGCGAACGCCCAGGAGGCGCAGAAGCTGCGCACGAGCGACCGCAACTGGGCGTACGAGGGCACCGACTTCCGCGTGTGGCAAGCGTCCAACGGATCCTGCCGTGCGGGCACGGTCACCGTGCATCGCTTCTGGTCGTCGAAGTTCGAGTCGCACTTCTTCACGGCCAACGCCGCCGAGGCGCAGAAGGTGCGGACGTCCGACCGCAACTGGTCGTACGAGGGCGTCGCGTTCTGCACCGCCAAGTCGGGCAAGCCCGTCTATCGCTTCTGGAGCGAGAAGTTCGGCAAGCACTTCTACACCGCGAATCAGGCGGAGGCGAACACCCTGCGGCGCACCGATCGGAACTGGACCTTCGAGGGCACGGCGCTCTACGCACCGTGATCGTCAGATCCGGCCGGTAGACTCGGCTCTCGTGTCTGACGTACCCGAGATCACTCCCGAAGCGGTGGAGACCGCCGTCGCCGATGCGCTCGAAGCCGTCGCCGATGCCACCGATACTGCGGCTCTGAAGCAGGCCCGATCCGCCCACCAGGGCGAGGGCAGCACGCTTGCGGCGCTCAACGCGCAGATGCGCAATGTCGCAAAGGAGCGCAAGGCCGAGGCGGGTAAGCTCGTCGGCCAGGCGCGCGGTCGGGTGAACCAGGCGTTCGCCGCGCGCGAGGAGGAGCTGAAGGCTGCAGAAGACGCGGCGCGCCTCGAGGCCGAGCGCCTCGACATCACGGCGATCCCGAGCCGTACCCGGGCCGGTGCCCGTCATCCCGTCGCGCTCATGCAGGAGGCGATCTCAGACCTGTTCGTCGGCATGGGGTGGGAGATCGCCGAGGGGCCCGAGCTCGAGCACGAGTGGTTCAACTTCGATTCGCTGAACCTCGACGAGGATCACCCTGCGCGCCAGGAACAGGACACCTTCTTCGTGGATCCGGTGGAGCGTCACCTGGTGATGCGCACGCAGACGAGCCCTGTGCAGATGCGCACCATGCTCGAGCGAGACGTGCCGATCTACGTGCTCTCGCCGGGCAAGGTCGCGCGCACCGATGAATTCGACGCGACGCACCTGCCCGTCTTCACGCAGGCCGAGGGCCTCGTCGTAGATAGAGGCATCACGATGGCCCACCTCAAGGGCACGCTCGATCACGTCGCGAAGCAGCTCTTCGGCGACGAGGCCGAGACCCGGCTGCGCACGAACCACTTCCCGTTCACCGAGCCGAGCGCCGAGTTCGATCTGTGGCACCCGACGTTCACGGGCGGCGCCCGCTGGATCGAGTGGGGCGGATGCGGCATGGTCAACCCGAACGTGCTGCGTGCGGCGGGGATCGACCCGGAGGTCTACAGCGGTTTCGCCTTCGGAATCGGCATCGAGCGGGCGCTGATGTTCCGCAGCGACGTACAGGACATGCGCGACATGGCAGAGGGCGATGTGCGCTTCAGCGAGCAGTTCGGGATG
>Ga0308157_10001237_pt1 | contig 56583 bp, 51 predicted proteins | sample PhyBR1_FD_201035 | JGI IMG/M metagenome (GOLD analysis project Ga0308157, IMG submission 201035) | Phyllosphere microbial communities from UC Gill Tract Community Farm, Albany, California, United States - DLSLB.R1 | ecosystem: Host-associated > Plants > Phyllosphere > Unclassified | place: USA...
ATCAGCAATAATACCAATTAGTGTAGGCATAAATAAAGAGGCAATACCCATGGTAGAGAAAATGGCACCGAATTCAGTTCCGGCCCAGTTTTTAGTCCCAAACCAATAGTTTGCAATTGTAATTAACCATGCTCCCCACACGAAGAATTGAAGGAAGTTCATGATTGTTAACCTCAGTTTAATAGGCATGATATGAAGTTCTATTAAATATTTTTAGGTAGAAATTATGATTTTCGTTTTTCTATTTCGTCCCTGATTTTGGCAGCCGTTTCATATTGTTCGTTTTCGATTGCCTTTTCGAGGGTCTTTTCTAACTGATCCAAGGTTAAGGAAGCATAAGGAGAAGGTTTATTTTTAATAGGTTCAATTGGTTTCTTCTCTACTTTTTCTATATCTTCTTTGGGTTCAGGGTCTTTATCTTTTTCTTCTGAAGTTTCCTGTTGTTTGTAGTTTCCAACGTTCTCAATATTTTCTAAAAAGGCAAAATCATTTCCTTCAATAACGATACCTGCCGTATTCATGATGAAATCGTAAGTATAAATAGGACATTCAAAACGAACGGCCAATGCAACGGCATCAGAAGTGCGGGCATCAATTTCTGAAGTCTGTGTTCCGTCAGTACAAATTAACTTGGCAAAAAAGATTCCATCGACAAGGTTGTAAATTAGGACTTCTTCTATGTTTATTTTGAAAGTTTCGGCGAAAGTTTTGAATAAATCATGGGTCAGAGGTCTGCTAGGAGTCATTTTCTCTATCTCTACAGCAATTGATTGTGCTTCGAACCCCCCGATAATAACTGGGAGTCTACGGTTACCGCCTACCTCACCTAGAACTAGAGCATATGCGCCAGACTGAGTCTGACTATATGATAAACCTACAATATCTAACTTGATTTTCTTCATTGATAACACGTTAACGTGACTACAAAGATGGGAATATTAACAGCAAAAAAAAAGTGACCTCGCGTTTTTTTAGGCAAGGCCACTCGTTCATTGTTTAGTTTTACTAGTTGTTTTTTAAGTTTTTGATCGCTTCGGTTAGTTTTGGTACAATTTCGAAAGCATCCCCAACGATTCCGTAATCTGCAACTTTGAAGAAAGGTGCTTCCGGATCCTTGTTGATAACCACAATGGTCTTAGAAGAACTTACTCCTGCTAAATGCTGAATAGCTCCCGAAATACCTATAGCAATATATAAATTTGGACTTACCACAATACCGGTTTGTCCTACGTGTTCTGAGTGAGGTCTCCAGCCAGCATCTGATACAGGCTTTGAGCATGCTGTTGCAGCTCCCAGAACCTCTGCAAGTTCTTCAACCATAGCCCAATTTTCAGGACCTTTTAGTCCACGACCTGCTGATACTACAATTTCTGCTTCTGGTAAAGAAACCTTATCTGTAGCACGTACTATCTCTTTAACCAAAACGTTAAAGTCTTGATCTTGTAAATCTGGCGTGAAATCAACGATTTCAGCAGATCCTCCAACTTCTTTTAGTTCAAAAGCATTTGGATTAACAGCGATAACTTTAATAGCAGAGTTGATTATTTCCGTAGCAAATGCTTTATTTGAGAAAGCTGTTTTTTTAATTTCCATACTATCGCCATTAAAGCTTGGAAGATTAATAGCACCATCAGCAAATCCAGCATCTAATTTTGCTGCAACCCTAGGTCCTAATCCTTTACCGCTGAAAGAATTTGATAGAACGACAACCTTTGCCTGTTCTTGTTTTGCAGCAGAAGCAATAATCGAAGCATATGCTTTATTGACGAAATTCTTTAATTTGTCTTGGTTTGCATCCAATACTTTGGAAACGCCATATTTACCTAATTTCTCTAATTCTGTTTTATCCACGTTCCCAATGGATAAAGCAGTAACAGAATCACCTAATTGGTCAGCTATAGCTTTAGCATAAGATGCTGCTTCGAAAGCTGATTTTTTTAATGATCCGTCTGTATTCTCTATATAAACTAAAATAGCCATAATAATTTCTTAATGTTAAATGAATTAGATAACCTTTGCTTCTCCGTGTAGTAATTGAACTAATTGATTCACATCTTCAACCAACTTAACTGCACCACGAGGGGCAGGAGATTCATAATGAGAAATGCTGGATAATTCACTTACTTCAATTGGTTCAACGGACTGAAGAGGCTTGGATCTTGCGCCCATTATTCCCCGCATATTAGGGATTTTAGGTTCTGCTACACCTTCTGCAGTTCCTATTACCACCGGAAGATTTATAGTCAAAACTTCTTTACCGCCTTCAATTTCACGGTCAATAGTTGCTTCATTTCCTTGAATATCTATTTTTTTAGCAATTGATACGGATGGTAAATTCAGTAACTCACCCAAAAGAGCAGCAACTTGAGCTCCGTTATAATCAATAGATTCTCTACCTGTTAAAATGAGATCAAAATTTTGATCTTTTGCATAATTAGCGATTTGATTAGCAACAAACCAAGCGTCTCTAGGTTGTGCATTGATACGAACTGCATCGTCAGCACCAATAGCTAAAGCTTTACGAATAGTAGGTTCGGTACTCGCGTCACCAACATTGATTACTGTTACCGTTCCTTTACCGCCTTCTGCTAACTCTACCGCTTTAGATAATGCAATCTCATCATATGGGTTGATGATATACTGTATACCGTTATTATTGAAAACTGTATTATCATTGCTGAAAGTTATTTTTGACGTAGTGTCTGGTACATTACTTATGCATACTAATATTCTCATAATTTCTAGCGTTTTACACAAACCTACATTAATTAAGGAGCATTTCAAAGGTGTGAAAAATCATTTTTAAAAATTTTTAGAGTAATTCATTGTTGATATATTGATGATTAATAGGGTTAATTGTTGTTTAATTCATAATTTATATATCAATTACGGTTTTCATTTTAATGAAATGGTAAAAATATTTGAAAAACAACAATAGTCATAGATATGTCATTTTGTATGCTAGCATAGTATTTTAATCTTCCGCCTAACGCTAATATTGATTCCTAAATAATATTTACTTTTGTTTATGGAAAGTAGATTAATGCAATTGCAAAATTTCTTAAAAGAAAGTCCAAAAGATCCGTTTTTAAAATATGCTTTGACAATGGAGTTTTTAAAGTTAAAGGATAAGGATAAGGCGAGGGCTGGCTTCGAAGAGTTGGTTTCTGAATACTCTGATTATGTAGGTACTTATTATCATTTTGGAAAATTCCTTGAGGAGGAAGGGGAAAAGGAGAAAGCTATAGAAATTTATGAAAGAGGAATAGAGGTTGCTAAAGGAAAGCGGAACTTCCATGCAATGGGCGAATTGAAAAATGCATTATTAATGGCAAATGGATTATTAGATGAAGATGATTAGTGTTAAATTTTCGTAAAAACAAAAATGTGGTACTTTTTTTGTTTTTTCTTTTGCATATCATATAATTATGCGTGCTGTCACATTATCATCGATTGGATTAATCTTGCTGATATTTGGATTTAGTTGTATTAATAACAAATCCAATGTTAATCAGCTTGTTGGTACCGAGGATAATGCCTTAAAAGGGATTGGTATAGTAGGCACTTATGAAGGTAAATTGCCCTGTGCTGATTGTACTACAATCGCAACAGTTCTGAGTTTGGATAAAGACAAAAAATATTCGATGCGTTATGAATACGTTGGAAAGAGTGATGAGGTCTTTGAATATACAGGGAAGTGGCAGGTTGACAACGATATTTTAAGCCTTGAAAATATAGATTATAGCTTTAAGATAGCCAAGGATCAACTAAATCAGCTTGATCTATCAGGAAAAGAGATAAAAGGTGATCTTGCCGAAAAATATGTGCTTTTAAAAATCAAATAGAATCTAATTTTTCTTCCTTTGCGAACCTTTTTGCGTAATTCTAGAAAAGACATTTAATAATAAAGGGTCAGTCCAATTAAGACTGACCCTTTGTTTATTTCAATTATACTCTTATTTATGGTTACAAATTTCCTTCAAAGTAGCGACCACAAAATCAATTTCTTCTTTCGTATTATATTTACTGAATGAAAAACGAACAGATGGTCTGCTAGGATCTGCTCCAATACCGTTTAAGACATGTGAGCCAATATCTGAACCTGAGCTACACGCACTTCCACCGGAGGCTGATACTCCTTTAATATCCAAATTAAATAGTAACATATCACCCATATTTGTGCAAGGTAACGAAACATTAAGTACCGTGTACAAAGATTTGTCGCTATCTATTTCTCCATTGAATCTTACATCAGGAATTGCTTTGATTAATTCTTGCTTCATGTAATCTTTTAAAGATTGAATATAGGTTTGATGCTCTTCCATTTCAGCATAAGCAATTTCTAATGCTTTCGCTAAACCTACAATACCATAAACGTTCTCAGTTCCACCACGCATGTTTCTTTCCTGAGCACCTCCATATATAAGTGGTTTAATCTTATTACGAGCATTAATGTATAAGAAACCAACACCTTTCGGTCCGTGGAATTTATGTGCAGCCCCTGTGATGAAATCAATCTTCAAATCGGATAAATCATGAGCATAATGGCCGATAGTTTGAACCGTGTCTGAATGAAAGATCGCTCCATATTGTTCACAAAGAGAACTTATTTTCTTGAGGTCTGTCAAGTTACCTAATTCATTATTCGCATGCATTAAAGAAACGAAAGTCTTCGGATTTTTAGATAATATTTCTTCCAACTGAGCAAGGTCTACATTTCCTTTTTCATCAACACGAAGTAAATCCAAATGGACTTTTCCTGAATTTTCCAGTTCTTCCAACGTGTGAAGAACAGCATGGTGTTCTATGGGTGAACTGATGGCATGTGTGATATTATAAGCTTCAATAGCACGTACAATAGCCATATTATCAGCTTCTGTTCCTCCTGAAGTAAAGAAAATTTCAGATGGTGAAGCGTTCAATAATTTAGCAACCGATCTTCTAGCTTTTTCCACGATGGTTTTCATTTCTCGACCATGTGCATGTATAGAAGAGGGGTTCCCAAAATTCTCATTTAGCGTTTTTACCATCACCTCTATGACATCTTTATCAAGAGCAGTGGTGGCGGCATTATCAAAATAAACTTGCATGGCGGCAAATATAATTATTCATTAGGAGAAATTTTATTTATTTGTTTTTTTTTCTTACAATCATTAAACATATTGATATTAAGCCTGTTAGAAAAGATAAGTAGACTATTAAATCACTATATTTTGTATAGAAAGTAATCTCTTCATTCAAGTTAATCTCTTGAGAAAGGGCGGCTGGAACCCACCAAGAGCTTTTCTGAACAATATCTCCGCGTTGATTTATGAAGGCGGAAATACCTGTATTCGCTGATCTCACAACCCATCTGCGGTTTTCAATTGCCCTAAGTTTCGCATAAAGTAAATGTTGATCTTTACCGGAGGTATCACCCCACCAACCATCATTGGTGATGATAGCGATAAATTGGGCTCCTTTTCTAATGTATTCGGCCACATAATTTCCCCATATCGATTCATAGCAGATAACTGGGGCTGCGCCTATTCCACTTGCAGAATAGAATACTGAAGGTTCAGCCTGACTACCATAGCCACCTGTAGTACCTCCAAAATGCTTAAATAAAGGCGTAAGAAAAGAAAGAGACTTTCCGAATGGGGTTTGCTCTGCTCCGGGAACTAGTTTAGATTTATGATAAAATTGCAATTTACTACTGCCATCAATTAATGTAGCAGCATTAAAATTGTCGTAATATACATTCCCGATTTTTCTCGAAGTTGTCGTTTTCTGATCTGGATATATCGCATAACTTTCAATTCCTGAAAGTATATTCCCATTATGATACGGCTCCAGGAATTCTAAAATTTTATAATATTGCGGATAATCCCTAAATTCTTCTTCATTGATACCATTTGATCCTGAAATTGCTGTTTCCGGCCAAATAAAAAATTCAGTATTAAGTTTAGCTACCTTTTGAGACAACTCAGTTAAAATACCTAACTGTCGCTCTGAACTCATGCTATCCCATTTCTCAAAAGGATTAATATTAGGCTGTACCGTAACGATTTCAGAAGGATTTTCATGTTCTTCGTAAGAACTATAAGTTATCAATGATGCTACAGCCGGTAAAATAATCCATCCTGCAAGTACCCCAGCTAGAATCTTTTGATTATAAACCTCTATTTTCTCTTTTCTTTGCCAATACACTAGAAAGGCAATAATATTAGCAATCCATATCCATAGGGTTCCACCGTATACACCGGTTATACTATACCATTGTACTATTTGATGAAAATTAGCAAAACCATTACCTAAAGTCATCCAAGGGAAAGCTAAATCCCAGGTTTGATGCAAAAACTCATACCCAATCCAAAATGAAATCAAACCCATGAAACTCAATAATATATTATTGCGCTTTCTTAATTGATAATACAAGCGGAAAGCTAATGCCATCAACAATGGAGCAAGCGTAAATGGTATTAAAGAAATCATAAAGGATGTAAATGCATCCAGGTAAGCATGCATGGCATTGAATACCCAATAAATTGAAGCTGTATTCCAGATTAATCCGGTCAGAAAAGCTAAACCGAAAATCTTTTTTCCTTTTTTCTTATAATCACCCCGAATGACATTCTCCACAGCGATTAATAAAGGGACAAATGCGATGAAAAGCAAAAAACTTGTGTATGGAATAGGAGGCCAAGCTATCCAGAGTAAAATAGCACTTAGGGTAGCGAGTAAATAATTGTTTTTCATTTTATTATAATTTGCTTAAAATCTCAGCCTTTTTTGTTTCATACTCGGCTTGAGTTATAAGCTGCTTATCATATAAGCTTTTTAATTTCTTTAATTTGATTGTCATTTCATCTTCTTCTTCCGGTTTGTTATATACAGGGGGAGGTGTCTGGCTTACCGGAGGAACAGATTGGAAACTTTGAGGTTCCGGTTTTTGATAAGAAGATTCCTCTTTCTGAAATGCAGGTTGAGAGAAAGGCTTTTGTTCTCTTTGTTCCGCTTGCTGCTGAGCAAAAGTAGAATTGATCGTTGGTCTTTCCTCAAATTTTGGTTTTTCAACAACAGGAGGAACAATAGGTTTTTCCTTTTCGATACTAACTTTGTTTTCTTTTTGCTCCGCCTTTTGGTTTTGTAAATTATCCAAAGCAGCTTTTATCAATTGATAAAGTTTTCTGGCTTGTGTTTTTGGAATATAATCGATCGTCAGGTTCTCTCCGGTAAATGGAATCAGAGTTACTTTAGATCCAAATATTTCTTCCTTAAAAGCAATATCTTTAACATCTTGCCATGGGAAAATTTCAAAATTTGTTGCTAATCCAAGTTTGGTGAATTCTCCCAGAAAAATACGTTTATTACTTACAGTGATACTGTCTGGTAATAAATTAACAGCAGGCTTCTTTTGTAAAGCAATATAATTGATAGATTCCCCGGGGGTTAACATATCTAAAATTTTACCATGGATTTTTTCAATCACCTTCGGATCTTGACCATCTTGAATAAATTTGTCGATTTGATAATTTTCCATTGATACGGTTATTTACGTACTAAATTCTTGTTTTTATTTTATGATTGTCCTGCTAAACAGAAAACAAATTCTCCCTTGATAGGATTAGCTTCAAAATGTGCCTTTACTTCTTGGAGCGTTCCTCTCACGGTTTCTTCATACAACTTACTGATTTCTCTTGAAATCGAAGCTTGCCTATCTTCCCCAAATACTTGAATAAATTCGTCAATTGTTTTTAAAATACGATGAGGGGATTCGTAAAAAATCATCGTTCTTTTTTCATCTATTAAAGACTTTAATCGGGTTTGTCTTCCTTTTTTGACCGGTAGAAAACCTTCAAAACAAAATCTGTCATTTGGTAATCCAGAATTTACTAAAGCCGGAACGAAAGCCGTTGCGCCGGGTAAACATTGTACAGCTAGTCCCTCTTTTATTGCTTCCCGAACCAGTAAAAATCCCGGATCAGAAATAGCCGGTGTACCTGCATCAGATATTAATGCGATTTGATTTCCCTCTTTTAATAATCGGATAATTTCCTGAACGGCTTTGTGTTCATTATGCTGGTGATGCGCAAATACTTTCTTTTCTATTCCAAAATGTTTTAATAATGGAGCACTTGTTCTTGTATCTTCAGCAAGAATGATATCTACTTGTTTTAAGGTATTAATCGCCCTAAAGGTCATATCTTCCAAATTACCGATGGGAGTTGGTACAATATATAACATAGTTCAAAGATAGGGAATAAACCTTATTCATTTACCTCAACATAATCGGTTGATTTAGGAATTTTCTGAAGGATTTCTTTCCATTCCTCCGGTATCATTGTAAGTTTTCTTTCTATGATATTCATCCAGGCACCGTCTACAACAACCAATGCTGCTCTAATGCCATTTTCTTTAAAAATTTCATGCTTAAATGAAAACCGAGTATTTTTTGTGTTGTATTTAGTTATTTCAACACTCACTTTGATTCGCTCGTCCAGACCAATTTCTCTGAAATAGGTGAGTTCTTCTCTAAATAAAACCGGACCTATTTTACGTTTATTGAACTCATCTAAAGATAATCCCATTTGATTCAACATGTTGCTACGAGCTTGAGCACAAAAATCTGCATAGGCAGAATGACGTAGGTGTACATTCGCATCAATCTGTGACCATAAAACCTGACCTTCATAAAATATATTTGATTCCATAAGCTATTTTTACTTAAAGTACTTTTAAAGTTGGAAATTAACAATTAAATATTAAACTCCATTATGAACTATTATCTGGAGGGTTAATCTTAAGTAAAATTAATGTAATAGAAGGATTTTCTTTGGTGAGGATTTAGTGGTATTAACAATATAATAACATTCGGTTAATAAGTGGGTAAAACGTTGTAGATAGCTTTACCCAACTTAATTAACAATTTATGAGAATTTTTCTACTACTTTTATTCAATTTTATTTGCTGTATTTCCTTTGCTCAGACGACCATTCTAAAAGGAAAAGTTATGGATAGCAAAGATCATTTTTCCTTACCGGGTGCAACGCTAAGAATTGCTGAAGGTAATCGTTTTACGATTTCTGATGGCAATGGTAATTTCGAATTTCTTAACCTTCCTGCGGGAGCTTATAATTTGTCAGTTGATTATTTAGGGTACGATCATTATGAGCATAAGATGATCGTTACTACTCATAATGAAGCTGTCGAAATCCTATTAGAGCCAGCAAGTAAAGCTTTGGATGAAGTTCAGGTAATTGGTGATATTGCTAAAGGACAAGCTAAAGCACTGAATCAACAAAAGAACAATAGCAATATTTCAAATATCATTTCTTCAGATCAGGTTGGTCGTTTCCCGGATCAGAATATTGGAGATGCTTTAAAGCGTGTGCCGGGTATTACGATGCAAAATGACCAAGGGGAGGCACGGAATATTATTGTTCGCGGTCTTTCGCCTGAACTTAACTCAGTAACCTTAAACGGTGACCGAATTCCTTCGGCAGAAGGTGACAACAGGAATGTACAGATGGATTTAATCCCATCCGACATGATTTCTTCAATTGAAGTAAATAAAACACTGACCCCGGACATGGATGCAGATGCCATTGGAGGTAGTGTGAACTTAATTACCCGTGCTGTTCCTAATAAGCAACGTATTTCGGCCACACTAAGTGGAGGTTATGCGCCAATTAGAGAAAAAGCGCTTTACAATGGTTCATTTATTTACGGTAACCGTTTTATGGATAATAAAATGGGCCTGGTGTTAAGTGGTACTATGCAAACGAATGATTTCGGTTCAAATAATATCGAAGCTGAGTGGGATGAGGAAGACGGAAATGTATTCCTGAAAGAATTACAGATTCGTAAATACGATGTAACACGTGTGCGTAGAAGTGTTTCAGCAGCTTGGGACTATGACTTTAATACACGCAATAGAATTGCTTTAAATGCCATGTATAACTGGCGAGATGACCGTGAAAATCGTTTTGCGACCACCTTCTCAGATTTAGAGTGGGATGATACTCAGAATACTTATCTCGGAACTATTGAGCATGAAACAAAAGGTGGAATTGATAACAGTCGAAATAAAGGCCGTCGATTAGAAAGACAGACTGTTTTAAATTTCTCTTTACTAGGTGAACATTTACTATCTCCTTTCCTGGATATGGATTGGGCAGCATCTTATTCTAGAGCATCTGAATGGCGTCCTAACGAGCGGTACATCTCTTATGAGGTAGAAGATACCAAATTGTCAACAGATATTTCGGATCCTTATCTTCCATTTGTCAATAATCTAAATGCTGGTCTTTCCGATTTCGATTTAAAAGAAATTACTGAAAACGAAAATAACACTCACGAAGATGAACTTGGTTTTAAACTAAATTTCCGCGTACCCCTTTCTGCAATTGAAGGCCAAAAGGGTAGAGTGCGTTTCGGTGGGCGATTAAGACTGAAATCAAAAGAAAGAGAAAACAACTTCTTTGAGTATAACCCCTTAACCGGCTTTGATAATATGGCATCTTTGCCTTTGCAAACCTGGGATGCCAAAGGATGGGATCAAGGCGAGAGATATGAGGCCGGATCATTCGTAGATAAGAACTACTTGGGCAGTTTGAATCTTAAAGATCCTTCTCAATTTGAAGAAGAGTCAAATCCGAAAGAATTTCTTTCTCAAAATTACCGTGCTAAAGAACAAATAGTTGCCGGCTACATCCGTTGGGATCAGAATATTACTGAACGAACTGCGTTAATTTTAGGAGCTCGTATAGAACATACCCGAATTGATTACACTGGTAATAATGTTGAAGATGAAGAAGAACTAGTAGGTGAGATCAGAAATAAGAATAATTACACGAATATCCTGCCCGGGATTACCTTGAAGCATAATTTTACGGATAATTTTATTTTACGTGCTGCTGTTACAACCAGTTTGGCAAGACCGAACTACTATGCATTAGCTCCTTATGTTAATACCAATCTTTCTGATAAAGAGTTGTTCGCAGGGAACCCAAATTTGAAAGCCACCTATTCAACAAATTATGATGTGATGTTGGAGAGATATTTTCAAAACGTAGGGATTATTTCCGGAGGAGCATTCTATAAAAACCTAAAGAATTTCATTTATATGTATAATGACAGGAGCTTTACTGCTGCTCGCTTTGATGAAACATTTCCAGCATTAACTAATCCAATTGTGGGCTCAGATACCTGGGATTTTGCCCAATTCAGAAATGGTGATAAAGTAGATGTTTATGGATTTGAAGTCGCTTTCCAAAGACAGTTGGATTTCTTACCGGGTAAATTTTTACAAGGGTTTGCAGTTTATGCCAATTATACATTTACCAAATCTAAAGCAAAAGGGATTTCCGGAGAAGATGGTGTTTTACGTGAAGGATTGGGACTTCCACGAACTGCACCTCACATGTTAAACGGATCTTTATCATGGGAGAATAATAAGTTCTCTGCTCGTGTATCCGCAAATTATACAGCAGCGTATTTAGATGAAATAGGTGATAATGCTTTTACCGATGCTTATTACGATAAGCAATTCTTCCTGGATGCAAATGCTAGTTATAAGGTAACTAAAACGCTTCGAATCTTTGCCGAAGCCAATAATTTAACCAACCAGCCATTACGTTACTATCAAGGTGAGGTTCAACGTATGAGACAATTAGAATATTATAAACCACGTTATACTTTAGGTCTTAAATTCGATCTATAAATCTAAAAACATGAAGAAACAACTTATCATATTAAGTTTAGCATCTGGTCTATTGTTGTCTTGTGGAGACAAGTTAGCACCGGTTGCTGAAAATGCAATTAAACCAACCGTCATTACAGAAAAAGTTCCCCATGATACTGATGATCCTGCAATTTGGGTAAATCCTCAGGATAGCTCAGAAGTGATTGTATTGGGGACGGATAAGCAAGAAAAGAATGGAGGATTATATGCTTATAACATGGAAGGTAAGATCATTAATAAGGTAGTTCCATTGGATCGACCTAATAATGTAGATATTGCTTACGGATTCAATCTTGCTGGTCAAAAGGTAGATATAGCTGTCGTTACTGAACGAGGTACAGATAAAATCAGAGTATTTAGTTTGCCTGATTTGAAACCATTGGATAATGATGGTATTTCTGTATTTGAAGGAGAAGCTGAAAAATCTCCTATGGGAGTCGCCCTATATACACAAAGTGATTCTTCAAACAGTAAGATATATGCTATTGTTGGAAGAAAAACGGGCGAAAGTGGTCGCTATCTATTTCAATATGAATTACAAGATAAAGATGGTGTAATTGTTGGAAATAAAGTACGTGAGTTGGGAAAGTTTCAAGGTGGGAAAGAAATTGAAGCAATAGCAGTAGATAATGAGTTAGGTTATGTCTATTATTCTGATGAGGGTTTTGGAATTCACAAATATTACGCAGATCCAGCCAAGGGAAATGATGAGTTGGCTGTATTTGGTCAGAAAGACTTCAAAGAAGATCATGAGGGTATAGCCATTTATAAAACGTCAGATAGTACAGGTTATATCGTTGTTTCTAACCAGCAGAATAATTCTTTTAATATTTACCCGCGAGAAGGCGATGCGGGTCAACCGAACCAATATACAAGGCTTGCAGAAGTACCAGTTTCGGCAATTGAATGTGATGGAGCAGAAGCAATTTCAATGCCTGTTGGTGCCAAATTTCCTAAAGGAATGCTCGTAGCCATGAGCAACGGAATGGTGTTTCATTATTACGATTGGCAAATTTTCCAGAATATTATAGACGGAAAGGAATAATATCAGCAGATAAAAGGAAGAAAAGGCTACGAAAATATTCGTGGCCTTTTCCTTTTAAATTATGGCTGTTTTTATAGGGTATCTTACCCTATTTTATATCAGATCAAATATTGTTTAAGTTTAAATCTATTTCCTTCAATTCGGATTAGCTCGTTTAGAAAGAATAGACGTTATAGCTATTTCTGAATCCATGCTTATTATATCAATTTGAACCTGAGGGGCGCTATATGGCTTTTTTTTTCCATTAATGCCGGTTATCAAGTTATTTTCCTCATTCTCCTTTTTGTTATTTCGGTTTTTCATAAATAGGTTCTAGTTGATTAGGATTATTAGATGTTATAACGAAAATAATAGATATATATTTTATTTTTTATAGAGAGTTAGACGTTAAATATTTCCACCTGAAGCAATTTGCATTAATAATGCGGTAAGCCAGCCTGCGTATGTTCCGATAGCATAGGAGAATACAGATAAAATAACCCCTACAGAAATTAATGAAGGGTGAAATGCTGCCGAGGTAACCGATGCAGACGCAACACCGCCTATGTTAGACATACTTCCCACCGCAAAATAAAAGAATGGCATTTTAAATATTTTACCAACGATTAACAGTAATAATGCATGGAAACTGATCCAAATTATTCCTACAACAAACAACCCAGGGTTTCCTAGTATCGCCATGATATCCATTTGCATACCGATGGTAGTTATTAATACGTATAAAAATACAGTTCCTATTTTAGAGGCACCTGCAAATTCTAATTTTTTAGCCGAAGTAAATGACATACAAACACCAAACGTTGTGGCGAAGAATATCACCCAGAAAAAGCTATTTGTTAATGAGAATTTTTCAGTTTCAGGATAATGTGTAGCCATAAAGTTAGAAACGGGTTCCGCCAGTAGAGTTGCTAAGCCTGTTCCTCCGAAAGCAATGGCAACCATAAGCATAAAATCTTTCGTATCAGGAATTTTACTATTTGCTTTAACCTTTTCGTCCATTTTAGCTTTTAAGTGTTCTACATCTGTAGAATCAGCTTTAAAGAATTTGTCAAATTGCTTGTATTTACTAGCGCCGTATAGTAAAAAGGCCATCCAAATATAAGCTACGAAGACATCCACGGCTATTATTGAAGAAAACAAACTAGGTGATGGTTGCAGTATTTCTTTAAGTGCAACTTGATTGGCACTACCACCAATCCATGAACCCGCTAAAGAACCTAAACCTCGCCATACAGCATCAGGGCCTACTCCTCCAACTACCTCAGGGGCTACCAAAGAGGTTAAGTAGACCGCTAATGGACCTCCCAAAACAATACCGATTGTACCGGTGATAAACATTAATCCTGCCCGCTTACGTAATGCCCAAAGCTCTTTTAGATCCAGGTTTATCACAAATAAAATTAAACATGCCGGTAAGAAATAACGGCTCCCAATTGTCGCTAAGGGGGAATTTTCGCCATCAATTATATGAAACGAATTCAATAATCCAGGTAAAAAATAACATAGTAATAGAGGAGGAATAACATTATAAAAACCCTTAATGTATTTGTTTGATAAGCTTGAAGTGTAAAATACCAATCCTAATATAGTCATCAAGAGACCAAACACGACTGTGGTGTTTTCTATCAGGGGAGCGGTTTCTGTTTCGCTGATTTGCATAAAATTGTTATAATTGTTACTTTGCTGTGAAAATAGATAATTTTTTATATTATTTATTGAAATATTCATATTATCAACAGTAGTAAATCTATCTAAATCGTTCAAAAATAGTTGAAATGGACCGAAGAAATTTTATAAAAAACGGCGGTATACTCCTTGGCGCCACCTCATTAGATTTTTCAAATACCAATCTTAAATTAAAGAAAAAAATAAAAGTAGGACTAATTGGCTGTGGGGGTCGTGGGACAGGTGCTGCATTTCAAGCTTTAGAAGCGGATCCGGATGTGGAAATCGTCGCTCTTGCTGATATTTTTCCGGCACAAATGGAAGTTGCTTTGTCTTCATTGCAAGAAGCTCATAAAGATCGCGTCAATGTAAAGGAAAATAGAAAGTATATAGGTTTTGATGCCTATAAAAAATTAATCTCATCCGATGTAGATGTTGTCCTATTAACTACACCTCCCTGTTTCAGACCTGATCACTTGGCAGAAGCAGTAAAAAAAGGAAAACATATTTTCTGTGAAAAACCAATGGCTGTAGATATCCCTGGTGTACATAAGGTTCGTGAGGCGGTTAAATTGGCTAAAGAGAAAAAATTAAATATTGTCTCGGGCTATTGTTTCCGCTATGCAGCACCAAATAGAGAGTTAGCTAAACTTGTTCACGCTGGCAGTATCGGAGATATCTATGCCATAAGTACTTTCAGATTGGGAGGTGAACTAACCGAAAAACCAAAACAAGCGAATTGGAACGATTTAACTTATCAATTATATAACTGGTTCTTTTATCAGCGTTATTCAGGTGATATCATCGTTGAACAAACTGTTCACAGTATTGATTTCATGAACTGGATGATGAATCGAGGCTTACCTAAAACAGTTTCCGGTACGGGTGGAAGGCAGAGTAAACCATGGGACAAATATGGGAATGTATTTGACCATTTTGCCATAGAATTTGATTATGGTGATGGAGTAAAAGGTTTCCACTTCGGGCGTCAACAGAATGGTACCCAACCAAGAAACTCCGTAGAAGCAATTGGGACAAAAGGGAACATGAATGTTAGTTTATTAAGTAACTATGAAATTAACGGCGAAAACCCGTGGAAATATACCGGTAAAATGGACAATATGTATCAAACACAGCATAATGAACTTTTTGCTGCTGTAAGAAACAAAGAAGTTATCAACGATGGTGACTTTATGGCCGATTCCACGCTTCTTGCTATATGGGCAAGAGAAGCCGCTTATTCGGGTAAAATTATAAGTTTAGAAGAAATTGAAAATTCCACAAAAACTTACGGACCAAGTTCGGATGAATATAATTGGGAAATGGAAGGGGACACTGCTCGTATTCCCAGACCGGGATTAGCTACCTAACTTATTTACAAGGAGAACATGAGGGAAAAGATTAGAATCTTAGTAGTTGGTTGTGGAAACATGGGAGCTTCTCATGCTCAGTCCTATCATGAAATGGAAGATTTCGAAATTGTAGGATTGGTTTCCAGAGGAGATAGTAAGACGAAGCTTAATGAAAAACTGAATGCAAACTACCCGCTATACGCAGATTATTTTGAGGCTTTGGCGCAAACTGAGCCTGATGCGGTGTGTATCTCTACTTATCCGGATACACATGAAGAGTATGCAATTAAAGCTTTTGAAGCTGGAGCACATGTTTTTATTGAGAAACCTTTGGCAGAAACAGTGCTTGCTGCTCAACGAGTAGTTGATGCAGCAATAAAAGCAAACAAGAAACTGGTCGTAGGCTATATCTTGAGGCACCATCCATCTTGGATAAAATTCATTGAAATTGCAAAGGGAATGGGCTATCCGTTGGTTATGCGTATGAACCTAAATCAACAAAGCCAGGGCTATATGTGGGACGTGCATCGTAATCTAATGAAAAGCTTGAGTCCTATTGTGGATTGTGGTGTGCATTACATCGACGTGATGTGTCAGATGACGAATGCTAATCCTATATCGGTATCTGCTATAGGAGCACGTTTAACAGACGATATTCCGGCAGATAATTATAATTACGGACAACTTCAAATCCGATTTGATGACGGCAGTGTAGGCTGGTATGAAGCCGGCTGGGGGCCGATGATTAGTGAAACAGCATTCTTTGTTAAAGATGTGATAGGTCCGAAAGGCTGCGTATCTATTGTTGCTAAAGATGCAGCAAAATCCGGTCATTCCGATTCTGTAGAGGCGCACACTAAAACAGAGTCATTGAAAGTACACTATGCAGATATTGATCAGAATAATCAATTTATTAAGAATGATGAATGGATAGATCTGACAGATGAGCCTGATCATCAGGAGTTATGCAATAGAGAGCAACGCTTTTTTTATCAATCTATAGTGGAGAATCTTGATCTTCAAAAATCCATGCAAGATGCAATTAATAGTTTACAGATTGCATTAGCTTGTGATGAATCTGTGAAAACAGGAGCAATTGTAAAACTTTAATATGCGAAAAATAAGTTTACTTCTGGGTATTCTAATCATGAATATATGCGTATTTGGACAATCAAAAAAGCCAAATATTGTATTTATCCTTGCGGATGATCTGGGATATGGTGATCTTGGAGCATATGGTCAGACGAAAATCCATACGCCCAATATAGACTCCCTTGCAAAGAAAGGAATGTTATTCACTGATTTTTATGCCGGAGCACCTGTATGTGCTCCCTCCAGATCGGTATTAATGACAGGAAAACACACCGGACATACCTATATCCGTGGAAATAAAGAAATCGAACCTGAAGGCCAGGAACCATTAGCAGAAAATATTGAAACCTTTGTGATGTCCCTAAAGAAAGCGGGTTATAAAACCGGAGCTTTTGGAAAATGGGGATTAGGAATGGTCGGTACTAGTGGTGATCCTTTAAAGAAAGGTTTCGATGAGTTCTATGGATATAATTGCCAACGGCAATCACATCGGTATTATCCGACCCATTTATGGGATAACGATAAACGCATAACGTTAGCCGGTAATGAAAACCTAATGAAACCTACAACCTATGCCCCGGAATTAATCCATCAAAAATCCTTGGCTTTTATTCATAATTATTGGGATCAACCTTTTTTCTTATTTATTCCAACCGTATTACCCCATGCAGAACTAATTGTTCCTGACGATGATATATTCAGGGAGTATGATGGGAAGTTTGAAGAGAAACCTTATCAAGGCTCACCCTACGGAAGTAATGATATTACAGGTTATACCTCACAAGCTAAACCCAGAGCAACTTTTGCAGCCATGGTTGCAAGAATGGATCAACAGGTCGGTGAAGTTATTTCTGCCCTGGAGGAAGAAGGGGTTCTTGAAAACACGATTATTATAGTTACTTCTGATAATGGCTCCCATCGTGAAGGAGGAGCAGATCCGGATTTCTTTAAAAGTTCAGGTCCTTTCAGAGGGAATAAGCGTGATATTTATGAAGGAGGAATCCGGACCCCCTTTATCATTAACTGGCCAAAGCACATAGAAGAAAACAGTACATCAGATCATGTAGCGGCTTTTTGGGATATTGCTCCAACTTTATTGGAAGTTGCAAAAGCAAAATCAATGAAGCAAACTGATGGTATTAGCTTTTTACCCACTTTATTGGGCGAAAAGGGGCAGAAGGAACATGAATACCTTTATTGGGAATTCCATGAACAGGGAGGAAGACAGGGTATAAGGATTGGAGATTACAAAGCTATCCGTCTGAATGCAAAAAACAATCCGAATGCCACTATTGCAATCTATCATTTACCGACAGATATTGCTGAACAAAAAGATATCGCTGCCGATCATCCTGACTTGGTAGAAAAAGCAAAGAAAATAATGAGAGAAGCAAGGATGGAAAGCGAGATATTCCCGTTTTTTAAACAATAGACGTAAGATACAAGACAATGGCCTTTTCAAAGAGGTAAATTTTGTCTATTCATTTAGCTCTAAAAATCTAATCAAGATTATACAATAAAAGGAACCGTGTAGTTCCTTTTTATTTTTTTGTCTGATATTGTAAATCTGATTTCTCTTTACGGGATATTCAAGTACTTATGCGTTTGCAAAGAGATTTCCCATTTAGGGTTTTGCATGACATAATCTATGATCAACGGCGTCATTTCTGCTGCCTTTGACCATTCCGGCTGTAAGTAAAGTTTACAGTCTGCACTTACGAACTTTGCGTGTTCTTCGGCCCAATCGAAGTCACTTTTATTAAAAACGATCACTTTTAATTCACCCGCTGCACTCAATACATCTTGTCGTGGAGCCTTGAATTTCTTTGGTGAAAGACATATCCAATCCCAATAACCCGTTAATGGATAAGCTCCTGAGGTTTCCAGGAAAATCTTAATACCTGCTTCCTTTAGTTTTTGAGTTAGATGCGTTAGGTTATACAGCAAGGGTTCACCTCCGGTAATCACCACTGTTTTAGCCGGGTGTTGTTTTGCATGTTCAACAATCTCCTCTGCCGAAGTCAATGGGTGAAGCTCAGCATCCCAACTTTCCTTCACATCACACCAATGACAGCCTACATCACATCCTCCTAAACGGATAAAGTAAGCGGCCTTTCCGGTATGATATCCTTCCCCCTGTATCGTGTAAAACTCCTCCATCAATGGAAGAAATGTGCCGTCCTCTGGAACTTGATTTGACATGTCTTAGAAATTGAGCTGCAAAATTAGGAAAAACTTTTGATTACACTGAAGCCCTAATAGTCATAAAAAGGTCCCGAATAAATTTTAGAACAAGCCCTTGCTCATCAGGGATTTAATCTTCCTTCCGGTAAGGATTGTATAAGTCAGCCTTAAAAATAATTATATCCTGTCTTGCTAATCCTCTTTACTTAACCTTTTTTTAACCCAAAGATTATCCGTTTGGAAAGGGCTTATCATTGGGTGAGTAACGGGTGAGTAACGAGTCAGAAAGGGGTAAGTAGTATGTTTTTCCCTATTAAGTTACTATTAAGTCAAGGTGAAAATGAGTGATATTTTTTGAAATATTAAGTTTCTGTAAAGTTTACATAATGGAAGATTCTTACAAAAGATTTAAAGGCTTACTCTTTTATTGATTCCCATAAAATCAGGGGAAAATGACTGAAAATAAAGTTTTTTGAGTGGTTCTTCATTTCGGAAAGCGCAAAAAAATCCGTATTTTTGCATCGAATTAATTTAGGTAACTCTTATTGATAGCAATGTAATTGTACACATTGAGAAGAGTTACGTTTTTACACAAACAATAAATCATAGTTGTAAATGATCAAAATTACACTACCTGACGGTTCAGTACGTCAGTATGAAAAGGGTACGACTGCTATGCAGGTTGCCCAGTCAATTTCAGAAGGATTAGCCAGAAATGTATTGGCTGCAGAGGTTAACGGTGAGGTTTGGGATTCTTCAAGACCTATTGAAGAAGATTCTTCTGTAAAATTGTTGACATGGAATGATGACAAAGGAAAGAATACCTTTTGGCATTCATCAGCTCACTTATTAGCGGAAGCGTTAGAAGCGCTCTATCCAGGTATTAAATTCGGAATTGGTCCGGCTATCGAAACAGGTTTTTACTATGATGTAGACTTCGGTGATCGTGAGTTTTCTTCTGATGATTTTAAGCAAATTGAAGATAAAATGATTCAGTTAGCTAAACAGAAGGAGGTTTTCGATCGTAAGGCAGTTTCAAAAGCTGATGCTTTAGCTTATTTTGAAGAAAAAGGCGACGAGTATAAGTTGGATTTGATTAAAGACTTAGAGGACGGGAAAATCACTTTTTATACACAAGGTAATTTTACGGACTTATGTCGTGGGCCGCATATCCCGAATACAGGGTTTATTAAAGCGGTAAAATTAACCAACGTTGCAGGAGCTTATTGGCGTGGAGATGAATCACGTAAGCAACTAACTCGTATTTATGGCGTAACATTTCCGAAGGCTTCTGAACTGACTGAGTACTTGAAGTTCATTGAAGAGGCTAAGAAACGTGATCATAGAAAATTAGGTAAAGAACTGGAGTTGTTTGCATTTTCGGAGAAAGTAGGGATGGGTTTGCCATTGTGGTTACCAAAAGGAACCGCTTTGAGACAAAAGCTTCAGGATTTTCTACAAAAAGCGCAAATGAAAGCAGGTTATGAACCTGTGATTACGCCACATATTGGACATAAGCAACTTTATATTACTTCCGGACATTACGAGAAGTATGGTGCTGATTCTTTTCAACCGATTAAAACTCCGGTTGATGGTGAAGAATTCTTGTTAAAACCAATGAATTGTCCTCACCATTGTGAGATTTACAAAACAAAACCTCGTTCTTACAAAGAACTTCCGGTTCGTTTTGCAGAATTTGGAACAGTTTATCGTTATGAGCAATCTGGTGAATTACACGGGTTAACCCGTGTGAGGGGATTTACACAAGATGATGCACATTTATTCTGTCGTCCGGATCAGGTTAAGGAAGAGTTTAAAAAGGTAATTGATTTGGTGTTGTACGTTTTTGGGGCTTTGGGTTTCCATGATTTTACAGCACAGGTATCATTACGTGATCCTGAAAACAAGACCAAGTATATTGGGTCGGATGAAAATTGGGCATTAGCAGAGGCGGCGATTATTGAATCTGCTGCAGAAAAAGGTTTACCGACTGTTGTAGAGTTAGGAGAGGCAGCATTTTATGGTCCTAAATTAGATTTTATGGTCAAAGATGCGTTGGGTAGAAAATGGCAGTTGGGAACAATTCAGGTAGATTATAATCTTCCGGAGCGCTTTGAATTGGAATATACAGGAAGTGATAATCAAAAACACCGTCCTGTGATGATTCACCGTGCACCATTTGGATCATTGGAGCGATTTGTCGCTGTCTTAATCGAGCACTGTGGGGGTCAATTCCCGTTATGGCTTGCTCCTGAGCAGTTTATCGTCTTGCCAGTGTCAGAAAAATATGAAGAATATGCTCAAAAACTTTTGGAATCGTTAAATAATTCCGATATTCGCGGTCTGATTGACTTGCGTGACGAAAAGGTCGGGCGCAAAATCCGTGATGCAGAAGTGAAAAAGATGCCGTACATGGTGATTGTAGGGGAGAAGGAAATGGAAAGCGGAACAATCTCAGTTCGTAAACATGGTGGAGTAGATTTAGGATCAATTACACCAGAGGAATTTAAAAATTTATTAATAAAAGAAATCACTGTTTAATTAAAGAAACATTTGGCAAAAAGTAACAATTTCGGCCCGAGAGGCCCGATGAGAAAAAAGGAACCAGAACATCGTATCAATGAACATATTCGTGTTCCGGAGGTTCGATTGGTTGGTGATAATATAGAAACCGGGGTGTATCCTACAAGACAAGCCTTACAAATGGCGGATGAACTTGAATTGGATTTGGTTGAAATCTCTCCTAATGCTACGCCTCCTGTTTGTAAGATTATCGATTATAGTAAATTCGTATACGAGCAAAAGAAAAAACAAAAGGAAATTAAAGCGAATGCGAAGCAGACGGTTATTAAGGAAATCCGTTTCGGACCTAATACCAGCGAGCATGATTTTGAGTTTAAATTGAAACACGCTATTCGTTTCCTAGAAAGTGGTGAAAAGGTACGTGCTTACGTGCATTTCAAAGGTCGTGCGATTGTGTTTAAAGAACAAGGTGAAATCTTGTTATTGCGTTTCGCACAGGCTTTAGAAGAGTATGGTAAGGTAGAATTGTTACCTAAGTTGGAGGGAAAGCGTATGTTCTTGACATTAGCGCCTAAAACTACCGCTAAAAAATAAAGAGTATCTAACAAATTGATATAAAATAATAAGTATTATGCCAAAAGTTAAAACCAATTCCAGCGCGAAGAAACGTTTCAAATTGACTGGAACAGGTAAAATAGCAAGAAAAAACGCTTACAAAAGCCACATCTTGACTAAAAAAACGACTAAACAAAAACGTAACTTAACAACTACTAGTTATGTTCATGATGCTGATATGGGCAATGTAAAACGTATGCTTGCTATCGGTAAATAAGTTTAGATTAATTTAATAACAATATTTTTTAACCGGGTATTGGGTAGTAAGATTACTGAAAAACGTAACGCCTTTTACCAAACTAAATTTTAAAAATTATGCCACGTTCGGTTAACGCAGTTGCTTCTAGAAGAAGACGTAAAAGAATCCTTAAATTAGCTAAAGGCTATTATGGATCTCGTAGCAAAGTATATACTATTGCTAAAAATACAGTAGAAAAAGGTTTACAGTACGCTTACCGCGACCGTAAAACCAAAAAACGCGAGTTTAGAGCTTTATGGATACAACGTATCAATGCTGGAGCTCGTCAACACGGAATCTCTTATTCTCAGTTGATCGGTAAATTAAATGCTAAAAATATCGGCTTAAACCGTAAGGTATTAGCTGATTTAGCTTTAAACAATCCAGATGCTTTCAAAGCAGTTGTAGACGCAGTTAAATAAAGTTTCACCCGTTATCAAATGTTAGATATTTAAAAGCTACCCATTATGGGTAGCTTTTTTATTTGATAAAAGACAACAAACAGAAGAGCATATCCTAAAATCTTATCTCTGTACTCTTTTATCTGTTATATTCCTTTAGCTAATACTATTTAGCAATTAATTTCCATTTTAGTTTAGGAATTGATACATTTAGATAATGAACATGAAAAGAACCTTAATTGCCTTAGGTTTGATACTAACCTGTACCTACGGCAATGCCCAAGAAAAGTCTTATGTGGACTATGTAAATCCATTGATTGGTACCCAATCAAAGTATGAATTGTCTAATGGGAATACCTTTCCGGCTATTGCACGTCCCTGGGGTATGAATTTTTGGACCCCGCAGACAGGTAAGATGGGAGATGGCTGGGTTTATACCTATACGGCTGATAAAATTAAAGGATTTAAACAGACCCATCAACCAAGTCCTTGGAATAACGACTACGGTCAGTTTTCAATTATGCCAATGACGGGAAAGATGGAATTCGATCAAGAAAAAAGGGCTAGTTGGTTCTCCCATAAAGCCGAGATCGTAACACCTTACTATTATAGCGTCTACCTGGCAGATTATGATGTAACAACAGAATTCGCACCAACAGAAAGAGCGAATATTTTACAGTTCACTTTTCCTCAAACGGACCAAGCATATATCGCTATAGATGCTTTCGATAAAGGATCCTATATCAAACTTATTCCTGAAGAGCATAAAATTATCGGCTATAATACGAGGAATAGTGGTGGGGTGCCGGATAATTTTAAGAATTATTTTGTGATTCAATTCGATAAGGAATTTACTTTCGGAGCGGGCGTACAACAAAATGAAATAAAAGATGGTATACTAGAGATTAAAGATGACCATGCAGGTGCCATTGTTGGTTTTAAAACTAAGAAAGGTGAAAAGATAAATGCACGAGTAGCATCTTCTTTTATCAGTTTTGAGCAAGCTGAGATTAATCTTAAAGAAGTTTTGGAAAAAAACCTGGAGCAGGTTAAAATAGAAGGAAAAGATAGATGGAACGAGGTATTAGGTGTTGTGGAAGTAGAGGATAGTAACTTAGACAGGAAACGCACTTTTTATTCTGCCTTATACCGATCCACCCTTTATCCGAGAGACTTTACAGAGATTGATGCAAAAGGAAACAGAGTACATTACTCACCTTATAATGGAAAAGTCCTGCCGGGATCTATGTATACAGATACAGGCTTTTGGGATACGTTCAGGAGTTTGTTTCCATTGTTAAATCTGTTATATCCATCGATGAATGATGATATGCAGGAGGGGCTTGTAAATGCCTATAAGGAAAGCGGGTTCCTGCCAGAGTGGGCAAGTCCGGGACATAGAGAATCTATGATTGGTAATAATTCAGCATCCATAGTGGCAGATGCGGAAATAACGGGACGGTCAGGTTATGATAAAGAGCTTCTCTGGGAAGCATTAAAACATGGAGCTAATGCAGTACATCCTAAAATTAGCGCAACAGGAAGAACCGGTTTCGAATTATATAATGAATTAGGGTATATCCCCTTTGGGAGAGATATTAATCAGAATGTAGCCAGAACTCTGGAATATGCTTATGATGATTGGTGCATTTATCAGTTTGGAAAATCTATTGGAAAACCGGCTTCTGAGATTAATATCTATGCTGAACGAGCTTTGAACTATAAGAATCTATATGATGCCCAAACTAAATTAATGCGCCCTAAGGATTCGGAAGGAAAATTTAGGGAAGACTTTGATCCTTCAGGCTGGTCTAAAGATTATACCGAAGGAAATTCATGGCATTGGAGTTTCTGTGTGTTTCATGATCCTCAAGGTTTAATTGATTTAATGGGAGGAAAGAAGCAGTTCACGGCTATGCTAGATACTGTCTTTGTTATTCCGAGTTATGAAGGCATGAATAGTCGAAGCATGATTCACGAAATGCGTGAAATGCAAGTTATGAATATGGGGCAATATGCACATGGTAATCAACCTATTCAGCATATGCCATATTTATATAACTATTCCGGAGAACCGTGGAAATCTCAGTATTGGGTGAGGAAAATTATGGATAAATTGTATCAGCCTACACCTGATGGTTATTGTGGAGATGAAGATAATGGTCAAACTTCGGCTTGGTATGTTTTTTCTGCAATGGGATTTTATTCAGTAGCGCCTGCTAGTGGCGAATACATTATCGGTTCCCCTCAATTTGATAAAGTTACGCTGAACTTAGCCAACGGGAAAAAATTAGTTATTAATTCTACAAATCAAGCTGAAGAGCATGTTTATATAAAGGATTTGAAATTTAACGGGGAAAAATATGATAAGAATTTTCTGCGATATGAAGACTTATTGAAAGGGGGAAACCTTGAATTCAACATGTCTGGTGAGCCTAATAAAAACAGAGGTATATCAGAGGAGTCATTACCATATTCCTTCAGTAAAGAATTAAACATAAAAAAATAAGAATTATGAAAGTTATAAAATGGAAGTATATTTCTATGTTTTTGTTGGTTATGCTCAGCATAACTGGCTATGGACAAGGTTTGAAATTAACGATAGGTAGTTATAATATACGATATGATAATGCAGGAGATCGTGAAAATGGGAATGGTTGGGATAAGAGGTTACCGGTAATCAGTTCTCTGGTTCAATATATTGATTATGATGTTGTGGGCTATCAGGAAGTGCTTGTCAATCAATTGCATGATTTAACGCGTGAACTACCTGATTACAGTTATGTTGGTGTCGGTCGAGATGATGGAAAAGAAGCTGGGGAATATGCTCCTATTTTCTACAAAAAAGATAAATTTAATGCTTTGGAGTCGGGCGTGTTTTGGTTATCAGAAACTCCCGATAAACCGTCAAAAGGTTGGGATGCCGCTCTTCCAAGAATTTGTACCTATGTGCATTTAGAAGAAATAGCAACTGGAAAGAAGTTATGGTATTTCAATTTACACATGGATCATGTGGGGACAAAGGCCAGAGAGGAGAGTAGTAAATTGGTGGTCAAGCAAATTGGTAAATTAGTTAAGCCGGATGAAGTTGCTGTATTGACAGGAGACTTCAATGTCGATCAACATAATCCGATCTATCAATTGTTAAATGGCTCAGGGGTAATTCAAGATAGCTTTGAACTTGCTCCGGTTAAGTTTGCATGGAATGGAACTTATAATGCGTTTGATAATAATTTGTTTACGGATAGCCGAATTGATCATGTTTTTGTGACTAAGCAACTGAAAGTTAAACATTATGCGGTCTTAACAGAATCATTTAGATCAGCCAAAGCTGAATCAAAAGATTTAAAGAAAGGGGATTTTCCTAAAGAATTATCATTTAAAGATTATATAACAAGGTTGCCTTCAGATCATTTTCCAATAGTTGTAAAGGCGGAATTTTAAACCTGCGAATAAATAAGAAAAGGATTTTTAATTTCAATTAAAAATCCTTTTCTTATTTATAGGTAATGACTTAAGCTACGATCATTTTGATACCTAAATCTTCAATAGCTTGAATAACGGAAGGAGAAACCTTATTGTCTGTAATAATATAATCAACATCAATCAGTTCACAGATCTTTCCAAGACCTCTTTTACCAAATTTACTACTATCTGCCAGGATAGCAATTTTTTGAGAATTCTCGATCATTTTTTGATTTAATGTTGCTTCGGGTAAATTACTAATAGAAATACCAAATTCAAGGTCTATTCCATCGGCTCCCAGAAAAAGTAACCCGCAACTGATTTCTTCTAGAATACGCATAGCATATTGACCGGCAACTGAAGAAGAATTAGGTCTAATGAGTCCACCAAGTTGTAAAACTTCAATATTAGCTTTACCACTTAGTTCTAGTCCTACTTTTAATGCAGGTGTAATAACAGTTAATACATTGGTTGATTCAATGTTTTTCGCAAATGTAAATACCGTAGTTCCCGACCCAATCATAATCGAGTCGTTATCTTTAATCAGCTTTAATGCCGCTAATGCTATTTTCTGTTTTTCTTCACTATTGATAGATTCTTTTACTAGAATAGGGCGGTCGATAGCATAGGGATTGGTAGTCGAAGCACCCCCTTTTATTCTAAAAAGTAAGTTTTTGTCTTCCAGAACTTTTAGGTCTTTTCTAATTGTGACACTTGAAACCTTCATGGATTCACAGAGCCAATCAATTGTGATTTTACCTTTTTCTTTTAAGTTCTTTAGAATGAATTCGTGTCTCTCCGTTATATTCATCATAATTCATTTAAATTAGTTAATAGTTTGTCAAAGATAATCAGCTTTTTGGTTACTGCCTATGCTTTTGTTTTAATTAAAAGGACTTCTTTATCGTATATTTTTAACTGATTTTTAATAAAATATAGAAAAAAGCCTTATTATCAGATATTCTCTCGAATATTAAAAGGGTTCAATTATTTAGATATTCAGAAATCTTATTGAAAAATAACTAAATATTTTTAGTTATTAAATCTTTAATAAAGTTATATTTTGTTTATTTTTATTTACTTTTATATCAACTAATCAAAAATAAACTCAAAAATCTAAATGTCACAGCATAAATTTATGGATAGACTAGGGATACCTGGTCATTTAAAATGGGGTTACCTGGGTATTCTCATCTTTATGATGGGAGATGGGGTTGAACAAGGCTGGTTAAGTCCTTATTTGATCGATCATGGTATGAGTATTGAAAAATCTGCCAGTCTCTTTACCGTATATGGGATTACTATTGCTATTTCTTCTTGGTTTTCCGGGGTGCTCGCTGAGAGCTATGGGCCAAGGAAATCCATGCTTATGGGTATTCTCCTTTACCTAATAGGTACAATTGGTTTTGTTTCTTTAGGGATGGCCAAATTAGATTATACAGCAATGTTATTCTTTTATGCTATTCGGGGATTTGGATATCCTTTGTTTGCCTATTCTTTTATGGTCTGGATCAACTATAGAACTCCGCAGAACATGCTTGGAAGAGCTGTAGGCTGGTTTTGGTTTGTATTTACCGGAGGGTTGAATGTTTTAGGAGCGTATTATTCCAGTTGGGCTTTAGACAGAATCGGATATGAAAATACATTATGGTCATCTATTATCTGGGTGCTAATAGGAGCATTCTTCGCTTTAGTATTAAACAAGGACAAGTTTGTGACCAAAGCGGCTAAAGAATCAAAAGCAAAGGAGTTATTAAACGGATTAACCATTGTAAAGAAAGAACCTAAGGTGCTAATAGGAGGTATTGTGCGTGTCATTAATACAACTGCTCAATTTGCGTTTCCCGTCTTTTTACCAATTTATATGGCAGAACATGGCTTTAATACAAAGGAGTGGTTACAGATATGGGGAACGATTTTTACTAGCAATATCGCATTCAATCTCATATTCGGATTTGTAGGAGATAGATTAGGATGGCAGAGAACCATTATGTGGTTTGGGGGTGTTGGTTGTGCAATTACTACTTTATTGTTTTATTATTCACCTATATGGTTTGATGGCTCTTATTGGGCAGTCATGTTGGCAGGGATAGCTTGGGGCGGCTTGTTGGCCGGTTATGTTCCTTTATCTGCATTGGTGCCTTCTTTGGTAAAAGAAGATAAAGGTGCAGCTATGGCTATTTTAAACCTAGGTGCGGGATTGCCGGTTTTTGTAGGGCCGGCATTAGTAGGTTTGCTAATTGGGACTATTGGTAGTGAAGGAGTCATTTGGGTACTAGCAGGTCTATATCTAATTTCTGCAATTCTGACGAAGTTTATTATCATTCCAAGCGATCCAAAAGAGATACAACCTGAGTTAGAACAATGAAATAAAAAAATATAATTACACAAGCCAATGAAAGTACTTTTAACTGCTCCTTATGAGAATGAAAAAGCTTTGAATGAGTTACAAGGTCTTTTTGATGAAATTATTTATCGACCATGGAAACCTCATGGCCGAGCATATAATCCGAAGGAATTATTGTCCTTGCTAAAGGACACAAAGGTTGATGCGCTAATTTCAGAGCATGATGAAATAACGGAAGAAGTTTTACGGGCATATCCGGATTTAAAATTTGTGGGGATCTGCCGAGGTACACCTTCCAATATTAATTTGAATGTGGCAACTGAACTAGGGATTCCTGTGTTTAATACACCCGCGAGAAACGCGCAGGCAGTTGCAGAAATGTTTATTGCAAATGTTATTACTTTAATAAGAAATACTATTCCATCAATCAATTGGTTAGAAGGGAAGAACTGGGGGGAAGGAGCTCATACTTCTTACTTACAATTTAAAGGGAATGAGCTGGCAGGGAAGAAGGTTGGAATGGTAGGCTTTGGAGCTGTCGGTCAACATATAGCCCGGATGTTAGTGAATTTTCCGACGGAGATCTATTATTTTGATCCTTACTATACAGATCCCAGTCCGGGTTTTAAAAAGGTGGAGCTTCCAGAATTATTTTCGACTTGTGATGTTATTGGAATTCATCTTCCCGTTACAAAAGAAACAGAAGGAATGATTGATAAAAAATATCTTTCTTTATTGCATAAAGACGCGATTTTCGTGAATACTGCACGCGCTACCGTCGTTAATCGTGAAGATCTATTGGATATTATTGAGAATGGGAAAATCCGGGGTGCGATATTAGATGTATTTTACCATGAACCCCCTGATGAGATAGATTATAAAATGATTTTGAACAAGAACGTATTAGCCACACCACATATTGCCGGAGCAACACATGAAGTAGAGGACCATCATGCTTTTATTATGAATAATAATCTTCGTGAGTATTTCCATAATGGAAATAAATCGATCAAACAATTGGTTAATAAAGCTGTCCTTGATAAAACGTCAATTAGCTAATTATGGCAAGAAAAGAAGGATATTTAATCGTCGATATTGGTACTGGAAATGCGCGTGTTGCAGTCTGTAGTACAGAAGGCGAAGTGCTTGGAATAAAAAGAGAAAACGTTCATTACGAATCTGATACTCAATATGAGGATTCCATTTTTTTTAATCCGGAAGAATTATGGCTGCAAATACTAAAACTCTGCAAAGAAGCATTATCAGAAGCCGGAGATATTCAAGTTAATGCAATTACGGCTACAAGTCAAAGAGAAGGAATAGTCATTGTAGATAAGAAGGGGCAGCCCTTATTAGGAATGCCGAATATAGACCATAGAGGACGTAAATGGGAAGGAGATTTAAAGGAAAAAGATTTGGTATATTCTTTATCAGGGCGATATCCAACATCCTTATTTTCTGCTTTCAAATTGGTAGGACTTAGGGAGCTGTATCCTGACCTTAATGAAAGAATTAACTGTTTTATGAGCATTAGCGATTGGATTCAGTTTCAATTTTCCGGCGTTGAAGGATATGAGCACTCTCAGGCCTCTGAAACATTACTCTATGATGTAGAACAGAAGTCGTGGTCTGAAGTATTGTTGCAACAATTTAATATCTCTTTTGACATATTACCACCATTAAAGGATTCTGCCTCTATTTTGGGGTCCATTAAATCGGATATAGCTATAGAATTAGGAATCAATCCTCATGCAGTTATTGTTGTTGGAGGAGGTGATACACAGTTGGCAATACGTAGTATGGAACCCTCTGCTAATGATGTGGTGATCGTCTCGGGAACAACTACCCCCATAATAAAGATTGTTGATTCGTATGAAAAAGATATTGAGCAAAGAACCTGGACGAGTAGACACATTGATTCTGATCATTTTATTCTTGAAGCAAATGCAGGGGTAACAGGTCTTAACTACCAAAGATTAAAAGAAATATTTTACCCTAATGAGGGATATGATGTAATTGAAAAGGAATTAGAGGATGCTACTTACTCGCAATGTGTGGCCTCTTTAGGATCCTTGATAGCTAACGAAAAAGAACCGCTGACCAAGGGAGGTTTTATTTTCAACGCTCCTGTATCTCATCAATTAACTAGAGGGAGTTTCGTTTTTGCAATTTTATGGGATATTGCCTGCAGTATTTATGAGAATTATAAATTTTTGGATGCTGTATCAGCTCATCAGGAAGATTATATATGGGCATGCGGTGGTGGAGTAGAAAGCCGAAAGCTGAGACAATTTATCGCAAACCTGTTTGGTAAGCGGATCCGGATAAGAGACACTTTCCGACAGGCCTCGGTCTTGGGTGGTGTTTTTATCTGTAATGATGCTTTAGGATTACAAAACTTTAGCCCTAATCTTTTAGAAGAGACCATTCCACAAGATCATGAAGAGTTTGAAAAACTTTATCAGGAATGGAAAAATGCCCGTAAAACATTTAAACAGGTAATATAGTAGATGGATAAATATTTTTTGGGATTAGATATAGGTACTCAAGGAGCCAGAATAGTTTTAGTTGACCAAAAAGGATACCTAATTGCATCTGATGCTCGTAAATTCCAGCTTACAGATACATTCAGGGAAGAGCAATCTCCTTTAACTTGGTGGAAAGAGGCGGAGGATATGTTATCTTCTTTGTTAATAAACCTACCGGATAAAATCAACAAGCGTGATATACAGGCCATATCGGTAACATCTACTTCCGGAACAGTTATACCATTAGATGTTAACCATCAACCAATTCATCAAGCGATCATGTATTCTGATCCAAGGTCTATAGAACAAGGGAAGCGTTGTAAGGATATAGCTCAGAAATATGTTAAAAATGGTTATACAGGATTCAATGCATCAAGTGGTATCAGTAAAATACTATGGTATATCGAAACCTTTCCCGAAAAAATCGCTGAGATCGCATTATGGATTCATGCTTCTGATTATTTAATTGGTAAGTTATGCGGGAACTATCACACGACTGATTATACCAATGTATTGAAATCGGCTTATGATTTGGAAAAACTGGAGTGGCCCGATTATATTACGCGAGAATTAGGCATACAAGTAAAGTGGTTGCAGAATGTGGTTCCTTCGGGTACTGTTGTTGGACGATTATTGTCGGAACATTCCGAATCCTGGGGGATACCTGAAATTGAAGTAGTTGTAGGAATGACAGATGGTTGTGCCACACAGATGGCTTCTGGCGCTGTAAAGCCTGGAGATTGGAATACAACTATTGGAACAACATTAGTAATTAAAGGAGTTACGGAAACCAATGTGTTGGATCCATTAGGACGAGTGTACAGTCATAAACATCCAGAGGGATATTGGATGCCTGGAGGAGCAAGTAATACAGGTGCAGACTGGATTTCTATCAATTTTCCAGAAAGTTTAGAGAAGCTGAATTATGCTGCGGAAAGTCTAATTCCAACCGGGGAATTAGCATGGCCTTTAGTGCAGGAAGGAGAGCGTTATCCTATAATGACTCCACAAGCCAGAGGCTTTGCCCCTAATGATATTTCCAACGAAAAATTATTCGCAGCCAATTTAGAAGGCGTAGCCTTTATAGAAAGGTTGGCCTATGAAATCATCGAGGAATTGTCAGGAGAAAAAATCAGAAGGGTCTTTTCAGCCGGAGGGGGTAGTCGTAGTGATGTTTGGTTAAAAATAAGAGCTGCAGTTCTAAAGGTTCCTATATATAAATGTAAGGAGGCTAACGGTGCTTTTGGTGCGGCTATAATGGCGGCATCCACAACTTACTATAATTCGATATTTGAAGCTTCGGAAAACATGACTTCTATTGAAAAAAAAGTGATTCCTGATCCTGGGTTAATGTTATCCTATGAAGAACAATACCAGGAATTTAAAATGAAATTGAAAGATTTAAATTATATATAAATGATCACTATTTGTCTGTTAAGGCATGGAGAAACTGCATATAATGCAGAAGGAAATAAATATTCGGGTAGAACAGATATCCCTTTAACAGAAAGGGGGATATTACAAGCTGAGCGGATGAATGATTTGTTAAAGGAATATACCTTTGATTATATCTTTAGCTCACCACTTAAAAGGGCAAGACTTACAGCTGAAATAGCTTCAGGTGCTCCCGAAAAAGTAAAAATTGACGAAAGATTAATTGAGATTGATTTCGGCCAATGGGAAGGGAAGACCTCAATCGATTTTATAAAAGAAGATCCTGAATCATGGCAGAATTGGTTATCCGATCCGGCAGCATTTGCCGCAGGAAGGACCGGCGAAACGGGTCAAAAAGTTATACAGCGATTAGAAAACTTTTATAATGAATTGCTGGATAAATATGATGGTAAAACAATTCTTATTGTGGGTCATAATGGCATAAACCGATTGTTTTTAAGTCAGCAATTAGGAATGCCTCTAAAAAATTATAGAAAAATAGTACAGGAGAATTCTGCTTTGACATTAATAACATTGGATAAACATAATGGTTTAAATTTGTTAAAATTGAATGCTTAATTTTAAAAATAAATCAACTTCTATGAAAACTACCTATATCTCTTTTTGTCTACTGTTTGTCTTTACTCAAGTGACACCGACATTTGCTCAAAAACTACATAAGCTTAACTTCAAGACAGTGGAGGAAATGTATGATTATTTTAAATATGCTCCCGGGAAAAAAATTATTTCCGGTCACCGGGGAACAATTGAAGATAATATGCCGGAAAACTCAGTCCCTTCCATGGAAGCGGTATTAAAGCAAACATCTGCGATTTTTGAAATTGATCCCCGACTCACGAAGGATGGAATCCCTGTTATGGTTCATGATGCTACTTTGGAGAGGACTACCACAGGAACGGGTAAAGTAGCTGATTTTACTTGGAAGGAGCTACAGAAATTGCAATTGAAAGATCATAAAGGGAATCCTACTCCTTATAAAATAAATACACTAGATGAAATGATTAAGTGGGCAAAGGGGAAAACCATTTTAAATTTGGATAAGAAGGATCTCCCGATGGAGATGACTGCTGAGATTATCAGGAAACATAATGCATATTCGTGGGTGTGGGTCACGGTGCATAATGTAGAACAAGCGAAGTTTTATCTGGATAAAAACCCAAAGCAGTATCTCTCAATGCATATATTAACACAGCAAGCTTTAGAAGATTTTCAGAAGTCGGGATTACCTTATGATCGTATGATTGTTTATATAGGTCCGGAGATTAAAGCTGCAAATCAAGAGATGTATAATTTCTTCAAGGAAAAAGGTGTACTTTGTATGATTTCAAGTGCTCCTACTTATGATAAACTTGCAACAGCAGAAGAACGTGCAGCAAAATATAGAGCTGTATTTGAAGATGGTGCTACTGTATTAGAATCTGATTTGCCAATTGAAGTGAGTAAAGCGATAGAATAAATCATTAAGTCAATAGAAAATGGTTTTTCATTTTGGTTCAAGTGTAATTTTAATTGGTTAGTTATTGTTTAATAAAACGAGATATGATATGTATAAAAAGGGTTTGAAAAAATCCTTTTTTTTATTGTTTTGAATCTATATTCCTAAACATATATTTCATTATATTCGTGTTCTGATTATTAACACATGAGAAAACCTTTATTAACTATCATGCTGATGTTATTTTTAATATCGGGCTTGTTTGCTCAATCAGCAGTGAAACTTAGTAAAGCTGATCTGCCTTCATGGTTAAAACCTATTTCACTAAAACCACAAAAAATTAATTTAGATGATATTAGTTTAGGTTATTATTTTGAAATAATTGAGGAACAGTATCATCTTGGTTTGCAAACTAGTTATCATAATACTGTTAAAGTGGTCAGTGAGGAATCGGGGGCTGAAAATGCCGGACATCTAAATGTTTCATTTGACCCTTCCTATCAACGTTTGCAAATCCATAGGATACAAATTGAACGTGACGGTGAAATTCAAAATAGGTTGGATCTATCAAAATTTAAAGTTCTGGCAACAGAATATGAATTATCAAGATTTCTATATAATGGTTCTTATTCGGCTTATATGGTTTTGGATGATATTCGACAAGGAGATAAGATTACTTTTTCATACTCTTTGGTAGGTTTTAATCCGGTCTTTGAAGGTAAATTTTTTAATACATTTTATATAGAAGGCACTGAACCTGTGGGGTTGATTCATCTTGCTTATATAGTTCCTGATGGCAGAATATTAAATCTTAGGAAACATAGTGGGGCTGTGGCAGAGAAAAAGATGAAGAAAGATGGTTTGACCTATTACTATTGGGAACAAGCCAGTAATCCTGTAGAAGAATCTAGTTATTATACTCCTATTTGGTACAGTCAAACAGCAAAAGTAGAGGCTTCTGAATTTTCCACATGGAAGCAAGTTAGCGATTGGGCAAAAAGAGTAAATCCAATACCGGAAATTAAAGTAGGATCAGAACTTGATAATTTTGTGAATACGTTATGGAAAGATGCCGGAGGGGATAAGATGTTATTTTTTCAGAGAAGTTTAGATTTTGTCCAAAATTCTGTTCGATATATGGGAATTGAGATGGGCGAGAATTCTCATCGGGCACATGCTCCTGAAATCGTTTTTAAGCAACGTTATGGTGATTGTAAAGATAAATCGCTCCTTCTCGCAGCTATGTTGGGAAGTAAAGGAATTAAATCTAACCTGGTGTTGGCAAATACATATCAGGATAAAGAGCTCGATAAGTTGCAACCAAGTCCTGGTGTATTCAATCACATGGTTTTAGCTGTTACTATAGATGAAGAGGTTAAACCTGTAGATCCGACGATAACCAATCAGGCAGGGCCCGTAATGAAGCGATTCTTTCCTTATTACGGAAAAATCCTGAATTTAGGATCCGGTAACCATCTGGATGAATTTAGAAAGGATGTTCCTGAGGATTATTTGATTCAGGTAGTAGATGTTATTGAGTTATTAGATGGTGATAAGGCTAATCTGTCCGTTACTACGACTTATAAAAGCGTAGAAGCTGATCAGATGAGAACCTATTTTAAAGAAAATGCCAAAAACCAAGTTCAGAAAGAGTATGAAAATTATTACAAAAAGCTATATAACAGTGCTAAGAGTAATAAGACCTTTTATTTTGAGGATGATAAGGAGCAGAATGTTATTAAGGTTTTCGAAAGTTATTTGCTTGATAAATATTTATTAGAATCTGATGAAGGTTCGCGGAAAATGGCTCCTGCATTTTCAAAAACGATATATGATCGTTTGCCGGAAGTTGATGACTCTAAGTTATTACCAATTTCTTTGAGTTTTCCTTCTAATGTTGAACATATTATTAAGATTGTAAATAAAGATAAATCTCCGGTCGGAAGTTTATCTTTGAATGATTTTATTGAGCGGAATTCTTACTTTTATTCACAATCCCTTTCTACAGACAACGATACCCTTATTATTAAGAATGTTTTTATTACTAATGATTCCTTTATTCCAACGGAGGAATCCGCTCAGTATGTAGAGGATTATACTAACCTTCAGGAAAAGCTATTATATACTTTATATGTTAATGATGAAGGTCAAATTTTCTTAGGTGATTTAACGGATAATAAAATTAACAAATGGGCTTTATGGGCTTTTGTTGTAATAATGGGTACTACTATTTGGTTTATATTGAAAAAATACAATAAATCTAAACCAACAGGACTCATTGATTTAGAACATTTTGTAGTGCGAGATAAAATCGATGGTTGGTTAATTATTTTGGCAATCGGTTTGTTCGTTTCAGTTATTTATACACTTGTAGGTCTTTTTTCACAAGAATCTCCAATAAATGCCGGACAATGGAGTTTATTATCCGTCTCTAATATGGATAATAAGTTGTTTTTTACAATTTATTTATGTTGTTGGTTGATATTTACAGCGGTAATTTTTGTGTTTAATGTTTATTCTATTTATTTATTCTTTAAGAGAAGAGATATTTTTCCCCAAACTTATTTTGTATTAATACTTGCAGATTTAGGGTTTGTTATTCTTACCTGTATTTTTGTTTGGGTGGTGAATCGTGATAATTTCGCTCCATTGATTAGGAATAACCCTGAGATTATGCGCGGTATATTCTATTCAATTGTCTGGAGTGTTTATATCTATAGATCTAAGCAGGTTAAGGAGACGTTTACTGTGGGGAGTGATAGTAATAGTTAGTAGTTAGAAATGTGATGATAAAAAATTCAATCTTATAAAGATTTTATTACTAGATACTAACTAGGAAGTGTTTTTTATAGGTTACTTTCCTTTTTGATTTTTCGTCTGGTCGTAACCGGTTTGGCTAATTGTTTAGCTTCATATTGTCTTTCCAGGTATTTAATGATTTCGGCAGCAATATCTTTACCTGTTGCCATTTCTATCCCTTCAAGGCCCGGGGAAGAGTTTACTTCCAATATAAGAGGTCCTCTTGCAGATGGTAGCATATCCACACCGGCTACAGTTAATCCCATTGCCCTTGCTGCAGCAATCGCTGATTCTTTTTCACTTCTTGTAAGCTTTACTACCTCAGCAGTTCCACCTCGATGAAGGTTTGAACGAAATTCTCCTTCTTTAGCAGTTCTTTTCATAGCTCCTACAACTTTGCCATCTACAACAAAAGCACGGATATCAGTACCTTTTGCTTCTTTGATGTATTCCTGAATCAGGATATTATTTCCTAAGCCATAAAAAGCTTCAATTACCGAAGATGCTGCTTTTTTTGTTTCGGCTAATACAACCCCGATTCCTTGCGTTCCTTCTAGTAATTTGATGACTAAAGGTGCACCACCTACCATAGAGATTAAATCATCCACATCTGATGCGGTTCTTGCAAATCCTGTAATTGGTAATCCAAGGCCTGCACCGGAAAGAATTTGCATGCATCTCAGTTTGTCTCGGGAACGAGTTATTGCCTGAGACGGGTTTGCTGATAAAACATTCATAACTTCAAATTGACGAACAATGGCAGAACCATAGAACGTCACTGAAGAGCCAATTCTAGGTATAACAGCATCTACAGCTGTAATATCTTGTCCTTTATAGTGTATGGAAGGTTTTGCCTGTTGGATGCCAACATAACATTTGCTATGATCAATCACTTCACATTCATGACCTCTATTGATGGCAGATTCTACCAAGCGTCGGGTAGAATATAATGACTTGTTCGTCGATAGTATGGCTATTTTCACAATTGTTTTTTCTTAATGAGATAACGGTGCTCTAAACTTTATATGATATTAGTAGCTAAGTTTTTTTTAGAAACATCTACCAAGAACTTTCCTGTTATAAAATTACGTCCTAATAACATAGGATAAGACATAGCAGAACGATCTCGAAAGGACAATTTGATGTCATACAGCTCGTTAAACATGCGAATCTTTGTCAAAAAGATATAGCGAATTTCAGACTGTCCAAAAGAACTTTTTACAGTTCTTTCCCGATGTACTGGAAATGTTAATTTTAGTGTCTTTTCACTGTTTTCATCTGGTCTAATAAAAGCGGTGATATATAAGTGACCTGATTTTTTGATTACTTGCATATCTTCACAATGTAAGACAGATGTTTCTGCTCCTGTATCGATCTTTGCACGAATGTTATAAAGACCGAGTTCAGGAAGGTCAATTACCTCTATTCTTCCTATTGTTCTTTTGCCTTTCACCAGCTTAGTATTTATTCGTATATAAATTCTCCGAAAGGTGAACGTATGGTAACTTGTTTTTTGTCTGAGGACTCAACACGACCAATTATCTGAGCAGGAATGCCAAATGACTCTGCTATCTGAATGATATCTTGGGCAATTTCCTCAGGAATATATAATTCCATGCGATGGCCCATATTGAAAACCTTATACATTTCCTGCCATTCTGTATTGGATTCCTTCTGAATCAATTCAAATAAAGGCGGGATAGGGAAAAGGTTATCTTTGATAACATGTACTTGGTCTACAAAATGAAGTACTTTGGTCTGAGCCCCTCCGGAACAGTGAACCATTCCGTCGATTTGATAACGGTATTTATCTAATATTTGTTTGATAACAGGTGCGTAAGTTCGTGTTGGAGATAACACTAATTTTCCAGCGGTAACTTCTTCGTCAGTTTCAGTTTTTATCTTATCTGTCAGTGCTTTGCCTCCTGCAAAAACTAAGTCATAAGGTACGGCAGGATCAAAGCTTTCGGGATATTTCTCAGCAATATATTTACTGAAAACGTCATGGCGCGCAGAAGTTAATCCATTTGAACCCATACCACCATTGTATTCCTTTTCATAGGTGGCTTGTCCATAAGATGCCAAACCTACAATAACATTTCCGGCTTTAATCTTGTGATTTGAAATTACGTCCTCACGTTTCATTCTGCAGGTAACAGTGCTGTCAACAATGATTGTTCTTACTAAATCTCCTACATCTGCAGTTTCTCCTCCTGTGGAATAGATACCTATTCCTAATTCGCGTAAATCAGCAAGAATCTCTTCGGTACCATTAATGATCTCAGCAATAACTTCTCCGGGGATAAGATTTTTATTTCTACCTATTGTGGATGAAAGAAGAATATTATCAATTGCACCCACACAAAGCAGATCGTCCAGATTCATAATGATTGCATCTTGTGCAATTCCTCGCCATACAGATGCATCTCCTGTTTCTTTCCAATAAACATAAGCAAGAGAAGATTTTGTGCCGGCACCATCAGCGTGCATGATATTGCAATATTGCTCATCTCCGGTTAGGATATCCGGAATGATTTTGCAAAATGCTTGAGGGAATAATCCCTTGTCAATGTTTTTGATAGCGTTGTGTACATCCTCTTTCCCTGCGGATACACCTCGTTGGTTATATTTTAAATCTGACATCTTGCTGCAAAAATAAACAAACGTATCGATTAAATGAAAGTTTTTCGTTATTCAGAAATACCTGTTGCATCGTAACCATTTGCCTTTATCTTCAGTAATTTATCAAACATAGTCCTTTGTTCCTTTTCGACTTGTTTATCTTCCCGATAATACTTTTCCGTCTCCTTATCGGAAGAAGTAATATTAAATAGACTATCATCAAAATAATAGTATCTTACTTCAGCAAATTTCTGTGTTTTTGATATATCGAATTTAGGATCAATGAAATGTGTGTTATACCTATAGATTTGTTCGAAAGCAAACGACATTTTACCATCTTTAAGATAGAAATCCTCTAATGTATACCCTCCTTCACCATAATTTCTAACTTTTATTAATTCTAGTACATTGTTCTTGATGTAATATTTGGCTATTCCACCTTCAGTAGATTCATGAATATTAGCAGAATCTATACTATCCCAATCTTTAATAGCATTAATACGATTAAAATTTTCTCTCACGATTAAGGTTGAGTCTATGGAAGATATTGAATCAGTGGTTTCGGAGGGAATATTGGATGTATTGCTTGATTTTTTGTCATTTGATTCCTGATTTTTATTTTCTTGACAGGCCGTTAAGCTTAATATGATAAATAAGCTGAAGGAAGTTAATGTTCTCATGATTTATATTTAATGAAGATTTAGGCTATTCTAAACAAAAACGATTCCATTGCTGTTTTCTAGTATTCTAATACCATTAAATGGGGCTTGTCCACAAAAAAAGCAACCCATTAGGTTGCTTTAATAATATAAGCTTTTAATATTTTAGTGTTTGAAATGACGAACTCCAGTAGTTACCATTGCAATACCTTTCTCATTTGCCATATCAATAGACAATTGATCTTTAATAGAACCACCTGGTTGTAATACAGCAGCTACGCCTGCATCAGAGGCAATTTCCACACAGTCAGGGAAAGGGAAAAATGCATCAGAAGCCATTACACTACCTTTGATATCAAAGCCGAAAGATTGCGCCTTTTCAATAGCTTGCTTTAATGCATCAACACGAGAAGTTTGACCAACTCCCGAAGCTATTAAAGTGCCCGATTTAGCAAATACAATCGTATTTGATTTAGTATGTTTTACGATTTTATTAGCAAAATAAAGATCATTCAATTGTTCTTCTGTAGGTTTAACCTCAGTTACCGGAGTCATTTCTGCCGGACCTTCTACTGTATTATCTTTGTCTTGAAGAATAACACCATTTAAAAGAGTTTTGAACTGCTGTTTAGGTAATTGAACGTCCTTACGTAATAAAATAATACGGTTTTTCTTTGCTGTCAAGATTTGTAAAGCTTCTTCAGAATAGACAGGTGCAATTAGGACTTCAAAGAAAAGTTTATTGATTTCTTCAGCCGTTTCTTTATTTACTTCAGCATTTGTAATTAAAACGCCTCCGAATGCAGAGACAGGGTCGCAAGCTAATGCTGCTAACCATGCATCATAAACGGATTGGCGAGATGCTATACCACATGCATTTGTGTGTTTTAATATTGCAAAGGTAGGCTCGTTGAATTCATCAATAATAGCAACAGCTGCATCGACGTCTACCAGATTATTATATGATAATTCTTTACCGTTTAATTTATCAAACATCGCTTCCAAATCACCATAGAATACCCCCTTTTGATGTGGGTTTTCTCCATAACGAAGCGTTTGGGCACTTTGTTCAGACTGCTTGAATACATCAATAGGATTTTCCTGATTAAAATAGTTGAAAATCGCGGTGTCGTAATGAGAAGAAGTATTAAAAGCTTTTTTTGCAAAGGACTTACGTTGTTCAAGTGTTGTTGTTCCTTCCTGACTCGCTAAGATTTCTTCTAATTCTTTATATTCATTTTTGGAAGAAATAATAACGACATCATTGAAGTTTTTAGCAGCAGCACGAATTAGTGAAATACCACCGATGTCAATCTTTTCAATGATATCTTGTTCCGAAGCTCCAGAAGCTACGGTTTCTTCAAATGGATAAAGATCTACAATTACCAAATCGATTTCCGGGATTTCGTATTCTTCCAATTGTTTTTGGTCATCTGCTAAAGGACGACGAGACAAGATCCCACCAAAAACTTTCGGGTGTAGCGTTTTTACACGGCCACCTAAAATAGAAGGATAACCAGTCAAATCTTCAACTCGTTCAACAGGAATGTCTAATTCTTTGATAAAGGACTCCGTACCACCGGTGGAATAAAACGTAACTCCGTATTTGTTTAGTAGTTGAATTAGAGGTGCAAGGTTGTCTTTGTAGTAAACCGAAACCAATGCATTTTTAATCTTAACAGGATGATTCATTGTGTTTTCTTTGGAGCCGCAAAGATAAAAATTTAAAATATATTTTACTGTAAAATTGTCAGAATAATATGATCCTAGTGCAAAGAGTTGTTTTTATTTATATCTTAGGATAAGTCGAACAATAAAAACCTATTTCTTATGAAGCGAATCCTCCGCTCTCTATTGTTAATAACAATAATTTACTTGCCTTTCTTTTTATATTCTCAAGAAAATATAGGAGGTAAGCCCGTACAAATTCTATCGCCGGAAGTAACATCAGATAATTCTGTTGTTTTTAGACTACAAGCATCAGATGCTCAGAAGGTGTCAGTTTTGGGAAATTGGTCATCTTCAAATAACGCAGCATCTTCTGGAATTGAAATGATTAAAGGAAGTGATGGGGTATGGTCGATAACTGAAAAGAATCTTACCTCTGATTTGTTCTTATATAATTTCGTTGTAGATGGTGTAAAGATTAATGACCCTTTGAATGTTTATCAAATACGAGACGTAAATAATGTTTTTAATTATTTTATCACTAACGGGGAACCGGCCAATTTATATAAAACTCAGGCAGTTCCTCACGGAAGCTTAATTAAGCAATGGTATCCCTCTTTATTGAATAATGCCGAGCGAAGACTGACTGTATATACACCGCCGGGATATGAATCATCTAGGGAAAAATATCCGGTTCTTTATCTTTTACATGGAATGGGCGGTGATGAAGATGCTTGGTCTACATTGGGTCGTGTAACCCAGATTATGGATAATTTAATTGCACAAGGCAAAGCTAAACCAATGATTGTAGTGATGCCTAATGGGCATACGAGTAATTCAGCAAGCCCGGGATATTCGGAGAAAGGGGAATATTCTATTGAATTTGCTACACCGGATGTGGGTTCAGGTGATATGGAATCTTCATTTCAGGAAATAATTGAATTTGTGGAAAAGAATTATAGAGTAAAAAAGGGCAAAAAGGATCGCGCCATTGCAGGATTATCTATGGGAGGATCGCATAGCTTATTTATTTCCAGTTTATATCCGAATACCTTCGATTATGTAGGACTATTTTCAGCTGCATTTCGGATTAACGATAAGGTGAAGCGAGAAGTGTATGATCATTTTGATCAGAATCTTTTAAAACAGAAAGAAAATGGATATAAACTTTATTGGATAGGGATGGGAAAGGCCGATTTCTTATATAAAACAGGGGAAGATTATAGAGAAAAATTAGACAGCATTGGTATGAAATACACATATAGAGAATCAGAAGGCGGGCATACATGGTCCAATTGGAGGAACTATTTGATAGAGTTTAGTTCTTTGCTTTTTAAATAGATTTAGATGGATAATTTAATGATTATTTAGACTAGGGCCTGTTAAAATAACAAAGGCGAACTGTTAGTTTCGCCTTTGTTATTTATTAAGGTAAAATTCTTAATTATATTTTTTCAATAAATTTTCGATCACTTTAGGATAATGCAAATGTTCTAATTGCTGACCATTGAATTTTATGGTTTCCAAACTATGGCCTGGTTCTACTTTGAACTTTGCTTGATGGATAATTTCTCCTTCGTCAAAGTTTTCATTGACAAAATGAATTGTAATTCCATGTTCTTCTTCTCCTGCCTCAATAACAGCTTTGTGAACACGATCTCCATACATGCCTTTTCCTCCGAATTTAGGGAGTAGGGCAGGGTGAATATTAATTATTTTATTTGGGAATCCCTTTAATAGATTTTCTGGCACCAACCATAAGAATCCGGCAAGAACGACTAAGTCAATGTCTAATCTTTTTAATAGGTTGACGATTTCATCAGTTTGATAGAAATCATGCTTATCAAAAACATGCGTTGGGATTTCAAAATTGTCTGCACGTTGCAAGACATAAGCTTCAGGATTGTTACTTAGAACTAAGGCAACTTCGGCACTGTCGGAGTATTTAAAATGCTCCATGATTTTTTGGGCATTCGATCCGGAACCAGAAGCAAAAATAGCAATACGCTTTTTCACAGTGTTTTATAGATTGAAAAATTAAACCTTATTGTTTGTCAAATATAGCTGTTTTTTTGCAAATGAGGTTAAATTAACTGATTTATAGGGTAATTTTTATTAGATTTAAGAGCATATTGGTAATTTTTACAAGATTATGAAAAATTTTATATTGGGTATTATTTTACACTTCATGTTTGTTGGGATTTTAAGTGGACAGGTGCCTGATAAGATTCCAACGTTTAGCAAATTTATTTCGATGGAGACTGGTGAGCAATTTACTTCCGACTCATTAGATCTTAATAATATCCAAGTTTTTGTTCTCATAGATCCTGGCTGTGGTCATTGTCAGGAATTAGGACAAGGTATCGCTAAATCTTTAGATCAAATAAGAGAAGATGTTGACTTCTATTTTATTTCGATGCAGGAGAAATCATTGGTTGATGGATATATCAATATGTTTGCTAAGGAGTTAAAAACCGATTCAAGAGTTAAGTTTTTATACGATCCGGAAGCCGAATTTTACCTCAACTTTAATCCTAAGAACTTTCCATCTACTTATATTTTTGAAGCTGAAACTCTACAATTAATTAAACAGTTTGATGGGGATAATAATGCTGAAATGATAGTATCCTTACTAAAAAAATAGGATTTTGGCTCTTCTAAGTTATTTTTCTCACTTTACTTTATATTTCTATAATTATCTTATTAAAATAAAATAATATTTAGTATTTAATAAATTGTATATATTTACGATGTTTAACATTGTTGGGGAAACCTTTACCTCATTTTAGGATAAGCAGAAAGGTATTCGTTTTTGAAATCGAGTTAAGAAAATGAATGTTTTAAGGAAAAGACTATTTAAAAATTTTTCTAAATGGTTTCGTTTTTATAGTAATACCTTCTATGCAAAATGAATTTTAAAAAAATGGAAATCCTCAACAGTAAAGGAAAAATTGTAATAACCAATTTTGAATAAATTGGTAGATGGAATGACATTTATTTATGATTAACATTTACAAGGAATTAGATTACAGAGATGAAGAAGCTTTTTCGGCTGTTGAATCTCTACTTAAGTCTCTCGATAGAGATGAAGAAGATGAAATATTATTGACCCAATTCCCCCCATGGGTTTGCATCGCAAAAAAATATATTCATGAGCATTGGAATAAACATATCTCATTAGATGAATTATCGAGTTTATGTTCAGTCCATAAAGTAACCATATCCAAATATTTTGCGAAATATGTTGGTAGTACAGTATTGTTATATCAACGGAAAATTCGGATGATCCGTGCGATGGAATTAATTCATTCAAATGAATATTCCTTAACTGAAGTTGCATTTTTATGTGGCTTCTCAGATCAAAGCCATTTTACAAGGTATTTTCGACAGATGTTTGGTTTTTTGCCAAAAGACTTGTAAAAATTGAGCGCTAATATCATTCTATTTTAAAAATTAAGTAAAAGTTTATTTTGTAATAAATGAATGAAATTAATTGTATAGCATGAAAATACTACAAGGGAGTAGACTTCCCAAGCCAGAGGGGCATTATAGTACGGCTATAGTATCAAATAATTTCTTGTTTATCTCTGGCCAACTGCCTATTTCTTCTGATGGGACACATCACAATCAGGATGATTTTGAAAATCAATTTAACATTGTATTTCAAAATATAGAAAGTATCCTGCACGCAGCCTCAACCAGCTTACAGAAAATTGTAAAAGTTACTGCTTATATAAATGATTCCTCTTATTGGCCGCAATTTAATGCTTTGTACGCGGATTTTATCGGTAAACATAAACCTGTCCGAACTATCGTAACAGTGACCGAATTGCGTCATGGGTATAAATTGGAAGTTGACTTGATTGCAGAGGTTTAATTCAAAATAGCACACATACAATAAGCCCGTATATTGCTTTTCCGCTATTTATTTAATTACTTAAAACTTAGTACCTAATGAATTTCAAATTCAAGTCGATGTAGAATGTCATAACAAATACATTTAGAAATCGTAGGGAATAGAATTTTGAAAATTTTGGTAGTTGGAAGAGGATGTAATTCTTAATCTTTTTTAAACAGAACAGTCTTACATTTACGTTGAGGAGAATTTAAATAAAATTGAATTCTCCTTTTATTTTGTGCTTAGAACTTTCTCAAGAAGCTTAGTTCCGATCTTTCCTAATTCAATGCTAGAGTTAGAAAGCATAATAACTACAGATTTATCATCAGGGACAAATCCTACAAAAGTATTTGAACCAGCGGTTGCACCCGTATGGGAGTAATAAATTACTCCATCAAGCATATTCATATGCCAAGCTAATCCAATGTCGCTGTTGGTAGATGGTATATAAAAAGTAAATTGCTTTGTTAAATTCATTGCTTTCTGCACGTCAGTCTCGGGATATGTTAACTGAGCGATTGTATATCGTAATAAGTCATTAAGCGTCGATTTTAAAGCCCCAGCCCCAGTAAGTGCCTGAAAGTTCCAAAATTGCACTTGCTCACCATCTTCATTGAAAGGAGCTGCAAAATTTTGTTCTTTCGTGTTGAGCTTATCCGAAGTAGCTGTCATTTCCAAAGGAGTAAGAATAGACTCTTTAATCATTTGCATATAAGGTTTCTTGCTGATAGTGGATAATAGTTCCGCTAAGAGGCCGAAACCAATATTGCTGTATTCATATTCTGTCCCGGCTTCTTTCTCGGTTTTGAAATTCTTCAGAAAACTAAATAAAGCATTTTTATCATAGGCAGCGTATGGATCGCTATTATCAAATTTTGGAATTGTATTCCAATTGCTAGCCATCCTCGGGAGTCCTGAGGTATGATTTGCTAACATTTTAAAAGTTATTTTTTGAATATCAGGATTTTGTGCAACGGTATCAGGTAAGAATTTTGCTATACTATCATCCAATGAGATGATTCCCTTATTAACAATTTCTGCAAGAAGTGTTGCAGTAAAGGTTTTGGTAACAGAACCTATTTCAAATACGGTATTTGCATCAGGTAGCTTGCTGTTTCCAGGAGCAGTTTCTCCGTAAAAGAATGTATTTATTTTATTTTGATGTATAACTGCCACGGCGAGCGAATGGGCATTACCATTCTTCGCATACCCACGTGCTACAGAGTCAACATAAAGATCTAATGGACTCTTTGCTTCTACATTGGAAATGATCTCTTCTTTTTCAGGAACTTCCTCACCTTCATAGGGTTTAACTAAAAATGAGCTATAGTGCATAGTAGAGTCTATGCCAAGAAGCATGCTTAATGTGGTTGATTCAAATTCAACTTTATAAGTAGCCTGCCCTTTGCTGAAGTTAACTTTAGTGGCATTTTGAATCTTTCCTAGCGTAAATAATTGATCTAAAATGCTTTTCATTTTCTCTTGGCTAACTTGTTCTTTAAAACTATCAGCTGCAAGATTATATATAGAATCTGGCTGTTGTGAATTGAAGAAAAATTCAATTCTATTAAAGACTGCCCGATTATTGTTTTCGTCAATAGTTTGTGCTCTACCAAGGCTAATGCAAGCTAGAATAAGGATGATGAGTAGGTTGAATTCTTTAATTCTCATGCTCCAAAAATACAAAACAAATTATAAACCTATAACCTGCTTTAAACGAGCATAACCCGATTTACTGATGTTGACTTTTTCTCCGGTAAGTAGTGTTGCGATATAACTGTCTTTTTCCATAGGTTCAATTTTTTGCAGTTGATCAACTTTTACGATGAAAGAACGGTGAACACGTACATATTGTTTACCATCCAATTGCTTTTCAAAAGAGCTCATGGTCTTATTTTTAAGGAACATTCCATCTTTGGTATGAATCTTTACATAATCATCATATGCTTCCAGATAATTTATCTGTTGAACCGGGATAATTTTAATTTGATTTCCCGTTTTCACAACAATGCGTTCTAAAGAACTGTCTTCTTCTAATGATTCTTGAAGTTTAGCAGAATCAATCTTAGGGTTTTGTTGTGTATTAAAGGCTGCTTTAAATTTATCAATCGCTTTGATAAACCGATCCGGACGGATTGGTTTCAGCAAATAATCGACCGCATTTTTTTCAAAGGCTTTTAATGCATATTCATCAAATGCAGTTGTGAATATGATATGTGGTTGGGTATCGAGCAGTTCTAACATTTCAAAGCCTGTAAGTTTAGGCATTTGAATGTCTAAGAACACTAAATCAGGTTGATGTTGATTGATTGCTTTTACACCTTCAAAGCCATCATTACATTCTGCTAAAACTTGGAATTCAGGATGTTCTTTTAAATATTCCAGCACCATGCTGCGGGCTAGAGGTTCATCGTCAATTAGTATAGTCTTTATCATAATTGTGGTATTCTTAAGGTAGAAATAAATGTATTTTCATCGACTGTTGTTTGCAGAAGATCTGTTCTACCGAATAAAAGGTACATTCTTCTTTGAATGCTTGTTAATCCAAATCCGGTCCCTTTTTTCTGATCTGGCTGATCCTCTTCGAAAGGATTGCTGATCTGGATAGTTAATAAATTATTTTCTAGTTCAATTTTAGTTTTGATAATAACCTGATCTGTAACATTATATAACCCGAATTTAATTGCATTTTCTACGAGAGGTTGCAAGATCATTACCGGTATTTTTGCGCCAAAAACATCTTCATTATAATCAAATTCCGTACTTAGGCGGTGTCCAAATCTAACTTTTTCAATATCCAAATATAAGCTTAAGTGATTGATTTCTTCCTCTACGGTTGTAAATTGCTTTTCGTCCTTACGCATGGTTCCTCTTAAGAAATCAGACAATTGAAATACCATATTTCTAGCTTCAGTAGGTTTACTGCCAATTAGGGCAATGATGGAATTTAAACTATTGAAGAGAAAATGGGGCTGTAATTGTTGTCTAAGGTTGTATAATTCAGCATCTCTAACCATTCTCTCACTCTCATCTTTTCTTTTTTTGTTAAAAACTAATTCCTCCTGAATATTCCAAAAAACATTGATGGTCATGACGCAGGTTATAATCAAGAAATTGATAACGAATCGAAATGGTAGGCTAAAGTTTAAGTAAATAAGATTATCATCAGGTGAAAGCTGAAGGATTAAAAAACGAATGATGATAACACTAATGGCAGAGAAAATAGCTGCCATGGAAAATAATTTCCAATAATTTTTATTATTGGGTAGGTAGAACTGTAAAGTGCTGTAGATGAGGTATGAAAATCCCGTCATGGTCAAAGCTCCAATCGCTGCATCATAAGCGGCACTTACTTTGGCAATACTTGACCACAGCAATAATCCATACACAATGAGAAAGTATAAAACACAAATAATCCACGAAGAAGCATGGATTACATAACGTTTGGACTGTTCACTGATGGGTTTTTGCATGTCTAAAATTAACTATTCTTAATGGTTAATCCTCCAAAAAGTGATGTCCCTGTGATGTAAATCTTTTTATTATCATCTGTTACAACTTCGATCATAGGTCTTCTATCATCTACTTCTCCAAAGATTGAAGAGACATTAGAATATACCTTCCAGTTTGTAGGAACAATAATTTTAGTACTCCCGAATAATTGGAAAGTATCAATTACCACCGGTTGTTTTAAATCAGCTTGTAGAAAATTTAATGAAGTACTACCAAAAACGGAGGTAATATTTCCGCCCAAGAAATTTTTACTTAGAATTATTTTTTTAGTATCACTAAAAAAGTTGTCAACTTTTAAGTAGTTCTCAAAATCAGGGAGGAAATTTCTGCCATAGGGTTTATGCTCAGAGCTTGAAGTCTGAGCATAAGAATCTGGATTTTGAGAAGAAGGGCTATCTTCTCCAGCTTGGAAATTTTGATCTACACGCTTATCCCAATCGTACTCATCATTTTTTGGAGGAGTAGGAGGAAGATTCGGTGATTTCTTGTTACGGTTAATTAAATAGAATCCCAGCCCAATTGCTGCTGCAGGGATTAGAAATTTACCAAGGTTTATATCCAGCGAATTTTTTAGAAGAAAAGCCCCGCCAATAATGATTAATACAATAGCTGATTTCTTTTCGAATTTAGAATTAACCCCAATTACCAGACCGATAATGATTAAGATACTTTCCCATCCAAAGATCCAATGAGGAAGGATATTTCCAATATTCAAATTTTTAAATAAGATAGCTACACCTAAGAAAACAATAATGAATCCTACTAAATTGGATGAGTTGTTGTTTTTAGGCGGTTTTCCGTAGTCTTTGTTCGTTGTTTGATTATTCATGATAATGTTTGCTTTTGAATTAGTTTACTCAAAAGTATAGCGAATATAAGCATAGCAACAGAGCTAATAGGTCTTTTGGGTTATTTTTTCGGTGAAAGTCAGGATTTCTTCGGTAAACAATCCAAAAGCTATTGACTCGTATTCAAATGTGATGCAATATTTTAATTATTATAATAATTATTTTTAAATAAAATTTGGATGATTGAAATTAATTATTATATATTTATGACTGAAAATAGGGGTTAAACTTAAATTTTAAATTAATCTAATGGGAGATTTTGACAACAAAGAACGAGAAGAGGTATTTTCAAAAAAGGTGAGAGCGGGCAAACGTACTTATTTTTTTGATGTAAAAGCTACCCGCTCAAACGATTATTATGTGACAATTACGGAAAGTAAGAAGCGCTTTGAAGATGGACAATTCATCAAGCATAAGATTTTCCTCTATAAAGAAGATTTCGAAAAGTTTGCCGAAGGCTTGCAAGATGTTGTAGAATACATCAAATCAAACCAAGAAGTTGTTGAAAAAAGATATGAACCTAATCAAGAAGAGAACGGTTTTGAGAGAAACGGTGAACTAATTCAAAAAGATAACTACTCTTTTTAATTTAGTTTTGAATACATTATTTATTAGCCACTAATTTAGTGGCTTTTTTAGTGAAAATGTATGAACCTAAAACATAAAATATCCCGCATGATAAATTCATTACTTTAGATGGATTGATATGATGAGGTTTTATTTCTATTTGATTACACTACCAATTGCACTATAGATTGTTACAGATAGAATTTATTTGATCTAATAGAAATTACTAATTTCGAGGACTTTAATTACAATACGTAAATATATGAATAGACTGTTTTCTGTTGCTTGTATTGCATTATTGATTACTTCAATTAATGTTGCAAACGCACAAACCAAGAAATTAACTTATGAACAGGCATGGAATCAATCTCCATCATTAACGAAAGCAATTAGTCGTTTTGAAGGTTGGGCGGATGCCACACACTACATCGAAAGAACAGCCGGACAACTTTACAAAGTTGATGTTAAATCTGGTAAAAAGGAAAGTTATAGTTACCCAATAAATACTTCAACCAAGGTATTTGTTAAGGACAAAGATGTTTACATTCAATATCCCGAAGGAGCCGCTAAGCAATTAACGCAATCGCCTGATATTGATGAACAAAACCCAACTTTATCGCCTGATGGTAAATATGTCGCATTTACCAGAAAAAATGATCTTTATGGTTTAGAAATCGCAACTGGCAAAGAAATTCGTTATACAACCGATGGTACCGATGTTATTTATAATGGTTGGTCATCTTGGGTATATTATGAAGAGATTTTAGGTCGATCCACCAATTATAAAGCTTTCTGGTGGTCTCCGGATAGTAAGGAAATTGCTTTTATGCGTTTCGATGATACGAATGTACCGATGTTTCCCATTTATGTATCTAAAGGTCAGCACGGTTATTTAGAAGAAACAAGATATCCAAAAGCAGGAGACCCTAATCCTGAAGTAAAGGTAGGATTCGTAAAAGCAGAAGGTTCACCTATAGTATGGGCGGCCTTTAATGAGAAAGATGATCAATATTTTGGTGAACCATACTGGAGTTATGATAGCAAATCTATCATGTTGCAATGGATGAACAGAGATCAGACTAATCTTAAATTTTATGCTGTTAATCCTGTTAGTGGGCAAAAAAATGAAATCTATAATGAAGAGCAACCAACATGGATTAATTTAGACCATGAAGAACGCATTACTTATTTAGCTGATAACAAACACTATATCCTGAAATCCGATAAAACTGGTTGGGCTCACTATTACTTATATACTTTGGATGGACATTTGGTTAATCCCATGACTTCAGGAGAATGGCAAGTGACTTCGATCGAACACATCGATGAGAAGGGTAAAGTCTTATATTTTACGGCTAGAAAAGAAAATTCGACAACGAGGGATCTGTATAAAGTGAAGTTTGATGGTAAAGATTTGACAAGATTAACTTTCGGCGATTTTACCCATACTGTTATGGTTTCACCTGATGGAAAATATTTTATTACCAACTATTCGAATTTACATACTCCAAACAAAGTTGCATTAGTAGATAACAAAGGAAAAGTGCTGAAAGAATTAGCAGATAGTAAGGCTGATGATTTTGATACTTATAAAGTTGCTAAGCGAGAATATTTAACTATTCCATCTGATGATGGTAAATTTAATTTACCGGTAATTATTACTTATCCGACTGATTTTGATGAAACTAAGGAATATCCTGTTATTATGGGCATTTATGGTGGTCCGGATGCGGGTACAGTAAGAAATACCTGGAAAGGTGTGACTGGAGAATTTTGGTCTCAAGAAGGTATTATTCAGATTGAAGCAGATCACAGGGCATCAGGTCATTTTGGCAAACAAGGTGTAGCCTGGATGCACAGAGACTTAGGAAATTGGGAAATGGTTGATTATATAACTGTTGCAAAATGGTTGAAATCAAAACCATGGGTCGCAAAGAACAAATTGTTAATCACCGGCCATAGTTATGGTGGATATATAACCTGTTTAGCTTTAACAAAAGGAGCAGATTACTTTGATTATGGTATCGCAGGCGCACCTGTAACAAGCTGGGAGCTTTATGATACTCATTATACGGAGCGTTGGATGGATACGCCTAAGGATAATCCTGAGGGGTATAAAAGTGGTTCAATCCTTACGTATGTTGATAAATACAAAGGAAGATTACGTATTATGCATGGTGATATGGATGATAATGTCCATTTGCAGAATACAATTCAGTTGGTTGATGCATTAACAAATAGAGATGTGCCTTTTGAATTGATGATTTATCCGGGAAGCAGACACGGTTTTGATCGTTCAAAATCTGCTTATGACTTTAAAGAGCGCACGAGATTTTATTACCAATATTTATTGGATAAACCTGTGCCAGATAATTTGAAATAATAGCAGAAAAAAGGCTAAGATTCTTAGCCTTTTTTCTGCTATTTGACACCTTAAAAGTTGCTGTCAACAAAAAAATTATCATCTTTGCAATATTGAAATTAGACATGCTAGATTTTCTCAAGGACATTACATTTAAAGCCAACGATGTTGTTTTAAGAGCAATAGATATTCTTATGCGGAATTATATTTCTATTGCAGGTTTATGCTTTTTGCTTTTTTTAACATCCAATTTATCTAGCTTTTTAGCTATGTATTTGGATTCTTCAAATTATTTTATCAAAATTTTATTGTTATTATTATTTGTAGGAGTATATTTTGGGCTTCAATTAGTTCTTTTGAAAAAAGCTATTTTTTTAGCAAAAGGAGAAAGAAAACATTTACTCAAAGACTATTTACCAAATATGTCCCAATTCTGTTACTACATATTGGGTTTATTGGTTTATAGTTTGATAGCTTTTGTTATCTATCTGGTTATGTATGTTGTTTTATTTCCATTATTGTTTGTAGGAGTTAATATGAATACTGTGCAAACAGAGATCCATCCTTTTTTAACGGGTTTGATTATGTTGTTCGTGCTGATAAGAACTACTTTTTTCCCTTTCTTTATTGTGGAGGATGGTTTTAATACTTTTAAAGCTTACAGATTTAGTTTAGCAATGACAAAGGGTAATGTATTACGATTATTAGCCATTATCTTCATTGTTGCTTTTACTCACCTATTGCAGCTTGGAACGGAGTACCTTGGTTATTTTCTAGTTTCTAAGATATTAAGCCTGATTAATTCATTTGTTATTATTCCCGTTGTTAGTGTTGTTATGTCAATTGTCTATATTGACATGAAAGAAGCTTATAAAGGAGCGGAAGATCCGTCGCTATTAGATAATATCCTTTAAAAAAGAAATTGAGTTTTGCGTAAAAGAAAATTAGCCATATTAGGTTCTACAGGAAGTGTTGGAACACAAACTTTGGAAGTAGTAGAACTATACCCCGATCATTTTTCGATTACTGTTCTATCAGCTGGTAAGAATGCGGATTTGTTGATTCAGCAAGCGGTTAAATTTAAACCTCAGGCGGTAGTGATTTATGATAGGGATGCTTTCGTAAAGGTAAAAGATGCTTTGAAAGGATATGCTATTGATATTCAATACGGTGAAGAAGCGTTGATAGAATCTGTAAAGAGAGAGGATATTGATATCGTTTTAACAGCGGTAGTTGGTTCTATAGGTCTGAAACCTACTATTGCGGCTATTGAATCTGGAAAAGATATAGCGCTGGCCAATAAAGAAACATTAGTGGTTGCAGGAGAATTAATTGTTAAGTTAATCGAAAAACATAAAGTAAAATTACTTCCTGTTGATTCTGAGCACTCAGCAATATTTCAATGTCTGGCAGGTGAGAGTGAAAATCCTATTGAAAAAATCATCCTTACAGCTTCAGGTGGACCATTCAGAGGAAAAACCAAAGAGGATTTAAAAGGAGTTACCCGAGTTCAAGCTTTAAAGCATCCCAATTGGAACATGGGGGCAAAGATCAGTATAGATTCTGCATCAATGATGAATAAGGGGCTCGAAGTAATTGAAGCGAAGTGGTTATTTGGTTTGGAGTCAAACCAGATTGAGGTTATTGTTCATCCACAATCTATTATTCATTCTTTAGTTCAGTTTGAGGATGGGTCAATGAAAGCGCAGATTGGGCTTCCTGATATGAAATTACCAATTCAATATGCATTAACTTATCCTAATAGGATCCAAAATGGCTTCAAACGTTTTAATTTCATAGATTATCCAAATTTATCATTTGAACAACCCGACATGGAGGTGTTTCGTAATTTAAAACTTGCGTATCAGGCCATGGAAAGTGGGGGGAATGCTCCATGCATTTTGAATGCTGCAAATGAGGTCGTTGTTGAAGCTTTTTTGAATGATCAAATAGGATTCTTATCGATGAGTGATATTATTGAAGAGACATTGTGTCAGGTGAAGTCTCAAAAAACGTTAAGTTTAGAGGATTATCTTTATTACGATCAGGAAAGTAGGATAGTGGCACGAAGTTTAATGAACCGTATTAATAAATAAGTAATTAACAAAAATAAAGAATAATAGATGGGTATTGTCATCATGGTTGGACAGGTTTTATTAGGTCTGTCATTATTAATCATCTTGCATGAGCTTGGGCATTTTTTGGCCGCTCGGGCATTCGGTATTAAAGTAGAGAAGTTTTATCTTTTCTTTGATGCCTGGGGAGTGAAGCTCTTTAAATTTAAATATAAGGATTGTGAGTATGGCGTGGGTTGGCTTCCTTTAGGAGGTTATGTTAAGATTGCTGGAATGATCGACGAATCTATGGATACTGAGCAATTAAAAGGCGAACCTCAACCTTGGGAATTCCGCTCGAAACCTGCCTGGCAGAGATTAATTGTCATGCTGGGTGGTATAATTGTCAATGTGATCGTGGGTATCTTCGTGTTTTGGATGTTGACTTTCAATTATGGATCCACAGATCTTGATAATACGCAGCTTTACGGTGTGAAACCAGGAATTATTGGTGAAAAGGTTGGGTTGAAAGATGGTGATAAGATTCTCTCGGTAAACGGAAAGAAAGCGAATTTGTTCTATCAGGACTTGATGACTTCAGATGTTTTAATGGGTGATGCAGTTCTAACGTTGGAGCGTGCCGGAGAACAGATAGAAATCAAACTTCCAAATGATATCCTGAATGATGTTTCTGATCATAAGAAAAATGAATTGGTACAACCTATGTTCAAAATGTTACCCATTACGATGGTAGAAAAGGACAGTAGGGCAGATAAGATGGGCTTACAGCTGGGAGACAGTATTATCGCGATTAATGGCGTAGAAGTTCAAAAGTTAGATGAATTTAAAACTGAGATAACAGCTAACAAAAATAAACCAATTACGTTAGATGTAATTCGATCAGGTAATAAAATGTCATTGACTGCTGACGCTGATAGTTCAAGTACATTAGGTTTTTTAAACCTTCCGGTAGTACAACATAAATATGGTTTAATGGAAGCATTACCTATTGGTGCAGGAAAAGCTTTCTCTGTTATTACTGATAATATAAAAGGTTTCGGGAAAATCTTTAAAGGTGAGGTTCGTGCTGATAAAGCATTGTCGGGACCGGTTGGTATTGCGACAATGTTTGGTACTGAGGTAGATTGGTTGAGATTCTGGAGCTTGGTAGGTATGTTGTCCATGGCTTTAGCTTTTATGAATATTTTACCTATTCCGGCGTTAGATGGTGGACACGTCATCTTCTTGTTGGTAGAAATGATACAAGGAAAACCATTGAGTGATAAATTCTTGGAAAAGGCTCAAATAGTAGGCTTCTTTATTATCATTGCTTTGATGATCTTTGTATTTGGTAATGATATCTTCAAACTCACGAAATAATTATAATCAGATATTGAAGAAGGCGTCTAAAAAGGGCGCCTTCTTTCGTTTTGTATCTGGCTGTAGAGTCTATCGGTTTAAGGATGTTACTCTATGCGACCAATGGTTGATAGCAGTAGTTTATCCATTTGGGGTCATAAATA
>Ga0308157_10001238_pt1 | contig 56574 bp, 40 predicted proteins | sample PhyBR1_FD_201035 | JGI IMG/M metagenome (GOLD analysis project Ga0308157, IMG submission 201035) | Phyllosphere microbial communities from UC Gill Tract Community Farm, Albany, California, United States - DLSLB.R1 | ecosystem: Host-associated > Plants > Phyllosphere > Unclassified | place: USA...
TTTCAATGCAAAAATAAAAGCATTTAGATCAAAGTTCAGAGGCGTACGAAATGTTGAATATTTTCTTTTTAGATTAACTAATATTTATGCGTAATTTTTGCTAGTCCCCAGGTTTTCGTATTGATCCGTTTGTTTATTTGATAGTGTACATAAAAAAAAGGCGCCAATTGTCTTCAATTGGCGCCTTTTGGCTGTAGTGACCTCGACTGGATTCAAACCAGTAACCTTCTGAGCCGTAATCAGATGCGCTATTCAGTTGCGCCACGAGGCCATTTTGCTTAACTGGTTACTGTTTTCAATTGATAACTGTGAACCTGTTTGCGGGTGCAAATATAGGAATAAATATGTATCTTGCAAGTATGAAATTGTATAAAAATTAAAAAAAATGAGTTTAAAAAAATATATACGTGATATTCAAGACTTTCCGAAGGAAGGAATTTTGTTTAAAGACATTACACCATTGCTAATTGATGCAAATGCGAGACAAGAATGCCTGGAAATATTGCTTTCATCTGTAAAAGATAAAAAAATTGATAAGGTTATTGGGGTCGAAAGTCGTGGTTTTTATTTCGGGATCCTTTTGGCTCAAGAATTGAATGTGGGATTTGTTCCAGTGCGTAAGGCAAATAAATTACCTTTTGATACTATTTCGGCTTCCTATGATTTAGAATATGGGACAGATGTCTTGGAAATTCATTCGGATGCCATTCAAAAAGGGGAAAGAGTACTGATTCATGATGATGTTCTGGCTACAGGAGGAACTGCAAAAGCTGTTTGTGAGCTTGTAGAACGACTAGGAGGGACAATCGTGCAATGTAATTTTTTGATGGAAATTGCTTTTCTAAATGGTAGAGAGAAAATTACAGGAAACGAAATTTTTGCTGCACTGACATATTAATATTCAGATAGCAGATTTTAGTAGGCAGACTTCGTTTAGATTTCAATTTAATAATTCCTTTTTAGTTTATCACATTTGTTATCTGCAAACTAAAATCTGAATACTAAATTTAAAGAGCTCTGGCAGTAACGAAATACCTATAGGCAATAATTGCTAATTGCCATTTTTTAGCTTTGGTTATATCTAATCCTTGTTTGGTAAAACTTGGTAATAGTAGTTTGTTGATTTTGGCTAGAATTTTATACATGATTTTTTCTTCAAATATATAAAAAAAGACGATCTTGGGATAAGATCGTCTTTTGTGATTTTAATGAATAGCCTTTAGTTTTGAGTTTTTTATTGGTAATCTTTTACCTGTTTTTCATAAACTTTCATTTTTTTATCAAACTCTTCCATTTGTTTATCAAATTCAGCCATTTGCTTATCGAAAGCTTCCATTTGAGGTTCTAGCTTTTTCATTTTAGCATCATATTCCTCCATCTTTTTTTCAAAATCATTCCATGCTTTTTTATCTCCAGTTTGAGGATTTCCTTTTGGTGGTGTTGGAGCTTTTGGGAAAACAAGAGATTTTGGCATTTTTAAATTTGGTGGAGTAGGCGGTGTAGGGGGAACTGGCTTGTTTTGGTCATTAATAATTCGAACATCTTTTTTTGTAATAATACGGAGTGTTTTTTCATCTAGGTTTCCATTGGAAGACTCAATTATAGCAGGATTGCATATATAAAACTCTTGAGGCGTCACTTTTTTATCATCGATATAAAAGGTAAATTCTTCACTAGATTTCAGCCACTTTTTAGTAAAGATTCGAATTTCTTTTTTGCCGTTGCTATTTATAACATTCATTGATTCAATTTCTTCAGGATTTAATTTTTGCATTTCAGCTTTGCTTGATTCTGCTCCATTAATAAAGATTTTAGTGTCATCAGGAATGTTGTTGTTTGGTAATTTGCCGTCATTATTGCTTGTAATTTTAATTGTTTTTGAAACATTTTTTGTAACAATTAATAGTGTTGGTTTATTGGCTTTTTTATTAATAACATCTATCGATTTGATCTCATTTGGATCTAATTTATCTAGTTCTTCTTTATTTGATTTTTCTCCATTGATATAAATTTCTTTTTCTTCTGCTAAAGCGTTTAAATTTTCATCAATTTTAGATGAAGTTAAACCAGGGCTTGTATTTGCTTTGCTTTCTTGTTTAGGTGTTTCCTTCTCTTGTGCAATAACTTCTATTTGAAATAAGAATACAAAGGCAATTAATGCAGGAATTACCAGAGCATATTTCCAGGAATTCCATTTTTTTGATTGATTTTTGTTTAACATAACGATTCGTTTTTTGATTAATGATTGATAAAAATGATTGGTAAGCACGACACAATTCTCATGTGTTGTTATTTTTAAAAGCGTAAGCTGGTATGCTTTTTTGTTGGGTATTTTTTTGGCAGCTTCATTGTCTGCAATAAATTCAAGATTTTGTAAAATCGCATTTTTGTACAACCAAATAAATGGATTAAACCAAAAAAGAACACAAAAAAACCTTGTGATTAAAACATCTACAGTATGATATTGTTCGCTGTGAACCTTTTCGTGTTCGAGAATACTTTCCATTTCAGACTCGCTATACAGTGATGAGTTGTAAACAATAGTTTTGAAATAGGAAAAAGGAGCAATATTTTCTGTAGTATCGATAAGTTTGAAATCAGCTTGTTGTTGTATTTTTTTGCCTCTTAAAACAGAGTTCAAGCTGTATAAATCGATAGCAAATTTTATGATAAATACTAAAAATCCAATACTATAAATGGCTAGCATTACATAGTCCCAATTGATTTCGAAAGATTCCTTTTGTGTGGGTTGGGTAGGAACTTTAGACCAATCGAAATGAGTTGGTGTGGGTTCTACCCAAACTATAGTGGTAAAAACTATCCATGGCAAAATTACGGACGTTAGTAATCCCGCCAAAAGAAACCAACGATTGGCTGTAAAGAAAGTTTCTTTTCGTAACAGCAGATAATAGGCAAGAAAGAACGTAGCTATTAATCCACTAGATTTTACGATATTAATGAATAGTGTTTCCATTTTGCTATTGTTTTTGTTCGATCATAGAAAGGATTTCTCGAAGCTCTTCGGCAGTAATTTTTTCTTCTTTGGCAAAAAAAGATACCATATTTTTATACGAGCTATTAAAATAATTATCGATAGCCGTACTCATAAAACCTTTTCTATATTCTTCAATGCTTACAATTGGATAATATTGATGTGTATTTCCAAAGGCATTGTGAGAAACATATCCTTTTTCTTCCAGATTTCGAATAATAGTTGATAAGGTGTTATAATGCGGTTGCTCTTCTGTGATTTCGGCCATGACTTCTTTGACGAAAGCTTTTTTGAGCTTCCATAAAATATGCATGATTTCTTCTTCTTTATTGGTTAACTTTTGCATTTTGTTTCTTTTTAAAGATTTTGTTTTAATACATAACAAACGTACAACTATATTTTTAGTTTACAAACTATAAATATAGTTATTTAACTAAAAATTTAGTTTTGTAACGGTTTTAATGATGTTGTAATAGATAATAGGGAAGTGGTTTGATAGTCTTATGTGTTTTTTTAGTTATAAAATAATTCATTAATTACTTTTGACTTATATTTTTGTAGTTGTAATTATTTAATGAAAATTATGTCACGTTACGATAAAATTAAAAGTCTTCCTGTTTATCAAAAAGCGGAATTACTATTTCAATTAGTTGAAAGTTTAGTGGCTTCTTTGCCAGAAGATGATGAGTATATTCAGGCTACTAAAGAGTCAATGCGTGCTGACGCTATGATTATCACAGCAAAAATAGCAGGTGCCGAAGGTGGAGATTTGTACAGTATTCGGATGCAAAATGCAGCATTAATCCGTGAGCATGCCATGAGTCTCTATGTACAAGTAGGAGGCTTGCGTTTTCATAAGAGCTATAAAGACTTAGAGTATGTTCTACTTATTCGCAAAGAAATCAATGAATTTCGACTATTATTTATTGACTGGGTAAACAGTTTTGATACTAACAATCATATTTGGGATGATTGGGAATTATTCAATCCAAAAGGAGCGATTCGGCCAGATGAAACGAATGATTTTGATGAAGGAGATTTTGATATTGACGATTTTTTGGATGATGATGAGATATAAAAAGAAAAAAATAGCAGTCTGTTTTTCTTAGTTTAACTTTTCAGTACTTCCTATCCTAAGACAATGCTCAGTCCCTAAATAGAGTGGATTGCCATGTTTTTCAGACCAAAATCCATGTAATACATCTTTGGTGATACAACGATAAACAACAACCCCTTTATAAATTTTATGGTGTTCTCCTTTGTAATTAAAATTGATTACCAAAATATCGTCCTTAAAAAAACCGTTGCCTCTTTGTTCTTGTGTATCATTGATAAGCCATTGAGCAATAATTCGGTTGTTTTCATCCAGCGATAGTGTCAAAATACCTTTGTAGGTCATTGTAGTGTTCTCGTCCTGATTGCTTCCAGATATGGAATAAGTGCCAATTAAATCCTGTGCTGTCATTTGTTTATTTGATGCAGAAAATTATAATATTATTTGAAATAAGATTCGTTTCATATTCTATTTGAAAGAATGTATTAATTCAATAGTTGTGGCGAATTTACAATATTTATTTCGATGGTTAATCGGTGGTAAACTACTATGTATAGCTCTGTATTATGATATTGTTTGATTTTTTAGCGATGAAAATTTTTTTAATCTGGCAACATTTTTATCCTGCATTCTGTACTTCTGATTGTCTTTTTTTCAAATACTATAACTGTTTTTTCATAATCTATTCTTAAAAATAAACTTTTTAGTATATTTTATTTGGATTTAAAATATACTTTTTGGTATATTTGCACTGTAAATCAGAATCTATATGTTGACTAAAGCAGAAAAAACAAAGAATTTTATCCTAGAAACCGCTGTACCACTTTATAACGAGAAGGGTATTTCAGGTGTCAGTATTGATGATGTGCTTGCTGCAACAAAGTTGACGAAAGGATGTTTGTACGGACATTTTGAAGGAAAGGATGATCTTTCAGGTCAAGTTATTGATTATGCTCTTAAAAGAATGACCGAAAAAGTAATAGCGGTTGTTTCTAAAGGTAAAACTGCTAAAGAAAAAATCTTTGCTTTTATGGATTTTTACAAGAACCCTCTTGAAACCGAAATTTCCGGTGGATGCCCGATATTTAATACAGCAGTTGAGGCTGATGATAATTATCCTGTAATTAAAGAAAAAGTTGCAGAAGTCTTAAGAGCCGGACAACAGAGTATTATTACTGTTCTTGAGGAAGGTAAAGATAATGGTGAGTTTTCATCACAGTTGGATAGTACCGTATTTGCCTTCAAAATGGTAGCAGCTATAGAAGGCGGTGTGATCATGTGTAGAACTATGAATACTGTTAAACCGATGTATAGTTTAATAAAAAGTTTAAAAGAAGAACTTAATCAATACGCAATGTAATTTTTTTTAATCTAAAATATACTAAAAGGTATATTTTATAAATTATATCTTTAAAGAAAGGGATTTACTGAATATCTTTTTTGGAGAAATAAACAACAAACAATATTAAAAATATAATATAAATTTTAAAATAAAAGAAAATGAAAACTACAGGAAATACCATATTTATTAGTGGTGGAAGCGCGGGAATTGGTCTGGCAATAGCAAAAAAACTACAGGCAGAAGGCAATACAATTATTATCAATGGGCGTAATGAAAAACGCCTTCAAAAGGCAGCTGCTGAATTAAACGGTGTTGCTACAATTCAAGGAGATTTAGCTTTGGAAGAAGACCGAATCCGAATAGCTGAAGAACTTAAAACGAAATATTCAGACGTAAATATCATTGTAAATAATGCGGGAGCTGCTTTCGGTTATCTTTTGAGCGAAGAAACCAATGCACATGAAAAGGCACAGATAGAAATGAATGTGAATTATTTTGCCATCATTCATTTTAATGAATTATTGATTCCACATTTACTGCAAAAAGATGAAGCCGCCGTAGTCAATATTTCATCTTTAGCGGTTTATGGAAGTCATAAATTCATACCTACTTACGGAGCAACTAAGGCTGCATTACACAGTTACACTGTAGCATTGAGATACACTTATGAAGAACAGAAAAACTTACAGGTTTACGAAGTGTATCCACCATTAGTTAACACTGAATTTTCGTCATACATTGGTGGTGAAAATGGTATACCGCCTAGCGAAGTGGCCGATGAATTGTTCTTAGGATTGACAAATAATCAATTTGATATTCCGGTAGGTGAAACAAAAATTTATGCCGCAGCAATTGGTGAGGCTATGGCAAAATTAGCGTTACAAGCCACAGCTGAGTAATTTAAAAAGAAAATCCCATTCTCAGGAGCGGGATTACTTTTCATTTAAATAATAAAAAATCATGAATATTAAAGGTAAAGCCATATTGATCACCGGAGGAGCATCAGGCATAGGTCTGGAAGCTGCAAAACAATTTTTAAATCTAGGATTGAAAGTAATCATTACTGGACGCAATCAGGCTAAATTAGATGCAGTAAAAAAATCTTTTCCTGCTATAATTACAATTCAAAGTGATGCATCTAAGCCAGAGGACACAAAGGCACTTTATAATCAGGTAAAGTTATTGGGAGGAATTGACATCCTTTATAACAATGCAGGTGTGGGTGTACCGCCTTTAAATTTGGGCGACCCAACCGACAAACATTTGGAAGGAGCAGTCTATGAAATGGAGGTCAACTATTTTGGAGTTATTCGTCTAAACAACCTCTTTATGGAGATGCTAAAATCCCGTCCTGAGACTGCAATTATTACTACTTCATCAATATTAAGTATGGTGCCATCAGTGGTCGAAGCAACATATTCTTCCTCTAAAGTGGCGTTAGCATTTTATAGTACTTCTTTGAGATCACACCTAAAAGCCATTAATAGTCATTTAAAAGTTTTTGAATTAGTTCCGCCTCTGGTAGATACGGATATGGTAGCAGATAGAAATGATAAGAAAATAAGTACGGAAAAACTAGTCAAGGAATTAATTAACGGAATACAACAAGATCGTTACATCATACGTGTAGGCGATTCAAAAACTTCTTATATTCTTAATCGTCTGGCGCCAAAAATGCTTTATGGCTTGATAAACGGAAAAAAAGAATACGAAAAACTGAAATAAATAAAAAAAGGTTCAAACCATTTAAAAAATAACTAGACATGAAAGCATTTGTAATCAATAAATACGGAAAAAGCCAAAAGCTACAGCTCAAGGAAGTTTCCAAACCAATCATTAAGGACGATGAAATATTGGTAGAAATTCATGCTGCAGGTCTCAATTTACTCGATTCTAAGGTAAAGGATGGAGAATTTAAACTCATACTTCCTTATAAAACTCCTTTAATATTAGGGCATGATGTTGCAGGTGTTGTTATTGAAACTGGTAGAAGCGTAACAAAATTTAAAGTAGGAGATGAAGTATATGCCCGCCCGGCAGATTTCAGAATTGGAACCTTTGCAGAATTTATTGCCCTCGCAGAAGAAGATACAGCACTAAAACCAAAAAACATTTCTATGGTTGAAGCAGCTTCGATTCCTTTGGTTGCCTTAACCGTTTGGCAGGCATTTATGGATAAAGGCAGTCTGAAAAATGGTCAAAAAGTTTTTATACAAGCTGGTTCAGGAGGTGTAGGAACGATTGCTATTCAACTGGCTAAGCATTTAGGATTAAAAGTAGCGACTACAACCAGTAGCAAGAACTTTGATTTGGTTAAAAGCTTAGGTGCTGATGTAATTATTGATTACAAAACACAAGATTTTGAAAAAGAGCTGAAAGGCTACGATTTTGTGTTGAACAGTCAAGACGCTAAAACCCTTGAAAAATCGATAAATATACTAAAACAAGGCGGAAAGGCAGTTTCTATATCAGGTCCTCCTACATCAGAATTTGCAAAGGAAGCTGGGTTGTCATGGTTTTTAAAGACGGTTTTTATATTCTTGAGTATGAAAATCAGGAAAAAAGCTAAACAACAACAGGTTGACTACTCATTTCTGTTTATGAAAGCAAGCGGAAGCCAATTACAGGAAATAACAAAGCTAATTGAAGCTGGAGCAATTAAACCAATTATTGACAAAGTTTATCCTTTTAAACAGACACAAAGCGCATTAGAATATCTAGAAAGCGGAAGAGCAAAAGGAAAAGTTGTAGTGAGAATAAAGTAAATTCATAATTTTAAATTCTGTAATTTTTTATCGTTCTAATTTGAGGATACTTTTCTGCGTAAAATTTCGGTAGGCATTAGCTTTATTATAAAAAACCGTTGGCATTTGTCAACGTTTTTTTGTTTATGGTCATATTAATAAATTCCTAAGGAATACTTTAGTATTTAATAAAGTGTATTTTTATACTAATTTTAAAATAAAATAAGTTTAAAATTAAATAATTAGTATATTTGTAAACTATAAAATAATTGTTAATATTTTATTTAGTTTAAACACATAGATAACTTAGATGGTTGGTTATTTCATTTAAAAGGGTTTTGATTTGGTTAACTATTGTTTTCTATGTGTTTTTTTGATTCTATTTAAAAGTTATGGTGTTGAGTTTTTAACTCAGAATTTAAACAGGAATTGTTATGAATTATACTTTATTAAAAGATGTTTTGGACTTGGTTCAAGAATTTGAATCGGATAATGAATCTTATTCAAAAGATATTGAAGGTTTTAAAAAATGGATGAGAAGAGATGACGAAGAGATCGAATTGAATTGGGAAGGAAAAGAAAATGGCAGAAGCCCCGAAAGTGTCATTAACACTTTGATTGTCCACATGAATCGCTATGCAAAATCTTACTCCAAATCGGCAATTTATGGTTCTGATTTTTCGACTCAGGAAGATTTTATTTATCTGATCAATCTCAAAGCCTTTGGTTCGATGTCGAAAATGGAATTAGTTAAAAAGAACATTCAGGACAAACCTTCAGGAATGAAAATTATTGACAGACTGATTCAGAGTAATTGGGTCGAACAAAAAGATTCTACTGTAGATAAAAGGAGCAAAGTCATTACGATCACTCAAAAAGGATTGCAAATTTTAGAACAACAAATGGATAAAATCAGGCAGGCGACCAAAATTGTCACAGCTGATTTAAATGAAAAGGAGAAAATACAGTTGATTGGTCTGCTTCAAAAATTAGATAATTTTCATAAACCATTATACGATAAAAACGCTGATCCTTCCAAGTTTTTGGATTTGGCTTATTCAACTTATTTAGAGGCTACCGAAGCATAACATAATATCATAATTAAACTGATGCAAGATATAAAAAAGAAAAAAATAGCAGTAATTGGAGCGGGGATTTCAGGGCTTTCTGCATCAGCGTATCTTGCCAAAGCAGGAAACGAAGTGCATGTTTTTGAAAAACATAATCAGCCTGGCGGTAGAGCGAGACAATTTACAACCGCTGAAGGTTTTGTGTTTGATATGGGACCAAGCTGGTATTGGATGCCTGATATTATAGAAAATTTTTTTAGTGATTTTGAATGTAAAACTTCTGATTTTTTTGAATTGGTTTCACTAAATCCACAATTTGAAATGATTTTTTCAGATTCAAAAATGGATGTTCCCGAATCCTTTCAAAAAATGAAATTCCTTTTTGAAACTATTGAAAAAGGAGCTGGTGAACAATTAGAAAAATTTATGAATTCTGCACAATACAAATATGAGGTTGGGATGAATGATTTTGTTCAAAAACCTTGTCACAATTGGTTGGAATTTATTTCTCCTAAAATTGCATCGAGTGCTTTAAAATTGGATTTGTTGACCAATTTTCGATCGTATGTAGCCAAATATTTTTCGAATCCAAAATTGCAAACGCTGATGGAATTTCCAGTGATTTTTTTGGGAGCATCACCAAAAAATATTCCAGCTTTGTACAGTTTAATGAATTATGGCGGGTACAAATTAGGCACTTGGTATCCGATGGGCGGTTTTTACCAATTGGTTTTGGCGATGCAAAAAGTTGCCGAATCACAAGGAGTTGTTTTTCATTTTAACCAATCGGTAGAAAAAATAAATGCTGAAAACGGAAAAATAAGTTCATTGCTCATTAACGGAAAAATACACGAATTTGATGCCGTTGTGGCTTCATCAGATTATCATCATAGCGAAACTCTTCTTGATAGTTCACAAAGAAATTATAGGGAGGAATATTGGAAAAGCAAAACGTTTGCACCATCATGTTTGATTTTTTATTTGGGCTTTAAAGAGAAAATTTCAAACATCAAACACCATACTTTATTTTTCGAAAATGACTTAGATGCCCATATTGATTCGATTTATGGGGAAAATAAATGGCCAAAGAAACCGTTGTTTTACGCCTGTTGTCCATCAAAAACCGATAAAGGAGTTGCCCCGCCAGAAGGTGAAAATCTCTTTTTATTAATGCCTTTGGCAATTGGAATTGATGATGACGAAGCAATAAGGGAAAAATATCTAAAGAAAATGCTCAAACGTGTTGAAAAGCATACAGGATTTAAAGACTTGAAATCGAATATTATTTATCAAAAAAGCTATTGTGTTTCCAATTTTATCAAAGATTACAACGCTTACGGAGGCAATGCTTATGGACTTGCCAATACGCTCTCGCAAACGGCAGTTTTAAAGCCAAAAATAAAGAACAAAAAGATTAAGAACCTCTATTATACAGGACAGTTAACAGTGCCAGGTCCCGGAGTTCCACCATCGATTATATCAGGAAAAATTGTTGCATTAGAAGTAAATCAACTTAAAAAAATTAAAAATGAAAAAGCTATTTGATGAATTGTCCTATGAGGTAAGCAAAAAGACCACAAAAAAATATAGTACCAGTTTTTCGTTGGGAATTTTGGCATTAAAACCGTCTATTCGTTCGGCAATTTATGCGATATACGGATATGTGCGGTTGGCGGATGAAATCGTTGATAGTTTTCATGGCTATGACAAGAAAACCTTGTTGCAAAGATTTAAAACCGAAACCGATTTGGCTTTGAAAGAAGGAATATCGCTAAATCCCATTTTGCAGTCTTTTCAGGATACTGTGGGCAAGTATCAAATCGATAGAACTTTAATCGACCAATTTTTGCATAGCATGGAAATGGATTTGGAAAAAGTAGATTACAATTCGGATTTGTACAAAGAATATATTTACGGCTCTGCAGAAGTGGTAGGGCTGATGTGCCTTCAGGTTTTTACGAACGGTGACAAAGTGAAATATCAGGAATTGAAACCCTTTGCTATGAACTTGGGTTCGGCTTTTCAAAAAGTTAATTTTCTTCGGGATTTGAATGAAGATTTTCAGATTTTGGGACGCACTTATTTCCCGAATATTGATATGAATGTTTTTGATAATCGGGTGAAAAAAGAGATTGAAAAAGAGATCGAACATGAATTCAGAGAAGCTTTGGTAGGAATCCGACTTTTGCCTTCTTCGTCTAAATTTGGCGTTTATCTGGCCTATCGTTATTATTTGTCTTTGTTCAATAAAATTAGAAACACACAGGCAGAGAATATTCTAAAAGAACGTGTCCGTATCGCGAATGTTCAAAAAATGAATGTAATGATGCGAAGTTATGTGCGTTATAAAATAGCAATGATCGAATGAAAATGGTATTGATTTACAGCGTTTTTTTTCTATTTTCAGCAATGAGCTACGGCATGGATTTGGAGTATATCAGAAATCATTATCAGCAAGCAGTTTCGGATAAAAAAATGTGCGAAACGATGATTACTGAATTAGAAAAAGCTCCAAAAAACAGTGTTCATTTGGCATATTTGGGCGGATAGCAAAGTATTTGGGCCAATCATGTTGGGAATCCTTTTTCAAAATTAAGTACTTTCAAAAAAGGAAAAACTAATATTGAAAAGGCCGTAAGTAGTGATAGTGACAATGTCGAAATTAGATTGATTCGGCTATCGGTGCAAAAGAATTGCCCGGCATTTTTGGGGTATTCCAAAAATATCAAAGAAGACGAGCAATTTATTATAAAACATAAAGAAGAAATTAATTCATCGGGTCTGATACAATTGTATGATTCTGTTTTAAAAAAGTAAAATGAAGTATCAATTATATAGAGAACATCAGGTAAACTGTGATATAGCAACGGTTTGGGATTTTTTTTCTAATCCAGAAAACCTTTCGAAAATTACACCGGAAGATATGGGTTTTACTGTGCTGTCAAAGAATCTCGATTTGGTTATTAAAGAAGGAATGGAAATCGATTATACAGTTTCGCCAATTTTAGGAATTCCGATGCAATGGAAAACCCGGATTGTGCAAGTTGATAATCAAAAGAGTTTTACCGATTTTCAGGCCATTGGACCTTATAAACTTTGGAATCATTTTCATGAATTTATTCCAAATAAAGAGGGCGTTTTGATGAAAGATTTAGTTGATTATGAATTGCCTATGGGGATTTTTGGCACATTGGCTCATTCTTTATTCGTTAAAAAAAAGCTCGAAAATATTTTTGATTACCGTTATCAGGTAATTGAAAAAATGTTTAATCAATGTTAGAAAAATGATTTATTTTTTTATTGTAATAGCGGTATTTATTGGCATGGAAGGCGCAACCTGGCTTATTCATAAATATGTTATGCATGGTTTTTTGTGGATATTGCATAGAGATCATCACGATCATAGTACAGATGGGCCGTTGGAAAAAAACGATTACTTCTTTGTGATTTTTGCTTTGCCAGCGATCGCATTAATGTATTTTGGATCTGTCGACGGGTGGAATTATTTGTTTTATATCGGTTTGGGAATTACCCTTTATGGAATGGCTTACTTTTTTGTGCATGACATTTTTATACATCAAAGGATAAAATTTTTTCGCAACAGCAATAACACCTATTTTTTAGGACTACGCCGAGCGCACAAACAGCATCATAAACATTTGGACAAGCATTTTGGAGAATGTTTTGGTTTTTTATATGTTCCGAAGAAATACTTTAAAATGAAAAAAGTATGAAGCAGTACACGTATTTATTAATTCTGATTTTTTCTGTCATTGTTTGTTTCATCGCTTCATTTGATAGAAGAATTGAGTTTCATAAGCAATTCGGCGCTTTTCTAAAATCGTCGCTTATAGTTGCTATTCCCTTTATTTTATGGGACATCTGGTTTACGGAAAGTGGCGTTTGGTGGTTCAATTATGATTATACGTTGGGAATCAAGATCGCAGGTCTACCTATTGAGGAATGGCTTTTTTTCATCTGCATTCCGTTTGCCTGTATGTTTACTTATTTCTGTTTTGATACTTTTTTTAAGCTCAAATGGTTATCGGGATTCAATAATATGATTGTATTTGTAAGTATAATTGTTTGCAGTCTCGTCGCCTTATTAAACACAGACAAGGATTATACATTTGTTACGGCTTGTACGACAGTTTCTATTTTAATTTGCCTTCATTTCATTGCTCGGGCTACTTGGATTAGTCAGGCTTCATTCGTGTACTTCATACTGATGCTTGGCTTTTTTCCCGTAAACGGAGTGTTGACAGGTACAGGATTAGATGCTCCAATTGTAAATTATAATCCAGATAAATTTTTAGGAATTCGTATGTTGACCATTCCTATTGAAGACGCGGTTTATGGCTACAGTCAGTTTTTGTTGGTGATTTACTTTTTTAAAATGTTTCAAAAGCAGGAAAAAAAATCTTTAAAAGAACAAGCATTTCTACCGGATTTTTGATTTATAAGTGAATGAGCTTTAATTGTTTAAAATGTTTTAACCACATAGAGACATAGAATTTCTTTGCGTTGAAAGACATTTTATTTTTCATAGAAAATATAGCTATGTGAAAAAAATTTATTCTCATACATTCTTTTTAATACGAAGTAAAACTATGTCTCTATGTGGTAAAATTTTTCTAATATATTTGAAAAAAATTCAAAACCATGAGACTTGCAAATTAAACTATGTGCTAAGTTTTAACTTCTATAAAATCTTTAAAAGCAAAGAAATTCTATGTCTCTATGTGGTTAAATCTTTCTAATGTTTCAGTTAAAAGACTTCCTGAATTCTAGCGGTGACAGACTTGTTTTAGTTTTAAAAAATTGGCTGAATGACTGCGAATGTTCAAAACCCAAAGCATACGCCACTTCACCAACTGATAGAGTAGTGGTCGAAAGTATTTCTTTTGCCTTAAGAATTAGGCGGTCATGAATATGCTGTTGTGTACTTTGCCCAGTGATGGTACGCAACATATCACTGAGATAACTTGATGAAAGATTGAGCTTTTCAGCAAAATAACTAACTGTTGGTAATCCTTTATTTAACGCAGTTTCATCTTCGAAATAAGCATCCAGCATTGCTTCAAATTTTTGCAGAAGATCGTTGTTTACGGCTTTACGTGTTATGAACTGACGCTTGTAAAAACGGTTGGCATAAGTAAGCAATAATTCGATTTGTGAAATCATCACATCCTGACTGAAATCATCTATTCTGCTGTTTAATTCAGATTCTATAAAGCTGAAAATGGAATAAATAGTATTTTTTTCCTCTTCAGATAAATGCAACGTTTCCTTAACCGAATACGAAAAGAAGCCATATTGCTTTATTTTTTTAGCCATAGGATATCCTAATAAAAAATCAGGATGTATGAGCAATGTATACTCGGAACAAGCTGTAACATCAGGTCCTTTTCTGCCAATAATCTGACCCGGAGCCGCAAACAGCAAACCACCTTGATCAAAATCATAGTAACTCTGTCCGTATTCCAGACTGCCTTGTAGTTTAGGCTTATACGATATTTTGTAAAAACCCAAGATATGACGATGATGTTCATTTGATTCAGGCACAGTTGGTATTCCTTTTACCAGACTTATGAGCGGATGTTTGGGCTCTGCGATGCCAAAAAAACGATGCGCATCAGAAAGCGAGTTGAACTTGACGAGTGTATTATCTTCCTTTTTCATTGCTTTCGATTAAATTTTGAGTCATGCTCATTTGTAATTACTATCAAATATAAGAAAACCGATTATAAGTTAATAATCGGTTTCTTTTCAAATTTATTTAGATTAGCCCTGTGCAGCACTGGAAATAGCATCCCATTCTTCCCAAACCGCCAGCCTTTCTTCATATGCCTTTTTTGTCGCCGGAAGATTATGACTTCCCAAATTAAAACGCAATGGCGGATTTTCTGAATCGACTACTTTAAAAAGTGCTTGTGGAGTTGCGTTAGGATTTCCTCTTTCTGCAGTTTGCAATCCTTTGACAAAGTTTTCTTTGAAATCATTGTAGGCATCAATTCCTTTGGCAAATTTAAGAGATTCAGGACTTCCAAATTCGGTTGCATAGGCTCCTGGCTCAATGATGGTTACTTTAATTCCAAATTGTTTTATCTCTATTGCAAGGCTTTCGTAAATTGCTTCAAATGCCCATTTTGATGAACTGTAATATCCAATTACCGGCATCGTGATATGGCCTAAATTACTTGAAGTTCCCAAAATATGTCCAAAACCCTGCTCGCGAAGTATTGGCATTACGGCTTTAATAATATTCACAGGACCAAGAATATTGGTTTCGTATAAAGCACGAATCTCATCTGGGCTTCCTTCTTCAATAGTTCCGACCAAAGAATAACCGGCATTATTCAGTACAATATCTAATTTGCCAAAATGCTCGTGCGCTTTTTTCACGACTTCATTTATCTCGTCAGGGTTAGTAACATCGAGTTGTAACGGCAGTACATTATCGCCGAACTTTTCACTAAGCGCAGAAATACTTTCCAATTTTCTCGCTGTTGCAACGACTTTATCACCGCGCTCTAATGCGGCTTCTGTCCAAATACGCCCAAAACCTCTTGAGGCTCCGGTAATAAACCAAACTCTATTTTGCTGTGTCATAATTATAAATTTTTATTTAGTACTTATTTACTATGCAAATTTAGACAGCTTTAAAAGTTGATTTGTAGCCTAATAAAGGACAGTTGTAGGCGAATTGCGTTATTTAGTTTGAGACTGAAATAATTGGATAAGTTCACTTCATAGAAAACTAATTTTATTAGCTAGTACTTAACTTTTAAAAGTTTATGAACTAACTTGGACTACTTCCATAATTGAGCAGTCTTCCTAATTTTAAAAGTAACCTACGTGATGATGAATAATCTAGACACTTTTTTACTTATTAAAAACAAATAAAACATAGTGTTATAGTTGTCAATTCAGTTCTTTTTCGTTGAATTAAGACTATTTTAGGTGTATAGGAGTTATTACTTTCCCGATACATAAAGTAACAGTATAATGTTTACGGTATTCTACTGGCATAGTCACTGTAATAGGGGGGGTTTGAATTCTCTTTTATATATTTTCCTTTGTATTGAAATGTATAGTTACCCTTCGTTCGTTTCAGTAAGAATTCCTGCTAAAAGGTCTTTATCAATTCAAATATTAATATACTAATTTTAATATTTTATGAGAAACTTTTTTTGTGGTTTAGCTGTTTTTTGAATCGGTCTCTTTTGTTTCTGATCTTTGTCTTATTATATCTTTGTGCTCGAAAACAATTATTTTGCGTGTTCGAGCACATTTTTTTAGTTTTAATTTGTTTAATTAAAACTTAATCTATAATTTCGCTCAAGAATTTTAAAAAAAGACACTTAGTTTTTTTTAAAACATTAGTCTTTTATATTTATTATTTTAAATGGAAATTGCTTAAAATGAGTATTTTGTATTTGTTTTGTTTAAGCTAATTTTTATTCTTGATGACTTTAAAGCGATTGGACTTTAACCATATTTTTTTAATGGTAACAAATAAAAAAAGCAATCTTTTTTTGTAAAAATAAATCAATCGTTTTTTTTTTATTCCATTAGCGTAATTTGAAGAACTGCTAACAATTAAATTTAATTTATAAATGACAAAAATTTTAATAGTTGGTGCTAGTGGCCAACTAGGTTCAGTTTTGACTGAAAAACTTCAGGAAAAGTTTGGTATTGAAAATGTAATAGCTTCAGATTTACGCATGAATCAGTCTTTCAAAGGTTGTTTTGAAGTTTTGGATGCTACAGATTTTGATGCCCTGAAAGAAATAGTTTTAAAATTTGGAATAACACAAATTTACCATCTTGCGGCAATTTTATCTGCAAATGGGGAAAAACAACCATTGGGTACTTGGGATATCAATATGAAATCACTTTTTAATGTTTTGGAGATTTCCAGATTGACCAATATAGAAAAAGTGTTTTTTCCTAGTTCTATTGCCGTTTATGGAGATGATGCTCCAAAAATGCAAACTCCGCAAGATTATGTATTGGCTCCTTCAACAGTATACGGCATTAGCAAAGTAGCTGGTGAAAATTGGGCTAAATATTATTTTGAAAGATATGGTCTTGACATACGTTCGATAAGATATCCGGGTGTTATAGGATATCAGTCGTTACCGGGTGGTGGAACAACAGATTATGCGATTGATATTTTCCACAAAGCAGTCAATAATAAAACGTTTGAATGTTTCTTGGAACCTACAGCGATATTGCCAATGATTTATATGGATGATACAATCAGAGCTACCATCGAATTAATGGATGCTCCCAAAGAAAATATCACCGTGCGCACTTCATATAACTTGTCAGGGATGAGTTTTTCACCCGAGGAGTTAGTCAAATCTATTCAGAAGATTTATCCGGATTTTGAAATTGTCTATAAACCGGATTTCAGACAAAAGATTGCCGAAAGCTGGCCTTTCAGTATCGATGATTCTGTGGCCAGAGCTGATTGGAATTGGAAACCACAATTCGATATTGATGGGATGACAAATATCATGATTAAAGAATTGAAACTACAATATACTGCGGAACTTAATATTAATTAGTTATGTACGGAACTATAAGAAATGAATTGGTAAGTGAGTTGGAAATCATAAAATCCAACGGACTTTATAAAAATGAAAGAATAATTACTTCGAAACAAGGAGCCGAAATTAACACAACAGCACAAAATAATGTATTGAATTTTTGTGCCAATAATTATTTGGGCCTTGCATCAAATGAAGAAGTAATTGAGGCGGGAATTGAATCCCTAAAAGAATATGGTTTTGGACTTTCTTCAGTTAGGTTCATATGTGGAACGCAGGACATTCATAAAGAATTAGAGAAAAAAACTGCTGCTTTTTTGGGAATGGAAGATTGTATTTTATATGCTTCTGCATTTGATGCCAATGGAGGTGTTTTTGAACCATTGTTTTCTTCTCAAGATGCTGTGATTTCTGATGAGTTTAATCATGCTTCAATAATTGATGGTATTCGTTTGTGCAAAGCTAATCGATTTAGATACAAACATAATGATATGGCTGATTTGGAAGCCCAATTGAAAGGAGCCAGCAGTGCAAGACGAAAATTAATTGTTACAGATGGTTCGTTTTCCATGGATGGAACAATTGCTCAATTGGATAAAATATGTGATTTGGCAGACAAATATGGTGCTTTAGTTATGATTGATGAGTGTCATTCAACAGGTTTCATTGGAGCTAAGGGGAGAGGTGTTCATGAGTATCATAATGTAATTGATCGTGTTGATATTATTACCGGAACTTTTGGTAAAGCTTTGGGGGGCGCTTCTGGAGGATTTACAGCGGCAAGAAAAGAAATCGTTGAATTGTTGAGACAGGTATCTAGGCCTTATTTATTTTCAAATACAATTGCGCCTTCCATTGTTGCTGGCACTTTAAAAGTGTTAGAAATTTTAACTGATTCCACTCATCTGAGAGATAAATTGGAGGAAAATACAAAATACTTTCGTAAGGAAATGACTAAAGCCGGATTTGATATTGTTGAGGGATCGCATCCCATTGTACCCATTATGTTGTATGATGCTCAGCTAGCTCAAGATTTTGCTAAAAAACTGTTGGAAGAAGGTATTTATGTAATAGGATTCTTTTATCCAGTAGTGCCAAAAGGAAAAGCAAGAATTCGTGTGCAGCTTTCAGCTGGTCATGATTTAGATCATATAAAAAAGGCTATCAATGCTTTTGTTAAAGTTGGAAAAGAACTAAAAGTTATAAATGAATAATATTTTTTTTTAAATATAGCATCTGATTGATATGTCTTAAATTAATTTGATGTAAAACTAGAGTAACAACCCATTGGGAGTAATTAAATTATTTGATTTTTGATATGTATATTGTTTTGTTTGGTGACATCAAGAGGTTTAATTTTAGTGTCTTGAAAATATCTAGCCAATGTTGTTTACTTCAAATAATTACACACAAGGGGTTAAAGTATAATCAGTTATCACTAAATTAAAATTTTCGACTTTTTTGAATTTTATTGTTAAATAAAAATTTTAATTCATGGCTTTTATTATTTTTACCAAAAAAATATAAAGAGCATTATTGTATTCTATGAGATTTTGTCATCTCCAATGGTTTGATTCGCAAAAGACTAGTTTGAAAATAAAGGCATGTGTGATTAATGTCTCGATGCTTACCCTGTGGTAGTTTATTAATTGTAATTTTTTTTATTGTGATAAAGGAGAATGAAATAGATATTCTGGAAGGTTTGAGAAACGGTAATGAAAAGGCTATTAGAAAGCTATATGATCATTATTACCGTCCTTTATGTTATTTTAATAAATCCTTAATCAATTATATCGAAGAAGCTGAAGATATTTCTACAGAAACCTTTTTAAAATTACTTCAAAAAAAAGATGATTTTGACACTTTATCTGATATAAAGTCATTTCTTTTTGTAACTGCCAGAAACGCTTGTTTAGATTTTTTAAGAAAAGAAAAAAGGCATAAAAAAGCACATGATGAAATTAGTTTTTTAGCTGAATTTGATGAGCAATTTGGGGATAATGAGATGATAGTTGCAAAAGTTCTGCAAACGATTTATGCCGAAATAGAAAACTTGCCAAAACAATGCGGGGATGTTTTTAAATCTATTTTTATAGAAGGTAAAAGTACAGCCGAAATTGCAGATGAAATGCAAATAAGTCCGCAAACTGTTCTAAATCAGAAGTCAAAAGCTTTACGCAAAATTCGCTTGGTTTTGGAACAAGAGAATATTCAGTCTACAATAAACCTGCTTACTATTGTAATAGCAATGTTTTACAAGCAAGGGTGATTTTTAGTATTATTTATTTTCTAATAATTACCTAGTACCACTTTTTTTGTGGTGTCTTCCCACTTTTTTATATCATATAAAGAATTAACTTAATAGGTTTTGAAACTTCTAAACTTATACTTTCCTTTTTTGTTTTTTCATTTCATTTTATAATTTTTTTTCAAGTATTTACTTTTGTAAATCAGTAAGTTATGAAAAATTTGAAAAATAAATACATTTTTCGATGGTTAAAATAGTATTTGATTCGTGTTATTGTAGTAAACACATAATTAAAATTAATAGGATGCCATATTTTCAGTTTCAAATAGATGAATTAATAATAAAATTTTTGAATGGAACAATAACTCCTGACGAAAATATTGGATTAATAAACTGGATCAATGATTCGGAAGGCAATAAACAAATCTTCGAAAACATTACCAATAAAGAATGGGTTGCTATTGAGCTCGACAAAATAAACGAATTTGATGAAAATGCTGGTTGGGGTACTATTAGTTCCTCGTTAAAACAATCTGAGAGATTGAATAAAAGAAAAGATAAAAAATGGTATCAATTTGCAGCAGCAGCAACTATAATGTTTGCTTTAAGTATAGGCTCTTGGTTTTATCTGCAGAATGTCAAAAGAATTCCTAGTCAAAATTTATCTCAAAAAGTGCGTTTTGGCAAAGAGTTTAAGCCTCCAAAATCTAATAATGCTATTCTTACTCTATCAGATGGGAGAGAAATTATACTTAAAAATTCTGCCAAAGATAAAAAAATTACTGTTGCAGGTGTTGAAGTAACAGAAACTAAAGACGGTCAAGTTATTTACAAAGTTAAAAATAGAGATGATAATAATGTAATAATTCAAAACACATTAGCTGTACCTAGAGGAAGTAAACCATTACAATTAGTATTGGTAGATGGAACAAAAGTTTGGGTGAATACAGGGTCTTCAGTAATATTTCCTTCAAAATTTATTGGTGTTGATAGAAAAGTAAAAATGACTGGAGAGGTGTTTTTTGAAGTAGCAAAGAACAAACATATGCCATTTAAAGTAATGGCAAATGGAGTAGAAACGGAAGCATTGGGAACTCAATTTAATATTAACGCGTATTCAGATGAACCTAATACAAAAATTACATTAATAGAGGGAAGTATAAAAGTTGAGAAGAGAAAAAATAAGCTTTTGATTGGAAGTTTGATTGTTAAGCCGAACCAGCAGGTAATAGCAGAAGATCGTTTGAGTTTAACTAATACAGCAAATATTAGCGAAACGATGGCCTGGAGAAATGGGCAATTTTATTTTGAAGGGGCTAATATTAAAACAATTATGAATCAGATTTCAAAATGGTATAATGTCGATATAGAATATAAAGGAAATATTGATTATTCTTTGGTACTGAAAATATCTAAAGATGTCCCAATGTCTGAATTGTTGAAAATAATGGAACTAACAGATTTGGTCCGTTTTAAGGTAGAAGGAAAAAAGATTATAGTAATGGAATATGAAAAAAAATAAAAAGATTATTAGATAATCTTTTGTTCTAGATAAAATTAAAAGTACCCAAAAAAGCCGGTAAGTGTTGCGAGCACTTCCGGCAATATAAAAGGTTATCTAAATCATACAAGTGTCACAAGTATTAATTATTAACCAATAACAAAGTTATGAATTTTAATTCTATTTTACGAGCTTTAGCTATAGTGCGACGCTCAAAATTTGAAAGATCATTAAAAATGAGAATTACCACCGTCTTATTAATTGTCGCGACCATGCAAGTTGGCGCATCTGGGCTGGCGCAAAAAGTCAGTCTAAAATTCAAAAATGATAAATTGTTGACGGTCTTTAGAGAGATTGAAAAACAGACTAATTATAGTTTTGTTTATGGAAAAGAGCAGTTAGCTCAAACCAAAAATGTCAATTTATCTGTTCAAAATGAAAATTTGGAAACTGTTTTAGATCTTGTATTTAAGGACCAACCTATTGCATACATTATTTCGGGGAATCACATTGTTTTAAAAGGGAAAAAAAAATATCAGGATTTCGTATCAGAAAATTTGAATGTTATTTCTCCTGTAAATATTATCAAGGGAAAGATTGAGGACGAAAAGGGGAACCCAGTTTCTGGAGCCAATGTTTCTGTAAAGGGGAGTAATGTTTCGGTACAGTCGGATGCAAATGGTGATTTCTTTATTGAAGCCAATGATAACGATGTCTTGATAATCTCTTTTACAGGATATACAACTAGGGAAATAAAAGTAGGAAGCCAAAAAGAAATAAAAATTAACCTAAAGCAGGCACAAAATCAATTAGATGACATTGTAGTTATTGGTTATCAAAAGGTTCATAAAAAAGAGGCTAATGCGGCTATTGCGAGTATAAGCAGCAAAGAGTTAGAATCAATTCCAGTTATAAGTGTTTCCTCTTTATTGTCTAGTTTGACCTCAGGGGTTCAGGTTCCTTCTCAAAGTGGAGCTCCTGGATCTAGAAACAATGTTGTTATTCGTGGAAATACGAATGTGTCTGGAGCTTCAGATGGTACAGGATTAAGTAGTCCTTTATACGTAATAGACGGAATACAAACATCATTGGAGGATCTTGTAGGATTCAATAGTTCGAATACGGACTTTTTGGCTTCATTAAATCCAAATGACATTGAAAGTATTGATATTTTGAAGGATGCTTCTGCTGCTGCAATTTATGGATCAAGAGGTGCTAATGGTGTAATTATTATTACTACCAAAAAAGGAGGAGCATTATCAAGTCCGGAATTTAATTTTACATTGAATTCTGGATTTACACCAATTCCTCCTTTGGTTCCTATGCTGGTAGGTGCTGCGGAAAGAAGAGCCAAAATGGATATGATCTACAAACATTGGCAATCAAAGTACCAACAAGGTCCAGAAATGCCAATGATATTGTCAGACAGCTTGAATCCTGCTTTCAACAATAATATGGACTACCAAAAACTGTTTTATAGAAATGGATTTTCTAATAAATACAATTTAAGTATGAGAGGAGGATCAGAATTTTCTAATTACAGAATATCACTAGGGTATGACAATGTTGAAGGGGTTGTGCAAAACACTGGATTTAAGCGTTATACATTGGCAGCGAATACTAATGCCAAAGTGGGTAAAAGATTTGAAAATCAATTTCGTGTAGGTTTGACGCTGACCGAAAATAAAACAGGACAGGGAAATCCTTATATCTATGGATCGTCTAGTAATTTTGATTTTAATTCGACTGTACCTACAGATCCTTCTAATTTGAATTCCTCATTGTTTTATGTTTCAGAGGCTAAGATAGCTTCCCTTAGAGGTAATTTATCCAGTAAATTAAATACAGATAAGGCTAATCAGGCAACCTTCTCTAATTACTCAAAATTGGATATCATAAATGGATTGACTTTAAATACTCAATTTAACTTTGTGTATAATGTACAAAAGAAAAATTATTATGAGCCATCAATACTTCGTGATAATGGGGATGGTTTTGCTAGCTATTCAATATACACTCGTAAAAACTTTTCTTCAGATGTATATGTGAATTATTACAAAAAAATAAAGGAACATAATATTTCTGCAGTTTTTGGATTTAAAACCGATTACAATAACTACGAGGATATGGGAGTAGCAGCTTCTGGTTTCGGTCCCGATGCTGTTAAAGTAGTGAATGATCGTTATAGAATGGATCAAATAGGTGGGTATTCTAGTATAGAATCGAATTCTTTAATGTCAATTTTTGGACGTTTAGGATATAACTATAACAAAAAATATTCGATTGATTTTGCTTTTAGTAGAGATGGATCTTCTCGTTTTGGTGAGGATGTACGTTTTGCTAATTTTCCTTCGGTGTCTGTAGGGTGGATATTCTCTGATGAGTCATTTATAAAAAATAATATTTCTCATATTTTGAATTATGGAAAATTCAGAGCGAGTTATGGTGTTAATGGAAAGCAGTTTAGTGAAAATGCTTTACGTTATTCTGCTTATAGTATGGGATTTGGAGGAAATGTATATTCTTCGAACAATATGAATGTAGGTTCATACGGAGGCGTTACAGGTGTAGTACCTAACTATAATACCATAGGAAAACCTAATTTATCATGGGAAAACACGGAACAATGGAATTTAGGGGCTGATTTGGCTTTCTTTAAAAATAGATTAAATGTTACATTTGATGCCTATAACAAAAAAACCGATAATTTATTATTCACTATTCCTTATCCTGCATATTCAGGATATAGTAGCGGAAAAGACAACTTAGTAGGTGTAATGAACTACGGATGGGAATCAATGGTTAAATGGAGAGTTTTGCCAATAGGAAATTGGGATTTAGAATTATCTGGGGGTATTAGCCAAAATAAGAATTACGTTACCAAACTTCCTAATGGTAACAGAGACTTTTACGGAGGTGGAGGAAGTGGAACATACGGATATGTGGTAGGATTGCCTCTTAATCTTCCTGTTATGTACCACACAGCATATATATTAGATTATGTTTCTCAGCTTCCCGTAAATCCTTTTACAGGTCAGGTTCTTAAAAGTAAATGGGATTCGACACTAGATCCGGGATATCCGATTTTTACTGACTATAACGGTGATTATAACATTGATGAAGCAGGAGATCTTAAATTGAATACTAAATTCAAACCAACTCCAGATTTTATAGGCTCATTTAATATTAATTTAAAATACAAAGGATGGTATTTCCAAGCGTATAGTTACTTCTCATTTGGATCGGATATTATCAATACTTCAACGTCAAGATATATGAATAAATATACTCGAGGTGGTTCTGATTGGGCAGAAAAAGGGCTTGCTGATTTAAGTGGTTATACTTTCTGGGAAAAGCCAGGAGATGGGGCCGCAGGAGTAGATTATCCCTCATTGTACCCTATAACGACAGGGATGACGTCTTATTATAATTTCAGGGAGAATCAAGATCTTTGGGTAGTTAGTGGTGATTATTGGAAAGTTTCTAATGTTTCTATTGGGTACACTCTTGATAAGGGACCAATTGTGGAACAGCTTCATATAGCAAGAGCTCGTCTGTATTCATCCATCTTAAATCCATACCAATGGCAACGTTCGAACAAGGTTACTGATGCCTCTCAGGTCAATGAACAAGGTCGTACTTTAGGAAACGGTTATCCACAGTCAAAAACAATTACACTTGGGTTAGATGTCAAATTTTAAAATAAACAGTATTATGAAAAGTAACACAAAGATAAAAATTCTCACTATAGGTTTAGTTCTATTTGCTACTATGGGATGTTCTGATTTATTAGATCAGGAACCAATGAATTTGGCAACACCACAGAATTACTGGACTTCTGAATCAAATGCTGTATCGGCACTAGCTGGCGATTATGCTTTGTTGAAAAGAGCTCTTACCGATCAGGCTGCTTTTTTGCTTTGGGGAGAATTCCCTGCAAGAACATTTATGAATAGTCAAAATTCATTCATTAATTACATCGAAAGTGGTAATTACGTGGTTCCTTACAGTGAGAGAACCATGGATTGGACTGGACTGTTTAAATCAGCAAACTGGGCATTGACTATAGAAACAAAGGTTGCTGCAATGCCAGATAATCTATTTACTTCAATTGATGAAAAGAACCGAATTATTGGTGAAGCCGCATTTATTCGCTCCTTGTCTTATTTTTATATGGCTCGTGTATGGGGAGATGTGCCTATTGTTAGAGAGGTTATAGAAACAGCTGATCAGTTAGTTGATGATAATGGATATACCATAGGAAAAAAAAGAGAAGATGAGTTTTTGGTTTTAGATTATGCTTTGGAAGCAGTTAATAAGTCAATAGCATTGTTAAATTATTCCTCACCAGGTAGTCCAAGATGGGCTATTCAAGCAAATAAAGCCAGTGCGGAAGCGTTAAAAGCACATATTACCTTATGGTATGCCAGCAGAAATAATAACAATGCAGATATGGTTAATCAATCAATTGCTGCAGCTTCTTCGGTAATCAACAACAGTAATGCTTCTCTTATTGATTATGTAAATGAAGGAGTAGCTGGATTTGATAATATGTGCAAAGGAGCTTCAAAAACAGGTCTTTTTGAAATCAACATTAGTACCGATACAAATGAATCGTATAGAATAACAAGTGCAGGAGGTACTCCAACAGGACTAACATTATCAGGACCTTTTTTTAGTACTCTAAGCGGTAATAGACCTTTAATTGATCCTGCTTATTATGGTCCTGCTAAAATTATAAAAGCAGATCCTGGGAGAGCCAATGATGTACGTAGAATATTGTTTTTTGATGGTTACAATCCTACATTGGCTTATACAGTCAATCCTCCTAATACTGCTTATTTGCTTAAATATTCTCAAAAATCTAAGGATGCTACTTCAATCGATCCACTTGCTTATTTTTCTGAATCTAATATTTTGATTTTCAGATTGGCTGATGTTTATCTTCTCAGAGCAGAAGGAAATATGAGATTAGGAAATTGGGATAATGCAATTACTGATATTAATATGGTCAGAAGTAAAGCAGGTGCCGCTAACTATACTGGTGCAAAGACACTTGTAGCTCTTACTAAATGTATTTTTGATGAACGTGCTTTAGAATTTGTAGGAGAGGGACAGTCAGCATTTGATAGAATCAGACTGAATTATTATCCATCACCAGAATTTCCTTTGGAAGTTGCCAGACAGGCTGCAAATGGGTATTTCTGGCCTGTTCATCCTAATGTTATAACTGCTGATAGTGCCCTTATACAGACTGAGTGGTGGGTAGGAAAGACTACAACATAACGATTTAATAATTATTAAAGATAAAATCATGAAATATACATTATTGCTATTATTAGTATTACTTAGTTTGTGTTCCTGTACCAATAACGATTACCTCGTTGACGGTGGGGTGAGTGATCCTCATGTCAATATGAGTACATACGATTATCTAAAATCGAACAAACATTTAGATTCTTTGGCGATATTAATTGACAATGCCAAAATGATAGATGTAGTAAATGCCCCATCTACTACACTTTTTGCTCCAGATAACTATACTATTCTAAAGTATATCATTGCTAAAAGAACTTTAACGGGTAATACTAACTACGGTATCAATGATATCACTCAGGCAGAACTAGTTCCTCTTTTAGGAGGTTATATTTTCAATCAAATATTGGATCGAAGCAAATTAGTGAAAGAAGGCAAAATTTACATTGCCCAAAACGGAGAGGAAAGAAGACTGTCATTAGAACCAGTTGATGCCTATTCGAGTCAGTTAGAAAAATATCCCGAATATGTTTATTACACTTTCAAAGTGGGCACTTGGGATCCAACCAATGTCCCTCTTGTAGATGATAAAAAAACAGTAGTGAGAACTTCAAATTTAATTTCTACAAATGGTATTATCCACGTGTTGCAAGGATCGCATACTTTAGGAAATTAATTGCTTTAATTATTTGAGTTCGTTTGCAACAGTAAATTAAGTAACGTTTTTAAATATTTTGTATTAATTATATTAATTAAAAAAACAAAAATGAAAAAAATATTTGGTTTTATAATAGCTACTACACTAGTAGCATCCTGTACTCCTCCTGAAGTGGGCTACATTAGTGATAATATTCATGCACAAGCATCAACAATGGTAGTGCCTCGCGGGGTATATACTTTGGGAGCTTTGCCAATAGTTGATGGATCTACTTATCCTCTAAAATGGGAAATTACCAGTATTACAGATAAAGATGGTAATGTGACCAATGAGTTGCAAGAAAAACGCGATATGTTGATTTGGAAAAAAACATTTGATCCCAGAACAGATACTACATGGGAACTTGCTATGCAAAAAGTGACCTTGTCACAGCAACCTGCTATTTTAATAGATGAAAATAGTGGACAGTTTTCATTTACCCAAAATACTGTAAAGGTGTCAGGTGATGATTTTGATGTGAGTTTATCTGCAAAAAACGTAAAGGGAGAACGTTTATTGAAAAATTTTATGCATATCAAATTAAGTGCTTTTAAACCAGTTGAATTCCCTGTTGCTTCAAGAGTTGATATTCAATTCGGGAAGGCGAATAATGTATGGGAGTTTGATACATCAACTGTACCAGCAACAACAATGACTCATCCTGCTGATTATTTTCTTCTGGCAAATGCTTATGATGATCAAAAAACGATTTTGGATGGTACCAACAATAGGATGACAATATTAAAAAAAGATGTAGAGCCTAAATTGTCTATAAAAGTAAAAATGATTATACTAGACGGTGATGGAACACCTATAGATCCTTCTAAACTGGTTTTCTTTCCTAATAGTGGGTACCCTGGTTCACCTGGAGTAAACCTGCCAAACTTCCATGACAATACAATTGGTGTTGTTGTTGAACCAGATGGAACTACTTTTGGATTGCCAGCTCCTCCATTTCCTCAATATTCTGTTCGTTATACTAATCCAACAGATCCAAATCGTTTTCTGATGTATTACCTGTCTGCAAATGATGCAGTTACATTTGATAAGGCAGCTTATGAAGCGGCTAACCCTGTTCCAGCTGGTGGATGGGAAGCATTTTGGACACCATATACCGATCCCGCAACTAATGTAATTAGAACTAGACTTTATATTAGATGGGGAATTGTAATTAATGATACAGGAACTTGGGAATTAAAAATGAAAATCCCATACTGTAAGGTTAAATAATTCTTTTTGTGGGCTAAAAACTTTTTGATTTAATTTTCAATTTATTATTTAGTATAAATTGAGGATGTTTGAAAATTAAATCAAAAAGTTTTTGGTCGCAAAGGATTCGAACGCTCTGATAGGTATCTAGCTGGAAGACAGTGTTGTTTTAAAAGAAATTTAAATTGCTAAGTATAGTGTTTAATTTTCCACAGCAATGTAATAGATCTAAAGTAATCAATCAAGCGATTTATACCGATACCAGCCAACTATTTCCTTTCAATTTCGTAGTTCTAAGTACGGGATTAGCTCGGGAGCATATCAATTGATAGAAAAAATGTTTTGAATGCACCTCTTATCATTTCTTGATATGGAGGAGTGATACCTTGTGCTTTAAAAATGGAATACAGTTCGTTGATATACCAAGTAATTATCTATTTAAATTGTGTCAATAATTAAGTGTGCTATAAGTATTTAGATATAAAAATTGTTAGTTTAAATACAATATGAATTTTAATAAAGTATAATGAATACTATTTATCAATCTAAAACCCCCTTAAATGAAAAATATTTACTACTTAATAATTTGCGCCATATTATTGGTAAGCAAAAGTGCCTATGCACAAAATGTTGTAACTCCAAGTGGAGCCGCTTCAAGTAGACCTTCCCATAGTGGTGAAGAAGTTACCAAATGTTTGGATGGGAATTTAACAACCCTTTATCATTCAGATTATGGAAAAAATGCGATACCAGATACTGTTGATTTTGTTTTTACGAATGCAAAAAGTATTAATCAAATTGTCTATTACCCTAGGCAAACAGGTACAAATGGTATGTGGTCAAACGTAGAAGTGTATCATAGCACTCTAGATGATCCTAGTAATTTTGTAAAAGATTATACTTTAACTTGGCCCATCAATACTACTGCAAAAACAATTAATTTTGATGGTATTGGTATTGTAAGACCATACATTATTCGCTTTGTTGTTAAAGCTGGTGTTGGAAATTATTCTAGTTGTGCCGAAATGAAGTTCTTTTCTTCAGAAACGGGTGCAGCAAGTGGTCCAAGTATTGATTGTACTAATCCTACCAGTGATTTAACACTTACCGGAGGTACAAAAATAACGGTGGCCAGTGCTAGTGTAAGTCCGGTAGCTCAATCAGGTCAAGGTATAGATAAAACCATTGATAACAATTTAACCTCTATCTATCATTCCCTTTATAGTCCAACACTGATTCCAGTAAACCCGTCTAACCCAGTAAGCTTAACTTATAATTTTACAGGTGACAATCAGATGGATTTTATTGATTATACACCAAGATCGGGTGGAGGAAATGGTGCATTTGGAAAAGGCGAAATTTACTATACTACCGATCTAATTACTACCCCAACAAAGTTGATGGATTTTGATGCTTTATTTTCAAGTGATGTTACGAGATTTTCGTTTCCTCAAACCTTAGTTAACGTAAGAACAATTATTGTAAAAGTATTAACAGGAAGAAATGAATTTGCCAGTTGTGCCGAAATGACTTTTTATAAAAATAGTGGAGGGGCAACCGATTTGTATACCAATATTTTCGAAGATGATTTGCATACAAAAATTAGAGCAGGTATAACTCAGGCAGATATTGATGCCATTACTTCTCCTTATTTTAAATCACTAGCCAATTGTATTTTTAATAACACTTATAAGACAAAATATCGGGTGCAGACGTATGAATATTATCCTAACCCAAGTACTGTAGAAACTTTGCAGAAAACAAATGGATTAAGTAGGTATGAAAACCCAACAGGTATTGCTTTTGACGCAAATAGCCAAGTCGTAATATTTGTGGGGGAAACAAATACTGTCATACCATCGTTAATGATAAAGGATTTTGCCTTGAACGATGCGGCAACAAAAGATATCTATCCGCTAAAAAGAGGAATGAATGTATTTAATATTACCAATAAGGGGTTGGGGTATATTCAGTATTATACTGATAATGCCGCATCACAGCCAATTAAAATTAACATCACCACCGGTAAAGTAAATGGATATTATAATCCCCAAACTGATACCGATGCCGAATGGGTTTCAATGTTAACCAATGGATTTTATCCTAAATTAGACATCAAAGGTAAATATGTTAGTCTTAATTACGATAAAGACGCCTTATTAGGGAACTCGTCTATTAGTGGTAAAGCATTGATTGATGCTTACGATAGCATTGTACACAAAGAGTATATTCTGATGGGTTTAACCAAATACAATAAAGAGCCAAAAAATCACATGTTTGCTCGTTCGGCATACAACGGAGGTTTTTATGCAGGTGGAGAAGGTGCTCATTTTGATTTATCTTGGGGAGCTCGTGGTTTAGCCAATGTTGACGGCGTATTCAACGGTCCATGGGGTATTGCACACGAATTTGGACATAATAATCAAGTAAGACCTGGTGCCAAATGGATAGGTATGACGGAAGTAACTAATAATTTTTATTCTGCCTGGGTACAGTATACTTATGGTACGCAAAACCCTGGTGTTACACGCTTAGAAAAAGATAATGGTGGTGATAATTATAGTGCGGTTTTCGATAATAATTTAATTCAGAAGAAGCATATCCAAACATTAGTTAATAAACCATTTCTCTTATTAATTCCTTTATGGCAATTGGAGCTTTATTATCAGGCGGCTGGTGCTGCTAAACATTTACCAACCTTAGAAGAGCGACTTACTGGTACACCAGCACCCGTTGGCAATGTTGATGTTGCCTATTGGTATGCCGATTTATTAGAAAAAATGAGAACAACAAGTCAAACTGGAATGTCGAACGGACAGTTAGCACTCAACTTTATTGTAAAAACCTGTGATGTAGTGCAGGAAGACCTGTCAGATTTCTTTGTTAAAAGTGGCTATCTTGCACCTATTGATATCGATATTGATGATTATGGTACGCAGCACATGACCATTACTCAGGCAGATGTTGATGCCACAATTGCTGCCATTAAAGCAAAAGGATATCCTCAACCTGTTTCGCCAGTAATCAATTATATGTCGGCAAATAGCGTAAATGCATACAAAAACTTATTGCCTGTTTCAGGTACTGTTGGTCAGGGTGTCACACTTAGTGGAACAACACTAACCATTACCAATAACAAATGGCCAAATGCGGTTGCTTTCGAAACCTATAAGCAAAATGATTTGAGCAGTGTTGTTATTGTGGGCAATGGTGATAGTAGTACTGTAACTACTTTTACCAAAGCAATATATCCTGAAGGAGCAACCAGTGTATATGCAGTTGGTTACGATGGTACTAGAAAATTGGTTTATCCTAATACATCACCTACTGTATCAGTTACATCGCCTGCGACTAATGCAAAGAATAATGCGCCTGCAAGTGTAACTATTACTGCTGATGCAGCTGATGTTGATGGTACAGTTGCTAAAGTAGAGTTTTACCAAGGGAACATCAAATTAGGAGAAAGCTCAACAGCGCCTTACAGCTTTACTTGGGATAATGTTGCTGCTGGAGCTTATGTATTAACAGCAAAAGCGACTGATAATAGCGGTGCAGTTACAACATCTACTGCGGTAAATATTACGGTTAATGCATTGCCAGTGATATCAATTACCTCGCCTGTGGACAATGCAAGTTATAATGCACTAGCAAATATCACAATAAACGTTGATGCAACAGATACAGATGGAAGCGTGAGTAAAGTTGAATTCTTCCAAGGAGCAACAAAATTAGGAGAGGTTTTGACAGCGCCTTACAGCTTTGATTGGAACGGAGTTGTAGCTGGAACTTATACAATTACTGCAAAAGCTACAGATAATGACGGAGTTTCAACAACATCAACAGTAGTCAATCTAAGTGTAGTATGTCCTCCTGTTCAGGTAACAATTCCTGATGTGTATGCCATGAATTCTTCTACAGATGAAAAAAATACCATTTACTTAGGATATGGAACACCATCACTTACCATGACAGCATCAGTAACAGGTGGGCAAGATTACACCTATAATTGGAGCACTGGCGAACAGACACCATCTATTTCTGTTTCACAAGCTGGAACTTATACCGTAACGGTATCTTATGCTGGAGGATGTCAGTCTAGTGCTTCCGTGATGATTAATGTCCTTGATGTAAGATGTGGTAATGACGATAGCAAGGTACAGATTTGCCATAATGATAAAGTTATATGCATAGAACAGTCTTCAGTTCAGGATCATTTGAATCATGGTGATAAATTAGGTTCCTGTTCCACTTCGTCTAAAATAGCTATAGGCAAGGAAGAAGTAAGTTCTCCAAGTTTTATGGTGTATCCTAATCCAGTTCAGGGTAGTTTTAACGTATCAATATCTAATTTGGAAGCAAATGCAACGATTGGTTTGTACACTATTCTTGGCAATAAGATTCGTGAGGTTCCTTTTACCAGTGTGCCACAAAATGTGTATGCTGGAGATTTGCCTGCCGGAACGTACATTGTAATTGTTCAAAATGGTGTTGAGACCTTGAGAAGTTCAATTGTTAAATAATAAAGCAAATATGATATATTTCCCATCAAAATTTAAAAGTGAAATTTCGAAGTGAAATTTTGATGGGAAATTATAATTTTAATAGTAAAGTTTTTTTAAAGCTATTCAATCATTCAATGGTTTTAATCATTGTCTCGTCCTAAAAGACTCATACATAAAATTGTCGGATAGAAGAGCCAAGATTTGTTGGATGATTTTGATTGCAAGCTACTGGTTACTGAAAAGACAAAAGACGTCAAGGTTTATTTTTTATTGAAGTTGAATTTTAAATTTTTGCTTTAATTAATTTAAAGAAAATACTTTAGGTATAATTTTTTTGAAGGTTAATTAATGCATATTGTGTTCGAACACAATTTATGATTTTTTCTTTGGTTAATAAAAATATAATATATAGTTTCGTGACGGAATAGTGATTTTTAAGGTGTTAAATTTGGTTTTTTGTTAAAAAACTAGAATTAAAAAGCTATTTCTTTAATGAATAATAATTGAATAAATATTTTTTTGAAAAATTATAATTATGAAAAAAATTCTAAAATCAAGATTTTTTTACAGCTTATTGATAATTTGTTTTTTTATAACGGCTGGTGTTCTACATGCACAAGAGTTAAAATACACGGATGGTAACGACAGCTGGAATCCAAATGTATTAGGAAATCATCGTGCCGTTGTGCAGTATACAAGCCGTGGAGCTATTGCCAAAATCACTATTGAATGGCGTAGAAGAGACAATAATCCAGAGCAAAAACGAATTATAGTTCAAGATGCAACTGGAAAGGAAATTTTAAATGTAAAAACGGAGAATATTAATAGAGAAAATGGTACCATTTTCTTTGAACCTGTTGCGGGTCAAACGATTTATTATGTTTATTATATGCCTTATATTGATGAAGGCGATGCTAACTATCTTAAAGGGGTTTATGCAAAACCAGAAAATAAAGCTGATGCGCAATGGCTTTCAAAAATTAAGGTCAATTTAGCAGACAATTGTACGCTGAAAGAAATTCAAAGCGTGAATGCTTTCAACAGTTTTTATCCGATGGAAGTGATCGCCACTGCTGCAGAAACCAAAGCTATTATTGCTAAAAATAGTGGTAATTCTTTTTTGGTTTTTCCAGAAGACCGATTGTATTCTATCCGAATGAAATATGATTTGCCACAACGTTGGATTCAAAAAGGTGTTCAAAATACATTTTCAGATACCGCTATGAAAGGGGAATATTTAGCGTTTCAATTAGGTGTTTATGCGTTAGAAAGTATAAATAATTTGAAGGTTACTTTTTCGGATTTAAAAAATGAAAAGGGAGAAACAATTTCCGCTAAAAACATTAATTGTATAAATACGGACGGAACCAAATATGATGGGTCAGTCTTTACAGCTACGGTTTCAGTTCCAAAAGGAATCGTACAAGCAATGTGGTGTGGTGTTGATGTTCCTCAAAATGCAGCTTCGGGAACTTACACAGGAAAAGCAGTCGTTAATGGTGATGGTAAAACAAAAGAAATCACACTTCAAATAAAAGTTACTGAAGAAGTCACTAAAAATGGAGGAATTGATTCGCCAGAAAAAATGACCCGTTTGAAATGGTTGAATTCCCCTTTAGCCCAAGAAAACACGGTTATTGCACCATATACTGCATTAACAGTGAATAATTCTGAAATATCTTTATTGGGTAGAAAAGTGGTTTTAAGCCCTAATGGATTTCCTGCTCAGATACAAACATTTTTCAGTCCTGAAATGACTTCTATTACGGCAAAGCCTAATGCAATTTTGACTGCTCCTATCGATTTTCATTTTGTAGATGCCAATGGAAAAGAATCGTTGCAGTGGAAAACTAATGGTCTTAAATTCTTGAAAAAAGATGCAGGAACCGTTACTTGGGAAAGTGCTTCTACTTCAAAATCGCTTCAAATGGATGTAAAAGGAAGTATCGAATTTGATGGTTTCGTGTCTTATACAGTCAAAATTACGGCTTTGGAAGACGCAACATTTAATGATATTAATTTTCAATTACCAATACAACCTTCTTCTGCAAAATACATGATGGGATTAGGTCAAAAAGGAGGAAACCGCCCTGAAACTTTTGACTGGAAATGGGATGTTGCCCATAAAAGCCAAGATGGCGCCTGGATTGGAAATGTGAATTCAGGATTGCAGTTTTCTTTGAGAGATGAAAAATACAGTCGCCCATTAAATACTAATTTTTATTTGCAAAAACCTTTATTATTGCCAACTTCTTGGGGTAATGATAATAAAGGAGGAATTACCATAAGTCCAAAAGACAAAACGGTTTTGGTAAATGCTTATAGCGGTAGTCGTAGCATGAAAAAAGGAGATATTTTATATTACAACTTCAATTTATTGATAACGCCTTTCCATACCATTAATACTGATTTTCAATGGGATGCTAAATTTTACCACAAATACAATAACCTTGATACAATTGCAAATACTGGAGCAAAAATTGTAAACATACACCACGGTACTGCAATTAATCCTTATATCAATTATCCGTTCATTGAATTCAAAAAAATGACTGATTATATTGATGAAGCACACGGAAAAGGATTAAAAGTGAAAATCTATAATACGGTTAGAGAACTTTCAAATAAAGCACATGAAACGTTTGCCTTAAAAAGTTTAGGTCACGAAATTTATTCTCCAGGAAAAGGTGGCGGATTCTCATGGCTGCAAGAACATGTTGGCGATGATTATATCGCTGCTTGGTTTGTACCAGAAGTGAAAGATGCGGCTATTGTAAACAGCGGCATGAATCGTTGGCATAATTATTATGTGGAAGGAATGAATTGGTTGACACAAAATGTTGGTATCGATGGTGTTTATTTGGATGACGTTGCTTTTGATAGAATCACCATGAAACGTATCAAAAGGGTACTTACCCAAGACGGACATCCCGGAATAATCGATTTGCATAGCGCGAATCAATACAACAAAAGTGATGGATTTAATAATAGTGCCAATTTATACATGGAGCACTTCCCGTACATTAATAAACTATGGTTTGGAGAATATTTTTATTATGAAAAAAATAATCCTGACTTTTTCTTAACGGAAGTAAGCGGAATTCCTTTTGGATTAATGGGCGAAATGTTACAAGACGGAGGAAACCAATGGCGCGGAATGGTTTATGGGATGACTTGCAGAATGCCTTGGACTGACAATGCTGATCCGAGACCTATTTGGAAATTATGGGATAGTTTTGGAATTAAAGGTTCTGAAATGATTGGGTATTGGAGCGAAAATTGTCCCGTTAAAACGAATAACGAAAAAGTTTTGGTAACCGTTTACAAAAAGAATGGTTCCACTTTAATTTCTATCGCGAGTTGGGCTGATACAGATGTAAAAGTAAAATTGAATATCGACTGGAAAAAATTAGGAATCAATCCTGAGAAGGCTACAATTACAGCCCCAGAAGTGACGAATTTCCAACCGGCAAAAACGTTTACAGTTAAAGATGAAATTCCGGTAAGTCCAGGCAAAGGTTGGTTGCTTATCGTAAAATAACAGTAAAAATAAATTGGATTCTTTTTGATTGAATCAAATGGTAGTCGTTTTATTTTTCTACAAAAAGAAATATTTTAAATAAATAATAATAATGAATAAACATTTTTTTAAATACACCTTTTTTAGCATCATTCTTTTGGGATGTGCAAAAATTGAAGCACAAAATGCTGATCAAAATAAGAATCAATTATCAGTTTATAGAGCGACAACATTAAAAGTAAATGATTTAGTGCATACAAAACTAGAAGTTTCTTTTGATTATGGGAAGCGCTATTTATACGGAAAAGAATGGCTTACTTTGAAACCTCATTTTTACGAAACAGATACGCTTACTTTGGATGCCAAAGGGATGGATTTTAAAAAAATTGCTATTATTGAAGGAACGAAAAGCATTCCTCTAAAATATACTTATGATAATGAGCAACTTTTTATTCATTTGAACAAAAAATACAAAAGCACAGAAAAGTATACCATTTTCATTGATTATACGGCCAAACCAGATGAATTAAAAACGAAGGGGAGTAAGGCTATTACAGATGCAAAAGGATTGTATTTTATAAATCCAGATGGTAAAGCAGATAAACCAATTGAAATTTGGACACAAGGTGAAACTGAAGCATCATCTGTTTGGTTTCCAACAATTGATAAACCAAATCAGAAAACAACATCGGAAATCGCCATGACCGTTGATGCAAAATATACCACACTTTCGAATGGAAAATTAATTGCACAAAAAAACAACAAAAACGGAACCCGTACCGATATTTGGAAAATGGATGTGCCAAATGCACCGTATTTATTTATGATGGCTGTTGGTGATTTTAAAATATATAAAGACTCCTATAACGGAAAAGAAGTTAGCTATTATTTGGAACCAAAATATGCTCCGTATGCCAAACAGATTTTTGGTAAAACGCCAGATATGATGAATTTTTACAGCAAATTATTAGGTGTAGAATATCCTTGGGTAAAATATGCACAAATTGTTGGTAGGGATTATGTTTCTGGCGCAATGGAAAATACTTCGGCGACTTTGCACGGTGAACATGTTCAAAAAACGGCAAGAGAGTTATTGGATTCAAATGAAGAAAGCACCATTGCTCACGAGCTTTTTCACCAATGGTTTGGAGATTATGTAACTGCTGAATCCTGGTCTAATTTGACTATGAATGAATCGTTTGCCACTTTTGGCGAAGTGCTGTGGCACGGTCATGATGCAGGACAAGATGCCGAAGACAGATCTCGTTATGAAAAATTACAAAATTATTTTCGTTCTCAAAAAAATGGTGACAGTCCTATTTTAGCTCGTTTTCATTACAATGACAAAGAAGATATGTTTGATAATATCAGTTATTCAAAAGGGTCCATTATTTTATATGCCTTAAAAAATCAAATGGGGGATGCAGCATTTTTTAAATCTTTAAATCTTTATTTAAAAACAAACGCATATAAAAACGGAGAACCACATCAGTTGCGTTTGGCAATGGAAGAGGTAACTGGAAAAGATTGGCTTCCATATTTTAACCAATGGTATTATCAAGGTGGAAGTCCGATTTTAAATGTTGAATACAGTTATGCTAATGGAAAAGCTACCATTGCTGTAAAACAAGTACAGGAAAGTTCGGTGCAGATCTTTAGTCTGCCGCTTAAAGTTGATTTTTATGCAAATGGAACTAAAATCAGAAAAGACATTTTAATAGACAAAAGAGAACAAAATTTCAGTTTCGATATACCTGCAAAGCCTGATTTTATTGATTTGGATGCTGATAAAATATTGGTTGGCCAAATTATAGATAACAAAACAATTGCGGATTACCAATTTCAATACAAAAATGCTGCATCCTATTATAACCGAATTGAAGCTATAAAGTTTGCAGCCAAAGACAAAAGCCATGAGGCACAGCTTATTTTATTAGCTGGTTTAAATGATAAGCAAGATGATTTGCGAGTGCTAAGTATCAAATCAATTGATTTAAACGATAATCAGATTAAAGAGGCTGCATTAAAAAGTTTGTTAGATATTGCTAAAAACGATAAAAAGACAATTGTTAGAGCTGTCGCTATTTTAAAACTTGCTGAAACTGCCGACTCTAATTACAAGGGGTTAATGCAGGAAAGTGCTAAAGAACAATCTTATAATGTAATTGCAGCTGGTATATGCGGGCTTACAAAATTAGCTCCAGAAGAAGCTGATAAAGCATTAGCCTCCTTAGATGAGGACACTAAAAAACATGTAACTCAGCTAATCAAAAAAATTAACAGTCAACGATTTTAGTAAATCGTTGACTAAAATAAATCTAGTTGTTAAAGCAAATAAAAAATATAAAACAATTAATTGTGGATAAAAAAAATATTAAAGGGAATATTTAAAAAATACCCCAATGAAAAAAATAATATCTATTCTGATAAGACGGACTTAATGACAGAATTAAAGACTTTAAAGTATATATAAGTAAGAATAATTTTTCTGGGTAACAAAAAAATAAAGTTGTTTTAAGGAATAAATTAAAAAATAAATTAATATGAAATTAAATAAAACATTAAAAATAGAATTATTATCTATATTGAAAAGGCAACTTTTTATTAGCTTTCTTTTTGTTTCAACATTCTTTATTTCAGATAAAAGCTTTTCTCAAGCAAATAAAAAAACAGAGCATGTTACCGATGTTTGGGTAGTTTTTAAAACTCATTTTGATTTGGGATTTACAGATCTCCCTGAAAATGTTTTTAAGCGATATAGAGCTGAAATGATGGATAATGCTTTGGGAGTAATTGAAAAAAATACTAGTCAGTCTCCTGAAAAAAAGTTTGCATGGACAGTATCAGGATGGCCTTTACAAGCTCAGATCCTTGGTCCATTGCAAACACCAGAACGAAAAGCGAGGATTGAAAAAGCGATCAAAGATGGTACACTTGTTGTACATGGACTTCCATTTACTACACATACAGAATCTCTGGATTATGAAGATTTGGTTCGGGGATTAGGATATTCTTCAGTCATATGCAGAACTTATGGACTGCCTTTAACAATTAGCGCAAAGATGACCGATGTTCCAAGTCATTCTTGGGTTTTACCAACATTGTTGAATAATGCAGGAATTAAGTTCCTACAACTGGGTTGCAATCCAGCAAGTCAGTATCCTAGATTTCCTGAATTGTTTTGGTGGGAAGGTGCTGATGGATCCAAAATTTTGTGCAATTACACTGCTTTATATGGTTCTGGTATAAAACCTACCGAAAACTGGCCTTGCAAAAATTATTTATCTATGCAGATGACAGGTGACAATCATGGACCTCCATCCGCTGCCGATATCGATAAACTTTTGGCTTATGCCAAAAAAGAAATGCCTGGTGTAAAAATACATTTTGGAACTCTTGATGATTTTGCAAAAGCTGTTTTGGCTGAAAATCCTAAGTTGCCAACAGTAAAAGGAGACACTCCTGATACTTGGATTCATGGATTAATGACGAATCCACAAGAAACAAAGATTGCCCGAAATATTCGTCCATTAGAATCGGCTTTGGACATGTTAAATACACAGATGAATATTTGGGGAGTACCAACTTCTTTTTTACCCGAAAAATTGGCAAAAGCATATGAACAAAGTCTTTTATATGCAGAACATACTTGGGGTATGAATGCAGAATATGGTCCTCGTTACAGTTATGGTGATGAATGGAAAAAATGGTTGGACGAAGCAAAGGCTGAGCCAATACCTGCTGATGGAGATTATTCTAAATTATCTAACAGTAATTCTCATAAAACACAAACGGGAAGTAAAACTAAGTGGTTAAAATCATACGATGCAAAAAGACAATATATTAAAAATACAAACGACATCGTAACTACTGAATTGGAAAGTAGATTAAGCGTATTGGCTAAATCGGTAAATGCCAACGGAAAAAGATTGGTGGTTTATAATCCACTACCATGGCAACGTTCAGGAAGGATTGCTGTACCTGGAGAGAAAGATCAGTTTGTTTTTGTAAAAGATATTCCAGCGGGAGGCTATGTCACGATTCTTGAAAAGGATATGAAAAAGGAAGAAACAGTAACAGATGAAAAAACGGCTCTTGAAACACCTAATTTCAAGGTAATTTTTGATCTCAAAAAAGGAGGAATTATTTCTTTATGGGACAAAAAAGCCAATCGTGAATTAGTGGATAAATCTTCAAAATATGTTCTTGGTCAATTTTTGCACGAGAGATTTAGTGCTAATGAGGTAGATAAATGGTTTAATTCGTATAGTCGAATAAAAGATGGTTGGGGATTAGATGATTTAGGGAAACCAGGGATACCTAGTGCTGATAAAGTTCCTTATTTGGCATTTTCTCCAGATAATTGGAAAATCGAAATCACGCATTCTCAAACTGCCGATATTGCTAAGTTATCAACTACAAAAACAGATGGTTTTGCTGAAAAATACACACTAGTTTTTATTTTTCCAAGAAACGAATCATTTGTAGATGTGGAATGGAAAGTGGAAAATAAAACTGCTGATAAACAACCTGAAGGAGGTTGGTTGTGTTTTCCTTTCTCTATTGATAAACCAACATTTACTGTTGGACGTTTAGGTGGACCAATAAATCCAGCAACAGATATCGTTCCTGGAACTAATAGAAATTTGATGGCGGTAAATACAGGAGTTATGCTAACACAGAAAGATCATTCGGGAGTTGGTTTGTCACCAATTGATTCGCCACTGTTGAGTTTTGGAGAGCCTGGTTTATGGAAGTTTTCTATGGATTATGTTCCAACGGTTCCAACAGTTTTTGTAAACCTTTACAACAATATGTGGAATACTAATTTCGCCTTGTGGCAAGGAGGTTCATGGACTGAAAGAGTGCGCATCTGGGCAAAACCTTCAACTGAAAAAACGATGGATAATCTTGTGAAGAATTCATGGGAAGCCAGACTGCCTTTATTGGTTGGCTATGCCGATGGTGCAGCAGGTAAATTGGTTACAAATAAGCAAGGTCTAAAGCTGTCTAGAGAAGGTATTTTGGTAACTGCATTTGGCGCTAATCCAGATGGTAAAGGCACCGTTTTACGATTATGGGAACAAACCGGATTTTCGAGTAAAATCACAGTTAGTTTGCCTAAAGATTCCCGATTTAAAAAAGCAAAATTAGTTAACCTCAGAGGAGAAGATCTGGGAAAAACTTTTGAAATAAAAGATAATCAATTTACGATTGAAATAGTTGCTTATGCACCGCTAAGTTTTGTATTAATGTGAAATTATTGGTCTAGTCGGTTGTCCCAGATAATATAGATGATAATTTTGTTTTGGAAAATTTAAGTTGGACTCCAAATGCAACTATTACTAATTGTTTCGTTGGTTGTAACTGAGCACGAGATTATTTGATTTCCACACCGGGTAAAGTAGTCATTCAAAACAACATATTTGAAATAGCTAATTCGAATTAATAATTTCTAACCGTTTTAAAACCTCAAGAATAAAAAATAAAAAATATATTGTATTTATGAAAACAAATAATTCGCGTCGTTCTTTTTTAACAAAATCTATTGCAGGAGTATCAGGAGCTTTGGCTGCAAGTACATTGCCTTTGTCAGCTTTTGCAGAAAACACAAAATCAGATTTTGTTTCAGTTGATGATTCTCATGCTTTTTTGACTAAACCTTATTTACAAGCTCCTGGCATAAATAGTATGACCATAATGTGGCTAACAAATCTAAAGTGTTTGAATTGGATTGAGTTTGGTGAAACAGAAAAGCTGGATAAAAAAGCTCAGCAAAGTCAATACGGAATGTTGAACACTAATTCAAAAATTAATTGTGTATCCCTACATGATCTTAAGCCTAAAACTAAATATTTTTATAAAGTTTTTTCTAAACAAATCGTGAAGTTTGAACCTTATAAAATGACTTATGGAGAAACTATCAGCAGTGAAACTTATTCTTTTACAACACTAGATCCTGATGCAGAAAAAGTCAGTTGGTTGGTTCTAAACGATATTCATGATCGTCCGAATTCATTTGGAGAATTGATACAATTAAATAAAGATAAGCCTTATGATTTTGTTTTTTTGAACGGGGATATGTTTGATTATCAAATAGATGAAAAGCAGGTTGTTAATCATTTATTGAATCCGCTTAGTTTGTTTTCAACTGAGAAGCCTTTCTTGTATGTTAGGGGTAACCATGAAACTCGAGGGGAATTTTCGAGAAACCTTTTTGATTATTATTATAATTATGACAATAGGGAGTATTATTCTTTTCAAATGGGGCCTGTGTTTGCATTGGTTTTAGACACAGGAGAAGACAAAGAAGATTCACATCCTGTATATGGCGGTGCCAATGATTATGATAAATACAGAGAGGAACAAGCGGTCTGGTTGGAGAAAGAAATGAAAACAAAAGCATTTAAAAATGCTCCTTTTCGTGTGGTGATGATGCATATTCCGCATTTTCATTCAGATGATGCGCATGGTACTATGGATTGTAGAAGACTTTTTCACCCATTATTTGAAAAGTATAAAATTGATTTATTCATTGCTGGACATACCCATAGATATGGATTGTATGAACCAAATCAAGATCATTCTTATCATTTTGCAATTGGTGGTGGTCCCGCAAAAGGAACGAGAACATTAACTCGAATTGAGGCCACTTCAAAAAAAATGAATTTAACCATGTTTAAAGATGATGGTACCGAAGCAGGTCAGTTTAATCTAAATTCGAAAAGATAGAGATCTTTTTTTTTCTTAAAAATCACAGATTAAAATGTTTTGAATTAAGATTAAATATTTTTGTGGTAATAAGAGTTTTTTTATCTAAAAAAATATCCTTCGGATTTAAAATTTGAAGGGTGTTATATTTTGGTTTTGAGTTTTATTGTAAGAGATATAATAATATTCTTTTTGGATTAAAGGATGAAAAATAGTGTTGAAACCAGTTTTTATAAGGGTTTATGTGCTCGATAACAACAATTAATGTGTACGAACACATTTTTTGTTATTTTCCTTTTTTTATTAAAAAATAATGTATAGTTTCGTCTCTGAAAATAAATAATATCGTTTGATTCAATACTGGTTTGAATGTCAGGATAAGTACTTAAAGTATATGCAGATCACGATATAGAGACACAAAAAAAAGTATAGCACTGTTGAAAAAAAATTAAAATAATAAAATAAATAGTTTATAAAATTTCAATCAAAATGAGATATTCAAAAGTAATTTTTTCTTTTTTGGCGCTAATTCTTATTAGTGCTGTATCTACCGCCCAAAATTCAAAAGTTGAATTATCACTTCCTCTCGGGGGAAATGCTTACAGTTCTTTGCATCTAGATGACAGCGAAACAATTACCAATAATGGGATAGAAAATTGGACCAATCCCAAAGAGTATTTTACGGTTTATTTCCGAATTTCAAAACCTGGAACATTCAAAATTGCTACAGACGAATCGGTTGTAGTTTCTGGAAAATCAGTTGTTGAATTCATTATAAATGCCGTTTCCAAAAAGGTAACTTATAATGAGGCTAAAAAGCAATTAGTAACTGTTGGTAGTTGGAAAATTTATGATACCGGATACGTTGCCTTAAAAATAAAAGGTATTAATAAAACATTAAATGCATTCCCATCTATTCCTAAATTGATAATCACGAGCGACGATTCAGAGGGAAAAATTGCATTAGTTCCTAATAATGAAGGTAAATTTTTTTATTGGGGTAGACGAGGACCTTCAGTTCATTTAGCTTATCAAGTGTCTGGAAAAATAAATGCCGAATGGTATTATAATGAAGTTACCGTACCAAAAGGTCAGGATTTAGTAGGGTCTTATTATATGGCAAATGGTTTTGGCGAGGGTTATTTTGGTATGCAGGTGAATTCTGAAAAAGAACGCAGATTCTTATTTTCGGTTTGGAGCCCATTTAGTACCGATGATCCCAAAAGTATTCCGGATTCTCATAAAATAAAATTGCTTAAAAAAGGAGAAAATGTTCATACAGGTGAATTTGGAAACGAGGGTTCTGGAGGACAAAGCTATTTGAAATACAATTGGATTACTGGAAATACCTATAAGTTTTTACTACACGGTGTACCTCAAAATGATAATTCAACTACTTATACAGCTTACTTTTTTGCTCCGGAACTTGGAAAATGGCAGTTAATTGCAAGTTTTAATCGCCCGCAAACCAATACGTATTTAAAAAGATTTCATTCTTTTTTAGAGAATTTTATGCCAGTACAGGGAGATTTAACTCGCAAAGTATTATTTGGAAATCAATGGGTTTGTGATGATAAAGGGAATTGGATTGAAATAAATAATGCAAAATTCACAATAGATAATACAGGAGCTAAAGGCTATCGTATGGATTATTCAGGAGGTGTGGACAAAAAAACATTCTATTTGAGAAATTGCGGATTTTTTAATGACTACACGAAGCCTCAAAGTGTTTTTACAAGACCTACAAATAATATAAAACCTACTATTGATTTTAACAGTTTACCATAAGTTGTAAGGCTCTTTTGCCTTTGTCAAGTGAACAAAGGATTTGAGTATTTTTTAATAATTAATTTAATATAATAATGAAAGCTAATTTTTTTAAATTCATCCTGATTATTTGTTGCATGTTAGGATCGATAGGGGTTTCGGCTCAAATGATTAAGACTCCAACTCCAAAGCGTCCAAAAGGACAAACTGATGTTTTACGTATGGCTTGTGCGCCAATACCGACAGTTCGTGTCGCATTTATAGGATTGGGTATGAGAGGTCCGGGTGCTGTTTCTCGTATGACAAATATTCCAGGAGTAGAAATTGTTGCACTTTGCGATATGATGGAAGAAAGAACAAAAGCAGCAAATAAAATATTGGAAAAAGCTGGGTTTCCTAAAGCGCAAGAATTTTTTGGTGACGAAAATGCTTGGCGTAAAGTAACTGCACTTCCTAATGTAGATCTTGTTTATATTGCTACCGACTGGAAACATCATGCAAACATTGGTGTTCAAGCCATGAAAGATGGAAAACATGTGGCTATTGAAGTTCCTTCTGCAATGACATTGGAGGAAATTTGGGATCTAATCAATACTTCTGAAAAAACCAGAAAACATTGTATGCAATTAGAGAATTGTGTTTATGATTTTTTTGAATTGACTACATTGAACATGGCACAACAAGGATTGTTTGGTGAAATCCTACACGGTGAAGGAGCCTATATTCACAATTTGGAGCCTTTTTGGAGAGACTATTGGAATAACTGGCGTTTAGACTATAATAAAACCCATCGTGGAGATATTTATGCGACACATGGTATGGGGCCAGTATGTTTGGCATTGAACATCCATCGTGGAGACAAAATGAATTATTTGGTTTCTATGGATACCAAAGTAGTTGGAATTCCGGCTTTTATTAAAGAAAAAACTGGAGAGGATTTAAAAGATTTTAAAAATGGTGATCATACAATGACTATGATCCGTACTGAAAAAGGTAAAACAATTCAAATTCAGCACGATGTAGCTAACCCACGTCCATATAGCCGCATGTATCAGCTTACAGGAACAAAAGGTTTTGCTAATAAATATCCAGTAGAAGGTTACGCATTGGATTCAAAGGCGATTAGCTCTGATATTAAAGTTAATCATGAAAATTTAAATGCGCATAGTTATGTTTCTGAAGAAATGAAAAAAGCTTTAATGGAAAAATATAAACATCCAATTGTAGTAGGAATCGAAGAAAAAGCTAAGAAAGTTGGCGGACATGGAGGAATGGATTTTGTAATGGATTATCGTTTGATTCATTGTCTTCAAAATGGGCTTCCGTTGGATATGGATGTATATGATTTGGCTGAATGGTGTTGTTTAGCACCTTTAACAGAGACTTCTCTTAATAATAATTCTGCTCCTGTTGAAATTCCTGATTTTACTCGTGGAGGTTGGAATAAATTGAAAACGGTAGAGTTTTCAAAATAAAAAAAATTACTGTTGCCGTTCAGTGATGAATATTTGATTAGTAACTTAATTTGCCCTGATTTTAGGGCAAATTTTGTTTAAAATTGTAATGTAAAACCTTTGGTTGGAACGTCTGCAACTAGAAAGTTTTTGTCTTTATTTTGGATGGTAATTTTAAGTAGATTCACGTACAGGAGGGGATTGTATGAATGTTTTTTCTACTATAATACTATAGTTATATTCATTGTTGGCAATTTTACGGAATAATTAATATGCCATTCGTTGGTGGAGCCAAAAGTAATTTGGGATTGGAAACTTGTCAGTCAGATTTTAGCCATGATGGCAAGTTAGCAAGGGGGGTATTATTCTGAAATCACATGACAATGTGAAAAAATTGTTGAATACCCAATACAACTAGAAAAATCCCTATTTTGATTCTATTTTTTAAAAATTATAATAGGAGTTTTATAGAAATTAACTATCAACTTAAGTTAATTATATTTTTCAGACAGAATTAGAAAAGTTAGTACAAGATTTAAAAAATTATATATTAAAATTTATGAAAAAAGAAAGAAAGAGAAAAAAAATTCATAGTAACAAAATTAGAAACAGAAGTATAGAAAAAATACTTGTAATTACTGTTTTATTTTTTTCTATAGCAAGTTTTGCACAACTTCCTGCAGAATTATTAAACCCAGAAATCATTTCGATAAATAGAATGCCGATGCGTAACAGCGCTTTTAGTTTTGAAAATATGGAAAAAGCAAAACTAAATGACAAAGAAAAATCGGCTAATTATTTTTCGTTAAATGGAAGTTGGAAATTTAATTGGGTACAAGATCCAAATCAACGTCCAGAGAATTTCTATCAATTAAATTATGATGATACTAAATGGACTAATTTTAAGATTCCAGCAAGTTGGGAAGTAAACGGTTATGGTTTACCTATTTATGTAAATCAACCTTATGATTTTGCAGGTCATAATTTGCGTTACGGAAAGATGAATCCACCTTTTGATATTCCAGCTAATAATAATCCTGTTGGATCTTATAGAAAGAAAATAAACTTACCTGCTGATTGGAATGGTAAGCAAATATTTATTCATGTAGGGAATGCAAAATCCTGTTTGTTTGTTTGGGTCAATGGAAAAAAAGTAGGCTACAGTGAAGATAGTAAAATGGCTGCTGAATTTGATATTACCGATTTCGTAAAACCTGGTGAAAACTTAATAGCTTTTCAAGTATTTCGTTGGAGCGATGCCAGTTATTTAGAATGTCAAGATATGTTTCGCTTTTCCGGAATTGAAAGAGATGTTTATTTATACAGCACTGAAAAATTGAATATTCGTGACACTAAGATTGTCAGTACATTGGATGATACTTATTCAAATGGTTTGCTTTCTATCAATAGCGAAATTGATAATTACAAAACAGAAAAAGGATCGTACAGTAAGAAAGACAGCCTTACAGTTGAAGTACGATTAGAAGATGTCAAAGGAAATTTAGTTTATGAGGATAAAACAAAAAATTACCCAACAGTTCTAGGTAAATATAAAACCAACGTTCAATTTCAAACGACTATCAAGAACGTTCAGAAATGGTCTGCAGAAACCCCTTATTTGTACACACTGTACCTCACACTAAAAAATGTTAAAGGTGTTGTCCAAGAAGTAGTGCCACTTCGTGTTGGTTTTAAAAAAATAGAAATCAAAGGAGCTGATTTCTTTGTGAATGGCAAAAGAGTGTTCATAAAAGGAGTTAATCGCCACGAACATCATCCAAAAACCGGTCATGCTCTTACCAAAGAAGACATGCGTAAGGATATGGAAATGATGAAAAAATTGAACGTAAATGCTGTTCGTCATTCGCATTATCCTCCAGATCCTTATTGGATGGAACTTTGTGATGAATATGGTTTATATGTTGTTGATGAAGCTAACATAGAATCTCATGGTTTAGGATATAATTTAGATGTTACTTTGGCTAATAAATCACTTTGGAAAGATGCTCATTTACAACGAATACAACGGATGTATGAGAGAGATAAAAATCATGCTTCTGTTGTTACTTGGTCTTTGGGAAATGAAGCAGGTGATGGAAGTAATTTTTATGCTGCTTATGATTGGTTAAGAAAAGAAACTATATTACCAATACAGTACGAAAGAGATATTGACTACAACAAACCCAACAATACACATTTTTCGGAAATTTTTTGTCCTCAATATATGTCTCCACAGAGTTTATTGAAGTACTCTAAAAGCGATGCCAACTTGCCAAATATACAAAGTGAGTATGCTCATATTATGGGGAATAGCTTAGGTAATTTTCAGGATTATTGGGATGTTATAGAAAATAATCCTAAACTTCAAGGTGGTTTCATCTGGGAGTGGATCGATCAATCAATAGACACTCTTAAGAATGGAAAACGTATAAAAGCCTATGGAGGAGATTTTCCTTTGGAAGGGCCTGTTGATGAGAATTTAAGCGACAATGATTTTTGTGTAAAGGGAGTGGTTACTGCTTACAGGGAAGTCACACCAATGGCTTTGGAAGTGAAAAAAGTATATCAAAACGTTAAAACAAAATGGTTAGGGAATAACACAGTATCTATCAAAAATGGTTTTTTCTTTAAAAGTTTAAATAATGTAGCGATGCGATGGGTATTGCAAGAGAATGGTGTGGAAAAAGAGCATGGTATTCTCAACACTATTTCATTGAATCCAGAAGAGCAAAAGGATTTCAAGCTTGCAATAAAAACAGTCCAAAAGGCTGATAAAGAATATCAATTGAATGTTTATTATTATTTAAAGGTCGAAGAACCTTTCTTGCCTAAGGGATATGAAATTGCAGAGGATCAGTTTGAATTAAAAACAGTTCCAGCTTCAACTTTTATTCCAAATGCAAAAAAAGCATTACTTTTAAAAGAAACAAAAGAGCAATGTACTATTGCAGGTAGTAATTTTGAGGTAAATTTTGACCTTAAAAAAGGAGTCTTATCAGGATATAGTTTAAAAGGAGAACAATATATAGAGCAAGGACCTAAACCTTCTTTTTGGAGAGCCCCTACGGATAACGATATTGGAGCAGGGTTTAATACCAAATTAAGAAAATGGCGTAACGCTTATGATGAAAGTGCCGTAATACAATCTGAAATTTCAAAAAATGCTGACGGCTCTATTCAGGTAAAATTTGTTGCAAAATTGATGAATGATGATGCCTCACACACACAAATATTTACCGTTTATGGAGATGGTAGCATCAAAGTAGATAATAAATTCAATGCAATAAAAGGGAAGCATCCGTTATTGATGAGAGCAGGAAATGATTTGGTTATCAACAAAAATTTCACAACAATCAATTGGTACGGTCGTGGTCCTGGAGAAAGTTATTGGGATAGAAAAACTAATGCATTCATTGGACAGTTCAAACAATCAGTTGACGAACAATATTTCCCTTATGCAAGGCCTCAGGAAAGCGGTAACAAAACTGAAGTGCGTTGGGTTACTTTTTCGAATGCAAAAGGTAAAAAAATCAGTTTTGCATTTGCAGATAGCTTGTTGAGTTTTTCCGCTTTACCTTACAATATGGATGATTTAGATCCTGAAGCTCAAAAGAAACAATACCATAGTGGAGAATTAAACCCAAGAAATGAAATTTATCTTCATATGGATTTGCAACAAAGTGGGATGCAGGGAATAGATAGCTGGGGTTCTATGCCTCTAGAAAAATACAGAATTCCTTTTAAAGATTATAATTATAGTTATTGGATAAAATTTGAATAGTAACATTAGAAAAAAGAAACCCCGTAATTGATCAAAAAGAATCAAAATGGGGTTTTCTTTTAAATTTCAACGGAGATTTATTACTATAGAAAAGCTCGTGTTAATCTCAATTTTGAGTCAACCTGGATTACCTGGATTAATCCAAATACTGAAACTCCTAACTTTCACATAGCATCTTCTTTTGGAGTTTTGTATTTGAAGACTTAGTTTATTCCATATAATAGCGGGCATTTTCAGAGTTAACAATATCAATTGGTAAAAGTGTTGCACTGTTTATTTCTTTTCCAAAAATAAAATGATCTACTAAACAGCTTATCCCAAGATAAACTTGTTGTTTTGGGTTTTGATTAATCAGGAAATCAATTATACCTTGATTTAGAAAAGTGATGTTTTTATCCAATAAGTCGTATCCAATCAATGCGATTTTATTGTTTTTTTTCTCATTAATGATTTCTGCTATTTGATAGGCTTTAGATGTGGTAATGAAAACCCCCGTTAGATTTGGATTTTCATTAAGAAACTCATTAAATTTTGACTCGTAGTTATTTCGTTTTAATTTTACGGTAGTCACATTGTAATCTCCGTTTTCCTTTTCGGCAAAAAAAGTTCTAAATCCTTTTTCCTTTTCTTGCATGTATATGGCATTCTTGAATTTTTCATCAATATGGATAATGGCAATCTGACCTTTTTGAGCAATAGATTCCATTAATTTAGCAGCAACTCGCCCGCTTCTATGTAGATCTTGTCCAACAAAATTCCTGATTTCGCTAGAGGCTACCTGATTGTTAAAGGTGTTAATTAATATCTCTTTTTCACTGTATTTTTCAACGGCTTTCAAAGATTCATTGTAAAATAAAGGGGCTAACAGAACGGCATCTGGTGCTAAATCCAAAACAGTTTCATTTACGGCAATAAAAGATTCCGTGTTTTCTGGATCAAAATAATATGTTTTGATGGATAAGTTAAAGGCTCTAAATTCTTTTTCCGCTTCTTCTATACCTTTAATACAAGGCAACCAATAAGAGTCGGAAGAGGGGGCGGGAAGTATTACACAAATAGTATATGTTTTATTGTTTTTTAAGTTTCTTGCAATCAGATTTGGCTCATATTCTATTTCGTTTAATACTGCATTAATGCTATCCAATGCTTTTTGAGAGACTTTCCCTCTTTTATGTAAAACTCTATCAACGGTTCCTTTGGAAACACCTGCCAATTGAGCGATATCTTTTATTGTATATTTTTTATCCATTGTTGTAATCAGTTCTAAATAAGTATCACAAAAACATTATTCAATAATACGCTTTTTTTTGGATTTTGGTTTTAGTTTTTTAGTTTTTTTTGTGCTCGATAACATAAAAAACATGTGTTCGAGCACATTTTTTATTGATTTCCTTGTTTTAGTAAAATTAATTATATAGTTTCGCATTATAAAATTGAAAATAACTGAAAAAAAATTGGTTTTGGTTTCTTTGTTTTTAGTTTTAAGTTATTGTTTAATAGTGTTTTAATTATTTTAAGATGAAAAAAATTGTATCATTAGCACCAGGAAGAACATGTCTGTTTGGAGATCATCAGGATTACCTTGGATTACCCGTGATTGCGTGTGCTATTAGTAGGAATATAAAATTGACTGCTGAGCAAAATAATGAAGGAGTATTTGTTCTAAATATGATAGACATCAATCAGGTTAGAATAATTGATATAAATGAAACTTTCTTGAAATTAAAACCACGAGATTATTTTGCATCCGCATTAAGAGTTCTTAGGAGATACGATTGTATTCCTAATGTAGGGTATAATATTACTGTAACAGGTGATGTTCCAATAAATTCTGGAACTTCAAGTTCTTCTGCTTTGTTATTGGCATGGATTAATTTTCTAGTAACAGCATTTGGTGTTAATGTAGAAGTGACTCCTGAATTTATTTCTGAAATTGGATATTTATCTGAAGTAGTTGAGCATGGCGAACCAGGTGGGATGATGGATCACTATAGTATTGGAGTTGGAAATGTGGTACATATAGATACAGTGAGTCCTTTTTCATGTACTATTATAGGAAAAGAACTGGGTGGTCTTGTAACAGGTGTGTCTGGAGTTCCAAAAGAAACTATTGGTTTAATTGGTAAGTTGAAAGGAAACGCATTATTGGCAATCGAGCTTATAAAAGGAAAAAACAGAGACTTCGATATAAGTAAAATTGAAATTAAAGATTTAAAATATTATGAAAATTATTTGCCCGATCATTTGATTCCATATTTTAAAGCAGCAGTGATGAATCATCATTATACAAAAATGGCATTGCTTGAATTTCAAAAGCCAGTTCTTGATTTGAAAAAAATTGGTGAATTAATGAATGGTCATCATGCCGTGTTGAGAGATTTATTAAAAATAACGGTTCCAAGAATTGACGCTATGATTAATGCGGCATTAAAAGCAGGTGCGTATGGTGCCAAAATCGTAGGTTCAGGAGGAGGAGGTAGTATAGTAGCGATTGCTGAGCCTGGCAAAGAAGACCAAGTTATACAAGCAATGTTAGATGCTGAAGCTGTAGATGCGTATGCTGTAACAGTTGATCCAGGAGCAAGAATAATACAAAGGTTAAATTAAATAAAGAGATATCATGCATAACAATTTAGTGATTTTAGCAGGAGGTGCTTCTTCAAGAATGAAAAAAGAAGCAATAGTTGGAAATTTGAGTGAAGAAGAAATAGCTCAGGCAAATGAAAGGAGCAAGGGACTAATTGGTGTAGGACCTAACGGAAGGCCATTAATGGATTATCTTTTATTGAATGCAAAAAGAGCTGGGTATAAAAATATCTATATCATTATTGGAGAACAAGGTGGTCTATTCAAGGATTTTTACGGAAGCCAGGACAAGAATAATGATTTTCATGGTTTAAATTTATCTTTTGCGGTTCAATATATTCCAGAAGACAGAGTAAAACCATTTGGAACTGCTGATGCTTTATTTCAGGCTGTTGAACAATATCCGGAATTGAATTCTCAATTTTACTCGGTTTGTAATAGTGATAATCTGTATTCGGCGGAAGCATTATTTGCGCTTCGTGAGACTAATAGTCCCAATGCTTTTATTAGCTACGATCGTGATGCCATGTTGTTTCCTTCAGAACGTATATCACGTTTTGCAGTGGCAAAATTAGATGCAAAAGGCAGTCTTCTTGATATTATCGAAAAACCAGAACCTGCAGTTGTGGAATCTTTTAAAGATATGAGTGGTAAAATTAGAGTAAGTATGAATGCTTTTAAGTTTAAAGGAGAAGCTTTATATCCTTATCTTAAAAATTGCCCAGTTCACCCAGAACGAGATGAAAAAGAATTGCCAACAGTACTTTTAAATTTATTGCAGGATTTTCCAGGTACAGCATTGGGAATTCCTTTTTCTGAACATGTTCCTGATTTAACTGCAAAAGAGGATATTGTAGAAGTGAAAGAATATTTAAAAAAACATTTTCCTGTATTGGATTGGAATTAATACTTTCTAAAAACAACAAACAAAATGAAAAAATACGTAATCACAGGTGGAGCAGGGTTTATAGGAAGCCATATCGCAGAACATTTATCAGCAGAGGGAAACCAAGTAATTGTTTTGGATAGTTTAAGAACAGGTTTTGAAAAAAATCTAAATGGATTAAATGTTCAATTTGTTGAGGGCGATATTAGAAATAAAGCACTCGTAGAAGAATTGGTAAAAGATGCTAGTGCAGTATTTCATTTAGCGGCTCTAGTTAGTGTTCCGGAATCATTATTGCGATTAGATGAATGTATTGATATTAATACTATCGGGACAATTAATGTTTTGGAAGCGGCAAGAAAAACCAATGGGTGTAAAGTAGTGCTTTCTTCATCTGCTGCAAATTATGGAAACAATCCAGTTTTACCAAAAGTAGAAACCATGATTCCGGAGCCGATGACGCCTTATGCAATTACAAAATTGGATGGAGAGTTTTATTTAAAAATGTATCAGGATCAATGGAATGTTCCAACGGCCTCACTTCGATATTTTAATGTTTTTGGACCTAGACAAAATCCGCAATCTGCTTATGCTGCTGCTGTGCCGATTTTCATTAATAAAGCGTTACAGAATCAGCCAATAACGATCTATGGAGATGGTTTGCAAACCAGAGATTTTATTTACGTAAAAGATGTAGTTAAAGCTAATATTTTGGCATCTCAAGTTGGGACTGAGACTTATAATGTGGCGTTGGGATATAGTACATCAATTGTTGAATTAGCTGAAAAAATAATTCAAATCACCAACTCTAAATCTCAAATACAATTCTTAGAAGAACGTTCTGGAGATATTAAACATTCGAAAGCTGATCCATCAAAATTTAATGATTTAGGTTTTAAACCAAGTCATTCTATTGATACTGCTTTAGAAGAGACGATTAGTTTTTACCATAATGAATTATTGAAATAAAAACACTTAAAACTATTATAAATAGATGTTTACAGTTTTTAAATATCTAAACTATTTGTAAGTTTTAAAGAATAAACTAACTAGATAAATTAATTTAACCCAACCACACTAAAATGGAACAAACTATAAGCATATCTGAAAAAAGCCAAAGTAATGTTATAATTCCAATGGCTATATTGACCCTATTATTTTTTATATTAGGATTCGTTACCTGGTTAAATGGACCTTTAATTCCCTTTTTTGAAATCGCCTGTGATTTAAGTGGTTCTCAAGCTTATTTCGTTGCTTTTGCTTTTTACATTGCTTATTTTGTAATGGCTATTCCATCTTCTTGGATTATAGAAAAAGTTGGATATAAAAATGGTATTTCTTTAGGTTTAATAGTAATTGCCAGTGGAGCATTCATGTTTTATCCTGCGGCTGCATCACGAACCTTTCTTTTGTTTTTAATTGCCCTTTTTATTATGGGTACAGGATTGGCTATTTTGCAAACGGCGGCAAACCCTTATGTTGTTGTAATCGGCCCCCGCGATAGTGCTGCCGCAAGAATTAGCGTATTAGGTATTGCTAATAAACTGGCTGGATTTATTGCCCCATTAGTGTTGACAGCTTTGGTTTTGTCTAACATGAAAGAATATACTAAAGAGAAAATTGCTTTGCTGGATGAAGCGGCTAAATCACAAACATTGGATTTACTAGCACTTCAATTGCAAACGCCCTATGTTTATATGGGAATTGTAATTCTTATTTTGGCAGTATTGGCAAAATTATCTCCACTACCAGAAATTGATTTAGATGAAGAAGGACATGTAGCTGATCAAAGTATTTTCAAACAAATAATAGGAGTATCAAAATATCCACAACTTGTTTTGGGAGCAATTACTTTAATGCTATATGTTGCTGCCGAAGTAATTGCAGGAGATACTATTGGAACTTTTGGAAAACATCTTGGAGTTTATGGAGAAAATGGTGATTTCTATCTGAAGTTAACCTCGTTTACCATGACAGCCATGTTAATAGGATATATACTTGGAATTACCTTAATACCAAAGTATTTATCCCAAGTGAAAGCACTAAAAATATCAGGTGTTTTGGGGTTACTCTTAGTGATTTTAATAGTTTCGTTATCTCCGAGTATTTTAATTCAATTGCCTTTTATTCCTGCCTTACCTTTAATCATTATTTTGGTGGCACTATTGGGGCTTGCTAATGCACTTTGTTGGCCTGCAATCTGGCCATTGGCCCTTCAAAATTTAGGAGGACATACCAAAATTGGTGGGGCAATATTGATAATGGCTATTATAGGAGGTGCAGTTTTTCCATTATTATACGGTTTTCTAGCCGAAATTATCAACTCAACCAATGCAACTACGCAAACTTTGAATTCAGTAAAATCTGGAAATCAAATGGCATATATGATGCTTTTGCCGGCCTATTTTATGATTTTCTTTTTTGCTCATAAAGGTCATAAATATACGAGCTGGGCTCGCAAATAATAAACTACAAACTAAATTCTAATTATATTACGATGTTAAAAAGTACTATTGACAAAGCAACAGGTTTTGAAAAAAGATTTGAAAATATCAATACAGTCGTTTTTGAAAACTCAACTGAAGCCTCAAAAGCAGTAGCGCAAGAAATAGCTTCACTAATCAAAAGCAAACAAGAAAAAAACGAATCTTGTGTTTTAGGATTAGCAACAGGTTCTTCTCCAAAGGGATTGTACG
>Ga0308157_10001242_pt1 | contig 56474 bp, 46 predicted proteins | sample PhyBR1_FD_201035 | JGI IMG/M metagenome (GOLD analysis project Ga0308157, IMG submission 201035) | Phyllosphere microbial communities from UC Gill Tract Community Farm, Albany, California, United States - DLSLB.R1 | ecosystem: Host-associated > Plants > Phyllosphere > Unclassified | place: USA...
ATGATGCCTTGACAGGAAGCGTGAACTTGGCAACAACACCAGCCACACTGGCTCCAAACGGAGTCGGCACTGCAACCGTTGCCTATGCAATCAAGCAATCCGACGTGAATGCCGGAACGGTGACCAACAGCGCCACCGTAACGGGAACCATCCCTGCCGGCGGAACGGTGACCGATACTTCTGGGACAACGATTACTAACAATACTCCAACAATTACAACGCTGACCTCAAGTTCAAGCATTGCCTTGGTAAAAACTGCTGTGGTTGGAGGAACAATAAAAGTGGGCGAATTGATTACCTATACTTTCACGGTTACTAACACTGGTAATACCACTTTAAGCAACATCATCATCAATGATGCCTTGACCGGAAGCGTGAATTCGGCGGTAAGCCCAGCCACATTGGCTCCAAACGCAACAGGAACTGCAACCGCAACCTATGCAATTAAACAATTGGACATCGTTGCCGGTAAGGTAACAAACAGTGCCACTGTAACTGGGACTACACCAACTAACGGAATAGTTACAGATATTTCAGGAACAAATCTTACTAATGATACTCCTACGGTAATAATCTTTAATATTAATACTGGAATTTCAATTTTGAAAGATGGTGTTTATGAAGACAAAAACAAGGACGGTAAAGCGAATGTTAGCGATGTTGTAAACTATACGTTTACAGTTACAAACACTGGTAACATTTCCTTAAGCAACATCACAATAAGTGATAATAACGTTTCTGTAAAAGGAACTTTGAATAGTTTGACAGCTGGAGCATCGGATAGTGTTACTTTCACGGCTGTGTATTCAATTACCAATGCGGATATCGTACGTGGGTATGTTTATAATTCAGCTTTGGTATCAGCAATTACTCCTGCCAATATTACTATTTCTGCTGTTTCTACCGATCCAACACAGTGTCCAACTTGTCCTGTCGATCCTAATTGCTTGACTTGTACAATAACCGCAATTCCACAATCACCTTCTATAGCACTTGTAAAAAAAGCGGTCTTTGATGATAATAATGGAAATGGTAATGCAGAAATTGGCGAAACAATAAGCTACACTTTCACAGTGACAAATACAGGAAATCTACCTTTAACAAATGTTATTGTTATAGATGCCTTGCCAGGGATTGTGCTTACTGGCGGGCCAATAAATTTGGCTGTCGGGGCTACAGATACCACAACATTCATGGGAACATACTATTTGACACAGCAAGATATTATCAAAGGATCTGTAAGCAATCAAGCTACAGTGAAAGGAACAACTCCGTCTGGAGCAGAAGTAATAGATATGTCTGATAACGATAGTGTTCTGCAAGATGAACCTACAGTCCTAGGAGTTGAAGCGTGCAGCTTGAAAGTATTTAATGCCGTATCTCCTGATGGTGATGGTTTAAATGATTACCTACGCATTCAAGGGATTGAATGTTATCCTAAAAACACGGTACAAATCTTTAACCGTTGGGGAGTTAAGGTATATGAAGCCGATGGTTATAATAACAATACCGTAGCTTTTAGTGGTATTTCAGAAGGAAGGGTAACGGTCAGTAAATCTGAAGGATTGCCAAGCGGAACATATTTTTATATTGTTAAGTACGAAGATTTTAGTGGTAACGGAATTGAAAAATCGGGTTATTTGAATTTAAACAAGGATTAATTTGAAAATTTTCGAGTCAACATTATTATTTCTTCAGATAAAAAAAACAATAAATATCTACATATGAAAAACCTAGTAATTATTTTATTGTTAGTGAATATATCGATATATGCACAACAAGACGCCCAATATACAAATTACATGTATAACACAATCAACATCAATCCTGCATACGCAGGCAGTCGTGGAGTGACAAGCATTTTTGGTTTGCATAGAAACCAATGGGTCGGACTGGATGGGGCTCCGGTAACGAATACACTTTCTATAAATTCACCTATTAAAAATTCAAATATAGGCATTGGTTTGTCTTTTGTAAATGACAAAATCGGAGCATCGGATGAGTCATCAATTGCTGCAGATGTGTCTTATACTATTCAAACTTCCAGTGTTTATAAATTGGCAGTAGGACTGAAAGGAACAGCTCATTTATTGAATGTTGATTATTCAAAACTAAATCGATATGATATGAATGATCCTAGATTTCAAAACAATATTGAAAACGAATTTTCACCCAATATTGGTGCGGGAATCTACTTTTATTCGGACAAGCTGTATTTGGGGCTTTCTGTTCCTAATATTTCAGAAACCAATATTTATGACGATAATGCGTCCATTGCTTCTGTAGAACATATGCACTACTATTTGATTGGTGGTTATGTTTTCGATTTAAGCTCCAGCATTCAATTCAAACCTGCTTTTATGTGTAAATCAACAAAGGGATCTCCGCTACAGGTAGACTTATCTGCAAATTTTTTATTTAATGAAAAACTTGTTTTGGGTGCGGCTTGGAGATGGGATGCAGCCATGAGCTTAATGGCCGGTTTTCAAATTAGCCAAGGGTTATACATTGGTTATGGGTATGATTTGGAAACTACTCAGTTGGCAAATTACAATTCAGGCTCGCATGAAATATTTCTGCGATTTGAATTATTCAAAAAACAGGAGAAAATTGTATCACCTAGATTTTTCTAAAACACGACAATTATGAAAAAAATAACTACTTATTTTATAGTGTTTATCATCAGTGTGATGAATGTATATTCGCAAAAATCAAGTTTAGCCAAAGGAGATAAGGAATACGGACAATTTGCCTATGTTGATGCCATAAAAACATATGAGCGATTAATTGAGAAAGGATACAAAACTCCAGAAATGCTTGAAAAACTTGGGAACTCCTATTATTTTAAGGCTGATTTAGAGAATGCTGCCAAATGGTACGGTGAGCTATATTCATTGGCACCAGATTTAACACCCGAGAATTATTACCGCTATGCACAATCATTGAAATCAATCAAAGAATATGAGAAGGCAGATCAAATGATGACAAAATTCAGCCAAATGAATACCAATGATAGTAGAGCAAAATTAGCTACCGATCAAAAAGACTATTTGGCTATTATCAAGAAAAATTCTGGTCGCTACATTATTGAAGACGCAGGAATCAACACTGAATATTCTGATTTTGGAAGCTCTTTCTTTGGAGACAAAATCGTTTTCAGCTCTGCAAGACCCAATGGTAAAGTCTTTGAGGATAAGGATTCCTGGACTGGCGAAGGTTTTACAAATCTTTACATGGCAAATAAAAGCGATAATGGAGCGCTGTCATCAGCAGAACATGTTTCGGGAAACATCAATTCCAAATACAATGAATCAACAGCTACCTTTACCAAAGATGGCGAAACCGTTTATTTCACCCGAAATAATTATTTGGAAAAAAAAGGAAAAGATAAAAACGGATCAATCAATTTAAAAATATATCGTGCAACACTAAAACAAGGGAAATGGGATAAAATAACGGAATTGCCTTTTAATAGTGATAATTACAATGTAGCACATCCAGCCTTAAGCCCTGATAATAAGTATTTATATTTCGCATCCGACATGCCGGGAACATTTGGGCAATCCGATATTTATAAAGTTGCCATTCATTTAGATGGAAGTTTTGGAACGCCTGAGAATTTAGGAGATATTATCAATACGGAAGGGAGAGAAACATTTCCATTCATGACCGAAGACAATGAGCTTTACTTTTCTTCGGATGGACATCCGGGATTAGGCGGTTTGGATGTATTTGTTTATAAAGTGGAAACAGACAAATGGTATAAAAAAGTATTGAATGTGGGCGAATTATTAAATAGTTCCAAAGATGATTTTGGTTTCCTGATCAATTCGGTTACAAAGTTAGGCTATTTTACCTCCAATAGAGATGGAGGAATAGGAAGCGATGACATTTATAAATTCAAGGAAATCAAGAAAATTCAATATCCATGTGAACAATTTTTAGCCGGAAAAGTAACTGATAAAGCATCAGGAATATCACTTGAGGGCGCAAAAGTAACATTGTATGACAATGAATACAAAATGCTAAAAGTTATCATGGCGGATAAAGATGGTAAATTTGATTTTGGAGCAATAGAATGCAATTCCAAATATCATATCAAGACAGAAAATGAAACATACACTACTATTGAAGTTCCAGTGGCTATTGCCAGCGAATCTGGTACAACATTTGTACCATTGATGTTGGATAAAGCAATCAAGGAGTTGAAACTTGGTGATGATTTGGCAATTGTATTGGAATTAAAAACAATATTGTTTGATGTGAATAAATCCAATATTCGTCCCGATGCTGCAATTGAATTGGCCAAAATTTTAGATGCAATGGAACAAAATCCAAATATAAAAGTGGATATACGATCACATACCGATAGCAGAAACACCGCAGATTATAATAGAAAGCTTTCCGATAGAAGAGCCAAGTCGACTATGGCATGGCTGGTAAAAAATGGAATAAGCAAATCACGCTTAACAGCAAAAGGTTATGGAGAATCTCAGTTACTGAATAAATGTTCAGACGGTGTAAAATGTTCGGAAGCGGAACATCAAGTTAATAGAAGAAGTGAATTTATCATAGTGAAGTAGCGTAATTGATTTTGTTTTATGCAAAATACCATTTTTGAAATATAAAACAGTCTTTATTCAATACTCCCCTTCCCTATAATTATCCGCAACTACTTTATGCATTAAAGCGACAAACAATCTATAGCAAATAACTTGACTGCCACATTATCCTTTTTATCATAAAGGAATCAAAAACAATAAACCAAATTTATTGACAATTAATTCAATAAACTTGGCTAAAAAAACTATTTTTGATTCCTTTATAAAAAGAATAAATAATGTATATAAAGAAGTCCTTATTATACCCGACTATATATCTGCTACTTTCAACAATTATTGGGTTTGCCCAAAGAAGAGAGATGCATCCTAAAAATGAATTTCGAGCTGTCTGGATTGCAACCGTAGTCAATATCGATTGGCCAAAAAACAGTTGGGATTCGCTTGAAAAACAAAAAGCCGACTTTATTCAAATTTTGGATACCTACCAAAAACTTAATTTCAACGCCGTTGTTGTACAAATACGTTCTGTTGGCGATGCTTTGTATCCTACAATATTGGCCCCTTGGTCCCGTTACCTTACCGGAAGCGAAGGAAAAGCCCCTGTCCAAAATTTTGATCCCCTTAAATGGATGATTGAAGAAAGTCACGAACGAGGTTTTGAATTTCATGCATGGATGAATCCCTATCGTGCCACGATGGATTTAAAAACCGAAAGCTTAAGCATAGACCATGATTACAACAAGCACCGCGAATGGATGATTGAATATGGTGGCAAATACTATTACAATCCTGCTCTTCCCGAAGTACAGAAACATTTAACTGCCATAGTTGAAGAAGTAGTCATAAAGTATGATATTGACGCAATTCACTTTGATGATTATTTTTATCCATACAAAATAAAAGGGCTAGAATTTAATGATACGGCTTCGTATCAAAAGTATGGCAACGGCCTATCGATTGAGGATTGGCGACGTTCCAATGTAACAACTTTTGTCAAAAACATTTCTTATGGCATTAAAAAACTAAAGCCTTGGGTACAGTTTGGCATCAGTCCATTTGGAGTTTGGCGCAACAAATCGGTTGACCCAAAAGGATCAGACACACAATCTGGACAAACCAATTATGATGATTTATTCGCCGATCCCGTTGATTGGATGAATAACAATTGGATCGATTATATTATCCCACAATTGTATTGGAGCATCGATCACAAAACGGCTTCTTATGCCAAATTGATGAAATGGTGGTCTGAAAATATACCTAACAATACTGCCCTTTATATTGGAAATAGTTCGTATAAAATCAAAGCCGACTCAGACAAGCATTGGAATAACATGTATGAGATTACGAATCAAATTGACCTAACGCGTAACTATCCTAATGTACAGGGAAATGGTTTTTTTAGTGCCAAATGGTTTATGAACAAAAATCAAGATGTGGTTAAATATCTCAAGGATAATCAATACAAATATCCTGCTTTGCCATTGCCTGTTCCCAACTTTAAGAAAAACATCACCGAAAGCTTGCTTATCGATTCAATTACAAAAGATACGGCCAGCTATTATATTTCATTTCAAAAACCGCAACAGCTTACGAAAGTTCGCTACATTATTGTATATGCAGCCAAAAATTCAGCTAAGATAAACATAAAGGATCCGAGTCAAATCATTGAAAAAATTGCCGTTGTCAAAGAAAACAACGAATACAACATCGAAGTTCCAGCCTTTAAAATGATTGGAAAAGCTGCATTTGCTTTCACTTTTGTAGATTATTATGCTAACGAAAGCCCAGAAACAATAATTGATCTGGAAGTAGAAACACAAACGAAATAAAATTTGAGATAGTTTAAAACGATTTAAGCTAGTTTAAAACAGTCTTAGACTCTAAACTTTTAAACGATTAAACCATTTTAAACAAATATAAACAACATTAAAACCCAATAAACTAATGAAAGACAACAAACCTTGGTATTGGATTCCGTTTTTAAATTTTGCTTCGGGCTTTCCGTATGCCATTATTATTTCGGTATCTGTGATTATGTATAAAAATTTAGGTATTGACAACGAAGACATTGGAGTTTATACCAGCTTATTGTACTTGCCATGGGTAATCAAGCCGCTTTGGAGTCCGTTTATTGATTTGTATGGTACCAAACGAAAATGGTTTTTAGCCATGCAATTAGTTATTGCCATAGCATTTTTGATTGTAGGATTGACAATACCTATGAATCATTTTTTTGTATTGAGTTTGGCTCTCTTTTGGGTAGCGGCATTTGCTTCAGCTTCTAATGATGTGGCGAGCGATGGCTTTTACATGTTGGCTTTAGCCAAAGAACAGCAATCATTCTTCTTGGGAATCCGAAGTACTTTTTACAGGCTTTCCATGCTTACCGCTAATGGATTGATAGTAATTCTTGGAGGATATTTGGAACACAAATTCGGAGATAAAAGCCAAGCTTGGTCCTATACAATGATTGTTGTGGCACTGATAATGACTTTCCTAACGATTTACAACTTTTTCATCACTCCAAAGGTCGAAGAAACCATTGAAATTAAAACGGATCATAAAGTAAGCTTCGGTGAAGTATTTATTACTTTTTTTCAAAAAAAGCAAATTGGTCTCATATTGGCATTCATCTTGCTTTTCCGATTAGGTGAATCACAGCTATTAAAAATGCTTACTCCTTTCCTGATTGATGAAAAAGCCAAAGGAGGTATGGGATTAACTACTGAAGATGTTGGAATCATTTACGGAACATTTGGTGTTTTTGCACTTGTAATTGGAGGAATTTTGGGCGGAATAGCCATCTCCAAGGGTGGATTACGCAAATGGATGTTACCTATGTTTTTAGCAATGCACCTTCCTATTATTGGCTTTATTTACTTATCTCATTTCCATCCTGTAGCTGCTTATGGTTTGCATTTAGAACTATATTCCTATACTTTTGATTATGTTTTAAACCCTTATATTACTGGAGTAATAATCGCAGAACAATTTGGTTACGGTTTTGGATTTGCCGCTTTTATGATGTACTTAATTTATGTTGCCGAAGGCGAATCAAAGACTTCACATTATTCGATTGCAACAGGTTTTATGGCCCTAGGAATGATGGTGCCCGGAATGTTAAGCGGTTATATTCAACAGTATTTAGGGTATGGAAATTTCTTTATTTGGGTGTTTCTTGCAACGATTCCTGGATTGATTTTATCCCAATTTCTAAAATATCCTAGTGATTTTGGCAAGAAAACCGAGGAAAACTAATTCTTTATTTTTTTTATTGAGCATCGGTTTAATACCTTAATAATTCAAATTTCCAATGCTGGTTTCTTCATTAATAAAGCAATAATGCCAGCTATCTCATTTGAATTCGTATATTGCTTTCTTTTAATATTCAAAGCTGGTATGATTGACAAATGGAGTGAAAAGAAATTCTATCCTTGGATAGTAGTTGGCTTATTGTGGTTTGTGGCATTGTTGAATTATCTGGATCGTCAGATGCTTTCCACGATGAAACCCGCCATGATGCTCGAAATTCCAGAACTGACAAAAGCCGAGAACTTTGGTCTATTAATGGCTATCTTTCTTTGGATTTATGCCTTAATGAGCCCCATTGCAGGTGTCATTGCCGACAGGTTAAATCGAAAAAGAATGATTGTAGCCAGCTTATTTGTCTGGTCGGCTGTTACTATGGCAATGGGTTATGCCACAACTTTCAATCAAATTTATATTTTGCGTGGTATTATGGGGTTCAGCGAAGCTTTTTATATCCCTGCCGCTTTATCCCTAATTGCCGATTATCATCAAGGCAACACACGATCTTTTGCGATAGCCATTCATACTACCGGAATTTATTTGGGGCAGGCATTGGGCGGATTTGGCGCTACTATTTCCAAACATTTCTCTTGGCATTTCACTTTTCATTCTGTTGGGCTTTTTGGTGTAATTTACAGTATAGTTTTGATTTTTTTCATACGCGAAAAGAAAGCTTACATTTTTGATCACACCCAAAAAATAGCTATCGGAACTGAATTAAAGTCAATGTTTAAAGGCTTGGGAATCTTATTTGGAAATATTTCTTTTTGGGTTTTGCTCTTTTACTTTTCTGCTCCAAGTTTACCCGGATGGGCAGCCAAGAACTGGTTACCAACCTTATTTTCCGAAAAACTTCATTTGGATATGGCACTTGCCGGACCAATCGCTACGGTTACCATTGCCATGTCCTCCTTTGTAGGCGTTTTAATAGGTGGTTATGTCTCCGATAAATGGGTTATGAAAAATCTAAAAGGACGTATTTACACCAGTACTATAGGATTGGCACTAACCGTTCCCGCTCTCTTTTTGTTAGGTAACGGAAGTAATATTGAATCTATAATATCAGGAGGAATGCTCTTTGGACTTGGTTTTGGAATTTTTGACACTAACAACATGCCTATCCTTTGCCAATTTGTATCACCTCGTTATCGCGCTACCGGATATGGAATAATGAACTTTGTTGGTATATCAGCCGGAGCTGTCATTACTGAATTCCTAGGAAAAGTATCTGATAAGGGAGGAATGGGACATATATTTGTTTTATTGATACTTGTTGTGTTGGCAGCTATTATTTTGCAACTAACACTATTACGTCCCAAAACGATAAATATGACAGAAGAAATGATCAATGCATAAATCTGTAAGTTTAAAAAACTACAATACTCTGGCAACCTCAATTTCAATTTCCTTAATGCTGGCAACTACTCGAACCATTTCTTTTTCATCAAAAGTTGTGAATGGTGGTGCTATATTTCCTTGGATAATTCCCAATCCTGAAAGTGCTGCCTTCAGGCCTTTCAGATAACTGGAACCATAAGATCCCACAGTATAAATTTTGGTACTTATTTCCATTACCAAGTTTTGAAGTTCCTTGATTCGGACAAAATCTCTCGAAATTGCTGCGTTATACAAGGCGACGTATAATTTTGGAAAAAGATTTGCTCCACCATTAACACCACCGCTTCCACCCATCAAAATAATTTCTGCCGTAATTTCTTCAGGACCTACCAAAAGACTGAAATTTGTTTTAAGCAAATGACAAAGCGACTGAAAATAAACAGCATTTGCCGAACTGTCCTTTAAGCCAATGATATTTGGATGTTCTGCCAACCGAACCACTGTTTTTATCTCAATATTAATCTTAGTGTGTGTAGGCATATTATACAGGAAAAGCGGTAAGGCCAATTGATTTGCCAAACTCCAATAATACTTATATAATTCTTCCTGACCCAACCCATAATAATAAGGTGGTGCTGCCACTACAGCCGCTGCTCCTGCTTTCTCAGCTATCAAGGCCAAATGAATACTTTCTTCAATGGAAGTATCCGTAATGCCTACAAAAACAGGGACTCTTCCATTAGCAGCCTTGCAACTTTCCTCTATAAGCTGTTCTCTGGTTTTATAACTCAAACTCGTTGATTCCCCTGTTGTACCAAGAATAAATATCCCGTGAACACCCCCTGAAATCAAATGTTCAACCAAATACTTTACGCCATCAATATCCAATGAAAGATTATCTGACAATAAAGGAGTTACCATTGGAGGTATAATTCCGTGAAAAGCTTTTTTAGTTTGTTGTGCAGTCATTGTTTTAAATGTTTTAAGTAAAAATAAAAAATAATTCAAAGCGGGCAACCTGATTATAAAGAAACAAAAAAACTATAAAATTCTGATAAAAACATAAAAAATTGAACACTTACCTATTTTTGCTCATCTTGATTTCAGCTAATCAGTTCAAATTCTCAAATTATTTAATTGGTATCCATTCATAAATAAAGTTAGCTTTACAAAAAATTGATATAATTTTGCTTTTACTATCATATTCATCACAAAATGACACTAGAACAAAAAATAGGGCAATTCTTTTTCCCTGCCGTTTTCATCAATGACACCGAGGAAAATATCCAAGAAACAGAACGTTTAATCAGAGAATACAATATTGGCGGGCTAACTTTTTTTCATAGCAGAGCCAGTGCGGCAACCAACTATGAATCCAAGAAAAAAGTAGAATTCAATGATGATAGTTTTCAGCGTCTGAAAGATTTAATTGTACGTTATCAAAAATGTGCCTCCACTCCCCTATTAATGAGTATTGATGCTGAATGGGGCTTGGCAATGCGTGTCGAAAAAACACCACAATATCCTTATGCCATTACTCTTGGCGCCTTACCCGAAAGAAAAATTGATTTGATCTATGAAGTTGGAAAACAAATTGGATTGGACTTAAAATCTGCTGGGATTCATTATAATTTAGCACCTTTGGCTGACATTAACAACAATCCCAATAATCCGGTAATAGGCTATCGTTCTTTTGGCTCCAATAAGGAAAAAGTAGCCCAATATGCCTTGGAATATCTCAGAGGCATGTCGGATGTTGGAATTCTAGGTTGTTTGAAACACTTTCCCGGACATGGCAATACCAGTGTTGACTCTCATTTGGGTTTGCCCGTTTTGGAAGAAAACCTGGAACAACTACTCCAAAACGAATTGGTTCCCTTCATAAAAGGAATTGAAAACCAAGTCGATTCCATTATGATTGGTCATTTGGCAGTTCCCGCTCTTAACGACGGAAAAGAAACATCGGCCACCTTATCCAAAAATATAATTGAATCGCTGTTGCGTGAGCGTTTGGGTTATGATGGTTTGGTAATTTCGGATGCCTTGAACATGCATAGTGTTTCCAAATTATATGAACGTAAAGGCCAATTGGAATGGGAAGCTTTCAATGCAGGAAATGACGTGCTTTGTTTTGCCGAAAATGTAGCCGAAGGCATTCAGGAAATTCTAAAAAATGCTACAGCAGATCGCATTGAGGCTAGCTTTGACCGTATCATGAAATGCAAGCAAAAAGCAGGTCTTTTTGACGAAAACAAAGAAACAGCAGTCGATTTTGATTTCAATGTTACTTCTAATTTAAATCGGAAAATTGCCGACTATTGCATTACCGAAATCAAGGATAAAAACAGTTCGATTCTACTTTTTGATGCCAAAAACAGAGAACGACTGGCTAAACTAAGTATTTACAAAACAATTGAAAATCCATTTTTTACAACTTTGGGTTCAGTCCTCCCCTCTCCTGAATATGAAATAGAAAATGCTCAAGACTTAACAACGACCACTCTAATAGATGACCTGTCCCCGTTTGATACTCTCATCATTTCATTATTTGTGCCAAAGGCAAAACCACTCAATAATTTTGATTTGGAAGATTCAGTTTTGGAATTTTTGGGCGAATTATTTAAAACAAAAAAATGCATTTTATATGTTTTTGGTAATCCGTATGCGTTACAAGTAATACCAAATTTAGAATTTACCATTGGAATTGTCGAAATGTATCAGGATTTTAAAGAATTTCAGGAAAGTGCTGCCGAACAATTATTAGGAGACAAAAAAGCAAACGGAACGCTACCAGTTTCAATAACAGGGTTTTAAACATTTATCATAATCAAATATTATCGCCACATAAAAATTAATAATAAAAATTTATTTACAGTCTCTTTGTATCTGCCTTATATTTGCACCAATAAAAAAATTAAATAACTAAAAATTAATAAATATGTCATTAGTAGGTAAAAAATTCCCAAGTATTGCAGTAGACGCTATCTCTGAAATGGGTGATAATTTAAAAATCAACATTTTTGAAGAAGCTACAAAAAACAACAAAAAAGTACTTTTGTTTTGGTACCCAAAAGATTTCACTTTTGTTTGCCCAACTGAACTACACGCTTTCCAAGCTGCATTACCAGAATTTGAAAAAAGAAATACAATCGTTATTGGTGCTTCTTGCGATACAAATGAAGTACACTTTGCTTGGTTAAACACGGCAAAAAACAATGGTGGAATTGAAGGTGTTACTTACCCAATTCTTGCAGATACAAACAGAAATTTATCAAACATACTAGGAATTCTTGACGTAGAATCTACAGAATACAGTGAAGAAACTGATTCAGTAATGGTTGAAGGTTCTTATGTTACTTACAGAGCTACTTACCTAATTGACGAGACTGGAAAAATTTTCCACGAAAGTGTAAATGACATGCCATTAGGACGTAATGTAAATGAATATTTACGTATGGTTGATGCTTACACACACATTCAGGAAAAAGGTGAAGTTTGTCCTGCAAACTGGGAAGCTGGAAAAGAGGCAATGACTGCTGACAGAAAAAGTACTGCTGAATACCTAAGTGTAAACTAGTAAAAAGTTTATAAGAATCTAAGTTTCTGAGTCACTAAGAATTAAAAAAACTCAGAAACTTAGCTTCATAGAAAACCAAAAAAACACCCAAATTTCATAATATAAATTAAAGTTGCCAAGTTTCTAAAAAACTTAAAATCCCAAAATCTTGGTAACTTAGAAATTCAAAAAATATGATAATCGAATTAAACGAAGATACTTTAGGAACTTTGGTAGCCCAAAACGAAAAAGTGGTAGTTCAATATTCGGCTTCATGGTGTGGAAATTGCCGCATTATGAAACCAAAATTTAAAAAATTGGCTTCAGAAAACGACGGCATTACTTTTGTTTTGGTTGATGCCGAAAGCTCTCCAGAATCAAGAAAACTAGCTAACGTAAGCAATTTGCCTACATTCGCAACTTTCGTAAATGGGCAATTGGTAAACGAAACTCAAACCAATAAACAAGAGGTTTTAATTGAGTTGGTGAACGAAATTGCATAAAACAATTATTGGAATTTTAGACTGTTAGATTTTTTGAATCTTTTATCTAAATATCCAACAATCTAAAAATCTAAAAAATGAAGTTACCCGTAATAAAACATTTATCTCAATTTATTGAAGAAAACGATCAGGATTACCTTATTGAAACCATTGAAGTTTTAGAGGCATTAACAGAAGTTTCATCTCTAAAAGATGAAGAATTGGATGTTATTGGTGAATTAATTTCGAATATGTACGGTGCACTTGAAGTTCATAAAATGACCAAGGACGGCATGGAAAAAAAAGAAGCCCTGAACACTTTCATGAAAAGAGTTCTAGGTTCGATCGATAAATAATTACTGAATTATAATTTCGAATAACGCCTTCAGAAATGAGGGCGTTTTTTGTTATAAAATAATTTGGACGAGCCACCATCCCGATAAAAAGGGTAATTCTCTTTGTAGCGATACCCCTTTTTATCGGGATGGTGTCGGGCTATCCATGCTACTTCGGTAGCTTATTTCTATCCCTCTCGCAGTACCTAGTGACCAAAGTAAATCGTCATATGTACAAAGTAAATATAGGTGCAATTACGAATCCAAAGAAGAACCCAGAACCCATAACAAATACTTTTAGATTCAAATATTAATCCTTACTTTTGAACCTCACAAAAAAAACAAATAATATGGCGACTATAACGTTAGGAGGAAATCCAGTGCATACTTCAGGTGAATTACCAAAAGTTGGTTCAAAATTGGCTGATTTTAAATTAGTACAAAACGATTTATCAATTGCTGATTTAAGCACTTTTGCAGGTAAAAAATTAGTATTGAATATTTTTCCAAGTATTGATACAGGAACTTGTGCAACCTCTGTTAGAAAATTTAACGAAAGCGCGAGTAGCTTGGCAAATACAACAGTTTTATGTATTTCAAGAGATTTACCATTCGCTCAAAAACGTTTTTGTGGAGCTGAAGGTCTTGAAAATGTTGTAAACCTATCTGATTTCCAAGAAGGTACTTTTGGAAAAAACAACGGTTTAGATATTGTTGACGGACCATTAACAGGTTTGCACTCTCGTGTTATTATAGTTGTTGACGAAAACGGAGTGGTAACTCATACTGAACAAGTAGCCGAGATTGCTCACGAACCTAATTATGAAGCTGCTCTAGCAGCACTTTAACAGTCTATATGGAATTTCAAAAAGACAACACATTACTTACTGGCCGATTGAAAAGCGTTAAATACGCTTTTCTAGGTGCCGTAAAATTAATTACAACCGAGCACAGTATAATGGTTCAGTTTTCCCTTGGAATCCTTATGACTATTGCTGGTTTTTATTACCATATTACAACAACAGAATGGCTTTTTCAAACAATGGCTATAGGTATGGTAATGAGCATAGAAGGATTGAATACCGCAGTTGAAAAAATTGCCGACTTTATTCATCCGAATTATCACGAGAGAATTGGTTTCATTAAAGATATTGCAGCTGGTGCCGTATTTTTTGCAGCATTAACAGCAATCGCAGTTGGCCTTATTATTTATATTCCAAAATTTTTATAAGCTCAAGTAAATTCAAGAATGGCAAAATCCACAAAAAAAGAAACTTTAGATAAAAAAAATGAATCCGAAACTAAAGGTTTAAAATCATGGCAGCTTACCAAACAACATCGAATTGTTTTGGGGGCACTTTTGGTTTTATTTTCTATAGCATTGTTGGTTGCGTTTGTTTCCTTTTTTATCTATGGACAAATGGATCAAAGTGCTGTTTCTGAATTAACGGATCGCAAGGAAATTGTTCAAAACTGGCTTGGTAAATTTGGAGCTTATCTTGCAGATCTAATAATCTACCGCGGTTTTGGTATTGCCGCTTTTCTATTTGTACGTTTATTTTTCCTTACCGGAATGTATTTGGTTTTAGATCTTTCGATAAAAAAACTAAAAGGAATCTGGTTTTGGGACTTGTTTGTCATCATCATTTTATCCGTTTTATTTGGTTTTTTTGCTACATCGGTTCCCGAATTGGGCGGTACTATTGGATACGAGCTCAATTTATTCATTCAGGATTATATTGGTAAAACCGGAACGCTATTGGCATTGATCTTTGGTTTAATTATCTATTTGATTTTCAAAATGCAGGTTTCTCCAGACAAGGTGCAGTCTTTTTTTGAAAATACAAAAAAAGAAATTAAGGAAGACATCGTACCCATTCCCGTACCATCATCAAACGATCCAAGCTATAACTTGGAAGAATTTGCCGTAGATGAACCAAAAGAAGACGAGGAAGAAGAATTCCTGGACAACATCCATCTAAAAACTGCCAGTTCACAATTTGAAATCAACAAGGAGGCTTTAAAACCTACAATTTCAAGTTCATCTGAAATCAATTTGGAGCCAACACTCAAACCTCTTCCAATGGATATTTTACCAAAAGAAGAGCCGGTAAAGGAAGAAGCATTCGTAATTGAAAAAGCGGTAGAAGAAGATATTATTGAAGACAATCTAGCCTCACGATTAGTTTCGGATTTTGGATTATTTGATCCTACCTTGGATTTATCCAACTACAAATACCCAACCATCGATTTATTAAAAGAATATTCGACTGGCGGTATTACCATCAATCAAGAGGAATTAGAAGAAAACAAAAACCGTATTGTTGAAACGTTGCGCAATTACAAAATTGAAATTGCACAAATCAAGGCAACTGTTGGACCATCGGTAACTTTATATGAAATTGTACCCGAAGCTGGTATTCGTATTTCAAAAATCAAGAGCTTGGAAGATGATATTGCCTTGTCACTTTCGGCATTGGGAATTCGTATCATTGCTCCTATTCCCGGAAAGGGAACTATTGGTATCGAAGTTCCAAACAAGAATCCTACGATGGTTTCGATGAAAAGCGTTATCGGTTCGGCTAAATTTCAAGAAGCTGAAATGGAACTTCCGATTGCGTTGGGAAAAACCATTTCGAATGAAACTTTTGTAGTTGACTTGGCCAAAATGCCTCACTTACTGATGGCAGGTGCTACCGGTCAAGGAAAATCGGTTGGATTGAATGCGGTAATCACTTCATTACTTTACAAAAAACACCCTGCCGAAATTAAGTTTGTTATGGTCGATCCTAAAAAGGTCGAGCTGACACTTTTTAATAAAATAGAAAGACATTATCTAGCCAAACTTCCTGACACTGACGATGCCATTATCACCGATAATGCAAAAGTGGTAAACACCTTGAATTCATTGTGCGTGGAAATGGACAACCGTTATAATCTGCTGAAAGATGCGATGGTTCGTAACATAAAGGAATACAACGAAAAATTCAAGTCTCGAAAATTAAATCCCGAAAACGGACACCGATTTTTGCCTTATATCGTATTGGTAGTCGATGAGTTTGCCGATTTGATTATGACAGCCGGAAAAGAAGTGGAAATGCCTATCGCACGATTGGCACAATTAGCCAGAGCCATTGGAATTCACTTGATTATTGCTACGCAAAGACCATCGGTAAACGTAATTACAGGTTTAATTAAAGCCAATTTCCCTGCGAGAATCGCTTTTAGGGTTTCTTCCAAAATAGATTCAAGAACCATTTTGGACACTCAGGGTGCCGATCAATTAATTGGTCGTGGAGATTTATTGTATTCCAATGGAAATGATGTTGTAAGGGTACAGTGTGCGTTTGTAGATACTCCCGAAGTGGATAAAATTGTAGATTTTATTGGTTCGCAAAAGGCTTATGCCACTGCTTATTTGCTTCCTGAATTTATCGGAGAAGATGGCGGTCCAAGTTTGGAAATGGATATTTCTGAAAGAGATACATTATTTAGGGAAGCTGCCGAAATAATTGTAAATGCACAACAAGGTTCGGCTTCATTATTGCAACGAAAACTGAAATTGGGTTATAACAGAGCGGGTCGATTAATTGATCAATTGGAAGCTGCCGGTATTGTTGGACCGTTTGAAGGCAGTAAAGCCAGAAGCGTAAACATTCAGGATATGACCAGTTTGGATCAGTTTTTTAATAACGAGAACTAGATTATTGGACTTTTAGAATGGTTAGAGTTTGGGAGTTTGGGCTTTAATTTTTAAAATTTGAAATTTGACTTTTGAAATTTGATTTTTGATTTTGTCCTTTGTTCTTTGGAAATTTAGCTTTTTTTTAATGCTATTAACACATTAGCTTTTCTACTTTTGCACCAAATTTCTTAGTACTCGATCTGCGTGAGGGATAGCAGCTGGCTACCGAAGTAGCGCGTATAGCCCGACTCTATTTAGGGAAGGGGCTGATGACCGCAAACAAAATAAGCCCCTTTCCTAAATAGAGGCACGCCCGAATAATTATGAATACCAAATGAATTACTAATTAGCATAAAAACACAAACAAATGATACTACCAAATAAAATAGGAATGAAAACAATTTTGGGACTTTTTATGGCCTTTTTTATTGGGTTTTCGGCTCAGGCACAAGATGCCAAAGCCAAGGCTCTATTGGACAAGGTGACAGCGAAGGTTAAGAGTTTTGACAACATCGCCATTGATTTTAAATATTCATTGAACAATAGTAAAGAGAATATCAATCAGGACAGTAAGGGATCTGTGGTGATGAAAGGAAATCAATATGTATTGAATTTCATGGCAATCACAAAGATTTTTGATGGCAAAAAGACCTACACCATCGTTCCTGAGGATGAAGAAGTAACTGTTTCGACTGTGAATGAAAATGACGAGTCGGCGATTACGCCTTCAAAGATGTTAACTTTTTTCAATAAAGGATATAAATATTCGATGGATATTGTTCAAAACGTGAGTGGTAAAAAAATTCAGTACATCAAACTGATTCCGACCAATTCCAAGGATTCCAGAAAAGAGATCTTGTTAGGTATTGATTCCAAAACCAATATCATTCACAATATCATTCAAATTGATAAAAAAGGAACAAAAACAACATTGACAGTGAATTCTTTTAAAACAAATCAAGCATTGCCGAAAAATCAATTTACCTTTGTCGCGAGTAAATATCCCAAATATTACATCAATAAATTAGATTAACTATTAGGTGAAGATTCTAGACAAATATTTATTAAAAACATTCCTAGGTACATTTGCTACGGTATTTGTTATCCTTTTTTTCGTATTCATTCTGCAAACTGTTTGGCTTTTTATTGCTGAATTGGCAGGTAAAGATTTGGATTTCTTAATGGTGGTTAAATTCCTGGCTTTTTCGATGCCTCGAATAGTTCCGTTGGTATTACCCCTATCGATATTATTGGCTTCCATAATGTCTTTTGGAAACTTGTCCGAACATTATGAGTTTGCTGCCATGAAATCTTCGGGTATCTCATTACAAAGAGCCATGAGAAGCCTTACTATCGCCATAACGATATTGAGCATCATCGCTTTTCTATTTGCCAATAACGTGATTCCGTATGCTGAATTCAAGTTTATCAATTTCAGGAAAAACATTGCTCAAGCCAAGCCGGCACTTGCTATCACTGAAGGACAATTTAGCGATGTTGGGGCGTACAACATTAAGGTTAATAAAAAATCAGGGGAAAATGGAAATCACCTAACCGGAATTACCATTCACCAAAAATCTCAAAACGGCGATGGAAGCAAAACGGTAATTCGTGCTACCAATGGAGAATTGGTCAGTAATGAAAAAACCAATTTACTCCAATTAATTTTGAACGATGGTAACTATTATCAGGATATCACTCCTAAAAGTTATGAGGATCGTGAGAAAATGCCTTTTGCCAAAAGTTCCTTTAAAGTATACCGTATCAATATCGATTTATCACAATTGAACAAAGTGGATACCAAGGACGAATCGGTATCCAACACAAACAACATGCTAAATGTCAGCGACTTAAAATACACCTTGGACTCCTTGAATAAAAACAGGAATAGTGATATTATTGCTTTTACGGAGACCAGCAGTGCAAGAATTCAGACATTGAACAATAATAATGCTCCTGCGCCAATCAAGAAAAAAAAGTTTGTACAAAATCTATTATCAATTTACAGCAATCAGGAAAAAGTTAAAATTTTGACTGCCGCAAGCAGTACTGTTCAAAATGCCTTATACTCCATTGATGCCACTAAAACGGAACTGGACAACAAAAAGAAAAACATTAATGGTCATATTTTATCATTAAATGACAAATTTGTTATTGTATACGCCTGTTTCTTAATGTTTTTTATTGGGGCTCCATTGGGTGCAATTATCCGAAAAGGAGGTGTTGGTTTACCAATCGTATTTGCGGTATTGATTTTTATATCGTTTCACTTTATCAATACCTTTGGTAAAAGAATTTCGCAGGAAGATGGTTTAGTACCTTTTCTAGGTTCATGGATGTCTTCCATGATTTTAACGCCATTGGCCGTTTTATTAACCTATCGTGCCACAAATGATATTGGCTTAATCAATTTGGATGTTATACTGACACCTGTCCAAAAAGCATTTCAGAAAATTTTTCAAAAAATAATTCCATCACAAAATAAAGAATAAAAATGTCTAACACAAAAATAGAACTCAATACCATTGAAGAAGCTATCGAAGCCATTCGTCAAGGTGAAGTAATCATTGTCGTTGACGATGAAGATCGTGAAAATGAAGGTGATTTTTTGGCTGCCGCCGATAAGGTAACTCCAGAAATGATCAACTTCATGGCTACCCATGGACGTGGTTTAATATGTGCTCCATTAACTGAAAGCAGATGCAAGGAACTTGGATTACATGCAATGGTAAACAACAATACCGATCACATGGAAACCGCTTTTACCGTTTCGGTGGATTTAAGAGGTAAAGGAGTAAGCACTGGAATATCGGCTGCTGATAGAGCCTTAACAGTACTTTCATTAATAGATCCAAATACAAAACCACATGATTTGGCGCGACCTGGACATATATTCCCATTGATTGCCAAACAAGGAGGCGTTTTGCGAAGAACGGGACATACCGAAGCTGCTATTGATTTTGCCCGATTGGCAGGTTTAAAGCCCGCAGGAGTCATTGTCGAAATCATGAATGAAGATGGTTCCATGGCTCGATTGCCACAATTGTCTGAAGTGGCAAAGAAATTTAATCTGAAACTAGTTTCCATCGAAGCATTGGTTGCATATAGAATGCAGCACGATAGCTTGATTATCAAAAAAGAAGATTTTGATATCAATACCCGTTTTGGAACTTTTCGTTTAAGAGCATACGAACAAATTACAAACAAACAAATCCATATCGCATTGACCAAAGGAACATGGAATCTTGGAGAATCCATATTGACAAGAATTCATTCTTCGCAGGTTAACAATGATTTACTGGGAACATTGACCAATAATGTTGACCAACAATTGGACGATATGTTCAAGATCATTAACGACAATGGTAAAGGAGCCGTGATATTCATCAATCAGGATATGTCGGCAGTAAATTTACTTAATCGTATTACCGAATTGAAAACACTCCAATCCGAAGGCACAATGAAAGCTCCTAAAGTTGTTATTGACACCAAGGATTATGGTATTGGAGCTCAAATATTGCATGATATTGATATTTCAAAAATCCGTCTGGTATCCAATACTGAGCAAAGCAAAAGAGTGGGAATGATAGGATACGGCCTGGAAATTACAGAATATGTAAAGTATTAGATTTTTTATTTCATACACGAATTATACAAAAAGATTGAATGAAACTCCGAAATATATTTTGGAGTTTTTTTTATCAATTTAGTTGGTTAGATAATTCAATATTTGCAAGAGGTTTAATACTTATCTTGCGGTTAAGTTTAAAGATACGGTTTGCATATTTCCGCTTCCTTCGTATCGTTCGGCCCAGATTTCTATATATTCGTCTTTCTTCAATTGCACAGTAGCTATAATTGGCAGTGCCAAAATGCCTGAAGTTGTAAAAAGCCCAGTAGTACCTTTACCATATACTTTTGTTTCCGTAAGTACAAGTCCGTTTCTTGCTATATATAAAATTATAGTCAAATCGGCATTCCCTTGATAGGAAACTGAAGCTGCTACCTGAAAATATCTTGTTTTGCTTCCCCTATAAGTAATTCTGTTATCGCCATCTTTCGTAAAGCGGAATAGGCTATTTGAGGTAGTCGTTCCAACTATTTTTTTTCTGCCCGCAGATCCAGTGGTGGTAAATGTAGTGGTCGCACCAGTACCAACTGCCGCATCGAGATTACAATCACCTGTCGCCTCGCTATCCGCTTCGCGGGAAATACCGGGCGCATCTACAGTCCAAACATTACTAAAACTATAGGTTGGATATGTTCCTGTAGTGTAACCCTTAACATAGCCCGAAGGAGCTGTCGTGGTTCCCGAAAAAACCGTACCAATCAAGATACCTGTTCCAACCGCAAGACTGCTACTGCTTACATCCAATGCAATATCGGAGCCGTTTACCGTACTAAAACCACTGTTTTTGGTAATTAGCCCAAAATTAGAAGAAAATGTTTCAAAAGTTCCATTATTAGAACTTAGCCATGCTTGATTACTTAGTAGCAAGTTACCAATATTTGAATATGTAATTCCATTCGTATTATTCACAAACTGAATAATATTACCAAAGTACAAGCCCAAATCTGAAATATTTCCAACACTTGTAGTCATGCCGTCTATAACTGTATTTTGTACCAAAAGAGAAGTATTGGTCGCTATACCCGGGCCGGTAATATCGAATGCCTTGGTTCCCTTTAAAGTAACATTTCTAATACTCCCACCCGTATTCCCCTGAAATACAACTCCGGAAGACGACAAAACATCTTCGTATACATCCTCTCCAGAAACGTAGGCATTGTTTAAATTAATAGGCTTGGACAGCACTATTGTCCCATTTATTTCATAATAGGTATTTGCAGTTAACAAATAACTTGACCCGCCGCCAGCAGCTAATTCTGGAGCCAAATCTGCTACAGACTTTATCAGTTTATAATTATCTCTCGCATTTGAACCACTAAACTTTACCCACGAAGTAGCTGCAAGATTATAATAATAAAAGGATTTGTCAGTAGTGTCAAAAACCATTAAACTTTCAGCAGGGTTGGCAATTGCATTTCGCTCCAACGTAGTCATTCTTGGCACCAACATTCCTTGTGTAGTAGAAGTAATATCCAAGACAGAACTCGCATGTGGCGTAACCGTACCAATACCAATTTGGGCATATCCCGAAAATGCAATAATCAAAAACAATAATGGAATAGTTCTAATATTTTTCAGAGTAAGTGTAGTTGCCATAATTTAGTATTTATGAGATATTATTTTTAAAAGTATATTGGAGTTTTTCAACTACTGTTATTTTCCAGAGTTTGAAATAATAATTTTTTGAGTGATTTTTGAATTATCGGTCGAGAGAAAAGTTACTACGTAAACTCCTGAACTTAATCCTGCAGTCGAGAAAACGAAATTATGATCAGCTCCCAAATCACTTTTTGAGAGTACGGCTCTTCCAAGAATATCATAAAGGACAAATGACCTTAATGTTTCATTATTTGGATTCATCACTTTTAAAACTTGGTTTTTATTATCTTGATTAATAATAAAATTAGTCTTGATTTCATCATTTGTTCCCAATGCCTGATTGGTAAAACTTATTTTAAAACGTTCCGTATAAATTCCGGGAACAACTGAAACTTCGTATGCAGTATTTCGGATATCATGATAGGACATATCCAGGGAATCGTAGATATAAATGGGCTGTGAAGCATCAAAATCTACAATTTCGGATATGTAAAATTTAAAGGTTGCATTTGTAGTCGCTTTTATCGAAAGAGGAATTTTTTTTGACAAATCATATTTAACCCCTTCAATTACATAATTTCCATTTTCGATCCAAAAAGAAACGTCATTAGGAAGATCCTCATCCCTATTTTTGGCATCAATACCTCTATCAACACCATCAGTTGCTTCTGACACAAAAGCCAATGCAAGCTGTCTTGTAAACTCATTGTTTATAATTGTGTTTATCTTAAAATAAGAAACCGTGGAAGTAGCAGCAGAAAGTTTCTCTGTATTACGATTGTCTTTTGACTTTTTTGCTGGTTTTTCGAATTGGGATAAACTTCCGCCTTCGAGGTAAAACAAACGATGGGAATTTTTGAATGTCACTAACCCATTGGTATTTCCGTTTATCAAAAATCCCTGACCAATGGGAAGGTATTTTCTTGCCACCGCAGAACTTGTTCCAGTTGGAGGATTACTATTTACCGTTCCGTCGCTGTTGTATGATTTAAATGTTGCAGCGGTGTAAATACCATTGGAAGGCAGACTTATTGGTGAGTAGGCTGCATATCCTCCCCTATATGCAGAGAGATAATGAGAGTTAACATTTTTGTCCTGTTGCCAAAAATAGGCAATACCGGTAATTGCAGTATTTGTTGGATCCAAAAGAAAAGCATTTAGATTCAAAGCCGATGGATAGGGATTGCCTGTTAGTGTCGCTGCATCATTCGCACCAACAGTAACCACAATATTCCCATCATTTGGTTTTCCTCTAAAATCATATCTTTGAGCACCTGTGCCCGGGTTATTTACAATCCCTGTTCCCTCTGGATCTGCACTGTCAGAACCGCTGGTTCCCTTCATAGTAAATCCTTCTCCCGGAGCAATTGAAGCAGTACTTCCTACCTGTGTCCACTGTGAATAATTATTTGCATTTGTTAGTTTATAAATCCAATGTGAGGCAATGGTCAAAGGATTGGCAGACCCATTGTAACTCCCAATAGGCAATATAGCCGCAGCTGACGAAGCTGTTGACGTCGTGGGCTGATAAAGGAGCGTAATTCCAAAATTAGTATTGCCAGTAGAAGCGGTATTACTTCCAACAGGAGAACACCAATAATTGTAGTCAAAATTATCTGAGGTTCCCTCCTGATAAACCGACACAATTCCTGTCCCCGTATTGGTAGAAAGTCCAGTTGTACCTTGAACCAATTGAGAATTGTTTCGTAAATAAAGATTTGAATTGGATGCTAAATTGATATTCTGACCCACATATAAAACCTGCCTTTTTACATAGACTGGTGTACCAGCACCGATTGATAACTGGGAAAAACCCTGAAAAGAAATTAAAACAGATAATATTAGTAAAGTGTTTTTCATACTCCTTTTGATTTAATATTATAATTAAAAATGTAGAGGCGGTTTGATTTTAAATGTTATCTGGTTTTTTTCAAAATAATGTACCCGCCAAATGCAATACCAACGGTGAATAATATAAAGATCATTGAATCTATAGTTGCAGGTACAGGGTCATCAGGTAAGCCAGGCGGAGGAGGATTTGCTTGCAGAGCCATAAATGGAACAAACAGCATTAAATATATAACCAGCTTTTTCATAATATTAGATAAGAGAGTTAGCATACTATTTTTTAAACTGGAAATCCCTGTTCATTTTTTATTAACAATCTGCACCTACCTAAATAGCAACGGATTATGTACAAATTAAAAGGAATAGCTTTTGAGTTTAAAACAAGAAGTAATAACTGTCTTTTAACAGGCATAAGTGTAAACAACTTTGTTCGAAAATGACCTGATAATGAAACACTTGAAACATGCTAATACTACCAATAGTATCCATTGGAACATCACACTAATAAGGTTACGGGTGAAAATTCAAATTAGATCTTAGAAAAAAGTGAGATCACAGTTTCAAACAAACCTTGGAACTCTTAGGAGAGTGGTTGTATTATGTGGTGATACGAAGCGAATGCGAGTGATATAACCGATTTAGTACTTTTTGAACAAAAAAATAAAAAACACAATCGATTAAACTAGAAATATACCTTGTCCAATACAGACAGAAAAAATCCAATGATTAAGTTGAACTAAAATTATTGCTAATTCTAAAAAAGTAATAGTTCCTAGACTATTCGGTCAAGAAATTCCTTATTGATTGGTTTTACGTGAAAAGCAACCACATTTTTATTATTGTTACATTGAGCGATGTCTTCATTATCAATTGTGGATGATACAACAAAAACTTTGCAATGATTTTTTAAAACAGGTGTCAAATTCTCATAAGCTTCCAAAAATTCAAATCCAGACATTAAAGGCATATAAATATCCACAAATATTATTTGGGGCAGCTCAAGGATATTATTCTCATTGTTCCGAAGATATTTCAGGGCCTCATTTGCTTCGGTAAAATGCAGTACATTTTTACCAAAATTATTCTTGGTAATCATGCGTGAAATAATATACAAATCAATGATATTGTCATCAATAATCATTATTCTGTCAAATTTTGGTTCTAGTTCTGTTATCATGGTTTCAAGTTTTTTAGCGTAATATTAAATGTTGTTCCGATTCCTTCCGCGGACTGTATTTCTATAGTCCCCTGCAGTATTTCTATGGTATCCTTTACGATATACAGACCAATGCCGGAGCCTCCTTTGCCGGAAAGTCGAAAAAACATCTCATATATTTTTTGATGATATACAGGATCAATCCCGATTCCGTTATCGGCGATAGTTAAATGGAGATTTTGATCATCTGAATATCCTGATATTTTTATATATCTATCCGATTTTTCTTTTGTGTGGTATTTTATTGCATTCGAAACAAGATTTTCCAAAATTGTATTAAACCGCAATCTGTCTGTATAAAATGGCTGATTTTCATTGATTTCAATTTCATAACGTATTCCTTTTGCCTCTATCATGCTTTGAAACGAATCTACTACGTCATGTACCATTTTGTCAACCGGAATTTTTTCGACTTCAAGTCCTGTACGGTTGTTCCGCGAATAGTTTAAAATATTTCTAATAAAGTCATCCAAACGATTAATGCTGGTGCGTATCAATTCAGCATGTTTAACAGTATCGGTTTCTTTGCTTTCTGTTTCAATAAACGACAATAAACCAAGAATGGAAGTTAAAGGCGAACGCAAATCGTGGGATACACTGTATACAAACCGATCTAACTCCGAATTGGTTTTGATGAGATCCCTATTCCTTTTTTCCAGATTTATCTCAGCTTTTACTCGTTCGGTAATATCATTTGAAAGAATTAACCTCGCAGCCGCTCCCTCGTAGATAATATCGTGCGCAACTATTTCAACCGGAAAAACAGTTCCATCCTTCTTTATATGATTCCATTTTCCTCTATTGTAATTTGATTTGTTAATTCTTGAACCGCTTCTGGATTTTATGAAATGATTTTTATCATCATCCGTCCTGATGTCCAAAACGGTCATCGAAAGGAATTCTTCACGACTGTATCCGTATTGCAACACCGCCATTTTATTTACATCCAGAAATTTTAAGGTTGTTAAATCGATAACCCACATTGGCATTGGATTGTTGTCAAAAAGATATCGGTATTTTATTTCACTTTTCTTCAGCTCTTTTTGTGCCAATTTTATTTCGGTAATATCAGCAAGCACAATAACAGCTCCTGTTATCTCGCCTTCAATATCACGAAAAGGAACCGGATATGGCAAAACATTGCGCTTATCTCCATTGGGGCGTTCGATAATTATTTCCTTGCTGGAGGTTGAATCATCATTTAAAAGTGCAGTTGCAAGCGAACACGAAGTTTGCGGTTCTGAATTATTTTTATTGTTGTAAACATTCCATGAATCGTACCACACATCTTTTCCTGTTTCGGGTTCTCTTCCCCATAAGGTAACCGCAGCCTTATTATAGATTATGATGTGTCCTTCCAAGTCGCACGAATAAGTTGCAACAGGCAATTTATGAATTAGATCCTTATACATTTTTTCTCGTTCTTCAATTATTTTCCGAGATAAAACCTGCTCTGTCACATCAATGGCAAAGACAAGAATACCGTCAATATTGTTATCGGCATCCCTATGAGCCTGATAAAGGAAATTTTGATAGGCATCAACCATTTTTCCTTTTCCATCCGAATTAAATTTTATAAGTTTTTCATTAGCCGAAAAAGGTTCTCCCGTATTATAAACCATATCCAGAATTTCAAATATTCCTTGCGTTTCAAGTTCTGGAAGAACTTCTTTTACCGTTTTACCTATGATATCCTTTTTGTCAATCAATTTTAGATAAAGGTCATTTGCCAATTCATAGACATGATTGGGACCTTTTAAAATTCCCATACAGGAAGGTGCCTGAGAAAATAAATCGTAAAACCGTTTTCTTTCAATTTCAAACGCTCTTTCCACATTTTTTTTCTCGGTATTGTCTTTTCCTATACAGTAGCACATTTTATTCACATCATCCCATACAGTAGACCAATGCAGATAAACAATGCTTCCGTTCTTGTGTATAAATCTTTTTTCAGACACAGAAAGCTTCAAATCTGGATTTATACTATTATCAGTTTCATCACTGAATATGAAATCGGTATATTTTTTGCCAATTAATTCTTCTCGTTTGTAGCCTAAAAGGATTTCCGAAGCTTTATTTACGAATACAAATCTCCCAGCCTCGTCACAGGAACAGATGAAATCCGTTGACAGCTCCAAGATTTTACCAATACCATGCACTGGCATTTCAAAAGAATTACCGGTACTGCGAGTTTTTTCTTTTGAGTGCTTTTTTACTCTTGTTTCATCTATAATCAGTGGGACTCTTTTCATATCGTTATTGTATTTAAGTAGTGCATAAACTTATTCAACACCGTTGCTATCACCAATATTCAAAATCGTGTTGAATTAACTTAAAATAACCAATGTTTTTTATTCCTTAAGTTTAATAAACTTGTTAAAGTCATCTTGACGCCTTTTGGCAACCGGTAAAATAGCGCCATTTGAAAGTTCACAGAAATAGCCGTCTTTTTTGGAAATTTTGACGACATGGCGAAGATTAATAATATAAGAATGATGTATTCTAAAAAAATAACTGCTGTTCAGTATAGAAGTGTATTCACCCAAATTTCTGCTAGACATTGTTTTAGTTCCATTAGAAAGAACAAAAACAGTATATTTTCCGTCTGCCTTGCAAAAAATAATATCCTCCATGGTTATTAGTTCTATTTTTTCCAAAGATGCAACGGCTACATACTCATTTGATTGATGTACAGGATTCAAGATAATGTTATTGATTTTTTGGTTTTGATACGAGCTTTCCATTTCTCTTCTTTTAATCACTTTATATACTGCCAGCATTATTGCATTAAAATCAAATGGTTTCAATAAAAAATCAATGGCATCATGCTGAAAAGCTTTAACTGCATACTCCTTTTCTGCCGATATTAATACAAGTTTTGGGGTGCTGAATTCCAGTTGTTCCAGCATATCAAAAAAAACATCATCTTCAAGTATAACATTTAGAAGAATTGCATCCGGCCTCGTTGATTTTATTACATCGGCTCCGTCAGTAATGCTGTCGGCATCACCGATTATTTCCAAAATCATAGGATTTTCTTCTGCAAATTTTTTTAAGATCTGCATAGTCTCTTTTTCTTCGGATATGATTATCGCTTTAACAGGAGTCATGAGCTTTTTTTGGTTGTTTATCAATCAAAACAAAATAAATTATAATTGAAGGACAAAAATTAATGTATTGATATTTAAATTCTTACTTTAAGATTGGTTCTCCACATTGTAAAATTGAAATTACAGAAACATAAGTCCGCATCTAAATTATCGATGTACAAAATCAAAGAAAAGTAATAACTGTTCTCAAAATATGCATAAGTGATTCGAAGCGTACTTTAGGCGGAAAATTCTTTTTTGTATCGAACCAAGTCTGATAAATTTGAATTATTAATGATTTAAGTGAGATTGGAATCCTACTTTATGTTATGCCAGAATTATTATATGTTCCATTCCTGGTTCCTGGATGGTTAAAAGTTATAAGCTATTTAGGTTGGTAATCAAACAAATTTCGATCAGTATAACAACAATACTTTACAAGATTATGTTCAATATTTACAAGTTTTGCATTTAAAGCGATTCTGTAAAACTTTATACTCATTCAACAAAATAAAAAAGCATTCATTTATGAGTAAGTCAAAAAACAACTCGCAGGCATAGAAGATGTCGTAAGTAAGGAAAGTTTTGAAATGTAAAAAGTACTTTAATGAGACGCTTTTTGCGGAGAAGAGGGATTGAAATACGTAATACTTGTTCAATTTCCAAACTGGTATATTGGCAGAATTCCGAAATTAATAAGTTCGTTTTCTTGCTTATAAAGAGCTTCTCTAATCTTGTGGTAAACGTACGCTTTGGCGGTAGCTTTTGCCAGTAATATGCTCTATGTCCTATGGATAAATACACAACCTCTTATTTTGTGTTTTCATACTTTATATAGGGCTTTGATTAGGCTTTGAGTACTCGTTACTGGTTGTTAGTGTCTTACAAAATTATTAAATATTTCTACTAGATATTTGATAACAAAAAAGGTACAAAATTGTCATTTATCATAGTCGATGCCATTTGGAATAACCTGAAAAAATTTTGCTTAACTACTTGTTTTTATTTGCTCCAGAATCAATCGGAATGTTGCAACCAAGGATTGGAAAAATAGGTTTAATTTTTTAAAAATAAAGTACAATGGCTGGACAGAAAGGCATTATAAAATTAAAAGGTACTATCCGAGCAGAACAAAACGAACGACCGGAGAAAGACCACTTGATTGTCCGTGTCTTATGTAAACGATTTTTATAACTTGTATTTTAATATTCGTTATGACAAAACAATTATTCCAAATGAAGTTGATAGGTAACGGATCTTCCTGCGCCGATTTTTACGAAGGCATTAATTTCTGCTAACTCTTGTAAATCTCTAGTAGCGGTAGCTTTGGAGGTTTTGTTAATGGATATGTATTTTTTGGCTGTCATGCCTCCTTGAAATCCATTTTCTCCTTGCTCCATCATTTTTGTAATGGTTTTTAATTGTCGCTCGTTGAGATTATTTTTGAATTTCTCGAAAAATTTGGTTTTCTTCAATCTAAATAAGACTAACGTCTTAGTGTCTGTAATGGCTTCAGTTAGTATATTAAAAAAATAAATGACCCAATCAGTAATTTGTAAATCACGTTGCGCTTTTTTGAGTTCACTATAATATTGCGCTTTATTCTTTTCAATTGCTTTCGAAAGGCTGATAAAAACAGGGATTTCTAGTTTTTCGGCTAAAGCTTTTTCGGCTAAAGCTCTCCCTATGCGCCCGTTTCCATCTTCAAAAGGATGCAGCGTTTCAAAATACAAATGAGCAATGGCTGAAAGCAACATGGCTTCTCCAATCTTACCTAATTCTTTTTTGGAAAAGTTCTGATACCAATGAAAAAAGTTTGTCATTAGATTGGGTAACTCTGTGGAGGGAGGCGCTTCATAGTGTACTGTGAAGTTGCCATGACTTCCCGAAATGACCTGCATGGGTTCTATACCGCTACGGTACTTACCAGCATTTATTCTTTTTTCGGAATTCATCAGTAGTTTATGCCAATGCAGTATCAGTGTTTCATCTAAGGGTTTTGCATAAGTGTTTTGCACTTCAATCATCAATTGGGCAATGGCGTTTGCTTTATTGTTTTTGGTGGTTTGATGAAAGTCCTTGATTCCTAAATTGTGTTTGAGCGAGGACATAACCTCTTCACGACTGAAAAATTCGCCTTCAATTTCGGAAGTTTTTAAGGCTTCAACCAGCATCATTTCAATGAATATTTCCTGTTTTGATGCTTCTGAAAAACCCAAAAGGAGTCCGTTGGCTTCGCCTATTGCTAAAGCAAAGTTTTCGATTTGTGGTTGGATGTTACTTTCATCAAAAGTAAAATCAGGGAAGTTTTTGAATTGCCAACTGTACATGGTGAGCCGATTAAAAGCGTTATTCGGCTCAAATATAGTGAAATTATGAGCTGATTAGGTAAAATGATTGGCTCAGAGGTGGGATGGTCTAGCAATTTTATACTTAATAATAGCAAGATGTTCAATTGCTGTTTTGCTTGTCTGTCTTTAGGTAAAAAAAGGTTTTAATCATAATGTTACATTTTATTTTTGCAAAATTACTAGTAAAACAAGGGGTTGCCGAGGGATTCCCGAGGATTCCCCAGAAATTCAGTTACCCTAATTTTGATTAAATTTCAAGGGTAACCTATAGGGTAACGTAGCTTTGATATATAATGTGTATTTTGACTATATACCAAAAAACAAGAAACCCTCTAAACGTTTATGTTTAAAGGGTTTTGACTTTTAAAGTGTCTTATGACATCTTTATCAGCGGAGAAAGAGGGATTTGTATTTCTCTCTTCATGCCTTATTTTATAAGGTACTTTGCTTAATGAATTATTAGGGTCTCGATTTTGAACCTCGAAAAATTTGTACTTTTTCTAACAAATCTTACTATGTAAATATACATATTTTTAATGAATATCTAGTTCAAAATATGGTATTGTTTAGCCGTTTTTAATCAACAATAAGTGGTAATACTTGTTCAATTTCTAAACTAGTATATTGGCAGAATTCCGAGATCGACAGGAGTTCGTTTTCTTGTTTATAAAGAGCTTCTCTAATCTTGTGGTGAAAACGTACACTTTGGCGGTAGCTTTTACCTGTGATGCGTTGTATGTCTTTTGGGTAAATGCACAACCTCTTGCTTTGTGTTTTCATGCTTTATATAGGGCTTTGATTAGGCTTTAATTAGCATCAAAATACTATTTGACAATTTGTAAATTTATGTAAAATATTGATCGATTTAGATGTGTTTTAATAAGGGTATAAGTAACTTTAGATTTTGTTTTTAATATCCTTGGTTCACGTAATCAATCAGATCCAGTTTAATGAATTCCCAGAGATTTCCTCTTAGACAAACTGGGTCAAAGTCTTGATCGGCTTTTTCGAAATTGGTAAAATTATTTACTATCGTTTCACTGTCGTGCGTATAAGGATATCTTTTTTCATGTAGGCTTAGCATATCCTTTATGGTGTATTTATCTTTTAGTTCGTGTAGGTCCCAAAAGTCTTTTTTTCTTCCTGTTCGCTGTACCACATCTATTTTCATAGCAATGATTTCTTCTATGGTTGCCAAACGGATATTGTCTATAACTATTTCCTCATCAATAAAAGGATCCGTATAATATAAATCCAATTTTATAGCGTTGCGTTCGTCTTGGCCTATGTAATAGGATTTCCCCATTCCAACTGGTAAATTAAGTGTATCAACATACGGATAGTGTGCTTTTAAATAACTATCTATAGCTTCAAAATCTATGGTACCATAATCTGCATCACTAAATAAGTCAATATCTACGGACATACGGTGACCACAATGAAGACTCAAAGCTGTACCACCAACTAATCTAAATTTTAAAAATTCATCGGTTGCCATTAGTTCCAGTAAAATACTTTTAAGTAATGGTGTAACGGTATTATAATAAAGCTTTTTAGTCATTTGAAGTTGTTATTTTATTAATTGTCTCTTCACCGTAAAAGCGTCTTATCTCATTTTTTTCCAGTTCATTACCTCGTTCAAAAACTCTTTTAATTACCGCTCTTTTTTGTTTTTCCCAGTCTATGGTTTCCAGTTTAGTATCCCAGAAAAGTACCGGTCTGAATATTTGGAGGTTGGGATGATTATTGGATTGCTTTTTTTTCTCAATTTCAATATCATAGAATACTTGTAATATCATTAAATACCCCTCCTCTAGTCCCAGAGCTTTTTCCATTTTTAATGCCAAAGCCGTATTTATCCCTCTTCTGCCTTTGGTAATGGCTGTGAGGGTTTGCGGATGCTCCTTAAGGTCTGTAGCAAAACTGTTTTTTCGCCAATGGCGCTTTTTTAGCTCGCGTTCTACCACAAAACCAGGATGAATTCCTTTTAATATGTCTAAATCCGATGTCATAGTACAAAAATAAACATTTTTGTTTAGTATTAATTATTAATACTAAACATTTACTAGAGACTAATGAAAAAAGATTGGGTTTAACAAAAAATATAACTGGCTTTCATGGTGACTTTTAGGTTTTAAAATGTCATTCCATGCATTTCTTGCCATCTGGAACAGCTTGAAAAATTTTGCTTTACTGTTTTGTCTTTATTTGTTGCAGAATACAATCGAAATGTTGCAACAAAGGATTGGAAAAAGGAAGTTTAATTTTTTAAAAATAAAGTACAATGGCTAGACAGAAAGGCATTATAAAACTAAAAGGTACTATCGGGGATATTACATTTTACAAGACACAAGACGGGCATTTGGCTCGTGAAAAAGGTGGCATCGATGCCAACCGAATTGCAAATGATCCTGCTTTCCAAAGAACTCGTGAGAACGGTTCGGAATTTGGGAGAGCTGGAAAAGCAGGAAAGGTTTTGAGAACCACTTTAAGAACTTTGCTATTGAATTCATCTGATAGCAGAGTGGTTGGTAGATTGACCAAATCAATGATTAAAGTGATTCAGGCAGATGCGACAAACGATCGTGGATTGCGAAATGTGATCGATGGTGAAGCTGAATTACTAACCGGATTTGAATTCAACATCCGTGGAAAATTAGGAACGAGTTTGTTTGCTCCTTATACGGGAACTATCGACCGAGCTTCAGGGGAAATTAGTGTTGATATCCCGTCATTTGTTCCGCTGAGCATGATTGCGGCTCCTGGGGGAACCACTCATTTCAAAATAATTTCTGCAGGTGCTGAGATTGATTTTGAAGCTGAAACCTTTGTGGTTAACACATCGGAAACGGCGATTTTGGCTTGGGATGCTACTCCAACAGCAGTTATCAATCAAGTCAATGCGGTAACGGCTAACAGCTCCAAACCGTTGTTTTTGGCATTGGGAGTAGTGTTTTACCAAGAAGTGAACGGAAGTATGTATTCGTTGAAAAACGGAGCTTACAACCCATTGGCGTTGGTTCAGGTAAGTGGTCAGTAAGATGGTTTTAGTCTTGACTAGGCCGTATTTTTCCGAAGGAACGCAAGGAATATTAGAATGGAACGGCACACTAGTTTGTCATGCCATCGAATTGCCTTGGCTCCATAATCAAAAGCGAATTTCTTGCATTCCGGAAGGAGAATATGTTTTACAGAAGCGTTATAGTCCAAAATTCAAATGGCATTTGCATATTCAAAATGTTCCGGGTAGAGATCTGATATTGATCCATCCCGCCAATGACGCCAAAAAAGAATTATTGGGCTGTATCGCTCCTGTAAGTCAACTTACAGGAATCGGAAAAGGAATACGTTCCAGAAATGCTTTAGCCAAATTAAAAGCAATCGTATTTCCGTTGATCAATCAAGGAAAAGAAGTAAAATTAATTATTCAATCAAAACCATCAATCGAATGAACATATTAGAAAGAGCCAAAGCTCCTACTCCGAAATTTTTTAAAGTCTTGCGTTCTATCGGTTTGGCTTTAATGGCCATAAGCGGAACAATACTCTCAGCGCCAGTTGCCATTCCAACTGCAATTATTACTACTGCAGGTTATTTGGTTGTAGCTGGGGGAGTATTGTAGGCAGTGAGTCAAATTACAATTGAACCAGCTGAAAATTCTGTGTCAAACAAAGAAGTTAACCTCAACAAAGCAAGGGATGGAATCGAATAGCACAACACAAATAGGAACCATGAGCGGTACTTTTTTGAGTATTGTTCCTAATATCCTCTCTCAAGATATTGTATAAACAATTATCTTAGCCGTTGTGGGAGCGACAGTAAGTTTTATAGTTTCACTCCTTTTAAAGAGGTTAATGAGATTTAAAAAATAATTCCGTTTTCGTGTGGTAACCTTTACGGAATTTTATGAAAGCCTGGTCTTAGCGATCAGGCTTTTTTTTGTTTTTATCTAAATTGATTTTGGAGCAAAGCAAATTTGAGTTTTTCGATAGTATCAAGTGTACTTTGATAGTGTGTGGATAAAGCTTCCAGTTTTCTTATGCGGTCCACAAAATCAATGTGCCGTTGGTGTTGTTTGTACGCTCGCAAAACCTCATCCCGGAAGCAATGCTTAAAGGTTGTAATTCGAATAAAAGGGATGACAGAACCGATTTGATATTGATACCAAAAGTTGGCTTTCCAGAGCGTGTACGCAATCCAGTAGAGATTTTCCGCTTCTTCTTGGGTTTTCACCGTTACTAAGAAACAATTTGGACAACTCTCTTTTAAGGGTTTGCCAGCATTTTTGCCTTTGGATAAAATAAAAAAATGAGGTTGGAGCATTTTGCGGTCGGCTTGGTACGTGATTACGTTGTGATACGTTAGCATAATTTTAGGCTTTAAGGTTAAATTCCCTTCCACTTTTCCGCCTTTTAAAATTCATTTGAAAAGAAAAAAAGAAAAAAAAGAAAGCCGATCCTTCAAGTGCAGGATTTCAAAAAAGGAAGTTTTTTAGAAAAAATACTACCCGTTAGGGTGGAGATTTTTGCTAAAACCCATAGGGCTTGAACTTTCTTTTTTGAAATTCGAAACTTACCTTTGCTGTCTTTTTTTTATTTTTTGGAACGTGATGTTTTAGTAGAGAAGTTGTTTTAACACCCCGAAGCACCGCAAGGAGCAAAAAAAGTGGAGCCCTTTTTCGGGCACCACTTTTTTTGTGTATGAGGAGCGCCACGCGGTGTTGCGGCAATCGACTGAGGTACTAGACACGGGAAGGAATGAAGCTTTTCGCGCAATGAGTGTAGTGGCTAGTAACTAGAGAGGGAAAAATAAAAGTCAGCCGATAGGCGTTCCTTATTCAAATGCAAAGTGATAACGGAGCAAACCCGAACCGAAGGAGAAAGAGCAACCGCCATAATACAGGAGGGCGATAACTATAATACGGCTGGAATGCAATGTAGTGGAGCTTGCGGAACGAAAAGAAATGAAGCTGTATTATGGTTATGGTAGCCCGACCGAACGCAGGAAGAGAGTGTGTGAAGACGAGGAGGAGGAAGCAGTAAGTAAGGCTTCCGCCACTGCGGATGCCTTACTTACTGCTGACGACCGAACTACGAAATGGAGGGAGGAACGACCGACTGGAGTAGCCGAGCGCAACAAAGCGAACGACCGGAGAGAGACCGATTGATTGCCCGTTATGTTGTTATGAAAATGAATATTGGTACTTAATACTTTAGTTCAAGTTTGGTATTATAAATTTATTTGCGTCTGTAAAATTTTTAATATCCATTGGTGCTAGCGAAGCGTTCGTACTAGTGGGCAGAGTTAATTTACCGATTTAACAATGAGATTTAAAGAATCGTGAATTAGAGTTTCTATTCTAGTTAAAAATATTATTTCATTTACTATTATTTCGTTCATCCCCATTTTTTCATTGACATAGACTCCGTCAACAATAAATTTCACATGATTGGTTTCATCTCCAAAAAGACCATTTAATAAATCATGATTTTTATGGAATGGAGTTGAAAGAGGATATAGTAATCCGCCAAACAATGTCTTTTTTTGATAGTATTGGATATAAGAATGTATCTGATAAAAATCATCTCTGTCTAAATCATTTTTGAGTAAACGCATTTTTTTAAATTTAGCATCAAAAACAATTACTTGATTTGTTTCTTTATGCCTCATAACAAGATCTGGAAACATTTTTCTTTTAAAAAACATATTTTGATACACTTGCAACTCTTCTTGACTAGTGACTTGCCAATCTGAAAAGTGTTTTCTCAAAAGCTTTTCTAAATACAATTCAAATAATTGAGATATATCAAATAAATACCCATAGGTTTTCATCTTGTTTTCTTGATTTTTAACTACTAAACTTTGATCCTTTAGTAATATTTCAGCATAGTTTAGCACTTTTTTAAAAGGCTCAAAAATTGGGTTTTGTAATACCGTGTGATTTTTTGCTTTTACTATAATGTCATTATTAATATAATTTCCTGAATAGTTTTGTTTTAATAATTGATATGTACCAAGTATTTTACAGTGTATTTCTTTACCAAAATTTTGTTCTAACTTTTTGCAAGTAAGAAATAATACATCAATAATTTCTTGAATGTATTTTTGCTCTCTGTATGTAGTAGTCAATTTACCTAAAAAAGGCATCTCTCTTTTTAAATAAGCATTCACATCTATTTTTCCTCGAACTTTATGGCTACGTTGTGTTTGTTGTTGGTATATTTTTGGTAAACCTAAAACAGATGCTTTCTCTAAAGTTTGAATAAAGAGGTATGCAATAATATTCTGAAACTCATTTGTTTGCTCTGATTTTGATGCTTTGCTATCCTGATTATCAATATAGATGTCATTTACAAAATTCAACATTCTTTTTAAAAAAGCATCCCCATAAGGAGTTACAATATTAAATTGATAGCCTTTGTGATATATTATCCCAGCAAATAATCCAGTTTGAATAATATATTTTTTGCCTTCATCAGAAGATTCTTTTGAATATAGTTTTAGAATAAGTTGTTCTTCATCTTCTAGTTTGTTCCTTTGATTTTTAAAACCAAAAATTTGAATTTGTTCTAATGAATTATTTTTAGTGTTAAATTCAAAAGTTGATGAAAATAGGTTTTTCTGAATATCTCCTATTTGTTTGCTTGATTGCACACCAAATTGAGTCTTTAGCTGTTTTTCATTTAAGGAACATTCTTCATAATAGTTATGATTAGTTGGAATGCTTGTATTCATCCTTATCTAGTTTTAAATGGTAGAATAAATTTGCTCAATGCTTCATCTAATTTTTGATCTAGGTCACTTTCAGCAAACATAGCGCGTAAATATTCTTTCAGTGTTGGTCTTAAATGGAGATTGAATAGGTTTTCTACATTTTTACTTGTAATGTCTTTTCTGCTTGAAATAGCTGAAATTTTCATAAAGAAGGAATGACCGAATTCATAGGATTTTCCTAATCCAAGTTCATTACTTATATAATTATTTAATTTATAACAGGCTTTTACATAGTTTTCGATATTGGTAAATTCCTCTCCATTTCGATATTTCGTGTTTTGCTCAATCACATCATAATCGCAATCTTTTCGAATCCATTTAAACCTACGTCTTAAAGCCAAATCAAATGCATCTATACTTTTATCGACATCATTCATCATTCCTATGAAAAATAAATTTGAAGGCACTCCAAAATAGGCATTCCCATCCTGATAGTGATAGGCTAATGATTCATTCTCTGGATCCTCCTTAATCATTTCTTCTATAAGCACCGAATATTGCGTCTTTATCAACCCCGTTTGATTATTAACATCGTGACGATATTCTTTTTCCAAGCATAATAACGCTTCTCCAAATACAGCAGAGAGATTGGCTCTATTAATTTCATCAACCACAAAATAGTACTCTTTAGCAGGGTTGTCCTTAGCTCTTTTACAGAAACGTTTAAAAACACCATCAACTAGTTCAAACTTGATAGCTCCCTCTTTTGTTACCCCTTTTGGTTTTATCCCTTCAATGAAATCTTCATAGGTGAAAGAAGGATGAAATTGAACAAATTCATATCTACTGCGATCACCTTGGCAAATAAAGTCTAAACTATTTTTTACCGCATACGTTTTTCCAGTTCCTGGAGGACCATATAATATTACATTAGGTGTGTCTTTATCGGTAATACTTTGAGTATTTGCATAACTCCATAAAAAATTAGAAAGTAATACTGATTCGACAGGATCATATTTATCCAATTCTAGTATTTTATTAATAACTAGTCTAATTTCGTAATTCTTTCCTAGGTTTGATATCTCTTCACTATTTAAAAATTCATTATGTAAATTATCAATTATACCATCAGAATAGATAAATAAAAAATCTCCTAAATTATCTAAAACAGCCAGTTTGCGTAATAACTGTTTTGCGGCATAACTACTATTTTCAACAAAGTCTATTTTTTTTGAAGCCTCATTGGTATTTACAATGTTTATAATTAATGGTTTAATTGTAGACAAAAATATTTCTTCTGCTTTTTCTCTTTTTTCCTGTGGGTTGTTTTTACCAATCGTATAAGTCCCATCATCATTTAGTTTTACCCCAAAATTAATTGCACTTCCTGGTTTTGATGACCCAAAAACTGTACTTGTTGTACGCTCTAAAAAATTACACAAATACCCACCAGGCATCTGTTCACTATTTCTGTTCAAACGATTTGTATAATCATCTAATGAAAAAGTATCATTTATTATTTTGGCTTTATATTGATTCCATTCTTTTATTAGTTTATCCAATTCTGCATTTACACGTGGTTTTCCCTTCTCATAAAATTCTTCTTTGAATTTATTCCACAAAGTTTTTAATTCAATTTGTCTCTCAAGAGTTAACCTTATATTATCCATAATTTGTTTTCTTATCGCTTGTTTATGCCAAAGTTTTATAAAATCATTAGTTGAACCAGCGCCTAAACATTTGGTTAAAGTTCCTGGAGCTTGAATATGATTGTTGTTGTATTTTTTCAGAATTCTATCTAATGATTCTTTTTCAGAATTTCCATAATAATCTAATATTTTAACATCCCTTCTTAAAGTAAACCAATCAAAATCTTGAACTATATTTTCTTCAATGTATGCATTTCCTGTTATTCTAACTAGCGCTACTGGTGTTATTGTATTTCTTACCATCACAACATCACCAATTTGCATTTCATTTTTAAATAAAGTAGGGTCGCTTACGGGATTTCCATTTTTATCATTCCAAGCATCTCCTAAACCAATTACTTCTTTAGTTTTTAAAATTGAAACTAAAGTTTCGGTTGATAATTTATCATCAGGATGTAGTTGCATGTGCCAATAATTCATATATGCTATTTTTTGTTACAAAGCGATCAATTAAAAAATACAGGATATTGCATGTTAAGTGTATTCGTAAACTAAAGTATTTTATTTTAATTTTCTATAAATTTTATTTGAGTAAGTTCGAACTTTATCATAGACCATCGTCTTTTCATTTTTGCTTTTCATAAATATTTAATTTTTTAGTCTGCTATTAAAAAAACGATTCTTATGATTTAATTTATTCATTCCCATTAATTGTTTCCATGATCTCCTTAAAAGCATTCAGACCAGATTCGATATTTTCGATAATTTCATTAGCTAATATATCTGGATCAGGAAGATTGTCTAAGTCGGTCAAGCTTTTATCTTTCAGCCAAAAAATATCTAAACTTGTTTTGTCTCTGGTAATTATTTCTTCATAATTGTATTTTCTCCATCTGCCTTCTTCATTTTTTTCAGACCAAGTTTCTACCCTTTTATTTCGATTTTCTGGATTGTACAATTGGATAAAATCTTCCAAATGTTGCATAGTCATCGTGCGTTTCTTTGGTGTGTGATGTATATTGGTTCTGTAGTCATAAAACCAAATCTCTTTAGTCCAAGGGTCTTTGCTTGCAGGCTTATTATTAAAGAATAACACATTCGCTTTTACACCTGGAGCGTAAAAGATACCAGTAGGTAAACGTAAAATAGTATGCAACTCTGTAGTTTTTAGTAATTGTTTGCGGACCTCTTCACCAGCTCCACCTTCAAACAAAACATTGTCGGGTAAAACTACAGCGGCTTCCCCTGTAATTTTTAACATGGTTTTAATGTGCTGCAAAAAATTCAGTTGCTTGTTGGAAGTGGTTTCCCAAAAATCTTGACGGTTGTAACTCATGTCTTGTTTTTCGGCTTCCCCTTCTTCATTGGTGATAGTCATACTGCTTTTCTTTCCGAAAGGAGGATTTGCTAATATATAATCTACACGTAAACCATCATCAGCGATTAAAGCATCCGTTGATTTAATCGGTGTGTTTCCATCAATTTCTCCAATATTATGAAGGTACATGTTCATTAAACACATTCTACGGGTATTCGCTACGATCTCATTTCCGTAAAAAGTATCGTTTTTTAGAAAGGCTTTTTCTTCACGGTCTAATTTATTGTTGGCTACAATCCAATCATAAGCAGCAAGGAAAAATCCGCCCGAACCACAAGCGGGATCCGCTATTGACCTCATCGGTTTGGGCTGCACACAAGCTACAATAGCCTTTATCAAAGCTCTTGGTGTAAAATATTGTCCTGCTCCAGAACTACCACTACTGTCAATAGCATTTTTTTCTAATAAGCCTTCATAAATTTTACCTTTTATATCAGCTCCCATCAAGTTCCAATTCTCCTTGTTGATTAAGTCAATCACTTTTAGAAGTTTAGATGGGTCTTGGATTTTATTTTGACTTTTTGTAAAAATCTGACCTAACATTCCTTTTTCAGTTGATAAGCTACGAAGTAGTTGACTGTAAAAAGATTCTAATTCAGCTCCTCTCTTGCCAGATAATGTTTCCCAGTCACAAATTTCGGCATCAGGGATTTCATTTCCTTCTACATCTTTTAGTTTAGGAAAATTCAAACCTTTATTATATGGAGGTTTGTTTAATTCATCTGCCATTTTTAGGAATAGCAAATAGGTAATTTGCTCTAGATAATCTCCATATCCTACGCCATCATCACGCAATACGCCAGCAAGATTCCAAATTTTTGATATTATAGTTGAGTCTGTCATTATTATTTTATTCTTTCTATTTTTAATTTAAATTCTTCTGCTAATTTATAAGCTCCTGATTTTGCAGCACCTTCAAAAACTACAAAATGATGTGCTTTTAATAATGCCATATCTCTCTGCATCGTTGCTCTTGCTACGTTAAAAGTAAGCATCAAGTCTTTTAGACTTTTACCATCTTCTATCAGCAACAGTAGTACCTCATTAATTAGTCGTTCAATTACAGCATCAGTTGCAGCATCATTTACAGCATCACTTACAGCATCACGAACCAATTTTTTTACAGCATCATTTACAGCATCATTTACAGCATCATTTACAGCATCATTACGCTCTTTTCTTTCAGCTAAACTTTTAGGACCATAGAATGTAAGTGTAACACCATTTGATGTTTCTTTCCATTCCGGTGTTTTTAAACCTGCTTCTTTACACTCTTCTATAATCTTGATTGTACCTCTACCAAGCTTATCAATTAAGCCCCTTAAGAAAACAATATGTGCTATGTCTGGATTTACTGGATGTGAACTATGGTTCTTTTTTAAATCTTTTACTTCAATATCGTCTGGAAGTTTACCACTATTAGAAATTACAAAACGATCTGGATATACACTAATAGAAACAGAACTAGAGAAACTGCTGTAATCACGATGCATTAACGCATTAATAATTCCTTCCTGAAGTGCTTTTTTAGGAAAGGTAAAATCTTGTCTTTTCCATTGGTTTTCAGAAAATACACTTCTAACCCCGAGACTTTGCACATATCTTTCTAATCCATCTCTAATACTAAAAATATTACCTTCAAAAAGCTCATCTCTAATTAGACTTTTGTCCGTTTTGCTATCAGCATATTCGGTCAATCGAACTCTTACTTGTGGAATGAACTTACTAGGTTTTTTACCAAATAAAACAACACAAGCATTGGTAAAAGAGCCATTTAGATACAAGCCATAATGCGTAAGGAATTCTAATACATCATCACTTTCTAAATTGCTTCTATGGTTTTTTCTTGATTCCGTTATAGTGTCAATAATCAATTTTTGATCTAAATCTTCTAATTCAACACCTAACACTATTTGCCTTTCCCAGTGTTGTTCAGCGATTTGGCGACCGTGGATTAATTCTGAGATTTCTTTTGAGGTTGCTTTTTGTGTAACAGCACCTTTGCGGTAATAAATATTACCATCAAAAATATAAGGTTGTTTAGAACCTCCCCAAACTTTTAATAAGATAAGCTGTTTGAAACCTAAATTTTCTACAGAAATAGTAACAGGAGCATTAGGTAGTATTGCTTCTAATAAATATAATTTAAGTTCGTCTACATATTGCCTTGGACTTTCTATTCCTTTAGGCATACCATTATCAGAAACTCCAACCACAACATGACCTCCATTGCCATTGAGCAATGAACAAATATTTTTTGCTATAGTCTCTTTTTGAACTTCTTCCAAGAATTCAAGCTGTTCGCTTTCACCTTGTTTTAATAAGTTTCTTAAACGTTGTTCATCACTCATTATTTCTATTTTTAAGTTCTTCTCTTCTTAATTCTTCATTGCTAAATTGAGTATCAATAAATGAAAGTATTTCACTTGTTTTAAAAAAAGGTTGCACCCATTTGTGTCTTACTAGATTATACATATCTACAACTTTAACGCTGTCCAGTACACTAGTTGGTTTGATTTCAAAAGAAGTTCTTTTTTTTGCATCATCAAACATAAATTGTTGCATCAATTTTCTTGTATATTCGATATAAGTATGTGCTACAAACCACATTGGTTTTTTTAATTCAACTGCTCTTTGGAATTCTTGCAATGTTATGCCAGAACCGAAACGAGGAAATATGATTCCGAAAAACAAATCACAATCTTCAACGGCTTTCAAACATGCCTCTGTTGGATTTGAGTCCATCGGAACATACACATTTCCTTCTTTAGACATAATGACATCATATCCAAATCCTTCCAGCGTATATCTAATTTGATCTAAATCTGTATCAGAACCATAGACAGTAGAAGAAACCATTATTTTTAATTTCTTTTTAGCCATTTATTTCTTTTTTTTCTCCGCCTTTATTTTCTTCAATAGAACACTGGCTGGTTCATAATCCTTTTCCAGTTTGCATTTGGCAATTTCTGTTGCAGAAAGCAATGAGCCTTCAAAAGCTTTTTTGAGAATGCTTTGGCGCAAAGCTTTGGCTTTTTCTAAACTCTCCGAAATGGTTTGCTCTACTTTATCACAAACTGATAAACGAGATTCGATCTCTCGTACGATTTCGTGTTGCTCTTGTTTAGAGCATAGTGGATAGTCAAAATCCATTATTCTAGTTTGATTAAGAGCTTTTTGATTGTTCCCAGAACCAACTCTTCTATTTCTTTCATATTTTAAAAAAAGATAATGGTATAAAAATTTTGGTTCGAAACCAATTTCAGAAACCCTAATTGCAGCAGTATTTTGATTATGACATGCTTCTATTTCTAAAATTCCTGCTTGACCTCTTGTCTTTCCTTCCCCAATCATAGCAAGTAAAACAGTTCCGATTGGATGAATAGAAGTTGATGTGTTCATAAGCCCTTCTTCCGTTATTTTTTCTTTAGTTTTATAAATTGCTTTAAATGCAACTTCTCCACTACTAACCCAATTAATATTTCCATTGTACCAATATTCAGATTTACTACGACTTGGCGTTGAACCAACATAAACTTGAAAAATATTACCTACTTTAATCCATTGCCAAAGAGTAGGTAAATTATCCATTTTTGATATTTCTAAATCTGTAAATTCATTAACTGATTTAAAGTCTTTTGGTCTAACTGGCTTTTTCCCAATCTCTCCATCGATTTCCCAATCTAAAACTGCTTTTTTCCAATCTTTAAGTTGTTGTTTAAAATGCTTTTGGCGTTCTTCTTTGACTTGCTCTAAGACCTCTTCCGCGGAAGGTATGTTGGTTTGTTTTTCTCTCCATTCCTTAGTTAGCTCCCCCTCAAATGCCTTCTTTAAAACTGCTTGCCGATAAATTACTAATTGGTCTTGCGCTTTTTTAAGATCGGAGATGCCTTTGTCTAAATCACTGAAGAGTTCTTCAATCTTTGAAATAATCGCTTTTTGTTCTACTAGAGAAGGAAGCATAAATTTCTTTTTTGCATAAACAGAAATCCAATACCTTTTATGCGTATCGCTTCTTATTTGATTTACCTGCATTGCAAAAAAAGCAAATCTCATATCTACCAATTTACTTGTAGGTAGTAAGATTTTCATTGCTGACGATTTTACTTTGAATTTGAAATTTACAAATTGTGAAGCAGTTGTAAAATCATCAAAAATAATGGCTGGTAAATTATCAAAAATACCATCGGTTTCATTGGTATATCCTTTTATAAATGATTTTCCTGCTGTTAGTACTGGTGTTAAATATGAATCGTTATAATCTGTACTTTCTACAATATATTTTGTTGGTTGTTCGTAATCCAATAAATCTTCGAAGCAACATTCTGCCCAATCTTCTCTCATTATACTGCTATTACTTCGTTGAGTTCGTTATTAATTTTCATTCTTTTTATATGATTTCAGCCTTTTTGATACGGCTTATTTTAAAAGTGCGCTCTTCTTGTCTTAAATGGCAAAATGCCTTGATGTGAGCATTAAAAAAGCCATCGATTTGAAAATCATTATTGAACCGAAGTTGACTAATGATACGCTCACTATATTCCCCATCATTTTTTTGATAATCAATTTTTACCGTTTTATTTTCGTTCATCGCTTGAGTGATTACTTCTTCGATGTTATTGTCTGGTTTGTTCCAAAGGTCTAAAATTCCCATACTTTTAATTTTTAGAAGCTAGACTGTCTGCATAATATGCTAGATTAGACAGTAACGATTTTCCCTCTTGATCGTTTTGTAATGATTTACAAAAATTCTTATTTCCTATGATGTACAAGGCACTACGGGCTCTGGTAATTGCCACATTTAAAATATAAGGTGAATATTGGTTTATAAAACGCGTCAAACTTGGCCTACTATTGGTGCTGACTACAAGACTAAAAATGATAATGTCTTTTTCATCACCTTGGAATTTATGTACTGTGTCACACAGGATATCTTGAGTATCAGGCACTCTATTGAGCTCTCTAATAATGGCCTCTTTTTGGTGTTTGAAAGGTGTAATTATTCCAATACTTGCTTTTGGATTTTCTTCACGTAATTGCTTCACCACATTGATACAATTTTCTACTTCAAGAGCATTTACATTTTTATTTTCGTCTGTGTTTCCAAGGGTTTGTATCCAATTCATTCCTGGTTTTCCAAAGGTAAATTGTTCTCTTGTGGTTTTGATGTCAAGTTCGTGACCCGCCTTTGGAAGATAGTAATATCTGTTACTAAAATTGATAATGTCTGGATGGCAACGGAAATGTTCTTCGAGGAATGCTGAATCTAAACCGGAACGAATACTAAGACTATCTGCGTGATTAAAAAGGGAATTGTTTACATAATTCAGGATAGTTTTATCTAAGCCTAATTTTTCTAAAACAAAATCTTGCTCGTGTTTGGCTACTGAAGTGATATGGGGTAATTGTAAAGGATCGCCAATGATAACAGCGCTTTTCGCTCTGTATAATAAAGGAAGAGCAGATGCGATATCGCATTGGGATGCTTCGTCAATTACGACCAAATCAAATAATTCTTCTTGTAGCAAAAATGCTTTTTTGATGGTTAATGAGGTCAAAGAAATAGCTTTGAATATACTTGTGAACTCATTGGAAACTTTGACAAAATTCATTTTTTCATCTGTTTGCCAAGGGATATTATTATTGATAGTTTCTTTGTACTCTTGCAAGTATTCAACCTTTGCTAATCGGTTGGATTCGTTAATTGTGTATTTTAAATATTCTTTGCCCAGTTGAGGTAATTGCTTTTCTATTTCAATTATTTTGGCTTCATTATTTTGTTTTTCTTTTATACAGTGCTCTAAACGTTCCTTAACTTGTTGCAAGTCGGCAGTAGCTTGAGAGATTTTTATAGTATGCTTATCATTGATTTTTTGAACATCGGCTTGAGTAATTGCAAGTTCCTGAATGAAATTAATATTTACCAAGAGCCCTTGTGCAATTCGTTGGTCATTAGTTAAATAGGGAGCCTTGTTATCTACATACTTTTGAATTGTTTTCTCTAAACCTTCGTTCAAGTTTTTAACTTTTTGAATAAATTCTTTCTGTTTGAATATTTTGAAAATAAAACCTAAAATCCCTCCCTTTAATCCGCTTTTTAGTCCGTTTTTTAATTCATTGACATAGCTGTTTTTTATCTCTATTTGGAGTGCATTTGTAACAAAAAAATCTTTAACCTCAGCAGGAATAGTATTTAGCCAAAGTTCTTTCTCCTCCATAAGATTGTTTAGCACAGTTGAAAGTTCCAATTCTTTTTTAGTTAAGATTGGAATGGCATCTATTTCTGCTTGCGAAATCTCTAAAGTACTTATTTGATTACAATAGTTTTGCTTGCACGTAATAAGTTCCTCGGCTAGATTTTTGTAACTTTTTTGTCTATTGTTTTCAATTACATTTTCTATAGCTACTATAGCTTCATTTATATGTTCTGAAGTTCCTAATCTTAAAAAATAGTTGGTTTCCAACAATTGATTCAATCGTTTGTATACGTTGTCAACCGCTTGATTATTTTTACTAGCAAACAGGACTTTTTTACCCATAATAGCTGCGTTAGCTAAAATATTTGCCACTACTTGACTTTTTCCTGTTCCAGGAGGTCCTGTAATCACAGTGAGCGGTTGTTGAAAGCTAAGTGCTACGGCTTCCTTTTGAAATTTGTTTAATGGCGTAACCTGAATTAATTTTTCTTCAGGAATTATTGTAGTAGCTGATAGCTTTTTTCCTGAAACAAAACTCTCAAATAAAGTTCCCGAAATGGGTATACTCCCTTTAACAAATTGATTTAGTTCTGATTGTAATTGAGCCGTAAATATACTTTCAGAACTTAATCCTAAAGAAATAGATTCGGTTAGAGTTAATGGTACATCTAAATATTCACTTACTGCTGAAATTTTGTCTTGTATCGTTTTACTATTGATTGCTAAAGCCGCAATTTCTTCAATAGTATCTTCCGTTAAGTTTAACTCGTTAAGTATTTTTCGAAATAGCACAAAGTCATCAAAATTAACCTCAAGATTTTTAAGATCTATTACATCTGCATTAATTATTATAGTATAAAATAACGGAATAACGGTACCGTTCATCATCACGTTTATACTCAAAAACAGATTCTTTGGAAATCTTTGATTTTGATTGTGTCGGTATATATTGTGAAATTGTTCATGGCTTTCAATATTTACCGAATACCTTGTATTTGCCCAGTTTTGCCAGGCCATAGGGTAAGAACATACATCACTCACAGAGGATTCATTAATACGCTCTATGGCTATCATCGTATTATAATATGCCATTGCTTTTATCTCTGTCGTTGCGTTAGCTACATTTGGAATTAGCTGTTTAATTCTTTCCAATCTCGCTGGTACAATATTGATGTCAGATGATGCTTCATCAATAGCCGATTTTACATTATATAAAGAACTATTTTCAATATTTAAAACCTGTAGTATGTTACTTATTTCCTTATCCGTCAGATTTAATTGACTGGAATAACTATCATTGATTTTAGCAATTACATTATTCACATCCGTAATATGGAAAAAGCGTTGAATTTTAGCTGGAATTTCGTTACTGTCAAATTGAATTTCTCTTTGAAATAATACCATAGCATTAGTATGGCTCCATTCTATTTTGTGGTTTGTTTCAAGAATACTTTCTTCTTTATCAGCAAGCAATGGAAACAATGAAAAACGATATGCTTTTACTTGTTGAAATGGATTTCTTGCACTAGCACCACCAGCTACGAAAATAAAATCAGTTCCTTTTTTTATTTTCCAAGGACCATTTTCAGAGAACGTAAGTTGTCCTTCATAATCTTTGAAATCAATTACTATTAAAGCACCATTTTTGATAAAGACGGCATCTAATGCGTGTCCGCCAACACTCAGGTTTCCTATAAAAACGTGATTGCCAGCAATAGTAGCGTAAGCCTCTTCAAACTTTTTAGTTAATTCTCTAAAAAATATATTTTCATGCGTCGTTTCAAAACGTTCTACCAGAAATGATTGATATGCCATAAACTTATATTAGGCCGCTAAAACGGTATTTAATTCTTCCATAATTTCATTCATTTGGTCACCAAACAATTGGTGCATTTTCCCTCTACCTCCTTGACTGTCGAAGGGGGTGTAATCTAAATCTTCTATATCAATATGATAACTACTTACTACGTGATCTTTAATCATTCTCAACCAGTCTAACTGTTCGTTTGTAAATCGGTTATGTCTACCAGTATGCTGTTTAAAAACCCAATCGTTAAAATTTTTTTCAATAGTTTTATCAAAAGGTTTTAGTTCCTTGTCAATACCACACGCTCTTCGTATTAGTGATACTAAAGCTGTTAATTCGTCTTTAGGTTGTTCGTTTTTTACCTCTTCCAAAGTTGCATACGCGTTCCAAACATAATCAGGAGCCAATGCAGGTTTTTCTAACTTTAATTTATCAAATACTTGTCTAATCATTTTAAAAGTAATTTCTCTACGATTATAGGGTTGGTTGTAGAAAATACTTAAAGCTTTGATTTCATCTTTGTGGATTTCTAAATATTCGCTAAAGTCTTTTACAATTGCTGTTGCTTTGTCAATAGAGGTAGTATCCCACTCTGATTTGGTTATTGTGTCGATATTTATACTATCAATAATCTGTTCGTGTTCTCTACGTACATTCTCTAAATAATTATTCAATTCACCATTAAATGTTTTGATTGCTTGAGAAATCAATTTTTCTTGCGCTTCTTTTTTGACTTCATCTAGTAAAGCTGGTGTTCTGTTTTCTCTAGGAATTTTATCGATTTCAATTTGTGCCAAGCTGTCAATTTCGTCTTGGTCGTAAGCGTTAATTAATTCTTTCGTAATTTGTTTTAGATTTTTACCTCCTGAAAATTCTAATATTTTATCTTTTTCTTTTTCGGTAATTTGTTTTTCCAAACGAATCAATCGGTTTGCTAACGATAAAAACAAATCTTCATCAGCTACGCCCATCGTTACCGCACCTAATAAATCTTTCATAGGAACAGTAGGCTGACGTTCCAAAGGACGACTATCTGTTTTCTTTGATTTGGTTGCTCCAATGGCATCTACGATTATAAAATGCGATTTGCTTTTGGCGGTACGCGAAACCATTTGTAAGGAATCATTAGTGATGGTCCTTGTTCCTCTTCCTTTCATTTGCTCAAAGTAGTTGACACTTTTTACATCTCGCATAAATAGTAAAACTTCCAGCGGTTTTACATCTGTTCCGGTAGCAATCATATCAACCGTAACTGCAATACGAGGATAATAGGAATTTCGAAAACGATTTAAAACAGATTTTGGATCTTCTTCAATTTTATAAGTCACTTTTTTACAAAACTCATTGCCTTCGTCAAATTCTTCCCGAATGATTTTTATAATATCATCGGCATGACTATCTGTTTTCGCAAAAATTAGGGTTTTAGGTACTTCATAATCACCATTTTGATCTAACCTTTTGGGAAAAATAGTCGCTTTTAAAGCGTTTTTATATTCTCGGATAATATTCCGAATTTGACTCGGATTAATGACTTTTTTGTCTAAGTCGTTGCGTTTGTATTCAGTATCTTCATCTTCTTGTTGCCAACGTTTAGCTCTAGTCAATTTGTCTCTTCTCTCTATAAGCCAATCGCTTTTAATAATATTTCCATTATTAGAAATATCAGTTTCAATAGTATAAATTTCATACGGAACATTTACCCCATCGATTATAGATTCTTCATACGTGTATTCACTTACAACATTTTCATCAAAAAAACCAAAAGTACGCTTGTCTGGAGTGGCTGTTAATCCGATTAAAAAACCATCAAAATAATCTAAAACTTGTTTCCATAAATTATAAATAGAACGATGACATTCGTCAATTACAATAAAGTCAAATTGCTCTATAGGAACTTTTGGAGTATAATCAACAGGAATGGCTGTTCTTTTCTTAAGTTGTTGTTGTATCCAGGAACTTTCTTCAGGATTATCTATTTCTGCACTTTCATCTAATTCTTCTCCTCTCAAAATTGAGTAAAGACGTTGAATAGTTGAAATACACACTTGACTATCTGATGCAATATAATTAGATGTTAAGCGCTGCACATTATATAATTCAGTGAACATACGATTATCATCATTCGGCTGAAAGGTCATAAATTCCTGTTCTGCCTGTTCTCCTAAATTTTTAGTATCTACGAGGAATAATATACGTTTTGCATCAACATGTTTTAGCAATCGATAAACAAATGTGGCTGCAGTGAAGGTTTTTCCTGCTCCAGTTGCCATTTGAATTAAAGCTTTCGGTTTGTTGTTTTTAAACGATTTTTCTAAGTTTTCAACTGCTCTAATTTGTGCAGGACGGAGTCCTTCTGGATCAAGGATCGGAAGAGAGGTAATTCGTTCTCTAAGAGATTTTCCTTTTTTAATCCACTCTGCAAGTGTTTCTGGTTTATGAAACCAAAATACATTTCGCCCTCTTGGTTTTGGGTCTCGATAATCTGTAAATCGGGTTATCGTTCCTGTACTTTCATAGACAAAAGGCTTTGTGCCTTCCAAAGTGTATTTTCCAATCTTAATCGCTTCTTTAGAATATCTTTCAGATTGCTCTTCAACTTGTAGTAATTTAAAACCTAAATCTTCTGCTTTTGCTTCAATTACACCAACTGCTTTAGAATTAACAAAAAGAATATAGTCTGCTGAACCAGATTCGGTATTGGTCTCCCGAAGTGCAACACCAATACTAGCCGATAAATTTACCTTATCTTTTGACTGCACAGTCCATCCTGCCAATGAAAGCATTTGATCAATTTTGTCTCTTGCAATTTGTTCAGGATTCTGATTTCTGTTTTCAGTCATTTGTGAATTATTAATTCAAAAAAAGTAAAAACTTTTTTAGTTTAATTTTTTAATTTGTAAACATACAAAAAAGTAAAAGAAAGAAACATGAGAGAAGTCATAAACAAGCTAAATCAAATCAAAATAATATAAAATAAATACCAATATATGTGTTTTATTTCAATTTTAGAAATTGTGAATATATTGACTTAAACACGCTTATCTTTTGTGTTTGTATTAAAAGATATTAAATTAAACATCTGTCTAAGCCTAGAACGCACCCGATTGCCATAAGCCTTTTCAATTTCCGAAGCGGAAAGGTTTGTTGTGATGTGGGTAATTGAACCATTTGAAATAAATTCTTCGTAACGAGTTATTAGAATTTCTGCCATAACATTGCAGTCGTTTCCAAAATGTTTGATTTGTTGTTCGGCTCCTAAATCATCAAAACAATAGCCTGCAAGGCGGTTTTGATTGTTGACTTTGTGGGTGTATTGTGCTAAAATGTCGTAGCCAGATTTTGCAAATTCAAACGAAATGTGTCGGGTGGTTTTAATTTTGTATTCGTTTTTGGGATGTATGAAAGGTTTTATCAAATGCATTAGAGATGTTTTTCCACAACCAATTGGTCCTGAAAGCATAATTCCTTTATTGAGGTCGATTCCGAGCTCTAATACCCTTTTTTGGTCTTTTATGGCATAGATTAAAAGCTTGTAGATGGTCGGAAGATCTTCCTGAGCAATTTTGAAATTGTTATGGTATTTTTTCTTTCCGTGATATTCCAGGAATTGGAAACATTTTTTTGGATCGAAATGTTTGTGGTTATTGATTATTTGGAAGGTGTCGGTGTAGTTCATGTTGTGAGTTTTGCGTTGTGGGGTGTGGGTGATTCTCGACTGCGCTCTCGATGACTAATAAAATTTTATTGGCACGCAGATTGGGCAGATTTAGCAGATTAATTTTTAAAAGTTCTGGAACGTAGTTTTCGTTTACAGGGGTTCTGCGTAGTCTTTGTTGTTGGATACGTTGAGGTTTTTGGGTTGAAGTTGGGGTTGGAATTTGTTTTGGTTGAATTTTGCGAAGTTTAGCATCCAATTGCGAGCTGCTGCCTGCCAATCTTTCATTGGGGTTTTTCCACCAACCAGCCAGCCGTTGGAATTGTAGTAATTGAAAAACTTTTCAGCTTCTAACTCGCTGGTGTTTTTTTTCTGGAAATAGTGTTTGATTAAATCTAGTGTTGGTGGAACATTACCAAATTTTGAACTGGTTGCTTTTTTTTTCTTTTTTTATATCACTATTTATATGTTTATTATTGTTTATATATGTTTTAATATATGTACCATTATTTAGTCTGCCACGGTCAAAATTTGGTACGGCTCGATCAAAATTTAGTACGGCGAAATCTGTTTTTGGGTCATTTTTTGGATTAATCGGTTCATTTATTGAACTGGGTTGGCTATTTTTTGATGATGTTGACTGTTTTTTGGACTGGCTGGGTTCATTTACTGGTGTAGTGTCAAAATTTGAACTGGTTGTTTTTTTTTCTTTATGTAGTTGCTTATTTGATGGCTGGATATGGTTTGGATATGATTTAGCAGACTGTTTTTTGGTCTGGTTGAGTTCATTTGCTGGTTTGGTTTGGTCAACATTTGAACTGGCTGTTTCTTGTTCGCTGAGAATAGTGCTTGATAAATCAGGTAGGATTACTTCGCTGCCTTCATACGAATTAAAGGATGGTTTGTAAATGATGTACTTTTTTTGATGTAAATCTTTTATGCATTTGTGATACGTGGCTTTGGATTTAATTTTAGCAGTATTCATCATTTCCTCTCTAGAAATCAAAATTGGATTTTTGAAGCGGTTGAGGTTCCATCTTTGGAATAATGCCAAATACAAACTGATGTGAGTCGGCGTTATAGTTTGGTCTTGATTGGATCTATTGAAAAATCCCGTGAGGTGTTTGATGTAGTTCATAATTTCTAGTGAATAGTAATTAGTGAAAAGTAAGTTGCAGTACTAGTTTAATAGTTTTTCGAGGTCCTCATATTTGTAGTAGATGGTTCCACCAATACGGTTGTAGTTTAGTGTCCCGTTGATTCTGAGGGTTTGGAGTGTTCCTGCAGATATTTTTAAAAGTTTGCGGACTTCTGAAGATTTTAGCCACTGTGGTGGTTGCTCTTGTTTGTTGGCCAAATTTTTAAATTCGTTTAGAATTAGGTTTCCGAAATTTAAAAGGTCTTTTTTTGTAACGGTTTGATAGTTTAAGAGTTCAATGTTTTCTACATCAGGAAATAGCTTTTTGGCTTGAAGATTCATTTTGTATTGTTTTAAAATTATATCACACAAAACAAGAATATTTGATTCTTTTTATTTCCACAGGTCTTCCCCAGTGGGGAACGATTTTGATTCATTTAATTATACCGTGTTGATTTTAAGTTTATTGCAATTTTATCCATTTGCATCCACCTAAGTCATTCTTGCTTATTGAAGTAATTATAACTGTTTTTTTGCCTTTTCCCCATAGGGATCACATGGGGAAAAAAAACCTTGCAATTGCAAGGTTTTAATAATTATTCGCACAAACATTTGTTTTTTAGACCAACTGAAAGACTGTCAATGAATTTGGTAGGCCCTGATTTTCTTTCTTTAATATCACGATATGTATCATAAATGTAGGGTACTAACTCGATGTTTAGTAATTTTTCAAACCCTATGGCTACTTCCCTTATATCGATATTACCATCATTAATAACATTCCGATTATTCACGGCATATATTAGTTCGATAATTTCAACTTTACTTCCAGTCCATTTTAAATTGGAAACTGGGTATGATGTATTGGTTGCTTTTTTAAATTCCTCTAATTTGTTTTCCAAATATTTTATAATTTTCTCTTTGGCTATTATAGTAGATAAAGCAAATTCCATTTTTGTAGTAGTTCTTTCGTCAATAAACATTAATTGATATTGGTTATTAAAATCGCTAGTGTTGTTTTTCCTTAAAAAATATTCCTGATCTCGGTGAATCAATTTACTACGGATATACCTTGAAAAAGATTTAAGATTGTTCAATTTTTGACTATTTTTATCCAATTGTCGGACATAATACTTGTACTTCGCTTTTTGCGATGAAGGAGTTCGCAATTGAATTTCGTGCCTTTTTTTGTAATAGATAATCTTCGAGCTTAATTGGGGTTTTAAGACTTTGAAAAAATGAATTTCTTCTTCTTCATTTGGAAAGTCATAAGTGCGTAGCCATTCGTTGATTTTAAACCTTAATTCCTCTAAATACAGTATTGCCTTTTTGCAATATTCATTTGGATGATTGTTTTTTTCGATTTCTCTTAATGCTACCTGGATATCATTAAGATAGGTTTGGTGGTTAGTTAGCATAATCCTATTAATTGGTTATAATTCGTACAAAATTAAATTAAATACCAAATATTAAAATATAAAATTCTTACTAATTTTGTGATTTTTGATGTAAATTATCTACTTTTATGTTAAATTTCGTTTTTAATAATTGCATATCATCGCTAATCTTTTTATCTAAAATTTTGGCATAATGCTGGGTTGTTTTAAGATTGGTATGTCCCAGCATTTTACTAACTGTTTCAATTGGGACTCCATTGGATAGGGTAATCGTCGTTGCAAAGGTATGACGGGCAATATGGAAGGTTAGGTCTTTTTTGATTCCACATACATCTGCAATTTCTTTAAGATAGGCATTCATTTTTTGATTGGATAGAATCGGTAGGATTCTTTTTTCGTTTTTACAAATGGGATGATCTGTATATTTCTCCATAATTAATTGTGCTGTTGGAAGTAAAGGAATTCTGGAGTTAATATCTGTTTTTTGTCGGTTTTTGAAAATCCATCTATCACCGTCTATTCCGAGTGAAATATTGTCAGCACTCAATTGCTTAACATCAATATAAGCCAATCCTGTAAAGCAGCTAAAAACGAAAATATCTCTAACCAATTCCAGGCGCTCAGACACGAATTCTTTATTGAGTAAATCTTCGATTTCTTTTTCGGTCAGGTACTCGCGGATTACTTCTTTTACCTTGGCTTTGTAATTGGCGAAAGGATCTTTTACCAGCCATCCATTGGCCAAGCATTGGTTGATAATTTTGTGGAAGTTTTTAATGTATTTTACGGCTGTGTTATTAGCGCATTTTCTTTCACTACGCAGATAAAATTCGTATTCAGTTATAAAAGCATGATCAATTTTTTCAATTCCAATATCCGAAATATTGTATTTCCATTTCAGGAAATCTTTTGTATGTTTTAAGGAGGTTTCATAACGTTCCAAGGTTCCTGGTGCGTATTCTTGGCCAACTAATTCTTTTATTTTACGGTTGTGTTCGGTGAAGATAGGTATAAGGAGTCGTTCACGTTCTTTTATTCCTAATAATTTGTTTTTGAATTCGTCAATTGTTATTCTTCCAGAATTCTTAAGTAAATCAAAATGGATTTCATTGATTTTATTTCTAGTAAAATCAAGTAAACTATTTACTGAACGGGCTTCTTCTGAATTTCCTTTAACTCTGCTCGTTTCTTGTGACCATTTGGAACTATCAATAAATAATTTGGTGCTATATTCCAGCCGTTTTCCTTCAATTGTCAATCGCACATAAATTGGAGTTTGCCCTTTACTATTGGCTTTGGTAGATTTTGCATAAAAATGCAAGGTAATTTTTTCTTTCATGGTGGTAACCTTTAAATTGATAATTAAGTTATCGTAAGGTTTGCCACTACACAAGATGTTCATTTAATGGGATCAATCCTAAAAGTTGGGGAGGAATTGCATAAATAGTAACTTAGCACAAAAAAAGTACCCTTTGGAAAATTATATAGAACTACTTAAACTCATACTTCCCGAGCTCATTGTTGAATACTTCGAT